>ERZ1673738.6-NODE-6-length-344730-cov-22.918082_pt1 | contig 344730 bp, 348 predicted proteins | sample MGYA00580198_ERZ1673738 | MGnify/ENA primary metagenome ERZ1673738 (study PRJEB41218, sample SAMN15661784) | gut metagenome | host: Homo sapiens | place: Canada: London | collected 2015-08-20/2019-03-30 | study: EMG produced TPA metagenomics assembly of... | reverse complement strand
GTTAAATAATTAATACCGGAACCCACAGGTTCAGTTCTTATTATAACAAAGAAATAAAGAAAAGTAAATAGATGATTGTGCGGTATAGACCAAATAAAAATAAAACCCCGGAGTTCCGAGGTTTTGTTTTTATTCTTTGCTTATGAGCTTAATTTGTTCTTCTATAATGTTTTTATCGTAAGAAAGGGAAGGCTCTTTCTTTATGCCGTTTTCAATTTTGGATTTGACGTCGGATCGGATGAGCTCTCCGCTGTCGTCTTTCATGGTCAAGGCATGCTTCCACTGAAAACGCGCTTCGTTTTTACGATCGCCAAACCAGTAGGCATCACCCAGGTGGTCGCTGATAACCGCATTCGAGGGTTCGATTTCAGCTGCTTTTTCCAGATAATCCGTAGCCATGCGGTAATACCCCAGATTATACAATGCCCACCCCAGAGAGTCTGTAATGTTTCCGTCGTTAGGCGCCTGATTGTATGCGTCAACAATCATGGAAAAGGCTTGGTCTACGTTGCGTCCCTGCTTAATCCAGCTGTATCCGAGGTAGTTCAAAACCAGATAATGATTCTGGCTGAGGGCAAGGGCCGTCTTAAACGCTTTTTCTGCTTTGTTCCATTGGCCGTTTTGTTCATAAGAAATTCCCAGAGCATAATACAAAGCCCAATGCTGACTTTCAATTTTGGGCAGGCGTTTTAACGCTTGCAGATAATATTTAATGGCCTCCTCGGGCTTGTTTTTCATTCTCAGGATATCACCGAGGTCCAGATAAAGCTGATAGTTTCCGGAATCAAGAGCCAGGGATTTTAATAACAGCTCGGCACCGTTGTAATCTTCCATCATAACCAGATTGTTGGCCTTTTTTAACTGTACGGTATAATAGGCTTCTGAGGCTTTGGAAATACTGTCGTAAACTTCGTTGGCATCGGCATACATTTCGCGGCTTTCCAAAATGTCCGCCAATAAAATTTTAGCCAAATCGTATTGCGGATTTTGATAAATGGCCATACTGATGAACATATGGGCCAAATCAATGCCTGCCGCGCCTTGGCGCAGTGTGGCGGCAATGCTGAACAACGCTTCTGCTGATCCGACGTTGGGATTGTTGATAATCGGTTTGGTTGACTTGGCATCGGCCGCGCGAATGTTGCTGCTGAGGTTTTTCAGCATATCGCCGAGGATTTTCTCATCGTTGTATTTGCCGACTAAGGCCAGGGCCTTGTCTTTTTGTTCGGTGCGAATATAGAAGTTGCTGATAATCTGCAAAGCCCTGAAAGACATTTCCAGCTGCTCTTCTTCCACAATGACTTCATAATGTTTTTGCGCTTCTCGGTTGCGCCCGAAGTAGTCGTTGATCATACCGGCGTGAAAGTTGTACAAAGCCTTAAAACTCGGCTCTTTTTTCAAAACCTGAAGCGATTTCAGAGCCTTGTCCGGCTTGTTTTCTCCCGCATAAGACCAGGCTATCAGCAACGGGTTGATGAATTCTTTGTAAATAGGATTGTCCAGGCTCTTCAGGTCTTTTTGGACTTCGGCGTAACGACCTTGCTTCATGTCCTGAACCGCCAGAATAACGTAAATGAAATTGTTGTCATCGCCGTTTTTTAATGATTCCTGGGCATAGTAAGCCGCTTCATCCACTCTTCCTTTAGAGGCCAGCAGCAAATACAGGCGGCTGACCAGCTCTTTGTTGTCGGGGTCTATTTTCAGAGCCTGAATGTAGTAATCGGAAGCTTTGTTAAAGTCTTTGCGCAGGTGGGCGACCCGGCCTGCAATATAGGCGCCGTAGGATTTTTGCGAGCTTCCCTGCTGGTCGGAACTGTGCACCGGCATGACGGAATTGCTGCTTTTGAGACCGCCGTTGTTGGAACAGGAACCGAAAAGAGCAATAGAAATCAAAAGGATGCCTAAAAAACCGAATTTTGCCATGAGAATAACCAATCCTAACTTTTACCGACTTTTTATATTAGTCAATTTTTCAAATCATACAATAGCCTTTTAAATATATTATTAAATTTGTGTAAATAAATGTTTTATCTTGCAAAATATGAGAATTCGTCTAACTTAAAACCTATGGTAAACGAAGCAGATTCAGTAGAGCAAGTTCTTGAGTGGTATATTTGCGCCGGGGTTGAGGAAACCTGCGGCGACGTTCCGTTTGCAATGGCTCCGGCGGAAAAGGCTGTCGTGCCCAAGCCGGCGGCTTCGGTTTTGTCTGCTTTGGTGAAAAAGCCTGCTGAGCCGGCGCCGGTACGTCAGGCTACGACCGGGCTTGCACAGGCGACGCTGAATGCCACGCAGAACGCCAAGGACCTATGTGCGTCGATTGATTCTTTGGATGAGCTTCGTAAAGCGGTTGAAAATTTTGACGGTTGTGCGCTTAAGCTGACAGCCTCCCATACTGTATTCGGCGACGGCAATCCGCAGGCGAGGGTCGTGTTTATCGGAGAAGCGCCGGGAGCGGACGAAGATCGCATCGGCGTTCCTTTCGTCGGTCGCAGCGGCCATCTGCTTGATAAAATGCTGGCAGCCGTCCATATGGACCGCACGCAGTATTACATCACCAATATTCTGCCCTGGCGTCCGCCCGGAAACCGTACGCCGCTGGATTCGGAAATCGCCGTTTGTCTGCCCTTTCTGAAAAGACAGCTGGATATCATTAACCCTGATTTTATCTTTACCTTGGGCGGCAGTGCGGCCAATGCTTTGCTGGATACGGCTGATTCCATATCCAAAATGCGCGGAAGATGGATGGAATATACCAAATCAAACGGACAAAAAGCCATGGTGCTTGCCAGCTTTCACCCGGCCTATCTGTTGCGCACGCCGGGACAAAAAGCCAAGGCCTGGTCCGACGTCCTGCGCCTTTACAAACAGATGAACAGTGAAAAAGAGTCTTAGTTGTTATCAATTCTTTCACTATTTATTGGTATTTTATAAAAATAAAGTTATTATTGTTGAAAATTAAAAATTTTGAAATTCAATTTAAGGGAAGTAAAATGAATAGAACAAAAAAAGTGTTAGTTCAGTGCTTAAGCGTTGGTTTGGCTTCTTATATCGGAGCGGCGCATGCTGCTGACAATGCCGTTTTATTTAAGATTCACGATATCAATCCGATAAAAAATTCTGACGGCATCGTAACCTCCTGCGACTTGGGAGCGACTTTCTTCAACCGTACCGGCAGTGAGGTAACTAATGCGACCTTGAATTTGGTATGGCCTGACGATGTCGTGTCCGATACGATAGAGCAGGAACAGCGCGCAGAAAAAGAGGCTATTCGTCTCAGCCGCCGCAATGTTTCCCGTTATTCTACTTCGGATTATAATGATAAAAGCGTTTCCTTAAACCTTAAGCTGCCGCCGTTAAAGCCTTATCAGCAGGTGACTATGCGCACTAAGGTCAATACCGATCGTTGCTTCCTGTTGTTGAATGACGTTGAAATCAACGTCTCCAATTGTACTACCGGCGGTTCGGGAGCAACCGCAACCGGAGGCCGGGGCAGCAATGCCTGCGGCGATATCTTCCGATTCGTCTCGGTCAGCAATCCTGAATATTATACCGAGTTCAGCGCCGTTTCCATGCAGGAAATTCAGACCCAGGAACAAACTCAGGCCGAAAAGGAAAAATCCGAGGTCAACCGTTTGTTTACGGAAACCATTGATGCCATCAATGAATTGGCCAACAGCTTCAAAGACATTGACGACGGCCACACCGGCGGCAATGGCGACGCTAATCCCCCATCAGCCGATTCTAATCCCGGAAAACAGGGCTAACCTTACCTGAATAAGGAGAAAACGCGTGAAGTACAGTCAGCTTTTAACATCAGCCGCCGTTGCTGCCTTTGCAGCAGGTTCGGCTTTTGCCCAGTCGTTCGGACCGTCTGCAGGAGTGACTTCCCAACCTGCAGTGCAGGATGTTAAGCTGCCGTCTGCCGTGCAAACTTCACCGGAACGCCTCATTGCGCCGGCGGTGCCTGCCGTTAATGATAAGGTTTCAATCCAAAGCGGTCTGAAACCGGCTCCCCGGACTGCCGGAAACAAAGGCAAAAATGCCGGTGAAGACATCTTTATGCCTCAGGACACGCCGTTGATTTTGTTTACCAAAACGACTGACGGCTCTAAACGCGGCTACGTCTCGATGAACGCTGTCGACGACAAGGGAAATCCGGTTCGCTCGTCTTCTCAGATTTTTCTTTATTATACGGATTTTCGCATAGACCGTTCCATTGGCGGCCAATCAACCTGCGATGTCCGTTTTTTTGTTAATACCAATCTCAACAGCCGTCTGATTAATTTGGACGTTAAGCTGGTTTGGCCGGGTATGACGACCAACTTGTCCTTTGTAGACGTTCCGCCGAATTCGCCGACTTATTTTGATTACGCTTTGGTCGGCGACGGCTGCTATACGATGGATAAAATGCCTAATATTGTTGTTAACCGTTGCCGCGTTAAAGGTATGAGCTCGGCCGAGTGTGCATCCAAAATTACGTGGCTGCGTGCAATACGGAAGAATAACTAGGTGTTAAAAAAGTTTTTTTTCATCGCTGTTGTTTTGGCGCAGTGTGTTTTTTCTGCACCGCTTAAGGCTGCCGAAAGCTGCCTGATAAACGTCATCAATCCGACAACTTATAACAAGATACTGGATTACCTGCTCATCAGCAGGGATGACGTTTCGCTGTATAAAAAAATTTTTCGGGCGATTGATGTCGAAGATTTTAAAACCGCAGACAAATTGGTCGGCAAACTGGAAAACAATATCATTCTTGGTCATGCTCTGGCCGAAAAATATCTGAGTCGCGGTTACAAAGCCTCTTATGACGAATTAAAGGACTGGCTGGCAAAATATTATGACCATCCTCAGGCTAACCGGATTTATAACCTTGCGGTCCGTAAGGGTGGTGCCGCCGGACTGACCAAACCCAAAAAAGTATCGGAGGCTGCGTTTATCAGCGGCTGGGACAATAAGGATATCGAAAAGCGCACGCCGGCGGAAAAGGAATACCTCCGCCGTCAGGTGGCAAAGTTTCGCAAAGCGATGAACCGCGGAAAAACTAAAATGGCGCGTCTTGTATTGGAGCAAAAGCGTTTTCGTATGCTTGCCCCGGATAAATACTGGGACGATATGGCTGCAACTCTGGCAATGAAGTATTTTGTAGACAATTATAATCAATTGGCATGGCAATGGGGCGTCAAAGCGTCACGCCGCCGGACCTCCGGAACCGCAGCCTGGGTGGCCGGGCTGTCGGCATGGCGGATGAAACATTATAAAGATGCCGCCTCTTATTTCTCCCAGCTTGCCAAATCGAAAAATTCCGACGAGTGGCTGGTCTCGGCCGGCGGCTATTGGGGATATCGTGCCTATAGCCGGTTGAATCAGCCGAAACAGGCGCGCCAAATGCTCAAACTGGCTTCGGGGTATAAACATACTTTTTACGGCATCTTGGCCGGCTATCAGCTGGGGCTGCCGATGAACTATAATTGGGATGCCGTGGCTTATCTGAATAACTTTGACAGCTACGATTATGTTTACGAGCTGCTGGCTTCTCCCTCAATCCGACGCGCAGTTATCCTGATTCATGCCAAAAAGGAGAATCTGGCTGAAGACGAATTGCGCCACGGCTATAATGATATGAGCGAAAAACAGCAGGAAGCGACGATTTATATTGCCAATCAGTTTCAGATGCACGCTCTGGCTATTTATGCCTGCAACAATTCTAAGGATATCGGCAGCGAAAAGTCTTATGACGGCGTTGCTTATCCGATTCCGTCCTGGGTTCCCGCCAGCGGCTGGAAAGTTGACAAGGCCTTGGTTCTGGCTTTGGCTCGTCAGGAGTCGTCTTTTCGTCCCGAGGCTCAGAGTCCGGCAGGAGCCCGCGGCCTGATGCAGCTGATGCCCAACACCGCTTATCATATCACCAAAGATGTCAGCATCAAACAGGATAAAAACCGTTTGCTCCGGGCGGATTACAATTTGGAACTGGGACAAAAATATGTTGATTACCTCATGGCCAAACCGATTGTGGACGGCAATCTTTTTTATATGATGACCGCTTATAACGCCGGTCCCGGAAACCTTGCCAAATGGAAAAAAAATACCCGTTACGGGAATGATCCGCTTCTTTTCATTGAGGCAATACCCTCCTCGGAAACCCGGATATATATAGAACGCGTAACCGCCAATTACTGGATTTACAATGCGCGTTTCGGTATGGTGAACCCAACCCTGCAACAAGTTGCCGAGGGAAAGTGGCCGGTAATTTCGCGTGACTGAGAATTTGCAGTCTTTCTTGTTGAAAAGGGTTTTCTTCCGCTTATATCTATAATCAGTCTTATCTGTTTGTTTGTAGTTTAAGGGGGAACCTATGGAATTGTATTTGTTTTTATCTTTTGTTTTGCTCTATGTTTTAACGGCGTTTTTTGTAAAAAAGAATGTCCAGCACAAAATCTGGACATTCGCTTTTATCATCGCCTTTGTCATAACCTCTCTTTCCATCGGCTTCCTGCGGGTAAACCAGCAGGATGTCATGATGTCGGCCAGCCAGTTGAACTGGTATTATATGCTTTACCTTTTCGGTTCGATGTCTGTCGTTCTCGGGGCCATCAATTTGTGGATGTACCGCAAACCCATGTGGCAGATTTTGTTCGGAAGGGCCGAAGATGAAGAGGATGAGGACGAAATCTATACCGACAAATAACTACCACAAATTCAGGTTTTTCGCCAATTGGCGCCCCAAGCCGTTCAACCATTGCCAAAAGCCTGAAGAATATGCCGGGTTATCCGAAACACGGGCCGGGGCGGTATAATTTTCAATTTTGCCGTCCCAGCTTTGCGGATAACGCAGATTAAATTCTTCCGGGCTTATTCCCAGCAGTTTATAAATGTTTTCCGCACCTTCTTTTTTATTGTCGCTGCCGTGAATAAAGTTGTTTCCGCCAAACCAGTCGCGGTAACGGTATTTCGCCTGAAGCATATTTAAATTGTTGCCGGCGTCATTATAACGGGGATGTTTGTCCCGAACGACCGCGATTAAAAATTTGCCGCATCCGCATTTCTTTTCCTTATGGCAGCCCCGAGGCAGGTTCTTTCCGTAAAAATCGGCCAGTCGGACGGCAAACTCTTGTTTGGGCCAATACATTTCAAATACTTTTTTTATCTCAAATTCGGTACCAATGTCACGAAGGATGGGAACGCTCAGATAACGCCCTTTTTCCCAAATGATAAATACGCCGGTTTCTTGTTTGTCAGTCATATCAGTGTCCTTAAAATATCAATTGCTTATAACAATTAACGTTCCGACTCAAGACAGACGGATGAAGTTAACTGCTGCTCAAAATTAAAGAAAATCAGATAATCGGCGGGCGATAGAGGTTGTTTGTATTAAGCTTTCCGGTCAGCGGGTCGTCCTTCGCCGGCAAATGTTCGGAAATGCCTGCCGTTTCAAAACGCTCGGCTACTTTTATTTCTTTGGCAAAAAACAGGGGTGACGCGGAAAAATGATATTCATATGAACTTAAGTCGTCGTCAGGGTTGTCGGCATCGGTATCCGTCGTGGAAAAGATAATTTTATCTCCCAGGCAAATATCGTTCACATCCACCACGTCGAAAAGCGACAGGGCAAATACCGCGATTAATATGTACGACAAAAGTTTTCTCATAATATGACAATAATATAACATTTTTGTCATTTTACAATATTTTATTTTACTGATAATGCGAAAAAGCTTTAAGTTTTTCAAATGATGAGCTATAAAAAGCCAACTGAATATGAAAGGCTTGATATGTTAAGAATAAGCAACATTAAGATTCCTTTGTCGACCCCGCAGTCTGCCCTGCGGGATATCCTTTGCCAAACGTTAGAAACGGATGTTGAGTGTCTGAATTGGAAATTGGTCAAAAAAGCCGTTGACGCTCGCAGCCGGACCAATGTGCATTTTATTTGTACCGTTGATGCCGAGTTTGTTGACGAACCGGCGGTTTTGAGACAAACCTCCTGGCCTAATGTGGAAGAACAGAAAAGCGAAGCGCCGCTGACGGTGCCCAGACTCGATGCCGTTAAAGAACGTCCGGTCGTCGTCGGCAGCGGCCCGGCCGGGATGTTTGCCGCTTTGACTCTGGCTGAGGCCGGTTTGAGGCCGATAATACTAGAAAGGGGAAAGCCCGTTCCCGAGCGGCAAAACGATGTAAACTTGTTTTGGAAAACCGGAAAACTCAATCCTGATTCAAACGTACAGTTTGGAGAAGGGGGAGCCGGTACTTTTTCTGACGGCAAATTAATGACCGGCATCAAAAAAGACGTTCATACGGCGAAAGTTTTTGCCGAGTTTGTGTCCGCCGGCGCGCCTGATGAGATATTGTATCTGGCCAAGCCCCATCTCGGAACCGACCGGCTGGCTCTGATTGTTCAGCAGATACGCTGTAAAATCGTTTCGCTCGGCGGTGAATACCGTTTTGAAAATTGTTTGGTTGACATTAATCTCCGCGACGAAAAAATATACAGTCTGAGCATCCGCAATGCGATCGGAGACGTTTACGAACTGCCGACGTCGGCAGTGCTTCTTGCCGTAGGACACAGCTCCCGCGACACTTTTGAAATGCTGTATCGCCGCCATGTCCCGATGGAAGCAAAGGCTTTTTCCGTCGGCGCCCGCATTGAGCATCCTCAGATTTTGATAGACAGGGCGCTGTATCATGATTTTGCCGGGCATCCGGCTTTGGGCGCTGCAGATTACAAGTTGTCCGTGCATCTTCCTAACGGCCGTTCCGCTTATACGTTTTGTATGTGTCCCGGAGGAGTGGTGGTTGCGGCCGCTTCGGAGCCGGAACACCTGGTGACAAATGGAATGAGCTATTACGCGAGAAATGAAACAAATGCCAATTCGGCGCTGTTGGTAGGAGTGACGCCTCGGGATTTCGGCGGAGAACACCCGCTGCAGGGAATGTATTTTCAACGCCGGCTCGAGAATGCCGCTTTTGCTGCCGGAGGCCGGAGCTATCGTGCACCGGCACAATTGGTCGGAGATTTTCTGAAACAATCGCGTTCACGAACGTTTGCCGACGTTATGCCCAGTTATTCACGCGGCGTCGAGTGGGGAAGCCTTGACGACGTATTTCCTGCGTTTATAACCGATACCTTGCGTATGGCAATTGTCGAAATGGATAAAAAGCTGCATGGGTTTGCCATACCGGGAGCCGTATTGACCGGGGTGGAAACGCGGAGTTCTTCACCGGTGCGTTTGCCCCGCGATGAAAATTTTGAAAGTTCGGTAAAGGGATTGTATCCTTGCGGGGAAGGGGCCGGTTATGCCGGAGGTATTGTCTCGGCTGCGGCTGATGGCCTGAAAGCGGCATTAGCTGTCGTATCTTCACTTCAAAAATAAAATGTTCTCTGCTTTACATTTGTACCGGGTATGATATATTAACACTATTCACACTAATTATTTAAGTATTATGAGAACATCAAAAAAATTAAATCGTGCTTTAACCGTGTTGTCATATGCCGGTCTGAGTGCTTTTTGCTTATGTGTTATTTTTGCAGCTTATAATGACAAAGACAATTTCTGGTTGGTAAACCTTTCGGCCGGAATTATCTTTTCCCTTGTCCTGCTGGGGAGCTTTTTTTGCAGCGCTAAGCTTCTGAAACTGAACGGCGCAATAGCTTCTCTCATCATCGGAATTGTATTGTCTGCATTTTTTATCAGTATTTTTTAATTATTTGTTTTAAAAAAGTCCTTTATCCTCGTGATAAGGGATTTTTTTTGTCTAGTTACCGCAAAAAAATAATTTACAATAATCTGAAAATATGATATGACTGATAGCATCATATGAGCATTATTAAGGTATTATTGAAAATATCAAACAGACAAAGTCAGTTGTAGGACCTGTTCTGTTTTTTTGTAAACCGTCATAATGTTTGTATGTAGTGTTAATTAATTTATTTTTTAATCAAGAGGATAAGGCAGACAAATCCTCTATAAACATTAAATGTTATGAAAACAACGGAACAAAATCAGAAAGTTAACAACAAAGTGTTTGTTATGAAAGAAATGGATACAAAGTTTCAGGCTTTGCTTCCGAAGAGAGTAGACGGTATTTTTAAGGGAGCCGTAAAGGTTGAATGGCATAAATGGGATGACGGATTTCGCCGAATGTCAGGTCCGGATCAGGAAATAGATCGAATCCCCGCCGAAAAATGTCCTGAGGCGCTTCGCCAGTCGGATGAACGTTATTATCTGAACAGGATTAAGACCTTTCTTGCCGCGCGCCCGATATACGACAAAGACGGAATGCCGGTCAGCATCGAGTATGTCACTTATGATGTCGTCTATAACTATGAAACTGAAAAAAAATCAGTTTCCAATATGACACTCACCGATACGGAGCCGTTAACTCCCGGACATTGGATGTTTCGTGCTTTGGCCGAGAGGGATGGCGTCAAACGGGAGAAAGAAACCAAAGTTATCAAATCCGTTCGATTGACAAGCGGTTTGCCCGATCGGCAAATATCGCTGAATATAAACGGTCGTTTTAATGTTTGTCCTGTTTATGTAAACACTCATTTAATGGGAGCAAATGTTATAGCTGCCCAGAATTTTTCTTCGGCAAGGTTTGAGGTGTCAGTGTTTAGCCGCTATGTTACCAACGGAAGCAGCAACAGCTTAAATGAAAACCTCGGCTTTATCAGTCGCGAGACGTTTGAGGCGCTGACTCCGGAAAGTACTTTGGAGCTTCATATTGCTTCTTATGCAGAGGTTGAGCATGAGGTGATGAACCGCTGATTTTATCCGAAAAACTTGAAAACCTTGACGTTTGAAACGTCAAGGTTTTCTTTTTTGCCACAATAAGGGAGAATGGAGATTATATGTCGGCAATAACTGTCATACTGATGATTTCGTCAGGTTCGCTGACTGCACCGTTGGGACCGTCGCCGCGCTTAATGGCATCAACGTGTTCCATACCGCTGGTAACCTGTCCCCATACCGTATATTGGCCGTTTAGCCAGTCACAGTCGCCGAAACAGATAAAAAACTGGCTGTCAGCGGAGTCCGGCAGCATTGAACGAGCCATCGACACCGTTCCCCGTTTATGGGGAACCTGATTAAATTCCGCCTTAAGCTTTTTGCCGCTGCCGCCGGTGCCGGTTCCGTAGGGGCAACCGGTTTGCGCCATAAAGCCGTCTATTACGCGGTGGAATTTTAAGCCGTTGTAAAAGCCGGCACGGACCAGTTCCTTTATTCTGGCAACGTGGTTGGGAGCCGCTTCCGGCAGCATCTCGATAACGACGTCGCCGTCTTTCAATTTTAACAACAGGGCGTTCTCGGGATCTTTTGCCTGATACGAATGCTTGATTTTTTTAGCACGGGTTTTGCTGACGGCCAGTTTTTTTGTTTCTGCCGCTTTTAAGCCTTTGGTGCTGCTTTTGCCGAGCTTTTTAGCTTCGGCATTTTTCAGAAGTTTGGGTTCTTTTTTGCTTGAATTTTCTTTGGATGTATCTTTAGCCATATGTTTTCTCTCTAAAAATTGATTTCGGAAAAGCTTTCATTGTTAATATAGTTATCAATTGCCTGTTTTGCATATAAAGAAATGTTTTTAGGCAGTTCGGTGAGAGGAAACCAGCGCAGGTCTCCGCAAACGTCATTTTCCATCAATGCCGGATTGCCGCTGAACTTTTCCGTTGCCATAACAAATTCGATAGATTGCCAGTTGTCGGGAGCAGGCGTAATCCGGTGAAGAACCGAAATGATTTTCAAATCGTCTTCTCTGACCTCAAGATTGACTTCTTCCTTTATTTCGCGAACGGCAGCCTGTTTGACGGTTTCGCCGTCTTCCATACAGCCTCCGACCAGGCTGTATAAACCTGCGTCAAATTTATTTTTGCGCAGCTCCATTAAAACCTTTCCGTCTCTGAGTATAAGGTTAAAGACTCCGCCGACCAGCTTGAAACGTTCTGCCATTATTCCTCCTTGGTTTATGATTAAACCTAGGATATATGATGTCGGATGTTTTGTTAAGCGTTCATTTTCCGATGTTGACAACCGTTATTTCCAGCTGATTATTTCTTTTTCCAGCTGCGTCTGAACCGTGTCCTCGGTTGCCGTGATTTCATTGGTGTTAAAGATGTTGAAAAATTTTATTTCCTTGATACCCAACAGCTCGAAAGATTTTTTTACCACAAATTCATAACCGATTTCCGGGGTAACGCTGTCATAGTCGTCTCCCCAGGCGGCAATGGTCAAAACTTTTTTGTTTTGCAGCCGGGGGCTCCAATTGGCATTAACGGTAACGTCAAACTGTACCATATGCTCCAGAAAACTTTTGAAGGTTGCGGGAACGTCATACATGTAACCGGCCAGACAGCAGATATAAATGTCGTTTCGTATCAACGGTTTCATATCAACGGTATCAAGCATTTTGTTTTGGGCTTCGCTGCGCAGTCCCAAAGGCGTGTGCGCCGCTTCGTCCCACTCGGAAGTAAGGTAGGGTATCGGGGTTTTGTACAGGTCAAGATACTCAATATTTCCGCTGCCGAAGGTTTTTTGAATGGTTTTGACGGCATATTCTCCCATCCGTGAAGAGAAAGAATCTTTGTGCCCGCGGATAGACGTGTCTATTTTCAATATGTTAAAAGACATTTTGATATTGCTCCTTTAAATTTCAAGATGTCTTTTAAATAAACGCTGTCAGGCTTAAATCAAGCTATCGTCTTTCGTTCAGAACGTAGTCGACCCGTTCTTCCGCAGTCATTTGCTTCTTCGGATAGTATTTGTCAATCTCCTTGAGGCGCGCTGCCAGCCCTTTGCCGTTGGCAATCTGAATCGCCAGCCCCGGCCGGGCGTTCAATTCCAACATCATCGGTCCGCGGAATGCGTCAAGAACAATGTCTGCTCCCAAATATCCCAGCCCGGTCATCTCATAAGCTTTAGCGCCGATAATCAGGTGTTCGCGCCAATAGGGAACCTGAATGTTCATTAAATCCGAACCGGTGTCCGGCTGATTTTTGATTGGCAGATTCCATTGAACTGCATTAAGAGCCTTTCCGGTGCGAATGTCCAATCCCACGCCGACGGCGCCCTGATGCAAATTGGCCCGCCCTTCGGAGGCTTTGGTCGGCAGCCTGGTCATGGCCATGGCCGGAAAACCCTTGTAAACAATGACCCGGACGTCGGGAACTCCCTGATAACTGTAGTCTTTGAAGATGTTTGAAAAATGCACCAGTTCTTCAATAATGGCGGTATCGTATTGCCCGCCCAGACTGTAAAGGCCGCTTAAGATGTTGGAAACGTGCCGGTAAACGTCGTCGTAACTTAGTTTGCGCCCTGAAGCGGTGGTAAAAATCTGGTCACGATAGCCGGTAATCACCAACACGCCTTTGCCGCCGCTGCCTTGTGCCGGCTTAATCACAAACTCTGTGTAATCCTTTATGATGCTCAGCAGATTTTTGACCTCATGCTGAAACTCAATTGTTCCGATAAGCCCCGGCGTATTGATTCCCACCTTGTTTGCAAGCGTTTTGGTTTGCACTTTGTCGTCCACCAAGGGGTAGAGGCGGCGGGGATTATATTTGGCTATGACATTATAGTTGCGACGGTTCATTCCCAGCACGCCGGCTTTACGGAGTTCCGAAGGGCTGGCCCAGTTTGCCAAAAGCTTTCCGAACATGGCTGTTATTCCTTAACCAAAGGTTTGAAGCGTCTGAGCTCGGTCAGGCGATAGCCCGTATAAGTACCCAGCAGCATAACCACAAACAAAATCACCAGATTAAGCTCGTTGAATGCAAACATAATGTGACGGATATATTCGCTGCTGATGATGAAATAGGTGACAATGGCGGCCACCAGGCTGTAAAAAATTTCTTTGCCCGCATTAATGGCTCCTTCTTCTTCCCAGGTGATGGAAGCGCGTTCGATAATCCACGCCATAATGATGATGGGAAAGAAAACGGCAGACAGGGCAACGTTGAGTTTGAACTGATAACCCAGAACGGTTAACATCTGCATAATGATGATAACGACAATGACCACTGCCGAAATTCTCGGAACCAAAAGCAGGTTCAGTTTGGAAAGAACAAAACGAATAAGCAGGCCGATGCCGATAATAACGCCGAAACAGATTAAACCCGGCCAGAACCCCGTTTTTACCAGTGACATCGAAAGCAGCATCGGAGTAAAGGTTCCCATCGTCTTGACGCCGACGACGTTTCTTAACAGGACGATAATCAGAATTGCCAGCGGAAAGATGGACAGCCATTTCAGGGTGTTTTGTTCGGCCAGCGGCAGATTGTAAATGGAATAGTCAAACAAGGATTTCTGCCCCGCAAGCTTGGCTCTGCGGCTGGCCAGGCTGAGGGAAGAGGTGACGGATTTCATAACCGAAAATTTAATAACCGAATTTTCTCCGCCCATAACGTCAATCAGGGATTCTCCGCCGCGTTGGAAAATCACGAAGTTCTCGGGCAGCCCTTTGGCGCCGTCTTTAAGGTTGTAAGTTTTCCATTGGTTGTCGATGTAAGCCTGCAACATCAGGTCGGGCGACAAAGATTTTTTGCTTTCTTCCAGCTTAAAGCCGCGTGCAACGCGGTTGGGAATTTTTTTGATGGAGAGCAAGTTGCGCACAGCGTCGGCAATGTCTTTCTGAGTCTTCTTTATCGGCAGATAAGATTGAACCGTCGGGTCTGCCGGCACCTGGTTGATGAAGCGGATAATCTTGCTGACGTCGTCGCCTTGCTGGCTTTGGTCGGCAAGCTTGATGATTTGTTGGGCTACGGTAAGGGTCTGTTCGTCCATAATCGGCATTTTGGGAGCCGCCGGCTGTGGCGCTTTGATTTTTCCTCTGGTGTCAATGTTGTCAAACAGCATAACCCGGTAGTAAATGTCCTGAGGCGTCGTTTGCGCCGGAGCCGTCAATATCATACGTGAGGTTTCGTTATTGACCTTTTTTACCTTGTATCCCGGAGCGACAACGTCTTCTTCCAGAATTTTGAATGCGTTGCTGTTGCCCGGCGTCGTCAGTGAAACGGTAACCGGTTCTCCCGTCGGCTCAAAAGAAATGTGAGCCTCGATTGTCCATACGTCGGAGACCGTTTTCGGGCTGATTTCAAACCCCCAGTATTTGACCTTGTAATAAATGCTGTATCCGGCAAACATTACGGATAACAGCAGCAACATTGATAAAATGAAGCGGACGGAGGTAAATTTTTTCAGCATAAGCGTGGTACTTTCGGTTTGAATTGTCAGGGCAGGGTGTTCTCAATTGACGGATCAACGATAAATCTGCCGGACAAAATGTTGCGGCCGATTAAAACCTGATAAGTGAACTTCTCCCTGTCTGCCAGCGTAAAGTCGGCATTAATGATGTCTTTGCCCATTTTGATGTCCATATTGACGACGACGCGATGTTCGTCTCCGTTGATTCTGCGGATAGAGGTTCTGCGTTTGATTTTCTTTTCAAAATGGAGCTTTTCTCCGGTGCCGTTATGGTCAAGGTCAAAAGAAACCCATTTTTCTCCGTCGCGTTCAAAGGTTTTGAATTTTCCGACGTCAATGGAAGAGGTTTCCGCACCGGTGTCAATACGTGCCGGAAAAGGAACTTTCATCGGCAAAACATAAACGTTTTCGACTGCTCCGATGACCTCTAGGCTGTGTTTGACCGGCTGTTTGACTTCAACCGCCGGAACAATGGTCGGTTTTACGTTGTTTTGGCAGGAACAGGTCATCAGGATTAATCCTATAATAAATGCAGATTTACAACTTTTTTTCATATCAACAGGTTATCTTTAAATGTTAATGATTATGCTTATTTACGCTCAAAAGCATTTAAAAGTAAAGTTAAAATTGGTCGGGTTTAATAACTATTTTTTAACTTTAGGTATTTATAATTACGCGCGAATCATACAAGGCAGGCAGGTGGAAAATGAACAAAGACAAAATGACGCTGCTCTCTCGGGCAAGGGAAAATCGCTTTCTTTTCAGATGTTTAACTCTTTTGGGGCTTTCGGCAACAACGTCGATGGCCAATGTTTCTAATCCGGAAAGCAGAGGATATTCTTCCGCCGAGGCCCATATCAGCCGCGTTGAAACCCATAAGAGCCTGATTGTCGATGCCCTGACCAAACTAGACGTCCGTTCCGAGGCCGAAAAGCGAGCCGATTGGGTCGTCAATGCCGCTTTGGATTCCATCGGCGGCCAGCTCGATGAAATCCGCAGCAAAAACAACCGTCAGGCCAAGCAAATGATAAAAAAGATGGTAAACACCGTTTCGCCGGGAAGCTATTACGACGGCATCAATTATTGCATTGGCGCCGTTATGTACAACTATAAAAAGTTCAGCTCCGATTTTTCAGATTTCTCACAGCTTCTGCCGGAAGAAGGAAAGCATAATGGCTTGTGGTGCGAGGGATTTATCAATGCAATGCGCAAAGAGCACAAAGACCGTGTCAAAAAAAGCAATAATCTGGCCCGGGACCTGCTGATGATTGATAAAAAGACCCAAAAGCCCTGTTACAAACCCGGAACGTTGGTTTTTGTTAAAAACGGAGACAGTTATCATGCTCTTACTTTTGAAAAACTCAACGCTAAAGGGCAGCCCCAGGTCATCAGTTTTAACAACAATCACCGCACGCCGCTTAAAAACTGGTCGCAGACGGGGTATATCGTCGACGTTAGGGGAATTATCTCCGACGGTTGGATGGCCAAACTTGAAAAAAGCCAAAGCAAACTGGCTTGGGTTAATGAGATTTACAATGGTCGCGAGCTTGAACTCAGAGATTTGATTAAGCCCGAACGCCTGAAGACGTTTAACGCAACTCCACAGATGTTTGCACAGATAAAGCTTCAAACGGACGCCGTCAAAGTTGAAAAACTTAAACCGATTGAAATCCGCTCTGAAGCAAACTATCGTAAAATAAGCCGGATTACCAAATATAAAAAATTGGCGCGTTCCAAAATCAAAAAGGAGCTCAAGAAGTTTTCTGCGGCGCAGATACTGGCTATGGCAGACAAAAGGCGCCGGCTGCCTGGCAGCCCTCAAACGCAGATGTTTGCGCAGGCAGAAATGGCACGGGGATACGGACGTTAAAAAAAAGAGCCAATCAGGCTCTTTTTTTGTTTGATAAATGTCCGCCGCTTTAGCTTTAAAAGAACAGGGTTGCACGAAGCGTAACCACGGTTGCGTGGTCAGATTTCGGATTAGTCGCCGGGTCAAAGTAAAATTGAATGTCCGGTGTCAGTGTCATCCATTTGGAAACGCCCCAGGCCCAATAGGATTCCAAAACTTTTTCGGCGCTGTGGTTGAGTTTTTGTCCGACGGCTTCTTCGTTTATTTTGTTATATGCGCCGGCAAAACCGATTTGGTCCAGCGGATTGCGGTCCAGCGGGTTGTTGTAAACCATGCCCAGAACCCAGGACTGGTCGATTTCTTCCTGGTTGCCGGATACGCCGTTGACTCTGCCGAAAATGCTGAACTTCTCATTTAAATCCTGACTGACGTTAACGGACCAGCCGTTGGTTGTTTGCGGTTGTTTGAACGTCGCCGGCATATTGTAAACCATAACGGAGTATTGTCCGGCACCAAGCCCTTTAATCGTCGGAGTATAAGAAGCCGAAGCAAAGGTCGTGTAATGCTTGTCTTTCAGGTGAGTGAACACGATACCGTCGCCTGCGGTATTGGTCGCGTCCTGAGCACCGAGGGCAAAAGTCCAGTCGCTGTTGGGCGCAATCTGAATATATCCGCCGAGACTTGCCGTAGGATAACTGGAGCTTGCGTTCTGAGACAGAGCATAGTTTACGAAGTTGACTTGTTGGTTGGCATCATAGGCACTTCCGTCAAAATTATAGAGCGGGAATTGTCCGAGGGCAACCGTAAGCCAGTTCCAGCTTCCCGGCAGCTGATATGTATAGTACAGGGAATCAAAAGAATTTGACTGGCTGTCATAATCGTTAATGTCCGTTACGACGCCGAGCCGGTTTCCGATGTCCTCGGCCGTTCTTCCCGAATACTGGACCGCATTGTACGACATATTTAATACGCCGGTACCGTATTTGTTGTTAAATGTCGTCCAGGTGACTGATGGGGCGACAATAGTCTGAAAAGCGGTTTTTTTGCCGTTCGGAGCACCGTATTGGGGCATAAATGACACATCGACGGCATAGTCGAAGCCGTAATCTTTGTTAAGCTTGTTTTTGAAGTCTGTATAACTCTGCCCAAGGTCGCTGAATAAATGGTTTCGGCGAATTTGGTTGGCGGCTACCCGCTGTTGGGCGCTGCGCGTTTTTTTGTCAACATTTGAGTCCTTCATTTGGGTTGTAGAACTGTCGGCATATTGTGCCATAACGTTTCCGCCGCTGCCGAACAATAAGATGCCGAAAACTGCTGCCGGCAGAAATATTGAACTTTTTTTCATTGTTTTTTTCCCGTGTTTGGTTGAACTGTTTAAGCATATATAAATTGTTGCTAAAATTTAAAGTCTGACGCCCGGGAAATTTTTAGGCCGTACCGTTTTAAAATCTTGACTTTTGTCTAACCGTAAGCTAGCCTATGCCCATTAATTCACTTATTTTTATTAACTTATTAAATTTTTTTTAGTCATGAACAGTTTAGGAACATCCAACGCCCGGATTAAAATTAGCCCGGCCGTTATCAGTCGTACCGAAATGCCGGTAACAGTTTTGGATTTAGCCGTTAAAGTTTTTCCTTTTTTGGAACAGTACAGCAGGCTGGAACAACCGGTTATTGTCAAATTCGAAACCGGATTTTTGTGGAAAATAGAGGCATACTGTCAGGGAACGCCTTTATCGGTGCCTGAAGTTGTATGGGTTAATCCTCGGCTCCATATGGCAAAAATTGCAGAAACGGCAGAAGGTATTCCGGTCATTCGCTATCATACCGAGTATGAGAATGCGCGGCCGGTGTCTTGCAATAACGGAGATGCAGCAGAGTATTTTCGTCTTCCGCAGCTGGTTGAAGTCCCGGAAGAAAAATATATGTTCCATAATATGTAAAATCATTGTTTGTAAAAAACCGGCTCTCAACAAGCCGGTTTTTTTGGTTATGGCATTTATCCCGCAATGTAGGTTTTTACCGCATCGTCGCGTTCGAACAAATATAAGAGGATGCGCAGCGCTTGACCTCTGGGCGTTTGCAGATTGGGGTCCAGTTCAAGTATCATCTTGGCATCCTGATTGGCGGTATGCAGCAAGTTTTGATGTACATTCATATCAGCCAGCCGGAATTCGCTGAAACCGCTTTGTCTGGTACCGAGAATTTCGCCGCCGCCGCGCAGTTCCAAATCTTTTTCCGCAATCAGAAAACCGTCTTCTGTTTCTTTCATAATATTCAGACGCTGATGAGCGGTTTCGCTCAACGGATAGGCGTACATCAAAATACAGGTTGACGCTTCAAAGCCGCGTTTAATCCGCCCGCGCAGCTGATGCAGCTGTGCCAGGCCGAAACGTTCCGCATGCTCGATAACCATTACCGTAGCCTCCGGTACGTTGACGCCGACTTCAATAACGGTTGTTGCTACCAGCAGTTTAAGCTCACCTTTTTTGAAACGCTCCATAACCGCATCTTTTTCTTTTTCCTTCATTTTGCCGTGGACCAGTCCGACATCTCGGCCGAAAATCTTTTGCAGCGCGGCAAAACGTTCTTCTGCCGCCGCCAAATCCGATTTCTCTGATTCCTCCACCAGCGGACAAACCCAATAGGCCCGGCAGCCGCTGTCGATTTTGCGTTTTAATGCGGCAACCACTTCGCTGATTTTATCAACCGGCAATACCCTGGTGTCTACCGGTTTACGTCCTTCCGGAACTTGATCTATTTTAGAGTATTCCATATCTCCATATGCCGTCAAAACCAGTGTCCGCGGAATAGGTGTGGCCGTCATGACCAGTACGTCGGCCTTGTTTCCCTTAGACGAAAGTCCTAGCCGCTGATGAACGCCGAAGCGGTGCTGTTCGTCGACAATGGCGCAGGCCAGATCCTTAAATTTGACGTCATCCTGAAACAATGCATGGGTTCCGATAAGAATGTTTATTCTGCCGCTTTCCAAATCTTCCAGAATCTGAGTACGGGTTTTGCCTTTGGTTCTGCCGCAGAGCAGTTCCGCCCGGATGCCGATTTCTTCGCACAGGGGCTGGATTGTTTCCATATGTTGTTTGGCCAGAATTTCGGTTGGCGCCATAATTGCCGCTTGCGTGCCGCACTCGACCGCATTAAGCATCGTCATTAGCGCCACGATGGTCTTTCCGGCTCCGACATCTCCCTGCAACAGCCGCAGCATCCTGAAGCCGGACCCTTGGTCGGCATAAATTTCGCCTAAAACTTTTTCTTGCGCGGCCGTTAGCCTGAAAGGCAGCTTTTCCAATATTTTTTTGCGCAGCATTCCGTTTCCGCGAATTTCTCTTCCTGCTTGTTTTTTCACCCTTTGCCGTACGATGGCCAGAGCCAGCTGGTTGGCCAGCAGTTCGTCATAGGCCAGACGCATCCGCGCCGGGCTTTGAGGCAGCAGTTCATCGGCATTTTTCGGGTTGTGTGCGGCGGATAACGCGTCTTTAAATCCAAGCCAGTTTTGTTTTTTTCGGTATTCTTCGTTCAGCCATTCAGGAAAGGCGGGAACCCGCTCAAGAGCCTGCTTAATCCATTTGTTGAGCATTTTGTTGCTGATGCCCGCGGTCAGCGGATAAACGGTTTCTATTCCGAGCACTTTATCCATTTCTGCCGGTTTGACGATATAATCGGGGTGGCTCATCTGCCAAAACCCGTTAAAACTGTCAAGCTTGCCGCTGATGACTCGCTCTTCTCCGACGGGAAGATTCCTTTGAAGCGAGTCGACATAAGCCTTGAAGAAAATCAGCGTCAACGGTTCGGTATCATCCTCGACGATGACCCGATAGGGTTGTTTGCTGCTTTTGGGCGGAATATGCTCGATAACTCTGACTTTCAGAGTACATATGCGTCCCGGAACCGCATCACGGAGCTTAGGCGAATATCTCCGGTCGACCAGCCCTGAAGGCAAATGCCACAGCAAATCGACAATTTTGCTGCCGGCCAAATTGGCAACCGGCTTGTAGCTGCGGTCGCCGATGCCTTTCAGGGTATTGATTTCCGCAAACAGCGGAAAGAGGATTTCCGGGCGCATGTTTCTGCTCGTCTCACATAAAAAACTGTTGCCATACTGCCGATATTGTATATATTTTATATCCATAAGTAAACTCTTAAGATAATATATATGCAATACGATATTGATAAATTGGCAGGGTGCACCGTCTCATCGGTTCCCGAAGGATATGACGCTTTTCTGCTGGATAGTTTTGCCCGGAATTCATCCCGGGATATTTTGTATGTCGTCTCGGACGGCAATGAACTGGCGCGTACCGCCGATCTTCTGGAATATATTAATCCCGGCCTCCGGGTTTTGCGGTTTCCGGCTTGGGATACGGTGCCGTACGACCGCGTCTCTCCCAATGTCAATATCATATCGACCCGGATTGACACCCTTTCCGAACTGGCGTTAAAGCCTTTGGCCAAAACGCCCCGCATTGTCATTGCCAGCGTCGGCTCCGTCTTGCAAAAACTTCCTCCTCTGAAAATATTTCTTAATTCTTCGCGTGAAGTTGCAGTTGGCAAAAAGCTGGATTTCAATGATTTTTTACATTATGCGGCGACCAATGGATATAACCGTGTAGAGCAGGTGATAGAACCTGGGGAGTATGCCGTCCGCGGAGATATTATCGACATCTTTCCGGTGGGGACCGCCGATCCCCTGCGGATAGATTTGTTTGATGACGAAATTGAACGCATCCGGACCTTCGATGCCATGAGCCAGCGTACTACCGGCGAATGCCGCAGCTATACGTTTAAGGTAATGAGCGAAGTTTTGTTGGATGCCAACACGATAAGGTCTTTCCGTACCAAATACCGCGAAGCTTTTGGAGCCGCGTTTAACGAAGATGAAATTTACGAGGCGGTTTCCAATGGGCAGAAATATATCGGTATGGAAAACTGGCTGCCGTTTTTCTATGACGACGCGCTGCCGACGCTGTTTGACTATATTCCGGGAGCTGCGCTTGTCGTCGGAAAAAACGTTGAAGAAGCGGCTGCGGCCAAGGCCGAGAGCATTGCCGACTATTACCAGGCGCGTCTGGAGGCGTTAAGCGTCAAAAGCGCTGCCGAAATTGATGCATACCGTCCGGTCAAACCGGAGCTGTTGTACCTGACCGATAAGGATTTCAAAACCATATTGGTAAAAAAACAGGCGTTGTCATTTACGCCGCTGAGTATTCCCGACGGAGAAAATGTCCTTAACGCTGCGGTTTTGCCGTCGCGCGATTTTTCCAATGCCAAAAGCATAACTGCCGGACAGGTTTATGCCGATTTGAAAGACTATCTGGCCGAAAATAAAAGACTGAAACGCATTGTTGCCTGCTACAGCGAAGGTTCCCGCGAACGACTGTTTTCGTTGATGAGCGAATATGGAATTCCGGATATGGGATTTGCTGAAAACTGGGCGGAAGCACTCTCCAAATCTGACCGTAAGACGGTGCTGGCCGTAATGCCTCTGATGCACGGCTTCAAAGGTGATGGCTGGTGTCTGATTTCAGAGCAGGATATTCTGGGCGAACGTCAAAACCGTAAACATGCCAAAAAAATAACGGCCAAGGATTTCATTGCAGACGTATCGGCGCTCAGCATCGGAGAATTGGTCGTTCATATCGAGCACGGTATCGGCCGCTTTATGGGACTGGAAAACATTACTGCCGGCGGTGCGCCTCACGATTGTTTGAAAATTCTTTATGCCAGTGATGCCAAACTGTTTGTTCCTGTCGAAAATATTGATGTTATTTCCCGCTATGGAATTGAAGACGATAACATTCAGCTGGATACCCTGGGAGGCGTTGCCTGGCAGGCCAAAAAAGCCAGAGTTAAGGAAAAAATCCGCGACATTGCCGAAAAATTGATTAAGATTGCCGCCGAACGCCATCTCAAAAAAGCGGACTGTTTCATTCCGCCCCAGGGAATGTATGACGATTTCTGCTCCCGCTTTCCGTATAATGAAACCGATGACCAGCTCAATGCCATTGCGGATGTTATGGGGGATTTGAATGCTGCTATTCCGATGGACAGACTGGTGTGCGGCGATGTCGGTTTCGGCAAAACCGAGGTTGCCCTGCGAGCGGCCTTTGCGGTGGCATCTGCCGGCGCGCAGGTTGCGCTGATTGTCCCCACCACCTTGTTGGCCCGTCAGCATTATTACAATTTCAAAAAACGGATGGAGGGTTTTCCCGTACGGGTTAAGATGCTTTCCCGATTGGTAACTCCCAAAGAAGCCGCTCTGACCAAACAAGGGTTGGAGGAAGGTTCGGTAGAGATTGTCATCGGCACGCATGCGTTGCTTTCCAAAGACATCAGGTTCTGCAATCTTGGTTTGTTGATTATTGATGAAGAGCAGCATTTCGGCGTCGCCCACAAAGAAAAGCTGAAACAGCTGAAGTCCGATGTCCATGTTTTGACGCTGACTGCAACGCCGATTCCGAGAACGCTGCAATTGTCGTTGACCGGAGTAAAACAGCTCAGCATTATCGCCACGCCCCCGGTTGACCGGCTGGCGGCGCGAACTTTTGTGATGCCGTTTGACAAGGTGATGATAAAGGAGGCTGTTTATCGCGAAAAATTCCGCGGCGGACAGATATTTTTCGTATGTCCCCGGGTGTCGGACATTTTTGAAGTGGAAAAAGGACTGCGGGCATTGGTTCCCGACATAAAAATTTTGGTTGCCCACGGACAGATGCCGGTCAAACAACTGGAAGAAGTAATGAATGACTTTGCTGACGGCAAGGCAGATATGTTGCTTTCCACAACGATTATTGAGTCCGGTATTGATATGCCCTCGGTAAATACGATGATTGTGTATCGTTCCGATATGTTCGGATTGGCACAGCTTTACCAGCTCAAAGGGCGTGTCGGACGGGGCAAGGTACGCGGTTATGCTTATTTTACCGTTCCTCCCAAAAAACAGCTGAAACCGATTGCGGAACGCCGCCTCAGCATTTTGCAGGCATTGGATACGCTGGGAGCCGGGTTTTCCCTGGCCAGCCACGATATGGATATTCGCGGTTCGGGAAATATATTGGGTGAGGAACAGTCCGGACATATTAGGGAAGTGGGAATCGCTTTGTACCAACATATGTTGGAAGAAGAAATTATGCGCCTGAAATCCGGCTCTCAGGATGAGTTGCGCTCTAAAGAAATTCAGGATTGGGCTCCGCAGATAACCACCGGAATTCCAATTATGATACCGGAATCCTACGTAAGGGATTTGGGGGTTCGCCTCGGCCTGTACAAACGCATCGGAGAAATCACAGACAATGAGGGAATTGCCGATATGCGCGAAGAACTGACTGACCGTTTCGGTAAGCTGCCGGAAGAAGTCGACAATCTGCTCAAAACGGTTGAAATCAAGTTGCTTTGTCGTGAAGTGAATATTGAAAAGGTTGATGCAGGAGCCAAGGGAATCTTAATTGCCTTTCGCAATAATACGTTTGCCAAACCGGAAAAGTTGCTCGCGCTTATTCAAATGTCTTTCGGGGCCATCAAAGTGCGTCCGGACCAAAAGCTTTTCATTGAGAAAAACCTCGAAAGCTATGCAACTCGAGTGGAGACTATCAAAAATATTATCACGCGTCTGAGAAATCTCTTGACTGAAAAATAAAAGAAAGCCTGCAAAGCAGGCTTTCTTCAGATGAACTACCAACAGCCGTCAAGCGTGCAGCAGGATGAAATATATCCCGATCCCTGATAACTGCAGCTGCATGAATATGTGCAGTATTCATTGTCGTCATTCACGAAGGTACCGTCCCAAGTGTAAACTGTTGGTTCCGGTTTAGATGAACAACACAGTCTGGTCCCGCCGCAGCCGTCAGAACAGGAGAATGTTCCGTACGCACATCCGGTCTCATTTGCCGCCGGGGTACAAGATTTGCAAACATCACATCCTCCACAGGAGTTTGTAGAAGCACAACCGTAGGAGCAGGACAAATTGGTGTAGCATCCTGAAGCACAGGGGTTAGCTTCGCATTTTGTGTAACAAGAAGAGCATTCCCCGCAGGAACCGGTTGACTTACACCCGTAGGAACAGCTTTGTCCGGTGACACCGTCGCAAGGGTCGACCACATTGTCTTTTTCGCAAGCGGTACATCCTCCGCAAGAATTTGTAGATGAACAATGGTATCCGCTGCTGCAGCTTATGTCAGTATAACATCCTGCAGAGCAGGGGTTACTTTCACAGGGATCCTCAGGCGGGCAGGACTTGCAGGAAGTGCATTTGCCACAGGAGTTTGTGGAAGAACATCCGCAGTCACAAGATTTATCGGACACGTTACAATCCGGATTACCCGAACAAGAAGTACAGATACCGCAGGAGTTGGTCGAGGCACAGCCGTAGTCACAGGAAACCGCCGTCGCACTGCAATCCGGATTGTCTTTACAGGACGTGCACTTCGAACAGCTGTTGTAAGAAGCACAGCCATAGGTGCAGGACTTGTCGGAAACGTCACAGTCGGGATTGGACTTGCAGGAAGTACAACGGTCACAGGAGTTGTATCCGGCACAGCCATAGGTACAGCTCATGGAAGAAACCGTACATTCCGGCCTCATCTCACATCGATTGTAATTACCGTCGCAAGATTCTCCGGCCGGTCGGTATTCCCCGTTACAGTTTGAAGAGTTTTGACTGTATTCAGATTTGCAGACACAATCATTATACTTTCCGTCACAAGAACCGCCGGAAACGGTATATTTACCGGAACAATTGGAAGAAGTGTATTGATATTCCGAAGGGCAATAACAAGACTTCTGACAGGTCATTCCGGCGACGGGATGAACCACGCCGGTAGAAAGCTTAGGCGAAGGGCAAGTAGCATAAAGATTGTAATGTTTCATACAATCGGAATCGTCTTTGACAATATCCCCGCCGCCGACGTCGTCAGAACCACGTGAACCCTGGCTGCCCTGCCAATCGGGGAGCCACCAGGTTGCGGCAAGCGGGAAGGTGTTGTCGGAAGCAACAGGTTTCGGAAGAAGTGCGGTGTGTGTCATTACATCATAGGTGTGAACGGCGAGAATTTCACCTCTCACCTCCGGCGTGTTTAAGCAAAGCATAAACGCGCACAAAGCCAATAAACTTGAATATCTCATCGTTTTCGTCCTTTGACAGTTAAAAACCCGGAACCTGTTGTTCCTAAGTTTATTCTATCAAACATTTGCGAAAGAGTAAATAGTTATTTGCACTGACTGGACGGAAAAAAAGCTCTTTGTTGTTTACAAAGAGCTTTTGAGGGGAGCCGTATTTAATCCGGCGTGTTGTCATAAATAATTTTTAAAGCCCGTAAAACCGTTGAAAAGTTAGGGTTGCGGTTTACGAACTTTGCTCGGGCAACATCAATCTGCCTGCAAATGCATTCAAAGCTGTAATGGTCGTGCTCACTGATTCTGTCAAGCATCTTCTGAACAAAAACCAGTTCATTCCAATCATCGACAATTCCTTGGGATTCGTTGCTGATAAAACCGGTTTTCTCCCAAACTTTCTCCAATTGTGCGTATTGCTGCCGGGAAAGATTGTTTTTCAGAAAGTCATCCATTTCCTGTCGCGTTTCAAAGGAAGCTTTGTTTGTCATCTTTTTCAGCAACAGGGTTCCGGCGGAAAGGTAACTGATGGCAAAGTCTTTGGCTTCAGTGCGGAAGCTTTCCTTATCGCCCTTGCTGTTTTTGCAATAATAATAGAAAGCCAAACCGACACACCAATAAACGCCTTCCAGTTCCTCGCTGCATAATTGGCTTATGGTTCTTTTCAGGTTCTTTCGCTTCTGCTGCTGCCAAAAAGAGGTTTGTCGGAGCTTTTCATTCAAAGTGTTAATGACCCTTAAATGATCTACGTAAATGTTGCCGGCAGAATTATAATTGCCGTTTTCCAAATACTCGTCCAACAAGGCAAGGAGCAGTTTGTCACGCGTCTTTTTGTCGGAAAAGGATTTCAGCGGAATTAACCCTGAAGTACTCCGAAAAACCGAAATGCAGCCATCTTGGTATGCAACCTGATAGTTGGCGGCAATTTCATCAAGCAAAAACTTAAAACAAAATTGATTTTGTTTGAACTTTTGAGCATAAGCTCTCAAGTCTCCGACAGTTTTAGCCGGGTGAATGGTAGAATGTTCCATAACTTAGATGTAATTTAGAGGTTATTTAAATAGTTTAAAAATTCCTTTTTAAAATCGTCTTCCTTTCCGTATCCGGAAATCAAATATCTGTACAGACAATAGTCAAAGGCGGTTTGTAATGAAACTGTCTGTTCAGCGTATTTTTGAAGACGCATTTGCAAACTGCGGCGCATTTGAAAATTGCTGAAAAAGTTCAGCAAATCATGTTGCACCTTAAGCTCGTTGCAAATGTTTAAAACCTTGTCTATTCCGCAAAGAACCTCGGTTTCGGATCGGCGGACCCGGGTTTGCCCGATGTATTCCGGAAAGATATGCATTGTTTTTTCATAAGCTTGCATATAATCGGCAAGCTGAGGAAAAACAAGGCAAAAACAAAAGTCACGGTTAACGCAGCAATATTCGGGAACATACATATAGTATGGATAACTCGCCGATAATTTGCTGCTGACAACCAAACCGATTAAAACGTCAAACGCGGTTTTGCTGAAAGCAATTTTGTCCTGAGGCGTAAAATTGCTTAATCCTAAAAGGGATTTGAGTTTAACTTGTTCCATAATGATTGTAGTAAATAATATTTATAAGTGAAAATCATTTTATTCGCAAATAGACAAAAGTGCAACTTTTATTTTAGATTGTATTTTTGATGCTCCCGGAATATACTGAATTTGTAACGGAGAAAGTATGACTAAGGAAAACCTGCGATTTTATAATATGATAATTCACCTCATTCAGAATAATAAACTGTATGAGGAAAATGCGGCGATAAAAAAAGTATGGCAAAAGGAGGGAACCACTTTTTTTGATATCTATTTTTATCGGACCCGCAAGTCGTATGTTTTTGATTCTGCGTTTATTCATGACTTGTTGGATTTGAGCAACGAGAGGTATTACAAGTCTCCGGCTGCGTTTGTTGCGGACTACGGGCGGGAAGAAACTCTTGAACCGCCGGCTGAGCCGGAAGACGGACAGCTTATTGATAAAAAACTTTTTGAACCGCTGGAGGCCGACCTGATATTAATGACTTTTATGGCCAACATCTGTGACAGTTTTTCACCGATTAAGGAAACCATTATCTATGATTATATCATTGAGAAGATTCCGGCCACCAAAAACCTCAGCCAACAATATGTGAATGCCTATTTACAGGGAATAAAACCGGCTCGCGAAGATTTTTATAAAGCTCTTGAAGCCGTTTCGGCCAAAAATCCTGACGAAGCGGAAGAAATGGTTAAGGAAATTGTGAAAATTTGCCTGGCGGACGGACAGCTTCATTACAACGAAAAACTTTATCTTGCGGAGATATTCCAAACCTTGCGCGAGCAGGGCGTCGAGCCAGAAGTAGGTCTATAGTTTCTGCAGCTTTTGTATCAACGAGCCGGTGCTGTCTGCTTCTTCGGCCAAATTGCGGATGGCCAGTGATTGCGCCATGAGGGTTTGCGACGTTTGTATAACGGCATTCGGGCGGACAAAATATTTTTTTATCTCACCGTTTTGCATTGCGTTCCAGTCTGCTGCCTCCCAAACCATCACGTCACCGGGATTAAGCGGGGTAAAGTCCATATCATTCAGGCGGGTTGCGGTCGGCTGGTGGGTGACCAGATGAATATGAGTGTCGTTTTGTGCAAGACCTTCTTCGAAACATAAGATTTTAAACATTTCGGTTTCATTCTGTCCGCTGTCTTCGTGCAAAAGGGGATTAATGACAATATTATCGCTTTCCTGCCAGGACAGACGTCTGAGCTCTGCCGTCAGGACCGCACGCGGCAGCGGAGATGATATAATCTTCTGTGGGCGGCCGCATTGCCGGGCAATAATCTCAGCGCTTAACCATGCGCCGGAAATTCCCTCGGGAGAAAGAGGCAGCGAACCTTTGCCGTAACATTCATGCCTGCCGATGCTTAAAATGACCGTCATTTGATATCCTGTTTGTTCAACCACGTTTTCCAGTTTTCATTGTCGACCAGCATCTCTTTCAATACCGGGCGCTTGTCTTTTTGATAACTGAACACCAATGCCAAGTCAAGATTATTGCCGGAGCGGTTGATTAAAGTCTGCATATCGGCGGCATCTTTCTCGGGCAGATAAAACTTATAGCGTTGCAAAAAAGCTTTTTGCGGACAAACCTTTTCAAAGAACTGAGAACAATCGGTATCTTTCCAGTTAAGACTCAGGTCGATATAATGTCCGGACAACAGGTCTCTGGGATCATAACCGCTGACGGCAATGATAACGTCATGCTGAATGCTGCAGCGTTCAAAACTCAAAATTCCCATCCATCCGGCCATAAAGATAACCGGCAGAGACAGTGCCGCAATTAATTTTTTATTCATGACATTTCTCCGTTTTAAGTTTCAGTTTATTCCATATGCCGACTGTCAGCAGCAAAACAAGGCCGCAGGAGATAAGTCCAAGTCCGGTTGTGAGCAGGGAACCGAAAACTTGCAGATAAACTCCGAAAATGCGTAGGGCTGCCAGAGCGCCTGCAGCGTTGACGATTTTAGGACAGCCTTGTTTGAAGCCGAAATAAATTATTTCGGCAAGAATGCTCATTGTCAATGCAAAGCCCAAAATGTCGTGATTTAAATGTCCGGAAACAAACCTGCTGACAAAAGCGTAAAAAATCATTGTGGCTAAAATTGCCGCCATTGTCGGTGGCGTTCGGGTCTGAACGTTTCTCACAAACAACAGCAACAGTAACAAAATGACAATGGCCGCCGCAATTCCTTCATACAGAAGCGGGAATGTCCGGCTGCTGCCGAAACCGTAATAATACATTCCGCCAAAGTCCATAACAACCGTTACCAGTGCGGTTGAAACGACCAACCAAAATTTCCAAGATTTTTTCCATACCGGCAGTTTGCTTTCGGAAAGATGTCCGGCACTCAAAAAGGCAAGCAGTATCAGTCCGGTCAGAATACCCGCATAGGGAAGGCCGCTTTCCAAAAAGTCGATCGCCTTGTCGAACCAGGCAAAGTCAAATAATGTATCCAAGCCCGAAATGACGAAAACCGGAATCCATACCAGCGGCAAAACGGCTTTTTTGCTGAACAGCGCCGTGGGCAAAACCAAAACAGACCAGAGCAGATAAGCCCTCAGACCGACCGGTTGCAGCTGAAAAACTTGTCCGACCAGCCCGATGCTGGCGAGAATCAATGTCGCATAGCCGATGACAAGCGCCTCAAAATACCATTTACCTCTGTTATATAAACGATAAGCCCCGACTGCTGTCAACCCCAGTAATAAAATGTCCGCGCTCAGCTTCAGGCTGTCGGGAATCTCTTGCCAGTTGGAAGCGATAAGGGAAAGAATGCCGAGCCCGATGCAAAAAACGGCCAAAGCGCTCAAAATAAACGGCAGCCGGTTTTTGCCTTGTCGGCTTTCATAGGCAAGAATGGCTGATTTTTGCTTCTCGTCAATCAGCTTGATTTGTTCCCATTCGGAAAGTTTTTTGGCGAGCTTCATTTGCATCTCCTAATAAAAAAGGCAGCGTTTTGAACGCTGCCTTGGTCAAACGGTCGTTTATTGCTGGTTAATCAAAACAATTTCGACACGGCGATTCTGTTCTCTTCCTGCGGCAGTGGCATTGGAAGCAATCGGATTGCTGGAGCCTAAGCCGTCGGTGATGATGCGGTTACCGTCAACGCCGCGCAGCCGCAGATAGTTTGAAACGGCATTGGCTCTGCGCAGAGACAGGGCGTTGTTTGTCGCGGCGGTACCGGTATTGTCGGTGTATCCGTAAACCTGAACCATGGTTTTGTTGTATTCTTTAATAACCAAAGCGACGGAATCAAGCACCGGAGTGAAACCCTGTTTAATGACCGCTTCATTTGTATTAAAGGTAATGTTTCCCGGCATAATCAGATAGATGCGGCCGTCCAGCTCCTTAACCTGAACACCGGTGCCGACCAGCTGTTCGCGCAGTTTGCGGGCCTGAACATCCATATAAGCACCGGTGCCTGCTCCGGCCAGAGCGCCGACGCCGGCACCGATTAAGGCACCTTTCTTGCCGCCGGCCAGAGCGCCGATACCGGCTCCTGCCGCAGCTCCGATACCTGTTCCCCAGGCTGTTTTGGCGACTTTTTGCTCTCCGGTATAGGGATCAATGGCGCAGGCGCTGAGCAGAGAAACTGCCAGCAGGCTGCAAATAAGTGATTTTTTCATGTTGTTCTCCTTTGTTACGTCTGTAAATTTATATCTACTTTAGGCTATCGCGCACAAAATTCAAGTCAATTTTTATTTTTCATATCCGGCAAGATGCTCTTTGTTCTGCTCATAAAGCGTGAAAGCATCCAAAATCGCCTGCTTGGCGTCGTGCGGTCCCAAAAACGTTTCAATTTTGACTTCTTTGTTTTCAAGGATTTTATAGTCTTCAAAGAAACGACGCAGAATTTTCAAACAATGCGGCGGAAGTTGGTCAATTGAGGTATAATGGGCAAATTCGGGGTCGTCTACGTGAACGGCGATAATCTTGTCGTCGGCTTCTCCCTGGTCAATCATCTTCATAACGCCGATAGGCCGCACCCTCATCAACGAAAGCGGCAAAACCGATTCCTGGCACAAAACCAGAACGTCGAGCGGGTCGTTGTCTTCGCAGTAGCTTTGCGGAATAAAACCGTAATTGGCGGGGTAGTGCACCGCGCTGTATAAGATACGGTCGACTTTGAGCAGACCGCTTAACTTGTCCAGTTCATATTTGGTTTGAGAGCCTTTGGGCACCTCAATAACCGCAGTTACAATATCGGGAGCATTTTCCCCGCAGCTGACGCCATGCCATGGATGCAGCATTTTCATAATCCTTTCCGGTTTTGTGTGTTCGTCAATGTCGTCCAGCTAAAATAACGGAAATCTCAAAAAAGTAAAGCCTATTTAGCTGTTATCAAAACAAGGGGAACCCTCATTTCGTCAGCGGTCAGCCCCGCATGATGCGCTGCAAAGCTTTTGGGCTGGGGCACCCCCTTCATACGGTATTGAAGAATTTTGTTTCCGACTGCGATTGCCAGTATATCTCCCATAAATTCCGCTGCTCTGGGGTGAGGGGATCCGCAGCCGGTAAGCTTGCGTTCAAGCACCTCTTCTTTGCTCATCAGCAGAAAATCCTCGCCGAAAACCTGTTCGAAAAGTTTTTGAAATTGAGACTTGCATCCCGGTTTCAGTTTAAATGAGCAAAAACGCGGCTCTAGCGTCGGGGCATGCTCCAAACAGGCTTCCAGTTCGGGATAGTCATCCAGATAAAGCGATTCGACATCAGTCATACCGTGATCGGCGGTAATTATCAACAGGGTGTTTTCCAATTTGTCAGCAAGCTGTTCCGTATGGCGGTTGACAACCGACAAAATCTCTTTTGCGGCAGGGCTTTCCACGCCGTTTTTATGCATTTCTGAATCCGGATTGTTCCAATAGCCGTATATAAACTTATGTTTCGGGCTTTGGCAAAGCGTTTCGATTTCGGCAAACCACTGCTCCAGATTTTCAACTTTATGTGCGGTTCCGCAAAAATTGTTCAGGTTTGATACATCGTGGGTGTCCAGCTTGCTTTGAAGCATCTCGTTAATATGCGGCGTTTTCAGAATGTTTCCGCGAACGTCTGCTCCGTCAACCGGCTCTTGAGTGTAAAAATCCTTGTTGGTAAACAAAACCAACGGACGGCCGAACTCTTCAAACCAGGCGTTCCATCCCAGCCAGCCGCTCTCGACCGGAGACAAGCCTGATTGAATGGCTGTTATTGCGGCTGCGGTGGTGGGAGGAAAAACTGAAGTAATCTCTTGCCGGATATGGCGGCGCAAAAAGCTTTCCGGCGGAAGGTTTTTTTCCAGAACCGCCATTCCCATGCCGTCAAAAACCATCAGAACAATGTTTTGATAATGATGCGCGGCAAGTTCTTGTTCCAGAACCGCCAATGTTCCGTGCGGCGCTCTCAGGCCGAAATGTTTTAACAAGGTGCACGGGATGTTCAGAATGGAATTCTGATAGTCGGGAAACAGCAGGGGAACGGACATTGACAACTCCTTTATGATTTTGCCTCAAGCATAAAGGAAGCCCGTTAATTTTTCTTAAACAATCACAACCTTGACTGACGAAGTTGAATTTAAAATTGAACTTAGATTCTAATTTTTTTCTGCGGCCGGTGGTTGTAAATATAAAACAGCAGAAGGATAAAATACAAAATCCCCAGACTCCACAATCCCCAGGATTTGACTTGCCGGTCGCTCCATTCTCTGGTGATTTCGTTTACGTTCAAAGCGCTTCCCGTCACTTCAAATTCGGCATCGGGATTTTCATGAAGAATGGATGCTGCAATTTGATAGTCAGGATTCAGATAATCGAATTTGATGACCAAATTGCCGTCGATTTCTTCCAAACGGGCGGTAATCGCATTTGTAGTGGCCGTATTGTCTAAAGTGTAATGTACCATTTTTGCATCGTTGGGAATGACGATACGTATCGGATCATGGCCGATTTTAGAAACGTCGCTTCCGGAAAGAGCCATTGCCCCCTTGTTGTTCAGATATATCCTTGTCAGGTATAAATCCTGATATTCCCGGCCTTTGACCTTAACGGAATAGGCATTGTCGTTTTGGGAGGAAATAAAGGTAACTTTTTCTGTTTCGTATTTCAAAATCGGCCGGCTGATGTAAAAAATGTAATAACCGACCGCAATACCTGAAACAGCCAGAATAAACGCCCCGGTTTTGCTGGTCCAAAAATTCCAGACTGCCGATACGACGGCCTTCCAGTCTCTGTTCGCCTGTCCTGAATTAAACATTTTAAAATCCTGCCTTATTTTATTCGCAATTTATATCTATATAGGCAGTGTCAAACGGGAATAAAGGCAAAAAGTAAAATTTTTTATCTGAAATGTTTGTTGTCGGTGACAATATTTTCAAGAACTTGCAATGAGTGAGACGGTAAAGTATCAATTCTGCCGTTTATTAATTTTTTTCATAAGATTGCCTTTGCCGGTAACGGTCAATTTGTATTTATGAAAAATATTGATTTGTTTGGGGGGATACTGTAGTGTAAAACAAAACTTTATGTATATGTTTAATCATTAAAGTCAAATAATTATGGAGCAGAAAAATCTTTTCTCCTTATGTATTGATGAGGTGTTTTATATCCACAATACAGGAGTTGTTGTAACCGGACGAGTTGAAAACGGTTGTATAACACAAGGTGCTAAACTCAAAATTTCAGGAGACAATGTTGAGCTCAGGGCAGGATGCTTAAAACTGGAAAAATATCTTAAGGATATCAGAGAAGCACATACCGGGGAGTATATAGCCATTACTCTCTCCGGTGTTTCTAAAACACAAATCCACAGAGGGATGTTAATTGTAGAGGACTAAAATTGTAACCGGCAGCAAAGTGACTGTCGGTTATATTTTTATAATGTTATGGTTGCATATTGGTCTGACGTCATTTTATCCTGCCGCTTTGTCGTCGTAAGCGTTGCAATCCTTTCGTTTTGCCGGCTTTCCTTGGTGAACGGCTTTTTCTCCGGGGAATCTCCGCCGTTGCCGCGGCCTTTAAAAACAAAAAAACGCCGTTAAGGCGATTTTTTGTTTATGGTCGGGATGACTGGATTCGAACCAGCGACCCCTTGCACCCCATGCAAATGCGCTACCAGACTGCGCTACATCCCGACAACAAAAAAGTTTATAAAGCTTTCCGAGAGGAAATGCAAGTTCTTTTTTTCAAAAATGAAAAACAAATTTTCTATAAATTATGGAAATGTAAAAAATCCCGGAATGCGGATGCAAACCGGGATAAAATTAAAAAAACTAAATTTTAAATTCAATCGCACAACGAACGTGGTAACTGTAATCCTTATAGCTGTCGTACATGTAACCGTCGGACGGTCTGACTCCCCACGCGTGGTAGTCGCTGTAGGTGCCGTAGCTCTCGGACGAAGACCAATAAAAAGCATCTTCATTTCCGCACAAACCTTCGGAATTGAGCAACGCAAATGATTTGCGCAACTTTTTCCGATTACCGAAAATACGCTTAAGCTCTTCTTTATTCGGCATAAAACCCGTGCCGGCTTTAATGCCGTCAAAAGCGTATTTCGCACACCATTCGGCCGCTTCCGCTTTTTCATGTTTTTCTTTGGCTGTCTTCAGTATCAGAGCCGTTGCTTCTTTGCCGCTAACTCCAAATGGCATTTTCGCTTTCAGCGAATCGCTTGACCATGGCAACACAGTTTCCCGCAGTCCTAAAGCAAATCCACGCCTCTTGTCTACGCAGCCGACAATCGCCGAAACCTGACTGTCTTTTATCAGTTCCGGGAATATCAAGCCGTCTGCATAATAAAACATCCCCGGCACAATCTTCTTCGGCGTTACAAACTTCTTGGACGGGAACAAAGAAACTTTACCGAACCCATCTTCTTTTGCAATTTTTTTCATAATACAATATATTAAAAATTAATAATAGGCATCATTGTTTTGTAAGTTGTTTCAAACCTATAATATTATTCCCACTCTGTCAATGACAGATTGGACAAAAGAGACTTCTTTGTACGACACAAAAAATCCCGGAGTGCAGATGCAAACCGGGATAAAATTAAAAGAAGCTAAATTTTAAATTCAACCACACAACGAACTGGCCTACTGCCATCCTTGTTGAGGTTGCTGCTCATGCCGCCGTCGGACGGTCTGACGACCCACGCGTCGCCGTCGTAGGTGCTGCTGCCCTCGGACGAAGACCAATAAAAAGCATCTTCCTGCAAACAATTCCCGGACAAACCTCCGGAATTGAGCAGCGCAAATGATTGGCGCAACTTTTTCTGATTGCCGAAAATACGCTTAAGCTCTTCTTTACTCGGCATAAAACCCGTGCCGGCTTCAATGCCGTCAAAAGCGTATTCCGCACACCATTCGGCTGCTTCCGCTTTTTCATGTTTTTCTTTGGCTGTTTTCAGTATCAGAGACATTGCCTCTTTACCTCTAAGTCCTGATGGCATATCGACATAAAGCCAGTCGCTCGACCATGGCAACACTGTTTCACGCAGTCCTATTGCCAATCCACACCTCTTGTCTACACAGCCGACAACTGCCGAAACCTGATTGTCTTTTATCAGTTCCGGGAATATTAAGCTGTCTGCGTAATAAAACATCCCCGGCTCAACCTTCTTCGGCGTTACAAACTTCTTGGACGGAAGCAAAGAAACTTTGCCAAACCCATCTTCTTTTGCAATTTTGTTCATAATATAATATATTTTAGTTAATAATAGGCATCATTGTTTTGTAAGTTGTTTCAAACCTATAACATTATTCCCACTCTGTCAATGACAGATTAGACAAAAGTAATGGTCTTTATATGGTGAATTATATAATCCATAAAATAAAACCCTGCATATTGCAGGGTAGGGAATGGTTATTTTTTTTCAGCTCTTGCCAATGCGGTACTAAGTTCGCTGCGCATATCTTTCAACTGGCTTAGCAAACCGCTGATTAATACTCTGCCGTTTTCATCCAAAACGGTTTTTTCCGCTTTGTCGGCAAAAAAGTCTTTTTGAATTTCATCACCGACAACGGCTTTTACGCCTTTTTCCTTAAAAACTTTTTGGACGCCTTCGATTGTATAGCGTTTCTCATACAAATAATCGCGAATGGTCTTGACCAGCTCAACGTCATCGGGACGATAATAACGCCGTCCGCCGCTGCGTTTCATCGGTTTTATCTGAGGAAATTTGGTTTCCCAAAAGCGCAGCACATGCGTAGCAACTCCGAGTTCTTCAGCAACTTCGGCAATTGTACGAAATGCTGCCTTGCTTTTGTTTACAACCATGGAAACGTCCTTTTTAGTTATGCGTTGATTGTTTTGCGCATTGTCTGAGACGGTTTAAATGAAATTACCTTGCGCGGGCTGATGATTGCTTCTACGCCGGTTTTAGGGTTGCGGCCTGAGCGCTCCTTTTTTTGGCGCAAGGAAAAAGTTCCGAACGAAGACAACTTAACATCGTTGCCATTGCTTAATTCTTTAACAATTTCATCAAGAATCATATCCAGAATATCTGTAGAATCTTTTCTGGACAGTCCGATTTCTTCATAAATTGTTTCTGCAACATCTGCACGAGTAATTGTTTTCATCTTTAATCCTTTGTTATTTAATAGTATTCAAATTTATGACAAGAATAAGTATACCAGATTTACCTTGGTGACAAGAGTTAATCCACAGTTTTTATAGAATTTTTTTACAGGCGGACAACCGCAGCACCCCAGGTAAAGCCGGCGCCCATTGCGGTCAGGACGACACAGTCGCCTTCCTTAATCGTACCGTCTTCCATTTTTTCCGAAAGGGCAATGGGAATTGTTGCGGCGGAAGTGTTGCCGTAACGGGCAATGTTGACGATGACTTTTTCATCGGCGATTCCAAGTTTTTTCCCGACGCCTTCAATAATGCGGATGTTAGCCTGGTGAGGAATCAGCCAGTCAACGTCGTCGGCACTGATGCCGGCCTCTTTCATAGCGTCTTCGGCTGCTTGAGGCATACAGTTAACGGCATACTTGAATACTTCTTTACCGTCCATAACAATGTGTCCCGTTGTTTGCGTTCCTGAAACGCCGCCGTCGGTCTTCAAATTATCATAATGATAACCGTCGGCATAAATTTTGGTTGCCAAAACGCCGCGGTCTTCAATTGTGCCTGTTCCGTCGGCTGCTCTTAACACAGCGGCACCGGCACCGTCACCGAACAAGACGCAGGTATTGCGGTCAGTCCAGTCAGTGATTTTTGAAAGAGATTCCGCACCGATAATCAAGGCCGTCTTAACTTGGCCCAGACGAATCATATTATCAGCCATGGTCAGAGCATATACAAAGCCGGAGCAGGCTGCCGACATATCAAAAGCAATTGTGCCCGGTCTGACGCCCAGACGCGCAGAAACCTTTGCTGCGGTAGAGGGGGTTGTGTTGTCCGGCGTAATCGTTGCCAAAATAACCATATCCAACTCTTCCGCACTGATATTTGCAGTTTTGAGTGCCATTTCGGCCGCATGAAAAGCCAGGTCCGAAGTGGTCTCGTCCTCAACGACGCAGCGGGCTTTAATGCCTGTACGGGTAGTAATCCACTCGTCGCTGGTTTCTACTATTTTAGCCATATCGTCATTGGTTAAAACTTTTTTCGGTGCATAATGACCGTGTCCGATGATTTGTGTTCTAATAGACTTCATAAATAACTTCCTGTGATAATTCGTCGAGGTCGACTTTTTCAACTTCTTCGCGAATGGTGGCTACAAAATTTTGACGCACCAAAGTGGCAGCGTTACTGACGGCAACCGAAAACCCGAGGGCATCCGTTCCGCCGTGGCTTTTAACCGAGAGGCCGTTGAGGCCGACAAACATGGCGCCGTTATAGAGGCGGGGATCCATTGTCTTTTTGACCTTGAGCATAACGCCCAGCATAAACGGCATTCCCAGTTTTGCCAAAAATGACTTTTTGATGGAGTCTTTTAACAAACGGACGACCAAACGTGCAGTGCCTTCAATCGATTTGAGGGCGATATTGCCGGTAAACCCGTCGGCAACGATAACGTCGGCAACGCCGTTGGGGATTTCGTGCGGTTCAATATATCCGCGGAAATCAATGTTCATCCGCGAGTTTTTAATCATATGAGCAGCCTGACGGATTTCTTCTTTGCCTTTCATCTCTTCGGCACCGATGTTCAGCAGGGCAACCCGCGGCTTTTCAATGCCCAGGGCATGACGGGCCAAAATGTCTCCCATCATTGCAAACTCGGCCAGATTTATGGCGCTGCACTCGGTGTTGGCACCCAGGTCAAGCATAACGTATTTGCCGTGTTGATGAGGCATAATGCTGACAATCGCCGGACGATGGATTTTTTGAATGGTCTTGAGAACCAGCTTGGAAATAGCCATCAACGCTCCGGTGTTTCCGGCTGAAACGATAGCTTGCGCTTCTCCTTTGCGCACGGCGTCAATAGCCATGTACATACTGGTGTTTCGATTGCGGATAACTTGGGAAGGCTTGTCTTCGTTGTGAACGACTTCCAGTGCGTGGCGTACTTCACAAACCTTTTGTAAGGCGGGATATTGGCTAAGATTTGCGTTAATCTTCGCTTCATCCCCGAATAAGAGGAATTTGACGTCGGGATTCTTTTTGGCGGCAATTGCCAACCCTTCTATGACGACTCGGGGGGAATTATCTCCCCCCATAGCATCGATTGATATGACCAGATTATTAGTAGACAAAACCTGCTCCATTCAAATGATAATACCTAAAAAACTTTAGGCAAGTTGTAGTAATAAATTACTCAGCAGCAGCTTTTTTAGCAACTACTTCGCGACCGTCGTACTGACCGCAGGCAGGGCATACGTTGTGAGGTCTTTTTAACTCACCGCAGTTCGGGCATTCTACATAAGAATTGCTCTTCAATGCATCGTGAGAACGGCGCATGTCGCGACGTGATTTTGAAACTTTCTTTTTAGGTGTAGCCATCTTCTTATACTCTAAAATTAATGTTATTTATTTGATTCAAGCGACATTATTAACCTATTTAGTTTTTAAAATCAACTAAATAAAATGTCTTTTTTGCGAAATTCTGAAACCCTTTTACTCAATATTTTCCTATTTTGCAAGGACTTTTTTACAAATATAAAAGAGCAGCCCTTATTTCTTGAGTTTTGCAAGAACGGCAAAAGGATTCATCTTTTCCGTGGTCTCCTCGTCGAATTCCGATTCAAACTCGAAAACTTCGCCGTCCTGACGGGGAAAGTCGTCGATAACCAGGGCAATTTGCTCCATTGCGATTTCCGCCAAATCGATTTTGCCGTCAATAATAACGTCGGGAACCTCGTCGTCAAATTCAAACTCCATTTCCCGCAAATCCTTGGGAGACAGCTGCGTGTCATAATTGATTTCAAATTCGGGCTCATAGGTTTTGGTAAAGTTTTCCAGCGAAATGACGCTCATCAGTTCCAATTCGGCTCTGACTTTTCCCCAAACCTTCAGCTGATGTTCTTTTTTGGAAAGTTTTACGTTAAGGTCAGCTTCAAAGCTTTTGGCGTCAACCACCTTGAGAACGTCTGCGATAAATTTAAGTTCTTTTTCGTCAGCCTTGAATTTGTAGCGGCGTTGGGCGGCACTCAACTCGTCTACGACCAACGGATATGAAAAAAGATTTTGCATAAATACTTTCCTTATGATATAAAGTGATTACTTTTATAATGGATATAACTGCAAGGATGCTCGTATGTCAATAAACAAAATGATATGCACTTGTTCTCTGGTATTGCTCTTGGCTTCCGGCTGCTCGACCGAAAAGGCAAACGAATGGTTTGTCACTCACAACGGAAATATGCCCACTAACGAACGGATCAGCCGTATTGAGGTTGGCGACAGCAAAGAGGAGGTTCGTCAGATTTTGGGCTCGCCGTCTTCAGTCGTTTCTTTTGACAAGAATACCTGGATTTATATGTCGTCGGATGTCAGACGCATTGCGTTTTTCGCTCCGGAGGAAATTGACCGTGATGTTTTGACGGTTAAATTTAATGACAATGACGAGGTACAGGAAATCTCGCGCCTCAGCAAGAACGACGGTGAACAGATTAACGTCAATCCGGATGAAACCGAGGCATTGGGACAAGAACCCGGATTCTTCCAGAAATATTTTGGCGGGGTAGGGCAGTACAATCCGTTTGGAATGCGTAACAGCTCCGCTCTTTAGCTTGAACAAAACTTGAAAAAGCTCTCTTCGGGGAGCTTTTTTTTATGTCTGCTGCAAACTTTGGCAATGGCGGCAAGGTCGGGAAACTGCAGCGAGCCGTGACATAAGCTTTATATCTCTTGGTGTCAAAAGATATGCTCAGTTTCCCGTCGGGAAATGTTCAAAGGCTTACGGTTGCGGAGCATAAAAAAAGACCACCTGTAAAAGGTGGCCGGAGAGTTCAACTATCAACGTGCGCTTACATGACCTTTAAGTTTTTAAAAACACAACCGAAATTGTGCTTTCTGGACATATACTTAAAGCTCCCCGACCTTATTCTTATCGGGGATATGTCTATCTTCCTGTCTGTAAACAGGCAAAATTAACGATGCATATCCAACACCGAAGCGCATGTGAGCCGTTGAAAGCCCCGAACCGCTAGGTTCTGATATAATATAATTATACCTGACAATGAATATAAAGGAAAAGATAGCCGGTTGCAAGCAATTTTTTTAGGCAATAAAAAAGCCCTTCGCGGTGAAGGGCTTTAATTCCGGCAAAGAGCTTAACCGCCGACGCCGAGGCCCAGCATAAAGTATTCGACATACAAATACGCCGTGGCAATGGCAACCGTCAGCAGCATAATCGGCATTGACCAGGCCATAAAGCCGATAAAGCTGATGGGGTTTCCGTTTCGGGTGGCCATACCGGCAACGATAACGTTGGCCGAAGCGCCGATAAGCGTACCGTTTCCACCGAAACAGGCACCCAGAGAAAGCGCCCACCAGACCGGCATCATCGCTTCGCGTCCGCCCATCGCTTCTTCCATGGATTTCAGCATCGGAATCATAGTGGCGACAAACGGAATATTGTCAATGGCCGCAGAGACAATGGCCGATACCCAGATAATCAGCAGGCTGGCCTTTTGAATACTGCCTTCGGTCAGCTCAATGAACTTTTGTCCCAGCAGGCTGAGCACGCCGGTAACTTCCAGGCCGTAAACAATGACGAACAAGCCGGCAAAGAAGAAAATCGTTGTCCAGTCTACGATGGAGAAAATTTCTTCAACCTTATGATCGCGTTCTTCGTGGTTTTTACCGAGGGTATAAAGCAGGAGCAAGACGGCACCGCCGAAAATGGCGATTGTTCCGTTAGCTATGTGAAAATGCTCTGCGCTGATAAAACCGGCAATGACGAGGAACAAAACGCTTAACGATTTAATCAGCAGTCCTTTGTCTTTAATCGCGGCATTCTCGTCCAGATTCATAACTTTGGTGCGGCGTGCTTTGGTAGAAACCAGGCGGCGTCCCCAGAAGAAGTCAAAAATACCGATTAAAACAATCATACAGATAGTGACGATAGGCGTCAGCTCAAATAAAAAGTCGGTAAACGACAAACCGAGCGCCGAACCGATAAGGATGTTGGGTGGGTCGCCGATAAGCGTGGCCGTGCCGCCGATGTTTGATGCGAAAATCTCAATCAACAGGAACGGATAAGTCGGAATACCGAGTTTTTTGGTAATCTGCAACGTAACCGGCACAATCAGCAAAACAGTGGTGACGTTATCCAAAAATGCCGAGAAGACGGCGGTCACGATTGCCAGAACAATCAGTATGCCGCGCGGACTGGCTTTTACCTTTTTGGTAGCCCATATCGCCACATACTGAAAAATGCCGGTTTTTTCCGAAATGCCGACAATCATCATCATGCCGATAAGCAGCGCCAGAGTGTTGAAGTCAATGCCTTTGAAGGCGTCGGCTTGGGTTAAGATGCCTGCAAAAACCATAATTGACGCGCCCAATAATGCAACCACGGCTCGGTTGAGCTTTTCGGTAAACAAAATGACATAGGCCATTATTACGATTGATGCGGCTACAATTTTAGCGTCCATTCCCCATACTAGGGACGGAACCGCGCTTAAGTCTGCACCATGCATAGAATAGTTCCTTCTTATTGTTAACAAACACTATTCTTATAGCTGATGACATCCTAATAATGTCTTAACTTCCGCCTAAAAGTAGCGGAAATGGAGATAAATCGCCGCTATTCCGACGCTGATGACCATGGTCGGCAATGCCCACAGCAGAAAACGGACAAAACTGATATTGACGCCTTCCTTGTTTGCCATGCCGGCAACGATAACGTTGGCCGAAGCCGCGATTAGAGAGCCGTTTCCGCCAAAACATGAACCCAGAGACAAGGCCCACCAGACCGGCATGATAACATCCCGTCCGCCTAAAGCGTTTTCTACATTTTTAATCAAAGGTATCATGGTCGCCACAAACGGGATGTTTCCCAGCAAAGTGGAGGCAAAGGCCGACAGCCACAGCATAATCATTGTCGCCCGTTTGATGCTTCCTTCGGCCATATTGATAAACCAGTCGGCAAGCGGTGTCAGCGCTCCGGCTTCCTCAAGTCCGAATACCAGCGCAAAGAGGCCTGCAAAGAAAAAGATTGTGGTCCAGTCAACCAGATTAAAGGCTTGTTCTATTTTGTGTTCCCGCTCAAAGTTGTCGCTTCCTGCGGTGTATAAAATCAATAAGACCGCAGCACCGAACATAGCGATGGTTCCGTTGGCAATATGATAATGTTCTGCGGCGATAAAACCTCCGATAACGGCAATCAAAACCGTAAGCGACTTCCACATCAGCGCCCGGTCCGTTATTACCGCAGCAGCCTCCAACTGTAAAACTTCGTTGCGCAGAAAATCCGGGCTTTCCATTTTGCGTCCCCATATTGCATCAAGAGCCAAAAGCAGCACAACCATTGTAATCGCCACAACCGGAGTCAGGGCGTATACGAAGTCCATAAACGACAAGCCGAGCGCCGAGCCGATGAGGATATTGGGCGGATCTCCGATAAGCGTGGCCGTGCCGCCGATGTTGGAAGCTAAAATTTCCATTATTAAAAACGGGTAGGGCGAAACCTTCAGCTTGCGGGTAACCTGAAATATAATCGGAACCATTAGCAAAACAGTGGTAACATTGTCCAAAAATGCAGAAAAAACAGCTGTAACAACGGCTAAAACCATCAACAGCATACGTGGTCGGGCCTTAACTTTCTGCGCTGACCATATGGCCACAAACTGAAACATTCCCGATTTTTCGCCAATACCCACAATGGTCATCATGCCGATAAGCAGTGCCAGCGTATTAAAGTCGACGGCGGCCAGAGCGCTTTCCTGCGTCAGCACCCCTGCAAAAATCATTAATGACGCGCCCAGAATGGCCACAACCGCACGGTTGAGCTTCTCGGTGAACAACAGAACATAACTAAGCGTCAGGATGATAACCGCCATCATCATCTTGTCACTGAGCTGCATATCATAATCTCCTCAATTCGTTTTTTTGCAGATAGATTAAATATATGTATCAATAAGCTGAAATAAAGATTTAAATTAATCTTTGGTCTTGGAAATGTAGTTGATAATTCCGTAAAGCGTATTCAATTCCTGTTCCGTCAGTTCTCTGCGGGTAAAGATGTTGCGCAGGTTGATAACCAGTTTTTCTCGTTGCGCGTCAATTTTGTAGTTGCCGCAGCCTTCCATTTTATTTTCCAGAAAACCGCAAAAAGCCAACACTTTTTCTTTGTCTGCCAATTGAGTGTGATTAGTCACGAACTGCTCTTCCGGAGCTTGAATTTGGGTTTTGTAAAACTCATAGCCGGCCAAAAGCACCGCTTGCGACAAATTAAGCGAACAATGGCGCGGATTGAGCGGAATATTAATGATTGCATCAGCCAGGGACACGTCGTCGTTATGAAGTCCCGTCCGCTCCGGCCCGAATAAAATTCCGGTTCGGATTCCTTCTCTGCATTTGTTGTTCAGCTCGGCTGCAGCTCTGTCTGCCGTAAAAACCTGCTTGGTCTGGTCTCTGTGCCGGGCAGTCGTTGCCGCAACATAATGCAAGTCGGCAATGGCGTCTGCGGTCGAACCGAAAATTTCGGCGTTTTCCAAAATTTCTTCGGCGTTTGAGGAGGCCGATATGGCTTTTGCCGAAAGGTGGTCTTCTCTGGGGTTAACCAGGCGCATATTGTAAAGGCCGCAATTCATCATGGCTCGAGCCGCCATACCGACGTTTTCGGCCAATTGCGGTTCAACCAGAATAACATAGGGTTGATTGGAATTCGTCATTAAAGTGTCCTGAATTTATTGTTTTCCGGCAGTTCCGTCCGCAGTTGCCTTTTCCGGATCATCATCAGTCTGCGGCAGGAGTTTTTCATTGAAATATTTTTCAACGGCTTTTGCATTGTTTACGTCAACGTTGTCTTTTTTGAATTCAATTTGCTGGTCGCTGGGCAGTGAGAGGTTTTCTCGCCGAACCTGAACCTCGCTGTAGCGGTTCAAGGCATCGACAATACCTCTTAACTCGGAGGGTTCATATTTTTGAGAGGCATATTTTAGCTTTTTCATGAGCGGAGCCTGTGCCGCAATAATTTGTTCGGGAGTAGCTTCCGTCGGTCTGACGACCTTTGCTTCCTTTTCCTGTTCGGCGGTTTCTTCCCGGGCGACGGTTTCCGTCTGCGTTTTAATCGGCTCGGCAACAGTCGTCTTAACGCTTTCGCCGGTCCGTTGAACATGAAAAACCTGTGCTTCTGCGTTAGAAAGGCACATAAAACAGGATATGGCTAATAAACCGAAATTTTTTAACATCGGAAAATCCTTTTCAGGCGGGTTAGTCGGTTGACAGAATATCAATGCTGTTAAACAGGATATTTTCCATATCTAAACCGGTGCCGTCTTCAACAACGTCTATAAAACCGGAAAACATCGTATCGAAAGGATTGTTTTGATGGCCTAAACCGTCATAGGCTTCTCGGAGCTGTTTGGCATAGTTTTTCGGCAGGTCTTTGATTCCCTGATCATAACTCGCGGGAATTTTATATCCGAGATTTCTCAAATGCTGTGTGGCAACCAACATATTGTGGCGGTTGACTTCGGGAGCAATCATCTCCTGTCCCATGGCGTTTCCGTAGGTTGTGGCTTCGCCTATGTAGTTCAACTTGCCGTGCTGACCGCTTCCGCGCCAGGTTTTGATGCCGCTTTTGTCGCGAGCCCGAGCCCATGGATCAACCGGCAGAATTTCTCCGCCGTTGGCAGTATTGTCATAAACCGGAGCGTGGGTAACGTCGGTATCGGCGACATTATCGCCCATATATCCTTCGTTGGGTTTAATTTCCCACGGATTTGAAGGTAATTGTGCAAATGCGGAAGCCGCTGTCAATAAACAGCTTGCCCCGGCCAAAAGATATGCAAATTTTTTCATAATACCCTCCCAAACTACTCCTACCTAATATTATCATACTATAAATCATAGCAAAATAATAGTTACAAAATTGTTATAATTTTGCAAAATCCGTCTTATTTAATTTATTTCTCAGTTTTTTTGCACCTGTTGAAAATTTTAAATGATCACAGTCTAAAAAATCTCGACTTTCAAAATCAACGTCATCATAAAAGTTCAACAACCGGATATGTGGATTGTTTTGCACAATATTGTTGATTTGTGCAAATAATATGTCGGAAGATTCCAATAAAGATTTGTAGTCATTTCTGTAAGGAGGAATCACAATTATAAGAGTATGTCCATTCTTTTTGCTGTCATCTATAAGCATTTTTAAATATTTTAATGGATGAGGTTGACGTTTGTTATGCTTTTTGTGTTTTTCTGCCACATATTGAACAAGCTCTGATGACATATCAATATAGTTGTCGTCGTGTTGGAAGGTGTTTGCTTGGGTCGATATTATCTGAATGTTTTGTTTTATTTGTTTTTCTGCCGCTTTTACAGCCTTTTTCTTTAATTCTTTTTCATTTTCGTAAGGTATCCCAAAAAATAATTTAAGAGGAACACATCTGCAATATTCCGAACATTTGCCTAGATTAAAGCCATTTGAAAAAACAGAAAAAAATAAAATAACTTGTTTAAGATTACACATTTGTGGAGCAAACAATTTATAAAGTTGATAAGAATAATATAAATCTTGAGATGAAGTTCCTAAATTTAGTTCTTTGTCTTGTTCTGCCAAGCCTCTCATAGCATGAGACGAACCAAGAATTAATCTTTGTGCAAATAGTTTTTTTTCGGAATGTTTTTTTAGGAAAAAAGGTTGAATAGAATACTCAATAAGCTGTTCTGTATTTAATTTTAAACCAAAATATTCCCTAATATAATGCCGAATACGTTTTGACGGAATAAGATTAGATAATAGTTTTATTATAATTTTAGACATAATACCCCCAATTTTGTGCCAACTGGGTTTGTATTTATCATATAGTTATAATTAAAACAATATTTATTTAATAAAGCCGCCGCCCATGACTCTGGTGCCGTCGTAAAAACAGCATCCTTGTCCGGGGGCTACGCCTGCAAATTCTTCTCTCAAACGAACAACGGCAGCGTTGCCGTCAAATTCAACCCTGGCCGGAACCGCTTTTTGCCGGGAGCGCAGCTTAACGTAAAGGTCGGCTCGGGAGGGCTGCATCTCTCCCAGCCAGTTAACGTTTTCAAGGCGGACTTCGGTTTGATACAAGTCTTTTTCCGCGCCGACTACGATACGGTTGTTTTGGGCGTCAATCTTTAATACGTAGAGAATGTCACCGCCGCCGATGCCCAAGCCCCGGCGTTGACCGATTGTATAATGGATAATGCCTTTGTGCCGCCCCAGAATTTTACCTTGCAGATTTATAATATCGCCGGGTTCGTCTTTGAAACCGGATTTAAGCTTCTCAATCAGATCTGCATATCTGCCGTCGGAGACGAAACAAATGTCCTGACTGTCTGCCTTATGGGCAATTTCTAACCCTGCTTCGGACGCCAAAGCTCTGGTTTGTTCTTTGCTGTAAGTCGCCAGCGGACAACGCAGCATCTGCAAAATGTCTTTTTTTACGGCAAACAAAAAGTAGCTCTGGTCACGCCGCACATCGCTGCCTTTATGAAGTTCCACGCCGTGTTCGGTAAGTCTGATGTCGGCATAATGTCCGGTAACGATGATGTCTGCACCTTTGGCTTGAGCCTCTTCGGCCAATAATCCGAGTTTAATCTTTTTATTGCACATAATGCAGGGAGAGGGCGTTTCGCCGCGGAGATAAGCAGAGCTGAAGTAGTCGACAACCTCTTTGCGGAAGGCGGCTTTCATGTCCAGAAAATAATGCGGAATACCGAGCTTTTCGGCAACAACTGCAGCGTCAGCTATTGACGAAACCGTCGGAGCGTACGGAGGCAACAGCAAATCCATCGTCATTCCGAAAACATCATATCCTTCTTTTTTCAGAAGATATGCGGTTGCCGAACTGTCAACGCCGCCGGACATGGCAACGCAGACTTTTGTATCTTGTGGTCTTTTATTCAGCCCCAGGCTGTTTGGTTTCATTTTTAGACGCTTTCAGATTTTTACGAAGTTCCTCAATTTCTTTTTGCAAAAATTCCAGTTGACATTCAACCGGATCCTTGTCAGTGGGACAAACGCCGTAAGCCATAAATCCCTTGGGTTCTTTTTTGCTTTTCTCAACCGCATGGGCCGGCACGCCGACAACGGTTTGGTTTGCTTCCACATCTTTAAGAACGACGGCGTTGGCGCCAACCTTAACGTTGTCACCGATGTTAATCGGTCCCAATATCTGGGCCCCTGCGCCGACGATGACGTCATTGCCCAGCGTGGGATGGCGTTTGTTGGTGTTTTTTCCGCTTTTTGAAAAGACGGTGGAACCGCCGAGGGTCACGCCGTGATAAAGCGTTACGTTGTTGCCGATTTCGGTCGTTTCGCCAATCACGACGCCCATGCCGTGGTCGATAAAGAAACCTTTGCCGATTCGCGCACCGGGATGAATCTCCACGCCGGTCAGAAATCTCGTCATTTGTGAAACGACGCGCGCCGTCAGCTTAAAGTTACGCTTCCACAGGGCATGGCACAGGCGGTACATAATGATAGCGTGCAGTCCCGAGGAGCAGAGCAGGGCTTCCGTTCGGCTCTTGGTTGCGGGATCGCGGGCGATAACCGCGTCGATGTCGTTAAGAATTATCTTGAATTTTGCTTTCATTTTGTGTTACATTCCTGAAAATATTAATAATTTATATAGTTTTCATAACATATAATACTAAAAGTTCTAAATTTAGGTTAAAAAAGAAAATGACAGAAGTATTATTCAATGGACATGCCGGCCGGCTTGAAGGCCGTTATCATCAGAGTGAAAATCCTTCCGCTCCGATTGCTTTAATTTTGCATCCCCACCCGCAGTACGGCGGCACGATGAACAATAAGGTGGTATACACGTTGTTCAGTTGTTTCCAAAACCTTGGCTTTTCGGTTTTGCGTTTCAATTTTCGCAGCGTAGGCCGTTCACAGGGAAATTTTGAAGACGGTCCCGGCGAGTTGTCAGATGCGACAGTCGCATTGGATTGGCTGCAGTCGGTTAACCCCGAAGCCCGCCAGTGCTGGATTGCTGGATATTCTTTCGGCGCCTGGATTGGATTGCAGCTGCTGATGCGTCGTCCTGACATTAATAATTTTATTGCAGTATCGCCTCCCGCCAATGAAAAAGACTTTTCGTTTTTGGCACCGTGTCCCACTTCCGGGCTTATTACGCAAGGGTGCGTTGACGAAATCGTAACCCCTTCAAGCGTTACGACATTGGTCAAACGCCTTAATACGCAGCGTAATGTGTCGGTTGACTATGCGATGATTGAGGATGCCGACCATATGTATAATAATCACTTGGTAGATTTATACAAGATTGTGGGCAATTACGTCATTGATGCAATGAAGAAAAAGACCCCGGCCAAAAAACGTCGCGGCCGCCGGAAAAAAGTCGAAATGCAGGAAGAGCAGGAAACTCTGTTGCTCGGCAACGAAAATGAAGATATTGATACCGATGAAGACTTTGAAGATGACGTTGATAACGATATCCTCGATGATGAAGATGAAGAATAATCTGCCCTGAAATCACAAAAATGCAGTGTATAACGCACTGCATTTTTTTTGAACAAATCTTTGATAATTGTCATTGAAAGCAATTTAAAATCCCGTATAGGGAAGAAAATATGTTGACGAAAAAAGCTCCTCAAACGAGAAGCTTTTTGTTTGCATAAAATTAAATTTGTTTTTTAAGTTCTTTTAGGATGTAGACGCGTATGGCGCTGGAAAGGTTTTCTTGTTCACGGACCGCGTCAATTTCCGTTACCAGTTGATTGATGCTCATATCCTTTTGCCGAGCCAGTTCTTTCAGTTCGTCAAAAAATTCGTCTTCCAGAGAAATGCTGGTTGAGTGGCGGTTGGCAATAATAACGGATTGTTTACGCATTTTTCTTCTTACGGAAAGCGTCAATATCAATGATGGTCGCAGAAGCAGGAGCTTTGGGCTGTTCTTTCTGCATAATCGGTTCTTCGTCAATCGTGTCGCTCAGACTCATATCTCCGCTGTTAAAGCTGAGACCGAACTTTGCATAGGGGTCGGCAAAGTAAGTGATTGCGTCATAGGGGATACGCAGGGTTTGAGGAATGCCGCCGAAACTTAAGTCAACTTCAAAGTAAGTCTCGCCGACCATCAAATTTGCAAACTGGTGTTGCAATACGATAGTCATCTCATCGGGATATTGATTGAGCAGCTGAGCCGAAAGTCTCGCCGCAGGATGAGCTGTTTTGAAAGTAATGTAAAAGTGGTGTTCACCCGGTAGTCCTTCGTCCGCAGCGATTTTCAAAGCCTCAATCACAACATGTTTGAGAGCTTTTTCAACCAGCTTGTCGTAGTTTATGTCTAATTCATCATTCAGCATTGGGACAACCTTCATCTATAAAATTAAGCGGGCCGTTCTGTTGATAGGTGGCCCAGACCCCACTCACAGCTATCCAAAGCCGTAAGGATTTAAGTTTGTTGCGACTACAACTAAGCAGCCATTGCAACAGGAGCTACGTTATTATCGTTAGCATTCATTTAAATTTGAACCGATAACGGTGGTATCTCACCGAACACGACATACCTGTCTTTACTGTACCTTGTCAATCCTGTTTCACCCCCATAAGAGGAGTTAAGACATTTGAGATTGGCTTCCAAAACCGGCTCAATTTCGGCAGAGAATGTACCATTGGCACAAAATGCAGAAATTAAACAATCGCGACCAATAACTCAAATAACTTATGGTGGAGGTGCTGGGTACTGCCCCCAGGTCCAAAACACCTATTTCACAGAGCCTCTAGTGTCATAGTCAGATTGCTCTGACAATCTGTTATTATAAGCAAGAATATTAAAAATTCAAGATATAAGATTGCCTATAACATTTTTGTTGCATTTGTCCGTAAATTTTATATGCTACACCCATCTCTTTGAAATTATTAACATTAGTATTAATTTAACATCTTATTTTGTATGGAACAGAACAATTTTAAACGTAAGAAAAATCTGACTAATTTGTTGAGTGAGGAAAGCCAGGCGCAAATTCTGATTGAATTGTCGATTCATCGGCGAGTATCGGAGTTTCATAGCAAAGTGGCGGTTCAGAAGTTTTTTGTAAACATAGAGGTTTTATTCTATGTTGAGGCTTTTCTTGGAGCCGTCGAGGTCGGTTGGACACTGCGTCATGCCGAACGCTATGATATCAAAATATTCCTTTTTGCCGCGCGGTTTTATAAAGACACCCAAAGGGCTGTAGACTTGTTTATCGGTTGCAAACGTTGGGATATCATCAAAAACTATATCTTAGACAGAGATTTGGTAAATGCCGAAGCCTGGGACATTTTGGCAAAACTGGGTAAGGTTGATGTTTTGGGATATCACGGGCGTTTTGAGGAATTAAAAAAGATGAATACGCCGGAAGCCAGAGCGGTTTTAAAACAGTTTAAGCGGGTTGATGATTTAATCGAGCTGCAAGCTTACGAAGAGCTCGTCTGGCTTGAAAAAGGGGTTGAATATTTAGTCGATTCCGAGAAGTGGGAAATGGTATATTTTGCCCACGAAAAAGGAATGACATACCACGGAAAGAGCCTGCTGAATGTATTGCTTGAGGCGCATCAGGAAGATTTTCTTTATAACCAAAACGAAAAAGAGTTTTTGTTGAAGAATAAAAAACTGCGGCCGTTTATCAAACACCGGGACTATGAAGCTTTGGCTGACAATGCATTCTATGAAGCCGTTGACTGGGAGGTCTTTCTGACCAGAATGCCGTCTAAGGCCGGTAAGATTTTTGAACACGCGGTTGATGCCGAAAACTGGAATTTTCTGGCCAAGCATCACAAACGTTGGCTGTTGTTCAAAAACGGACAGTATTCTTTGTGGTTAAACAGTTTTTTTAAGTAAAAAACTGACGGTTTTTAAAATCGAAGCCTGTTATGGCTTCGATTTTTTTTGCCATAATTTTGTTGCAATCGGGCTTAATTAACTTTACAATCCCCTCATTCGAATCAATTTTTATAGTAATAATTTTTAAATTAGTACAAGTATGGATAAAAAAGAACTGTTGTCGTTGTTGCCGGAGGAAGAGAAGTTCTCTTTGCTGGAAGAATTGTTGTCTCGTTTTGAGGTCTCTGTAGGATATCAGGCTGATCAGAAAAAAATTTATCTGGTTTTAAGCCGAAGCGGTAAGGTTGATATGATACATCTGCTCCCTGTAGACAGCTGCCGAACGGTAAAGCTGATGATTCACTGCCTCGGGTTGGAAAAAACTTCTGACATATGTAGCAGAAGCTTTCCGCAATTAGTAAAATTTATATCATAAATCCAAAATCCTAATATTATGAATCGCAAAGAGATGCTTAAGTGCATTACCTCTGAAGATGAGGAATGCATCCTTATGAACCTTATCTGCGGCAAAAATCTGCATCAGCTGATGATTTGCCTGAATACTGGTTATTGCATTACGCCCCGTGTGCTTCAGTTTATGGTGGAGCTGGGATGGACCAAAGAAGTAAAAGCTTTTTTGGAGAAAAGTTCTTTCGACTATTTTGAAAACGACGAAAAAAGGTTGGCTGAGTGGATAATCGCTTTTCTTGACGAAGAAGCGGCGTACGCATTGTTCAAGCGTTGCCATTGGGACAATAATTTTCTTTGCTGTATCAGCAATGAATGTTTTATTCGTCATCAAGATTGGGACTGTTGTGTTAAATATAAGCGCTGGGAAGTTCTGATAGAACAAGGCCAGTTTGGGTGGATACCAATGGAGGAAAACGTCTCGGAATGGGGACCTGTGTTGGCCCAAAGAGGGTGCTTTGAGGTGCTGTATAGCAGAAATCAGCTTTCTTTCATTGCCGAATACGGCAAAAAGGATGATGCGCTCAAATTTCTCACCGACAAGGGAGAATGGCAGGCGATTTACCTGCATGCAAAAGTTCTTTTTGGAAGCGAAGACGAGTTATGGCCTTATCTGTATAAGCAGGGCGTCGTAAAATATATGTACGGATTTTACGGAGGAAAAAAGTTTTTGATCCAAAACAAGGCATTTGATCTTTTTGTTCAAAACAAAAACTGGACATATTTAAGCAAGGTCCATGCGGACGCTTCTCTTATTGATTGGGAAGATTTCTATAAGCAAGATGCCGAAAAATGCATTAAATATGCCACAGCATACAGGTTGAAAGGTTTTTTGAGGCGAAAAGGATATTGGTTTCGCGCCTTGATTTGCTGATTTTATCCTGATGTGTTAAAAGAGCTGGGGATTAACCTCAGCTTTTTTTGTATGCCGGCAAATATTTTGCTATGATGCCGGCAAGGAGAAACAAAATGACAAAAATTGCAATATGGTGTCGTCATAACGGGGATAATATTATCGGTATCGGTTCGGACATTCCCTGGAATATTCCTTCGGATGTAAGAAAATATCAAAAAATTATTGCCGGACAGCCTCTGGTTATGGGCCGAACGACTTATGAGAGCATTCCGCCGGAAACGTTGTCGCAAGCGGAGGTATATGTTTTAAGCGCAAATCGTGAATACGAAACAGCCAATCCGGAACGCCACCGTGTTATAACCGACATTCGGAAATTTAAGGATTTTGACGGAAACCTGTATATTTGCGGCGGTGCCGGGGTTTATGAGGCGTTTATGACGCTTTCGCCCAAGCTGCTGCCGGATATTGTTGTCGACTGTGTGTATGACGGCCCGTTGCAGAAACTTGACGGTGTGCCCGTTCATATAACGCCATGTATCGAACTGTTGGCCAAAAAATATTTTAAAATAGCCGAAGGACAGACGCAGGACAATGTAGCCAATCATCTTTATGTCAAACGCGGAGATTTTGTTGACCAGTCGGTTCTCAGGCACATTCTTTCAATTATAGAACAGCCAAACTAAAAAGTAAGCCCCACGTCGGCGGGGCTGTTTTTTTTATTCTATTCTGCGGCAATCTTTTCAGACAGGCTGTTTTCTTCGTCATAAGGAATATCATCAAAAACAACCGGAATTTTAGCTTTAAATTCCTTGAGCAGTATTTTCATCAGCTGTTGAATGCTCGGATGAGCTGCCGGTGCGGCGCGCAGTTTCAAAATATGACGCCACTCTCTGAGGTTCGCGGTCATAATTACGTCCGCTTTAATGGAATGGGGCAGGAGCATCCGCAGCTGATCGGGTTTGCAACCCAAGGCTGCCATGGCATTGTAGTTCTTTTCAATGGTTTCCATTGTGTTGAGCCATAATTTGTATTCCGGGGTGCCTTCGACAATGTTGCAGGGTTTTATGACCGAAATCTCACTGCCGAATTTTCCTTTTGAATAATTGCAGTATCTGGTGCTCTCAATCGCAAAGGAGGCGTGGCGGTGGCGGGTAATGTCTTTATAAAAGCCTAGGTCGCACACAAATTTGACGGTAATGTTGTAGTGCTCAATCATCGCCGTATGGTCAAGCTCAATCAGTTTGTTAATCATTTTTACGGCAGAGGAGCAGTCTTCGCTGATGTTTCCTTCGCTTTTATAGCAGTTGCGGGCACACAGTTCAATGTGTTTCAGGATTGTTTCGCCGTCCAAAGGTGTAAGGACATCCACGCGGGGAGCAACAATTTTAACCATTTTTCATAGCCTTTCTTGATAAAACTTTATCTAAAAGGTAATGCTTTTACCCGCCCTTGTCTATTTTTAAAGCGGGACTGTGGAAAACGATTTTAACGCTGGAGAAATAAGGCTTTTGCCGCTAATCTGAGGCTAAATGACAACTTTTTTTGCAGAGAAGACCGATGATTGAGACCGTAAACACGATTGTAAAGTTCACCAAAATGGAGCATTATGTTGAAAATCCCGCCAACCTCAGCTATGCGACGCCTGATGCCGCTTGTTTTGACATTTGTGCAGCCATTTCGGAGCCGGTGGTCCTCCGTCCCGGAGAGCATACCGGAATCCCGACGGCGGTAAAGCTGGCTCCGGAGAATCCGATTTGGTTCAGAGTAAATTCGCGCAGCGGTTTGGCGATAAAGCACGGAATCATTACCATTGCAGGGATAATAGATACGGATTACCGGGGAGAACTCATTATCGGTCTGCTGAATACTAATCCGGCCGGCGAAAAGGCTTATATAATTAATCCCGGAGACAAAATCGCTCAGGTTGAGGTTCCTTTTCCGTACAAAGCCGTGTTTGAAGAAGTGAGCAACGAAGAGTTTGAAAACTATGCCACCTGCCGCGGCGAAAGCGGCTTCGGTTCGACCGGACGTTAAACTGACGAACAAAAAAGCGCTTCGGACATTGGTCTGAAGCGCTTTTCCTTTTAGAGATTTTCAAAACATTCATAATTCTTAATTCATTTTTTTATAACCCACAAAATCGCCCAACACAATGTTTCTTTCATAGGAAACTCCTTCCCATGAGAAAGATTCTGTTGCCTTACAGCTGAAATATTTGCTGTTGTTGATGTGGTTGAATTCCCCGTTGTGAAAAGTATATATCAAAGAAGTTTCTTCTTTGGACTTTCCGCCTTGGCGCCGTACCGGAATGACAATGGCCGGATAAACGATGCCGGGAACAAATACTAAGCATTTTTGGTTAAATTCCAAAAGGCTTGCGGTCAATTGCACATTTTTCTTATACGTAAACCCGCTCTCTCGTGCGAATTTGCCCAACGCAGCTTTAATATGTGCCAAATCAAGCTGCTGTTCAGGGATTACTTGTGTCATAGTTTAAATTTTATTATAGGAATACTAATAATTTTCATAGCATAAAGTACACAATTTAGACGAAATGTCAAATATTTTCTCAATAAAAAAAGGGTCTTGGAAACTTCCAAGACCCTTTAGAGTATTAGATTGTGTTTTTTTCGGTATCCGGCGGAAGTTATGATTCACATCAGAACTTCCGTCGCAAAAGGTTGGATGTCATTCCGCTGTTTCTTCGGCAACTGCATTTTCAATCGCCTGTCGGTTTGAAACAGCCTTCGTTTTCTTTGGAGATGCATTGTATTCGCCTTTAAGCGGCATACAGGCGGCATCTTTTTCAGACACGAACTTCAAATACTTTTTTCTTTTGGAATCTTTTTTCGATGCCAAATTGATGACCCAGCCGGAAATTCCGTTATAAATTGCGGGGCACGCCATATGGTCTGTCTTTCCTTTGTTTGAGCTGAAAAGCGTTACGCAGTATGGCGAGGGAAGCGCTTTTATGATGATTCCCCTGGGTTCGCAATAAGCGGTAAATTTTTCCGCAATATGTTGCTGAACGCCGTTAAGACTGTTTACATCAACACGAACTTCGCATTTGTTAAAAAAGTTCTGAACTTTTTTAACGTCAATTGTTCCAAATGTATTCATAAGAATAAAATTAATGGCACCACGTGCCGGTTAATAGATAATTTTTAAGTAATTTATTTATGATTTTTCTATCAAAACATAAATAGATTAACTTTGCAAGTGAAAAATGACAAAAATTTGTCAAAAGTATATAGTATGTTATTATTTTTGTGCGGTGTTAGCCAAAAAGCGTTAAAATTATCCCGACAAACAAAGGAATCGACAAATTGTCGTCCAGATCTATTTTGTCTTCATAAAGCTCGGCCAAAGTTGCCGCCATACAGGCAATAACCCCCGCATAAGTGAACTGAAACAGAGGTTCGAAAAGCATATTGATGAGGAGGGCGCTCATAAAAAATGCGACGGTGCCTTCAAGCGATTTGTGTTTATAAAGCATACGCGTGCCAAAGGCTTTTCCCACCAGAGCGGCCATTGTGTCGGACACCAGCATAACGGTGAGGGAAATAATCGCAATCGGTTTGCTGAAGAAGAGGGTGCAGACAATCGCAGCCAGCAGAACATATAAGGAACCGCTGACCTGAAAAAACTTGCGGCGGCATTCCTTGTCGCGCAGCGTCTTAAAAAACAGCTTCCCGAATGTTTGTCTTGCCCAGGGATATTTTTTATAGTTGCCGTATTCAAGCAAGGCATCGCCGCAAAACAGCAGCGAGAACAGAAAAATTGAAAAAACCGGCTGAGTAAAGTAAATAAGCGCCGGAATCCATAGTGAACTCAAATGGATGGCCTTGCGATAAACCTCTTTTTTAAAAGACTTGTCAATATTGGCATTTTCTTCGATTTTATCAATAAGGTTACGCATCGGGTTTATCCTTTTTGTTATCGCGTTTATTTCTCTTCTCAGATATACACCGCTCAGCAGTTGTAAAGCAATAAAAATCGCACGGCAAAGAAAATATATTCTTTTTTTATATATTGCCAAATAAAAAACCCCCGATAAGTCGGGGGTTGAATACATCAGTCTTTTCTTAGATGCCTTTTTTCATCGGCAAACGAGCTCAAAACGCGAGGATTATCGTTGATTTAGCGCAACCGTTTGCTGCGGAAACATCTATATCGCTTTTCTTAAGGCATCAATCGCTTCCTGCATCCGGGTAGCATCCGGGCCGCCGGTTTGAGCCATATCCGGTCGTCCGCCGCCGCCCTGTGCACCCACAAACGGAGCTATAACTTTAATCAGGCTGTTGGCAGGATATTTTGCCGCCAGATTGTCACTGACGCCGATAACCACGGAAGCTTTTCCTTCATTGCTAGCCAAAAGGGCGACAATCGTATCTTCGGGATACTGCGCTTTTATTTCGTCAACAAAAGCCTTCAGCTCTTTGGCCGGGATGTTTTCTAAAATTTTAGCGACAAATTTAACGCCGTTAACCGCTTCAAAATTATCGGGATTGTCTGCGGCTTTATTGCTGACGAGCTTTTTCTTGAGTTCAAAAACCTGAGCTTCCAGCTTTTTCTTTTCTTCAAGTAATTGATTAACGCGAGCTTCTATATCGTTGAAACTTGATTTTAAACAAGCGCCGACACGATGCAGTTTGTCTTCAATGTCTTGAACAAATCTCTCGGCGTGTGTTCCGGTAACGCATTCCAAACGGCGCACGCCTGCCGCAACCGCGCTTTCGCTGACGATGTTGAAATAGCCGATATCTCCGGTTTCTTTGACATGGGTACCGCCGCATAATTCGGTTGATACGCCGTCGCCTACGCAAACGACGCGGACTTCGTCGCCGTATTTTTCGCCGAACAACGCCATTGCACCGGAATTGATGGCCTCGTCGTGACTCATTAATTTGGTGTTTACCTTAAGGTTTTGACGAATCAGGCTGTTAACCGTATCTTCCAGGTCGCGTAATTCGTTTTCGCTGATTTGCTTGGGATAGGCGATGTCAAAACGCATTCTTTCGGCGGCAACCATTGAACCTTTTTGTGTTACGCTGGCGCCGAATTTTTCTTGCAAAGCATGGTGGAGCAGGTGGGTAACCGTATGATTGGCTTCAATTGCTTTGCGGTTTGATTCGCAGACTTCCATCAGAACAATGTCTCCGTTCTTGATGCGTCCTTTAACGATTTTGGCAATGTGAACATAAAGTCCGTCAAGTTTCTTTTTGGTGTCGGTAACCTCAATTTCCAAATCTTTACCCGTAATTTTGCCTTTGTCGCCAACTTGTCCGCCCATTTCGCCGTAGAACGGGGTCTGATTGGTCAATAGGAAAAATTCTCCGTTGCTGACTTCCGACACTTCTTTGCCGTCTTGCACCAGAGCGGTCACCTGAGCTTCGGTTTTTAAGGTATTGTAGCCCAAAAACTCGGTTGCCGGCAGCTTTTCGTTCAGTTCAAACCAGATTTTTTCGGTTCCGGCGTCTCCTGAACCGGCCCAGTTTTTACGGGCTTCGGCTTTTTGACGTTCCATTGCCTTGTCAAAACCGTCGGTGTCGACTTTGATGTCTTTCAGGCGCAGGGCGTCCTGAGTCAAATCCAGCGGAAAACCGTAAGTGTCATAAAGCTTGAATGCAGTCTCGCCGTTAAAAGTGTCTCCGGCTTTTAAGTGACCGGCTTCGTCATCCAACAGGCGCAGACCTTTGTCCAGCGTTTTCAGAAAACGCTCTTCTTCGCTGCGGATTGTTTCGGTGATGAGGGTCTCGGCCGAATAAAGTTCAGGATAGGCTTCTCCCATTTCTTTTTGCAGAGCCGGCAGCAGTTTGTACATCATCGGCTCTTTTACGCCCAGCATATAAGCGTGACGCATGGCTCGGCGCATAATCCGGCGTAAAACATAACCGCGGCCTTCATTGGAGGGCAATACGCCGTCGGCAATCAGAAAAGACGTTGAGCGCAAATGGTCTGCAATAACGTTATGAGAGGCTTTCAGCGGACCGTTGGGGTCAGAGTTGGCCATATCCGCAATCGCTTTAATCAGATTTCTGAAAATATCAATGTCGTAGTTGGAGTGAACCCCTTGCAAAATTGCGGCAATTCGTTCCAGTCCCATACCCGTGTCGATAGAGGGGCGCTTTAACGGGATGCGGCTGCCGTCGGGCAAGTCTTCATATTGGTCAAACACCAGATTCCATATCTCAATCCAACGGTCGCCGTCTTCTTCAGGCGTGCCCGGCAGACCGCCCCAAACTTCGGGGCCGTGGTCATAAAAGATTTCCGAGCAGGGACCGCAAGGGCCGGTGTCGCCCATCTGCCAAAAATTGTCTTTGGTTGCAATGGGAATAATCCTGTCTTCCGGCAAACCGGAAACTTTTTTCCAAATTTCGCGTGCTTCTTCGTCGGTGTGATAATAGGTTACGGCCAGCTTGTCTTTGGGAATGCCGAATTCTTTGTTGACGACTTCCCAGGCAAAACGGATGGCGTCGTCTTTGAAATAATCGCCGAAAGAAAAGTTGCCGAGCATTTCAAAAAAGGTATGGTGACGCACGGTATAGCCGACGTTGTCGAGGTCATTGTGCTTGCCGCCGGCGCGAACGGATTTTTGGGAAGTTGTCGCTCGCGTGTAATCGCGGGTTTCGTTGCCGGCCAGAATGTTTTTAAATTGCACCATTCCCGAGTTGGTGAACATCAGCGTCGGATCGTTGTCGGGAACCAAAGAGGAGGACGGAACAACCTTGTGGCCGTTTTTGGCAAAATAGTTTAAAAAAGTGCTTCTGATTTCTTTAACAGTAGTTGTCATTTATTTACTTCCCAAAAAATAAATTGTTAACCCCACATTAATAATGCAAAGTTGTTCTACTGTCTAGTAAAATTTTTCTAAAAAATAACAACCATTCCGTTGATGTAGGTAAAGCTGAAGTTTAAGAAACTGGCGTATATCAGCCACCAGAAATACGGATACATCATATAGGCGGCAGCCTTGTCCGCAGCCTTAAAGTTCAGTATCATTTTGTAAACAATCAAATCCAGAAGGATAATCACCGCAAAAGCCAACCCGATATACCCCTGCGTAAAGAAAAAATAGGTCCAGACGACCTGCAGCAGCAACTGCCCCAAAAACAGCTGGTTGGCTCTGCGTTGCCTTTCGGCGTCGGCCTTTGTCAAAACTCTATAAAAGGCGATTATCATCAAAAGGTATAAAATTGTCCATACAATCGGAAAAACGGCATCCGGAGGTGTAATCGTCGGCTTGTCCAGGGCTGCATACCAGTTGTAAATGCCAAAACGGGTAAAATAAGACGCCGCGGCGCCGGCAATGACGGTTATAACCGCGCTGTATACAAATTTCATCAGCTTGTTCATATCCTCCTCCTTGCATATTTTATTATTTGTTTGTAATATTTAAGCATCGTTTGTTTAATTTAAATGAGGTAACCGCAGGTGGAAATCAGTCCGGAACTCATAAAAGGGCAGGTTATGAACTGCTACAACAGCCTGATACTGGACGTCAGGCTGGCCGACAATTCGTTGGTTCCGGTTTTTTGCGGTTCTTCGGAGGCGGCCAAACTCTGCTCCGCCGGCGTGGACGCCATAATCAAACGCCATCGCGACAGCCTGCGCAAAATCCGCTACGAGCTCGAGTTCATCAGCCGCAGCGAGGGGCTGATTCTCGTTAACCCGACCTATAACGGCTTTCTTTTTCAGGAAGCCTTTGACAACGGCGTGTTGTCGGCTGATTTTGATGCATATAACGTCTGCCGCCGGATAGAGCCTGACGAACATCTGCCGCACATTGATTTTGAATTGTCTTCGCCGTCCGGAAACAAATGCTATGTCTTTATTGAAAACGTGTTTAACAAGCAAAACGGCTGCTCCGTTTTTCCTGCCGGAATAAATTTCTTTGAGATGGCAATGTTTGAGGAATTGGCCAAACTCCGCCGGCAGGGACACAAAACCGTCATTTTTATGCTGGTGCCCCGGCAGGATTGCGTCGAAGCCAAGTTCAGCTGGAATCTGGACCCGGTCGCGGCAGCCCGGATTTATGACGAAGCAAAAAATGGATTGGAATTTGTTTGTTATGGTTGCAATATTGATAAAAAAAGTGTAACACTGGCTAATAAAATGAAAATATTATATTAACAAACCGAGGTATGCAGTGAGTTACAAGAGAAAAGACGGCATCGTCATTCACGACGATCCCGAAGATTTTGAAAAGATGCGCAAGGCCGGCCGGATTGCCGCCGAATGTCTGGATTACATAACCCCTTATGTTCAGGTTGGCGTGTCCACCGGAGAATTGGACGATCTTTGCCGGGAATTTTTCACGTCTCGCGGCGTTATTCCCGCTTGCCTCGGCTATCGCGGCTATCCCAAGTCGGTCTGCATCTCCATCAACCATGTCATTTGCCACGGCATTCCCGATTATGAGCGCAAACTGGTCGACGGCGATATGCTTAACATTGACGTTACCGGTATTTTGGACGGATGGTACGGCGATACCAGCCGTATGTATTTTGCCGGCAAACCGAGTATCAAAGCCAAACGTCTGGTCGAGGTGACTTATGAATGTATGATGCGCGGCATTGACGTTGTTAAACCCGGAGCCCGTATGGGCGACATCGGCGCCGTTATTGCCGAATATGCCCACAAATACGGCTATTCGGTTGTCGATATGTTTTGCGGCCATGGGCTGGGACAGGTTTTTCATGATGAACCGAATGTAATGCACATTGCCCGCAAAGGAACCGGTCCGCTGATGGAAGAAGGAATGTTTTTCACGATTGAGCCGATGATTAACATCGGCAAACCTGACGCCATTATATTAAAAGACGGTTGGACTTCGGTCACCAGGGACAAGTCCTTGTCTGCCCAGTTTGAACATTCTTTGGCCGTAACCAAAGACGGTTATGAGGTTTTCACCTATTCTCCCAAGGGGCTGGACAAGCCGCCTTACAAGCTTTAAGGCTCAAAGGACTATGGAACGGGACGTCAAACAACCGGATTATCTGGGACACCGCCAGCGTCTTCGTCAGCGTTTTTTGCTGGGCGAGGGGAAAGATATGGCGGATTACGAGTTGTTGGAGCTGGTTCTGACGATGGCCATTCCCCGGCGGGACGTCAAGCCTCTGGCCAAAAAGCTGATTGCCGAATTTAACGACTTTTCCGGCGTTATCAATGCGCCGGCTGCGGCTTTGCTGGAAGTTGACGGCGTAAAGGAAAATACGCTGGCAATGCTTAAGGTGATTAAAGCCGCCGCCATCCGTACTTCCTGGCAGACGCTGTGCGCGGCCGAAGCGCCGGTCATCCGCTCTCCCGATACGTTGCTCGAATACTGCCGTACCGCCATGTGCCATTCTGATGTCGAGGAGCTGCGCATAATTTTTATGGATGCCAAATTGCAGGTCATCGGAGAAGAAACAATGCAGCGCGGCACCATCAACGCGGTTGCCGTCCATCCTCGCGAAGTCGTAAAGTCTGCACTGGCTCATCACGCTTCGTCAATCATTATGGTGCACAACCATCCTTCGGGCAATACCACGCCTTCGCGCGCCGATTTGGAGATGACCAAAAAGGTCGAAGAAGCCTGCGCCGCCGTCGGCGTCAAACTCCATGACCACTTTGTCGTCAGCCGCAGCAGTCACTACAGCTTTCGTGAACAGGGATTTATAAAGTTATAATTCCGACAGTTGTTTGATGTGTTCAACCAGAAAGGTGATGTTGGTGGTAAACAGTTTGACTGAAATCGCCAGCAGAATGATACCGAAAAACTTTTGCAGCATATAGATAAATCCGGCTCCCAGCATCCTCTCGATGCGTTTGGTCAGCTTCAGCACCAGATATACGATTACCATATTGCAGATAACGGCCAGCAGAATATTGATGTCGTTATACTGTGCACGAATGGAGAGCAGGGTGGTCAGCGCTCCGGCACCGGCAATCAGCGGAAAAACCACCGGAACGAAAGTCGCGTCTTTGGGGGCGTCCGGGGTATCCTTAAAAATTTCGATGTCTAAAATCATTTCCAGAGCGACAATAAAGATAATGAAAGAGCCGGCAACCGCAAAAGAAGAGATGTCGACGTTAAACAGGTTGAGAAAAGCCTCTCCCACAAAGAAGAATATGAAAAACATAATCAAAGCCAGCAGAGCAGCCTTGGCGGCATTTATTTTTTTGCCCCGTTTTTTTAAGGTTAAAATCACCGGAATGGAACCGGTAATGTCTATAACCGCAAACAAAACGACAAACGCGCTGACAAATTCCTGCCACTGAAAACTTCCAAACATTTCTCAACTCACTTTTTTTTAGATTAATTAATGGCTTATAGGTATCACTTTAAAATATTCCGTCAACTTAAATTTTTCATCAAAGTTGACAAAAATCCCCTCAAGTGGTATTATTTATAGCTGATAACTTATTATTTACACTCTTACTATGTGTGCATAGTTGTCATCTTAAACTGAGTACTAATCTAAAAATATATAATTATGGACAGCGAAAACCTGAAGAATACTCTTGCAGAGTATCAACAAGAAGTTCGGCAGGAGTTTGCCGACCATGAAAATTTTATGATGCGTTTATATTCGTTCCTATATTCTGCCAAGCCGGAATATATGACATTTAAGCGCGTGTGGCTCGAAGACATTGAGCATCAAAGCGAGTTCTGGTATAACCGCTTTAATCTTGAGCCTGACGAGGAAAACCTTGAGGAAGTTTCAGCCGAAGCCGAGAGTGCCTATACGGAATGGCGTGGCTGGTTTGCTCAATGGGAGTTGAATGTTCGCGGATTGTTTGAAGACTATCAGTGGAAGTTCAATTACGAAGAAGAGGAGGAAGAGCGTGAGCTTGAAATCCGTCAGGAGGAGGAAGAAGCGGAAAAACGCCGCCGGAAAGCCGATGCTGAATCAGAAGACGAGCCTGCGGATAGTTTCAGTTCTGTTTCTGATGAAGAGAGAGATGATTACCACCGGGAAGACGCGTCTGATAAGGACAAACGCTTCAGCTGGTGGGATGCCTTGGCTTCTGAGGATGATGCTTCTTCGGATGTTGCTTTTGAGGATATCTGGAAACAGGATTTGTCTGTTGCCGAAACCCAAAGCGAAGAAGAACTCGAAGAACGTCCCGGAATATTTCCTGAAAACGTAGTTGACGGCGAAACCGAAGACGAACCATATGAACATCACCATCATGAACACCATGATGACGACAACGATGATGAGCATAAGGAAAGTCTCTTCAACTTTTGGGGCAGCCATCAAGATGATGAGCCGGAACCGAAAGAGGAAGAACCGGAGCCGTCTAAAGATGCTTTTGCTGAAAATGTCCCCGGCGAGGAGGAACCAAAAGAGGAAGAACCTCGCGAAAGCTTGTTCTTTGACGAGGACAAACCAGAGGAAGTTCAGCCTGAGGAACCGCAGCAGGAAGAAGAACATCGTGAAGAAGAACGTCACGAGGATTCTGTTGAGGAACCAAAAGAGGAAGAACCCCGCGAAAGTTTGTTCTTTGACGAGGACAAACCCGAGGAAGTTCAGCCTGAGGAACCACAGCAGGAAGAAGAACATCGTGAAGAAGAACGTCACGAAGATTCTGTTGAGGAACCGAAAGAGGAAGAACCAGCGGAAGAGCATCTTGCTGAAAATGAGGAACGTCCTGAAGAACCTGCGGAAGAAGACATCCATACGGAAGAACATCATGAAGAGCCTGTTGAAGAACCGGAACCTCATGATGACGAAACCTTAAATATGGATGGCTCCGGTTCAGAACCTCACGACGACAGTGATGAACTGGAGGCACAGGAGCGCGAAAGAGCTGAATTGGAGGCTGCTGAAAGAGAAAGAGCCGAAATCGAAGCCCAGGAACGCGAACGTGCAGAACAGGAAGCTATGGAACGTGCCGAGCAGGAAGCCCTGGAAAGAGCCGAACAGGAAGCCGCTTCTCAAAATGAAGACCGTCATTATGACGATCCTCGTGATGATGATCGCGAACAAGATGAACGCGAGCGTCTGGAAGCCATGGAGCGTGAAGCCGAAGAAGAGCGCGAACGCCAAGAGGCAATGGAGCGCGAAGCAGAGGAAGAACGTTTACGTATGGAAGAGGAAGAACGTCAGCGGGCAGAAGAAGAGGAGCGTGAGCGTCAGGAACTCGAGGAACGCGAACGTATGGAGGAAGAAGAACGCCAAAGGTTGGAAGAGGAAGAGCGTGAGCGCGAAGCCGAAGAACAACTGCGTTTGGAAGACGAAGAACGGATGCGTTACGAAGACGAAGAGCGTGAACGTGAGGCAGAAGAACTGCGCCAGCAGGAGGAACTCCGAGAGCAGGAAGAGTATGACGAATATGCCAACGAATACTAAAGATAAAGCCGACTGTATCAAAACAGCCGGCTTTATTTTTTCTAAACAAGAAAAAACTTGAAAAAATGTGAAATTGCTTTAATCTGACACTTGCAGCTCAGAGATGGGCTGTGGTGTCTAGAAAACATCTTCGGGATTCCACCTTGTGGTGGGGTGCGTGATATAAGCTACTTTTGTAGTCGAATAAGCGTGACTGTTCTCGACAGTTTTCTAGCTCCACCTCCTTGTTTTTTTCAAGGAGGTTTTTGTTTTTAATCAACAAAAGGAGCTAAAAATGATAACGGAAAATATGGATTTGAAAGAAATCCGCAAAGCTTTGGGGCTGGAGTTGTTTCTCCGCCGCCGGCAAAAGGGAATGAGCCTGTTCCATATGGCTCACCACATCAAAATCGACCGCCGGGTGCTAGACCGGGCGGAAACCGGAAAACCGGTACCGATTTATACCCTGATGCGGATAATCAGCCATTACGGCAAAAAAGTCCGCATCGAACTGGTGGAATAAAAACAAAAAGCCCTGTTTGAACGGAGGGCTTTTTCTTAAAAAAATAAAGCCCACTATTGCAACGGACTTTATTAAAATGGCGACCCCGAGAAGATTCGAACTTCTGACCCACAGCTTAGAAGGCTGTTGCTCTATCCAGCTGAGCTACGGGGCCTTGGATAAACAGTCAATAATTGGTCGGGACAGCTGGATTCGAACCAGTGACATCTTGCTCCCAAAGCAAGCGCTCTACCAGGCTGAGCTATGTCCCGCAAAACTCAAAGAAACCTAGACCGACAACGGATTCAAATTTAAAGTCGCAACTTCCGAGTCCTTAACAGAAGCTATAATTAGCAAATTTAATTTATTTTGCAAGTATTTTTTTGCGCCGAATGCCGATTTTAAGGCAAAACCGGCACTCATTTGTGGTTGCACAAATGCATTAAATCCTTGCATTGAAAACTCAACTCTATAATATTAAAACAGAAATTTAATTCGATGAGTATGAGAATGTTTGTTCAGCTTTTGATAAATACCCTGATTGTCGGTTCCGGCTATGGTCTGATTGCGATGGCTTTCCGCCTGATGTATTCGGTGTCTCCGTTTTTTAACCTGACATTGGGAACCGTTGCGGCGGCAGGGGCCTATGCCGTTTTTTATCTGACATCTTCTGCGGGGTTGGCGCCGTGGTGGGCGGTTTTGCTGGCTTTGGCCATATCTGGGACATTTGCCTGGGTGCTGGAGGCTTATGCCTATCGTCCGATGCGCCGGCGGGGAGCCTCGCCGATGATACTTCTGGTGGCTTCATTGGGGTTTTACACGATTTTCGAAGCGGTCATCCATTTGCTTTTCGGACCTCAGTACCAAACTCTGGGGACCATAGATTTTTCTTCCCAGATAGATGTCTGGTTTGCCGAAATTCCCTTTGTCCAGGTCCTGACGATTGTCTCCAACGCATTAATTTACATCGGTTTGAACCATCTATTGTATCATACTTTTCTCGGCAAGCAAATCCGCGCCGTTAATGACAGTGCGACCCTGGCTCACATTCTGGGAATGAACAATGAGCGGATTATTTTGATTGTATCGGTTTTGTCCGGCCTGATTTTGGGATTAGCCGGAATTCTGGTGGGATATGACACGGGAATGGAACCGGCTATGGGCTTCAGCCTGTTGTTCAAGGGAATGATAGGTGCCATCATCGGCGGTATGGCTACCATGCGCGGCGCTTTTCTGGGCTCGTTTTTTCTGGCGTTTGTCGAAAATCTGGGCGTTTGGGCTTTTGCCTCCGAGTGGCGTGACGTCGTCGCTTTTGTCATCTTTATCGTCTTCCTGTATTTCCGCCCCAAAGGCATTTTCCAAAAGAAGGTGAAAAAATAAGAGGTTAAAAAATGGAATACCTGATTAATCTGGCAATACTGTTTTGTATCTACGGCACTTTGGCTTTGTCGCTGAATATGGTCGTCGGAATGGCCGGACTTCTTTCCCTTGCCCAAGCCGCTTTTTACGGCATCGGCGCATATGCCGCCGCGATTGGTATGACCGAGCTGGGGCTGGGCTTTTTCTCGACGCTGCTTTTGGGAATGCTTGCAAACGGCATTCTGGCTTTTGTTGTCGGAAAAATCCTTTCCCGCTTTCAGGGAGACTACTATGCCATTGTTTCCGCCGGATTGTCTGTTATCGTCTTTTCCGTTTTGCTCAATTGGAAAGACCTTACCAACGGGCCTCTCGGTATTTTCGGCATTCCCAAGCCGGAAATTGGGAGTTTTCGCCTGGTTTCAAACTTTTCCTGTCTCGTTTTGTGTCTGGCAGCGGTTGCCTTGAGTTGCGGAATATATGTGTTGTTTGACCGCTCGTCTTTCGGACGCACCCTTAAGGCTCTGCGCGAAGACGAACAGCTGACCCGCCTGCAGGGGTACAACACCAAACATTTTAAAAGTATTGTTTTTGTCGTGTCGGCAATGATGTCGGGTATTGCCGGAGCAATGTTTGCCAGCTATATTTCTTTCATTGACCCCAGCACCTTCCAGCTCAAAGAAGGGATTTTTCTTTTCACGATTATCATTGTCGGCGGTTTGTCTTCGGCCAAAGGAAGCATTGCCGGTGCGCTGATATTGATTTCCTTGCCGGAAGTTTTGCGTTTCATAGGGCTGCCCTACGAGACGGCGGCTCAGCTGCAGCAGATAATCTATGGAGCGCTGTTGGTGCTGATGATGATTTTGAGACCTCAGGGACTGTTCGGAAAGTACAGGATGTAAAACGCTATGGATTATGCTATTAAAATCGAAAATTTGACCAAGCAGTTTATGGGATTAAAAGCGCTCGACGACTTGTCGCTGGAGTTTCCCTCCGGGCAGACGACCGGTCTGATTGGCCCCAACGGTTCGGGCAAAACGACGTTGATGAACGTTCTCACCGGTATGCTTGTACCGGAAAACGGAATGATAGAAATTAACGAACGGCGCTTTCGCAAAATCAAGCCCAATACGCTGCGGCGACTTAAAATTGCCCGCACGTTCCAAGACGGCCGCCTGATAGAACAGCTTTCCGTTGAAGACAACCTGCTGCTGCCGGTTGCCGAAAACCGTTATTGGCACAGTTTGTTTGAGCAGCATATCGAACGTTATCGTGAACGTCTGGAAAACGTTTTGCAAACCGTTCGGCTGGCTGATTACAGATATAAAAATGCCGAAGGGCTTTCTTACGGCCAGCGTAAGCTGTTGGAAATCGGCAGGGCGCTGATGCAAAACGCCGATATCTATTTTTTTGACGAACCTTTTACCGGATTGTTTCCCGAGACGGTTCAGGATATCGTGAATATCCTGCGCGAACTCAAACAAAAAGGCAAAACCCTGATTGTGATTGAACATAATATGAACTTGATTGAACAACTTTGCGACTACACTGTCGTGTTTGATTCCGGGCGGTTGCTGGCAAAGGGAATACCCGCGGAAGTTCTTGCCGACGAGAAAGTCCGCGAAGCTTATTTGGGAAAGTGATATGAAAAGCAAATTAATCGCCGCCGTCATATTGGCAATTATAATAGCGGCTTTTGCGGCAAGTCGTTTTATCTCCTTCAAACAGCAGGAACCGGTGGAAACCGTTGCTCCCAAACCGCAGGTGACAATCGGCATCATCTTGCCGTTGAGCGGACGGGAAGGCGCCGTCGGCAAAGGGCTGCAGGCTGCGGCTCGCCTGGCTATCGATGATTTGCCCAAACATCGTCTGAAAAACGAATATAACTTTATCTTCAAAGACGATGAATTTGAGCCCAAAAATACGATTGCCGCGTTTACCCGGCTCCAGCATGCCGACCGCGCAAACGCCGTCATTACCTATTCGGCGCAGAGCGGCAGCGTCGTCAACACGCTGGCCGAGAACGGAAAAATCATCCAGTTTAACGTTGGCAGCGCCGAACCGGCCGTCGCCAAGGGGCGTTATAACTTTGTCCACTGGACACACCCAGATGAAAGTACACGGGAAATCCTCGACCATTTCCGTCGTAACGGTTTTCAGAAAGTTGCCGTCATTACGCCAAAAATTTCGGAAGCTTTGGCGGCAGAGAACGCTTTTCGCCAGAATTTGCCCCGTTATCCGGAAATCACGGCCAAATACTATCGTGCCAAGCCGCAGGAAAAAGATTTTCGGATGCTGTTGAGTTTTATCCGCAACTATGAGCCGGATGTCATTTTGGCATTGGTGTCGACCTCTCGGGCCAGCGATATCATTTTCCAGTATCGTGCGTCCAAACTGCCGTATCCGCTGACCAATGTGGCCAGCTTTGGGCGGCTGGACACCTTTGCCGGAGGTGAAGATATGTTTTTCAGCGACGTTGCGCCTGCGCGTCAGGAACTGATAAAGCGTATGCAGAGCTCTCAGCCGGACATCAGCACTTTCGGCGCCGGAAGTATTTATGATGCGGTAATGCTGCTGGTTGAAGCGTTTGAAGACGCGCCGTCGCCGCAACAGGCTGTCGGTGCTTTGGAAGCGCAGCGTTATTACGAGGGAATGGCCGGCCGTGCGGAACAGGATGCCGAAGGCGTTTTTCACGCCCCGTCGGTTTTGAAACAAATTAAAAACGGCCGCGCCGAAATCGAAAAATAACCGGACGGACAGGGGAGAGACTTATGCTGGAGTTAAGAAATATTGATGCCGGATATAACAGGCGCCTGGTTTTGAAAGACGTCTCGGTTAAAATCGACACCTCTGCGGTTACAGTAATTATGGGGCCGAACGGAGCCGGCAAGTCGACTTTGCTCAAGGTTATGTACGGCCTTATCAGGCCGGTGTCCGGCGGAATTTATTTTAATGACGTCGAAATTCGGCCGCAGCCGGCGGAACTGGTTAAAAAAGGCGTTTTTATGATTCCTCAGGGAAAGCGGGTTTTTCGTAATATGACGGTGTTGGAAAATATTGAACTGGCCGCACATTTTTGGCCTAAACGTTTTGCTTTTCACAATCGTCTTGAAGAAATTTTAATTCATTTTCCCGATTTGAAACCGCGTTTGGATGATTTGGCCGGCAATCTTTCCGGCGGACAACAGCAGATGGTGGCTATTGCCCGCGGGCTTATAAACCAGCCCCGGCTTTTGCTTCTGGATGAACCGTCAATCGGTTTGTCTCCCAAGCTTACAGCAGATATGTTTAATAAAATCAAAGAGCTCAATACCGGCCTCGGCACCGGTTTTGTCATTGTGGAACATAATCTTAAGACTTTGTTACCGCTTACTGATTATGCTTATATTCTGGATCAGGGGCAGGTTGTCTATGAAGGCTCGTCCCGTTCCAAGGCTTTGGATAAAATGACGGCAAGCATTTTTGAAAAGAAAGTTACCTGCGCATGAAAAAGTTTTCCCGCACGACTGAAGATTTTACCTGTGAGCATTGCGGTGCAAAAGTTCAGGGCAACGGCTATACAAATCATTGTCCGCACTGCTTATATTCTAAACATGTCGACGTCAACCCCGGAGATCGCGCGGCGGAATGCGGCGGTTTGATGGAACCGGCTGACCTCGAATACAAAGACGGGCGCTACATCATTGTTCATCGTTGCGTCAAATGCGGTTTTGTTCGTAAAAACAAAGTCGTCGATGCTGATGATTTTGATGCCGTACTTGAACTTTCGCGCCAAAAAACCGAACGTTTGAAGTTTTAGAACAGAGCAGGAGTTTCTGATGAATTACGTAATGTTGGCACTGGCCGGAATCCTTTCCGGCGGGATAGTTTTCGGCGCTAAAATTCTTTTTATGTCTGGTGCCACCTTGTTTGAGGTTATGTTGTTTCCCAATCTGATTGGTGCAGTATTGTTTACGCCGTTTGTGGTCAAGGAGTTTAAACGCTTTATCGGCGTTCCTCCGGTCATAACGCTGTTGTTTACGCTTTCGGTGCTTTTGGTGAATGTGGGTGATTATGTTCCCTTGTTTATGAACGTATCAGTAACGTTGGTGCTGTTGTTGGTTTATTTGCAACCGATATGGACGATTATGATTGAGCGCTTTTATTTTAAAAAACATATTGCAGCGGCAGACTGGGTTATGGTTGCGGTTATGTTTGCCGGTCTGATTATTCTCATCAATCCGTTTCAGGGCATACATTATTCGCTTGTGGGTATGAGTTTGGCCTTGTTCGCCGGGTTGGGAGAGTCGGTCTGGATATTGATAACCAAATATTTTTCAAAAAAAGGAATATCTCCGGCTTCGACATACTGGTGTACCTGTTTTTATGCCGTCGTGCCGCTGGCGGTGTTGTATTTGCTGGCTAACCGTTATATGCCCAGATATGAAGGCGGTTTTACTTTGTTTTCTTTCGACATCGGAACGAATTTGTGGATTTCGTTTTTGGTGTACAGCCTGTTGATTTATACGCCGGCCAATGTACTGGTGTTTTTCAATAATAAAAATGTTCCTGCCGGCATTATCGGAATGATTTTGCTGTTGGAGCCGGTGACGGGCATTACCTTGGATATTGTCTTTTTACACAATCCTTTGACGTGGAACATCATTGTCGGCGGCGTCATTATTCTTGCTGCCAATATCGTTTTGATATTGAAAAACAGCAGTATGGCCTGTCGTCGCCATACTGCTGCATTCAAAATGCTTTCTGAGAAAAAAAGCTATTCTTCGTCGGCCTCGTCCATACGGGATTGACGGCGGTTGTTGCGCCCGCTTTTTTGTGAACTGCCGGAATTGCTGCGGCTGATGTTTATTTTCTTTTTCTTCTTTTGCTCATTCGGTGATTTGGGAATGGCGATTTTCAAAACCCCGTCGGCATATTCGGCGTCGGCGTTGTCAAATTGCAAATCCCAGGGCAGGGGAATGGTTCGCTTGACCATACCGTAAGAAATTTCTGAAAAATAGCTGCCTTTGCTGTTTTCCTCGTGTTCATGTCTTTTTTCGCCGGAAATTGTCAGATATCCGTCAGAAGAGATTTCAACATCGATGTCATTTTCGGCCACGCCGGGCATTTCTGCAGTGACGGTCACTTCATTCTGGTTTTCCGAAACCTCGATTTTAGGCTCCATGTCAGCCATATCGCTGCTGTGGGGAAAATCCAGCATATTCCAAAAATGCGAAATCAAACTGCGCATATCGCCGTGTTGATTGTTGTTGTGAATCGGAACGTTGCGTTCCTGTTCATCACGGGTCGTCATATGATTAGCCATCTTATATTCTCCTTTTTCCAAAATGATTGTTGTCTGAATTAAAAAGGCTTAGGCCTCATGTTCCAGTTCTTCCAATTTTGCTTTGGCCTTTTCAATTTCTTTTGCATTGCTTAGGCCGCTGCCCGCACGATTCATATAAAACACCAGCCGGCGCAACGCCAGAGCAGGGTCGTTGTGCGCTCCTTTCATCAGAACTTTTACTATTTCTGGCGCTTTTTGGGTAAAAGTTCCCGCGGGGGCGTGCCATTTCAGATGTTCGTCGGCCTCCTCGGACCAATAGGGATTTTCATCTTCAAGCATAAGCGTCTCCTTTGTTAAACACCTTTAAAATAAGCACGGCTCTATACGGATTAAATAAGCATAAAGGATAAAAAAGTCCCGGGCACTGGGCCCGGGACTGAGACTGAACGTTTTTGTTAACGAACGGAGCACGTTAACCCGTCTACCTTTCCGTCGAACGGATTAGGATACAAGCTGCAACAGGTATCGTAACATCTTCCCGTATAAATGTTGCAGGGAGAACAGTTTTTATAACATTTGTAACACGTCAGCCCATGGAAGTTTTCTCGGTTGCAGGTCAGATAATTGGATGATGCATCAACAGTAGAACTGTAACCGCCATCCTGACAGGTCCATGCGCGACATTTATAACAAGTGCCGGATCTTTCACCGCAAGAACAGACTTTAGAGGTTGTTCCTATGTTTTTCTGCGATGACGAACAGCTGGACTCCTGATATCCGCTGGGACAGCTGTAGCTGTGGGTGTGCGCCGGAGCTTTGTAACAGGTTCCCGAAGCAGCACCGCAGGAACAGGTCTTGGACGCGGTCTGAGCCGAACTTCCCCAGGAGTTTGAGCTGCTGTACCCGCTTGGGCATGAGTAACTGTGAGAATGTCCCTCTTTGTAACAGGTGCCGGAAGTCGCACCGCAGGAGCAGACTTTGTCGGCCGTTATCGGAGATATCATACCGGCATTAGACGTTGAGTACCCACTCGGACAAGAGTAAGAATGGGTGTGGTCTTTACAGCATAATCTGGTACCGCCGCAGCCGTCGGAACAAGATTCCGTCCCGTCGGTACAGCCGGTCTCGTCTGAATAAGGTGTACAAGACTTGCACTCGGTGCACTTACCACAGGAATTGGTTGAAGCACAACCGTAATCGCAGGATTTGTCGGCTACGTCGCAATCCGGATTACCCGAACAAAAGGTGCAGATACCGCAGGAGTTGGTCGAGGCACATCCGTAGTCACAGGAAACCGCCGTCGCACTGCAATCGGGGTTGTCTTTACAGGAGGTACACTTTGAACAGCTGTTGTAAGACGCACAGCCATAGGTACAGGACTTGTCAGAAACGTCACAGTCGGGGTTTCCGTTGCAGGAAATGCAGCGGTCACAGGAGTTGTATTCGGCACAGCCATATGTACAGTCTTTAGAGGAGACGGTACATTCGGGACGAAGAGTACAAGAGTTGTATTTTCCGTTGCATATTTCTCCGCCGAGTTTATTTTCGCCGTTACAGTTGGAAGAATCATACCTGAATTCGTCTTTACAAACGCAGGCACTGTACTTCCCGTCACAGGAACTTCCGGAAAGCTTATAGTTTCCCGAGCAGTTAGAAGAATTGTATTTAAAGTCCTCAGAGCAAGAGCATGACTTGTGGCAGGTTAACCCGCTTAAAGGATAGGTTAAACCCCCGGAAGTTTTGGGAGGGGGACATTCCGTGACGAATCCGTAAGTTTCGCATTCTCCCTCTACATCCCCGCCGCCGATGTCGTCAGAACCACGTGAACCCTGGCTGCCCTGCCAATCGGGGAGCCACCAGGTTGCGGCAAGTGAGAGCGTGTCGTGAGACCCGGAGAGGGGTTCCGGCATTAACGACAGTGGTGTGTGTGTTGTGTGGTCTAAAGGCGGCGCGGCATAAAGAGAACTGGTATTGAATAACAACATCAATAACAGAGAATAACAAATAAAATTGAGATACTTCATGTCACACCGTCCTTTGTTAAATAATTAATACCGGAACCCACAGGTTCGATTTTTATTATAACAAAAAATAAAAACAGAGTAAATAGTTATTTGTGCGGCGTGGACAAACAAAATAAGTTTTCAGATAAAATATTTATGGAAAATAAAGCATTATTATATTACCTTAATTTTATATGATAATAAAAGGAGTCAAATTATGGCGGGCAGCTTGGCGGTTGTAAGTGATTTTGACGGCACTATCAGCAGAGATGACTTCTTTTGGCTGATAGCGGACAAATATTTTGACGCTCCGGCTTTAGAGCCATGGAATCTTTACCTGCGCGGAGAAATGTCGCATTTGGATGCCTTAAATGCAATATTTTCGCAAATTCGCCTGCCCGAGGAAGAGCTGTATTCTTTTATCGATTCCATTGTTTGGGATAAATCTTTTGTCTCGGTTGCTGAATATTGTTTCCGTCGCCATATTCCGTTATATATTTGTTCCGCCGGATGCGACTATTACATCAATCGCCTGATTGGTTCGCTGATTTCCCGTTGGAACATAAAGCTGATAACCAATCACGGCGTTTATGACGCCGCCGGTGGATTGAAAATGATACCGCCCTACGACTCTGAATTTTACGACGCCTGGGTCGGTATTTCCAAAGCCGGTGTTGTTCAAAGCCTCAAGCGGCAGGGATACGACGTTGTTTTTGCCGGAGACGGCCCTCCGGATTTTGCTCCGGCACAAATAGCCGATGTTGTTTTTGCCAAAAAAATATTGCTGGAAAAATGTCTTGAAGCTAATATAAAAACACAGCCGTTTGAAACGTTTGACGATGTTTACGCTTGTCTGCAGGGAGGTTGAGATGGCCTATTTACCGTATCCGAATAAACAAATAAACATTCCTTATCTTCTGAAAATAGGAGAGGGAAAACTTGCCAAAGTCGGAAAATATCTGGTCGACAAAGGGCTTGTCAATGTCGCTTTGTTCTGGGGAGAGGGGCTTGAAGATGTTTTTGGCCAAACGCTCAACCAAAGTTTGCGTGAATATGGCATTAAAACCGCCTATAAACAGGATGTTCGGTATATTAATATCGAGGAGATTACCAAAATTGCATTTAACCTTCCGGCCAATTTGGAAGCCGTTGTCGGCATCGGCGGCGGCCGGGCGCTCGATTTTGCCAAATATACGGCGCACCTGCTCAAGCTTCCCTTTATTTCCATTCCGACCTCCACGTCAAACGACGGTTTTTGCAGCCCCAATTGTTCCCTGTTGGTAGACGGCCGGCGAAAAAGCGTTAAGTCGAGCATTCCCTTCGGCGTGGTGATAGATTTGGATGTTATCCGCAGCTGTCCCCTGATTTGTTTTTATTCAGGCCTCGGGGACATGATATCCAAGGTTACCGCCCTTTGGGATTGGAAAAAGGCTTTTCAGAAAGGATATGAAAGGTACAATGATTTTGCATCTTTAATGGCTTACAATTCGCTGGATTTGCTTTTTATCAAACATAGCTTTGATGTCAAAGCGCCGGAATTTCAACGTAGTTTGACAAATTCTCTGTTGATTTCGGGCATTGCTATGGAGATTGCCGGAACTTCGCGTCCGGCCAGCGGCTCGGAACATCTGATTTCTCATGCGTTGGACCAGGTCTGCCGCCGTCCGCAGATGCACGGACTGCAAGTGGGCGTGGCAACATATTTGTGCGCGCTGCTGCAAAATAATCCGACCGTCGAGAGTGTGCGCGAGGTTTTGCTTAACACCGGTTTTTTTGCCTACGTCCGTCAAAATCCGTTCGATAAGGACGAATTCGTCACTGCTTTGCGTCTCGCTCCTTCCATTAAAAAAGACTATTATACAATCCTTTCCGAACCGGACAGTTTTGACCGGGCTCTTCAACTGATTGAAAGCGATTCAATTCTGACCACGCTGATTAAAAAAAATCTCGGCTGACGGCTGGACTTCTGAAGCATAATGATTAAATAAGCTCTGAATTTATGACAACCCATATTTTTAGAGGAATTTAATCTCGTGGCGCTTGAATTTGACAGCAGTATTTTATACAAATTGGACAATGGTTATTACATAACCAAAGTAACCGGCGAAGAATGTTCTTTGGTTTTTAAGGATCCCGAAAATGCCGTGGTGGCGATATTGGAAAGCTGCGGCGGAAAAGTTACCAGAGTGGCGCCGTACCGCGGCCGTATTCTTAAAACGCTGGAAAAGCATATTCTCCATAAGTTTATCCGCGCATATAAGTATCGGCTGAATACCGAGGCGGCGGAAGCGTTGGACTTGTCCATCCTGCGCATAGGCGATGAACCGGAGCAGTACCTTTCCGAACGCCAGTTGAAAAAGCGTCTGAAAGGGCGTCTGTCCAATGCTCATTTATATGTCAGTAAATTGAGAATGAATACTCTGCGGATACCGTCGTTTTCCAAAGGAGGAATTTACAACCTCTGCCGGGCGCAGGTCAGTCGGTTAATTGTTGAAAAGAATTGCGATTTGCTGATTGATATGCGGGACAATCCTTATATTGACGCGCTGCGTGTTCACGAGAGCTTTACCGGAAGCATCAATATGTCGCGCAACACTGTCGAAAGCATTATCATCGACAACAATTGCCGCTGCGATTTGGCGGTGTATGACAGTTTGCGTTGCTTTAATCTGATTATTGCCGATGTTTACAGCGGCAATCTTAATATCAAAAATTCATGTTTTCATGCCGTAAGCATAGGATTTTACTGTTATGCGGTCATTAAACTGAGCGACAACTGGGGGCGCCGGGACATAACCGTCGGAGATTCTTTTCGCGGCAGCCTCAGCATTAACGGCGTTAATATCTCGGACGTTAACATCGGCAAGGATTGCAAAGGCAAAATTTCCGTAACGTCAACCGAAAAACACGGTCCTCATCAGATGAAAATAGATTCCGATTTTGCCGGCATTTTGGATGTACGCGAAGCTGACGAACTCGAAAAAATTGAGATTGGCCAGCACGCTCGCGGAAAGTTTAATCTGCTTGGCTGTCCCGGAGTGAAAGTTGTGAAATTTGATAAATATTTCAGCGGTTATGCCGATTTCAGCGAATCTGCCGTCGAGTATGTGCGGGCCAAATATGGGTGCAGCGGAGAAATGGTGTTCTTGAATTGTGAAAATTTGGCCTTACTTAAATTACCGAAAGACAAAAATTCGGCGATAACCATTGAACGGGAACCGCTGGCTGTAGAGAGCGACTCAAATAACCTTTACTACCAGTTCTCCGATACCAGGCTGCCGCCTCATTATTTTACGCCGTTTTATCGGAAATTGTACAACGGAATTAAGAGTATGATTTCCGGAGAACCAAACTAGTTTTGTTACAGTTTTGTTACAAAATTTGGTTGAGTTAATTGTTACAATATGGTATATTATAACTATAAATACCTTGCTGAAAAAGGAGACTTATTATGAACACCAGACCAAAGCTTTCCGGACCTGAATTTATGAAGAAGGTAAGCCCGAAACAAACAGGAAGCATTATAAAGTTTCCCGAGACCAAAGAGATATTCTTTGCCTTGATTGAAGCCCGCGGCTTGGAAGTAAATGCCGGCCATCTGCGCCCGGCATCCGACAATCCGGCAATGAATGAAATTTATGCAAAAACGGCTCGTATCAACGCCATTAAATCATCAATGAAAATCCGCAGCAATTCTTCAGACGTGACTGACAGCCATTATGTTGACGTAGCTTTGGATGCTTATATTAAAACCGGCGGAAAATATGAAAATTTTGCCGGACAACTGGAGTTGCACAAGAAAATGTACCGGTTTCAAAATCAGAATGAGTCTCCGCAGTTCAAACAACCCCTGCATGTTTCCGAAAATAGGCTTTATGCCTGAAACATTGCAAAGAATAAAAGCCCCTGTTGCCAGGGGCTTTTGTTTTAGGCGGCTTTTTTCATCTGTTTGCCTGATTTTCGCCGGGCAGCCGGCATTTGAAACGTTTTGGCGTTTTTATTGAATTTTGCGCGGTTTTTAGCTTTCTTGTCCGGAGCAAACGGCTTAAACGGATTCTTTGCCGTCATTTTCGCCTTGGTCTTGTTCAGCTGTTTACCGTTAAGCGGCGTAGCGTCGACCGGAGCGTCTCCCAAAAGGGCTGCTTTGTCTTTTCCGCTGGGGTTCAGCAGCTTGTAAATGGCTTTCCATTTGGCGTTGTCTGACGGTGTGAGCAGGTTGACGGCCGTTCCTTCGGCACCGGCACGGGCAGTTCTGCCGATACGGTGAATGTAGTCTTCCGGACATTGCGGCAAATCGTAATTGATAACGTTTTGGATGTGAGGAATGTCCAATCCCCGGGCAGCGATGTCGGTAGCGACCAGGACGCGATACTTTTGCTGGCGGAAATTGCTGATAACCTTGTCCCTTTTGCTTTGGCGCAAATCTCCGTGAATGGCTTCCGTCGGCTGTTCTGCCTTATTGAGTTTGCCGGCCAGACGTTCGGCCCCGTATTTGGTCTTGACGAAAATCAGAACCGAACCTTCGCGGTTTTGCAATTGGTTTAAGAGCTCGCCGTATTTCATAGCCTCATTGGTTTTTACCAGTTCTTGGCGGACTTTTGAGGCAACCGCATTGGTCGAGCCGATGGCTATGCGTTGCGGATTGGTGAGATATTTTTTTGACAGGCTTATGATGTTTGCGGGGAGCGTTGCGGAAAACATCAGCGTCTGGCGTTTTTCGGGAAGGAATTTGACAATCTGGTCAAGCTGGATGCCGAATCCCATATCCAGCATCCGGTCCGTTTCGTCCAAGACCAAAAAGTCGGTATCTGTCAGCTTCAGGCTGCGCCGCAGCAGATGGTCGTTGATTCTTCCCGGTGTGCCGATGATGATACGCGGCCGCCGTTTAAGCTGTTGCAGCTGCCGGCTCATTGATTCTCCGCCGATAAGCAGGGCCGTAAGGATACCGCTGCGGCTGCCCAGCATTTTGTCTGCAGCTTCTCTGACTTGCTGAGCCAGTTCGCGGGTAGGGAGCAGAACAAGCGCCGTTGCCGAAGGATTTTCCATAAGATGGGCAATCATAGGAATAGTAAATGCACCGGTCTTTCCGGTTCCGGTCTGAGCTGAACCGAGAATGTCACAGCCGTTCATGGCAACCGGGATAGCCTGTTCCTGAATCGGGGTAGGGGTTGTAAAGTTGATTTTGTTGAGGGCGGCAATAATGCTTTCAGGCAGCCCGAAATTTTCAAAATTGTTCATTTTGTTTCTTTCAAAGGTGTGTTAATATTAGGCGAAAATCTAAAACATCGTGTTTACGATGCCAACTCTCACTAAATCCATTGATAAGAAATCTATAAACAAGAAGAGCTGCAAGAATCTCTGCGAGTGACTATAGCTGCTTTATTTTATTAAGCAAGCTTTATTTTATAAAATTTTGTCAAATCAGGCTGCCCGGGGTTCCTGTTCGGCAGATTTGTGCAGTGAAACCAAAGCGATTCCGCCAATCACCAAAATACCGCCGATAAGCTGGGACCAATATAGTTTTTCATGCAGGATGAGGTAGGCTTCAATGCCGGAGAACAGCGGAAGCAGATAATAGATAATGCTGGTTTTGATGTTTCCGATACGGGCCAGGGCAGTGTTCCAGGACAGGTAGGACAAAACCGAATTAAATATTCCGAGATAGATGAAAACCGCAAAATCAGACAATTGTAGACTTTCAAGTTTGGCAAGGCTGACTGTTCCGAACAAGAAAGGAACAATGAGGATGACGCCGGCAACCGCCGTGGCTCCGAGCATTGCCGATTGCGATATTTGGGGCGGGCGTTTTGCCTGCAGCAAAGAATAAACCGCAAAGCAAAAAGTGTTAAACAACATAATCAAATCGCCGCTGACCAACTTAAAATGCCGTAATTGCGTCAAATCTCCCTGTAAAATGATGACAATGACGCCAAACACGGCAATAATGAGTCCCAGTATTTGTTGCAGGGATATTGGTGTTTTTAGAAAGATTCTTGATAATATCACCAAAAAAATCGGTCCCGTAACGTCTAACAGGCCCATATTGATGGCTGATGCCGTTCTTCCCGCATAATAAATCAGCGTATTGTCGAGCACAATGCCGGTTATGGCCAGGCTTACCACCAGTTTCCAGCTTTTAAGCAGAAGAGAAAAATTTTGTTTGATGCCTGTCCAAGCCATCGGCACCAAAATCAACGATGCAACAAACCACCTTCCGAAAGCTATTTCAAAAGGTTCCAGGCTTGTTGCAAAGTAACTGGCGATAATCAGGTTAAAGCTCCAAAAAAATATGGCGGTTAACGCCAGAAAGTAACCGGACCAGCTGTTTTTGCTCATTGCTTTTCCCTCATTCTTTTGTATCGGAATCCAAATATAATTGTTTATCGCAGCATTTAAACCTTGCCGAAACGATTGTGTCTGGACAAATTAGACTAATTATGCTATTTTGCTTATATTCCTTAAATCTTATTAATTAATAATTGTTCCAAAAAATAATAAAAATGAAAAAGTTAATTGTTTTTGCCTGGTTAATGTTTGCTGTAGTAACAGCTGACGCTCAGCGCGTTTATCTTGACGAATACGATCAGTTTGCGCTCACTGAGGTTCCTGAAGCTGAAATCTGCAATCTCAGGCATTTCGAAAGCTCTTTGTCTTCTGTCATCGTTTACGAGGAGTTGAGGTCCGAGTTTTCTTTGGCTGACATTTCTCAAAACAGTTATTCAAGGCTTTACGGAAAGTTTGACGGAGAAAAATTTATTCCGTATTCCTGCCGCAAGGGCAGAAAGCTGGCTTGGAAAAAGGTCTCACAATGCGTGAAGAAAACGGACAATCCTGTTGTCAAAGCCTATATGCGGGTCAGACTGCTGGAAAGTAAAGCAAAGCTTTCAAAAAAAGAACGCAAACAGCTTGAACGCGACCGGAATATGTTGTCGGGGCTTTTGTGATGCTTCAGCAAGAAGCTGTGGAACTGTTGTTTCCGCAGCTTCTTTTTTTTTGATTAAATGCTGGACAAGAGGTTGTGAGTATGCTAAACCGGGCGGCGCTAATTCTTATTGAGATATAATTTTCAAAAATATACGTTTTTTTTATTATTAATTTAAAACCCAATTAAAATGAAAAAGTTAATTGTTTTTGCCTGGTTAATGTTTGCTGCATTAACGGCTGACGCTCAGCGTGTTGTAAAAAACTCAGAAGGCTTTGCCCTCAAAGATGTTCCTTTCCGGGAAAAAGCAAATCTTGAGTATTTTGAAACCTGTGTCCATTCCTTTAACATTTATGATGCCTTGGTTCTTCGCCGCAATAACATGGATGTGCGTTTTTTGAGCACCTATGTAGAATGTTTTGGGCGCTATCGCAGAGGAAAGTTTGTGCCGTATTCTAACAAAAAATCGATGAAATTGGCGTGGAATACCGCATTGCAACGGGTTGACCGGACTAATAATCCCATAATTCAGGCTTATATGCGCTGGAAAGCCTATAGCCAAAAAGCCGAGCTTTCGCCTAAAGAGCAAAACTGCCTGAATCAGGCAACCGATTTTCTTAACGGCTTAATCTGACATTTTATGAACAGAGAAAAGTTTCGTATCAATTTTGCACTGGTTCTGTTGCTGCTGCTTATTTCGGCAGTCTCAGGATGGTATAACAACTGGAGCGGCAAACTGGCAGATAAAAAATTTGCGGCGGTTCCGGTTGTGGAGATTCTCCGGCTGGACACCTTGGATGTTACCGGCAATGGAAAACTGGTTATACTGACGCTTTCCGACAGTACGACGCGCTATATACGCTGCGGTAATTTCAATATACCGCAAAATTGTCGGAAAATTCAGTATCTGAGAGAAAACAACAGTGACGAAATTACCAAATTGAGGTTGAAAAACTGATGCAAAAATCAGTAAAAAGGCTTTGTATACAAATACAAAGCCTTTTGTTTTTGTTATTTATTGATGGCCTGCATCATTTGGTGAATTTTGTTGGTTGCAAAATTCATAAAGTCTTCATATTCCTGTTTAGAAATATTGTCGTCGCCGTCCTGGTCAATCTGTTTGAACGCGGCTTCGTATTTACGCATGGTTTCCGCAATCATTGCTTCCATATATTCGTCTTTGGAAATCTGCCCGTCATTGTTCTTGTCCATTTTCTTAAATTCGGCGTCACTAACTTCTCTTGCTTTCTGTTGGATGCTTTCCAGATTAAATTTAGGGCGTTCAACCTGAGCCAGTGCGGTAGACACCGCAATAACCGCCAGTCCGGCAGCCGTCAATATTCTTTTCATTTTGATTTTGTCTCTTTCGTTATGTTAATACATTGGCGCAACTATACAAACCGTTGGTAAAATTTGTCTTAAGATAGCTAAAAATTTGTTGCTTTTATATCCAACTCCCAAGGCGGTCAAAAATAGGATTGTCATAAAAGTCTTGAAATTTAGCGGTTGACGGGGTAAGTTTCCACTCATAACTCACGTATAATTCTAAAAATAATTTTGTTATGAAAAAGATTTTTGTGTTTTGGCTGCTTTTGTGTTGCGGTATGCTGTTTTCCTGTTCTTCGGACAAAGATGACGGACTGATTGAAAAGCATCAGCACCGTGCGGTAATCAATAAGCTGTATACCGGGCTGATTCCCCGTTCTGTGCCGCTTTATCCGTTCAGTATTTATGTCATGCGTCTTTCTGACGGCAACGATGTCTATATGCTGCGTTGGAAAGCCAACATCGATTTGAAAAAAGGTGACGAGATAGACTATGACCTGTCCCGGTTTTGCAACAACGAAATATCCCGCATTAACGGATACGAGCTGCAATCCCCGGACGACGGCAGCGCTGAGGAGACAACCCCTGCCGGAAGCAGAGGTCTGATTGCCGGCGATCCGTTTGAAGCCGATGTAATCGACTTGTTTGATATGGAGATTATCTATGAAATTCCGTTGTTGCCGGTTTCTACCTGGTGTATTGAAATTAACGACGGTTCATTGCTGTTGTGCAAAAAAGCCTTGATTCCTACCGGTCTGAATATCGGCGATCATTTTGTCTGCAATGTCTATACATTGTATCCCAGCGTCGTATTGGCAATAAAAAAACTGCGTTCTGACACGTCCGCCGCATTTGCCGCCGGTTTAAAGAACTGAACAAAAAGACACTCTGACGTATTTTTCAGAGTGTCTTTTTGTTTTGTAGCGCCGAACCGTTAGTAGGAGCGGGCGTAAATAACGTCCATTTTTGCCGGTTTGCCGGTTAAGAGGCAAATGCCCTCGCTGTCACTCTGGTCAAACGGAATACAGCGAATGGTAATTTTCATTGCCTTCAGGATTTCTTCGCTTTCGGGATCTCCGCACCATTTGCCGCGGACAAAAGCAACTTTCCCCGACGTCCCGTCTTCAATCCATTCGTTAGACTGCTCGAAATAAGCGCGAAAAGCTTCCGGTGTCGTAATGTCCGTACGGATATTGGCGTCTCGGCGCGCTTTGGCGGCCTCAAACATTTCCTTTTGAATTCTCTCCAGACGTTCGACGATGCCGGCTTCAAAATCGCTGCGGCTCAGAATCTGTTTGCCTTCCGGCGTGCCGAGTTTAATGCGTTCTTTCAGCATAACGTTATTGCCGTCGGCATCCCGTTTTCCGATTTCCAAAATGACGGGAGCGCCTTTGCGGGTCCATTCCCAGAATTTGTCAACCGAAGCACGGTCACGTTTATCCAGTTTAACGCGGATTTTTTCTCCGAACGGCGTTTTGCCTGCAAGGTCTTTCTGAATTTCTTTTATATAAGCCATAATCGCGTCTTCGTCCTCAGGCTTTTTGATAACCGGGATGATAACAACCTGATAGGGTGCAATCCGGGGAGGAACGACCATACCTTCGTCATCGGCATGGGTCATAATGACGCCGCCGATTAAACGGGTTGAAACGCCCCAAGACGTCGTGTAAGCATATTCGGACTGATTTTGTTTATTGATAAACGATATGTTGGCCGACTTGGCAAAGTTCTGCCCCAAAAAGTGTGATGTACCGGCTTGCAGGGCTTTGCCGTCCTGCATCATCGCTTCCACACAGTAGGTGTCGACGGCTCCCGGGAATTTTTCGTGTTCCGGTTTGCGGCCGGTTAAAACCGGCATCGCCAGCGTATCTTCGCAAAGTTCGCGATAAGCTTCCAGCATCCGTTTGGTTTCTTCTTCTGCCTCTTGAGCCGTAGAATGGGCGGTATGGCCTTCCTGCCATAAAAACTCGCGGGTGCGCAAAAACAGGCGGGGGCGCATTTCCCAGCGGACGACGTTTGCCCATTGATTGACCAGAACCGGCAGGTCACGGTAGGACTTTACCCATTTTGAAAATGAATCTGCAATAATGGCTTCCGATGTCGGACGGACGATGAGAGGTTCTTCTAATTTTGAATCAGGAGTAAGCTTGCCGTCTTTCATTGACAGCCGCGAATGCGTAACCACGGCCATTTCTTTGGCAAAACCGTCAACGTGTTCGGCTTCTTTTTGAAAGAACGACAATGGAATAAACATCGGAAAATAGCAGTTTTCGTGATCGGTAGATTTGATTTTTTCGTCAAACACGTCTCTGATACGCTCCCAAATGCCGTATCCCCACGGTTTGATAACCATACATCCCGGGCTGGAGGAGTTTTCCGCCATGTCAGCCTCGTTGACAACACACTGGTACCATTCGGGATAATTATCTTTTCTGATTTTCTTTAAAGTCATATGTTTATTCCTTTTTTCATAACGTAACGAAAAGCCCGCGCCCCCAATGGCGCAGGCAACAGAGCTAATCTATCAGATTAAATTAAAAATGCAAACGTTTTAAAAGTCTTTGTTTTTCATTTTGCCGATGATGTCGTCAGGGTGTAAAAGTCCGGCAAAGCAGGGAGCCCAGATGCGTTCTTCGAAAAACTTGCATAATTTGTCGGCCTTTAGCCCGGGAATATCAAAGGTCGACGTGCCGCATTTGGGAATAATAATCTTGTAGCCGTACTCAAAAGCGGCTTTACAGGTGGCATCGATGCAATATTCCGTCTGTAATCCGGTAAGGATGATGTTTTTGACCATTTTGCTGTCAAGATAAGCCTTTAGCCCGGTTTCTTTAAATGCGCTGTTAAAATTTTTATCAAAAACGCCGTCGTTTTCCCGGGGATACAGCGATTTGCATATTTCCCAGTCCGCCGTTCCTTTTTCCAGAGGAGAGCCTTTTCCGCCGTTGTGCCTGAAATAAATGACTTCAATGCCGTTTTCTCTGGCAGTCCCGGCAAGAGAAGTTATATTCGACAGCAGTTGTTCCTCCCGGTAAGGGTGGCGTTTGAGCAGGCCTTCCTGCATATCGACAATCAGCAGTACAGTGTTTTCCATCATTCTCTCCGTTTATATGGACTGATTTTAATCGGAGCGATGGCGGATGTCAATCTTTTGCCGTACGCTTATGCAACATAACAATGACGAACTGGGTTTAATGCCGGCATAAAAAAGGAGCTTTCTTTGAAAGAAAAGCTCCTTTTTTGCGCTCTGTCGAGACTAATGGATTTTGCCGACGGCTTTTACCGCTTTTCGGTTGGCTTTCTCGCCCATCATTTCCTGCATATTCATTTTCATTCTGGCATCCATGTGGCGCTGCCGCATATCGCTTCTGGCTTTCATTTGTTCCATCGCCAGGTCTCTGTTTTCGCGAGCCTGTTTGACAAGCAGTTCTTTTTGTTCCTGCGTAAAGCCGGACTTGTCAATCTTTTTTATGGCGGTGTTGTACTCTTCATTAATGTCCTTGGTCTTTTCGTTCATGCGGTTTTTCATACAGCCGCTGTCGCATTTTTTGCCCTTGGGGCATTTGCAGCCGTCTTTAGTTCCGTTGTCACAGCCGCAGTCAAGCTTTTTGCTGTTTTCCTTGTGGTGTTTATTGTGCATTTTTTTATGCATCTTCTTTTGCATCGGTTCATTTGAGCCGTCATATTGATAATCCTGCTCTGCCGCATATGCCGGAACCACGTCTTTTTCGGTCGTGTTTTTGCGTTGGGCCAAGGCGTCAGAACTGCTGATAAGCATTATGGCGGGCAGAATGACCGCCAGCGAATATACAAACTTTTTCATCAACATCCCTTTCAAAAAATTACACTACGACTACTGAAAATAATCGGCAGAACCGATTTTACAAGCCCGCCGGAGCACAAATTTCAATAAATATTTCTTGCAAACTAAAATAGTTGGGTTACACTTAAAGCCGTAACTAAGCTCTGTGGTCTAAGGGTGAATGCTTTTGAATAATTGTTGATACCAATTTGTATTGGCAATAAACAGTTTTACCACTGATACGAAGTTATGTTCGGGCAGAGTTAAGCCTTGGCATAAGGGATAACGACGCTCATTGATTTTTTAACCTGTTATTTAAAAGGATATTCGCTATGGCAACAGGAACAGTTAAATGGTTTAACAACAAAAAAGGTTATGGCTTCATCACTCCGGATGAGGGCGGACAGGACATTTTCGTTCACATTTCTGCTGTACAAAAAGCCGGCCTGCGCTCTTTGGAAGAAGGCGCTAAAATCAGTTATGAGTTGTTGTCTGAAAGAGGCAAAACTGTTGCTGGTAACTTAAAGCTCGCTTAGTTATTGCAAGTTTTCAAAAAATCCTCCGTCGTTGGGCGGGGGATTTTTTTTACAGAAAAGTTACAATTTTGACAAAAATAAATTTTAGATTGAACCGAAGGTTAAAATAGGCTATCATATTGTCAATGCGTGATAAAAAAGGGACGGATTGTCATGGATATTAAAGAGCTTCTTAAAAAGGGCCTTTACAAAGACCTGAGCTATAATGATTTGTGGGAATTGGAACAAGATGCTGAGGATTTGGCCGCGTATATAAGCCAGGATGCGGCATTGGCCGCTGCCATCGGCAATTTCCGAACCTACGTTGCCCGCCGCAATATGGATTTGCAAACGCTTGAAATTAGACAGAGTATCCGTAATAATCTGGAAGTTCTTAACCGTCTTCGCCGACAGATAGATGTTTTCGGGCTGAATGGGGAAGGGGAATATCTTTATGCCGACGTGTCACCCCTTGCCGGATTTTTTCAGCGGTTGAACATTGTCAATTATGAAAACAGCGATAAAGTGGACGCATCAGCCGTTCGGACGACGGCACAACGGGTAGCATTCCTTGCGGTTGTGCAGGAGTTGGTGCTGAATGACAAGTTTTCCAAGATGTCGCCGCAGGCACAGGAGCATAAATATGTCTCAGCCTTGACGGAAGCGATGGAAACCTATGCCTTTAATCTGGTTGCCGGACAATTGAGTGAAGACATTGTCGGAAAAGTTTCGCCCCGCAGCAGCGGAGACTTGTCAAAGGCTGGGCAAAAACAGCTGCAAGAGCATGCCGAACAGCGTTTTGGTTCTATGATAGACCCCGCCAGCCGCGAGCCGGTGAAAATCACCAATACCAATTTTGTCGCTACATCTGCCGTAGAAATTTCCCGTTTGGAAAAAAGTGCGCTGAAACTGGCGGTAAAAACCGAAGTAAAGGAACCGGCGGCACAGGTGGTGGATGAAGGAAAGCAGATTTCCGCTTTGGCGCCGGAGACTTATCCTTTGGCCAAAGAACTGGCCTCCGTTGCCGAAATATCTTTTTTGGCGGATCAGAATATCTATAATGCGTTTCGGGTCAACAAAGCCATCCGTACCGCATTAAAAAAGGTTCCCGAGACTTCAAAGACGTTTTTTGCCTTTTTCCACGAACAGCGAAAACAGCTGGCCGTTTTCAGTTCCGCTGTGGCAAAAGGTATTCGTCAGGCGGTCAACACGATTAAAACGGTTACTCGGCTGGGACTGGTTTCGGATAAGATTGCCGCCGGAGTAAAAAAGGTTTTGCCTGCTTTGCACGATTCCAACGAGGCACAAAATTCCGGAGCGGAGATGCAGTTGTTGTCACCGCAGCAGGTTTTGGCCTTAAAGCACGATTTGGAACAGCTGCGTACGTTGTCTCGTCAGGCGGCTCAAAATGAGATGCCGACTTCCAAGACGAAAACCGCCATGCTCCCCGAATGGCTCAAGTTCCGCCGTTCTTTCGAAAACAGCCGTTTTAACCGAATAATTTTTACGGAAAACAAAGTAACGCGCCAATTTGCCCAAACAATGGAAAAAGCCTCCGAAATGCCGTCTTTTGAAAAACACGTATCTTCCCGGACGATGGAAAAACTGCACAACAAACCTCAAATGGCGGAAACTGAAACGAAAAACGCCGAACCTTCTTCTCAAAAGGAGCGGCTTCAGCCTAAAGGCAAAAAAGCGATAAGTCGTTGGCTTCCTCAGTTTATTCGCAGATTGCAAAATCGCTCGTCGTCAACAACCCGTTAAAAAAGAGCCGCCTTGTTCAGGCGGCTCTTTTTTAGTCCTGGAGTTAGAGAATTAAAACTCTTCCTGCAGTTCAAAGAAGTATGCCTGCGGATGATCGCAAACCGGGCATTTTTCCGGAGCTTTCGGAGATTCTACACGGTGGCCGCAGTTGGCGCATTCCCAAATGACTTTGGTCGGGCGTTCAAAGATTTTGCCTTCGCACAGAGAGTCCAACAGAGCCTGATATCTTTCTTCGTGGCCTTTTTCAATTTTGCCGACAGATTCAAACAGGAAAGCGATTTTGTCAAAACCTTCTTCTCTGGCTTCTTTGGCCATGCGGGCATACATGTCGGTCCATTCATAGTTTTCGCCGGCAGCAGCGTCTTTAAGGTTCTCGATAGTTGAGGGAACTTCGCCGCCGTGCAGGAGCTTGAACCAGATTTTGGCATGCTCTTTTTCATTGTTGGCAGTTTGTTCAAACTTGTCGGCAATGATGTTGTAGCCTTCTTTTTTTGCTTTGGAAGCGTAATAGGTATATTTGTTGCGGGCCTGAGATTCGCCGGCAAAAGCTTCCATCAGGTTTTTTTCTGTTTTTGAACCTTTAAGTTCCATAGTACTATTCTCCTTTAAGAATAAAAAATAAGTTAATTCACCTTTTTACAATCACAGCAGAGTCCCTTAAAGGTAATCTCGCAGGATTCTGCCGCCATCCCGGTTGCAGCCAAAACCTTTTCTGCCAAATCGGGAGCAATATCATAAGGCACATCATACACCTTATTACATTTAGAGCAAATGAAATGATAATGATTGTGGGTATTATGGTCAAAATGAGCCACGCCGTCCAATCCTTCGATTTTGCGGATTATCCCTTCATTTGCCAGTAAGTTCAGGTTACGGTAAACCGTAGCCAGGCTTAAGTTGGGTTCTTTTTCTTTCAAAACGGTATAAATGAAATCGGCCGTAGGATGAACGACGTTCTCCCTCAAAGCTTTCAAAATCAAATCCCTTTGTCTTGAATATTTCATTGTTTAATCCCTAACTGATAATGATTATCGTTATTGTTAATAGTTTATTTTTTTATTGTCAATATTAATTTTAGGTATTATTTACAATAACAGCAAAAACAAATATGAGGAGAAGATGATGAAAGGCTTTGAAATCAAAAAAGATATTTACTGGGTCGGCGTAAAAGACTGGAATCTGGTAGAGTTTCACGGATATTCCACGCCGCACGGTTCAACGTATAACTCTTATTTGATTATGGATGAAAAAATTACTTTGGTTGACGGCGTCAAACATTATATGTCTAAAGAACAGCTGGCTCGAATTTCCAGTCTGACCGATTTTTCAAAAATCGCCTATATTGTGGTAAATCACGTTGAAATGGACCATTCCGGCAACATCCCTGATATTATGAAGCTTGCTCCTCAGGCTAAAATAATCACCAACAGCGCCGGGAAACAGGCTTTGGAAGCTCACTTCGACACCACCGGCTGGGAATATGAACTGATTAAGACCGGAGATTCCGTTTCCATCGGCAAACGCACGCTGGAGTTTATGACTACCCCGATGCTGCATTGGCCTGATTCTATGATGACTTATGTAAAAGAGGATAAATTGCTGTTGTCAAACGACGGCTTCGGCCAGCACTATGCATCGGATGCTCTTTTTGTAAAAGACGCTCCGCTTGACGTCGTGACCGAAAATGCCAAGAGCTATTATGCCAATATTCTCTTTCCGTTCGGCTGTCAGGCTGAAAAGGCCCTCAAAACGGCCGGTGACCTGGGGTTGGATATTGATATGATAGCCCCGTCGCATGGATTGATTTGGTCCGGCAAAGACGAGGTAAACACTATTCTTGGCCTGTATGCAAAATGGTCCTCCTGCGGCAATGAGGGCAAAGCGGTCATCGTTTATGACTCTATGTGGGGTGCCACGGCGGCAATGGCCGAAACTGCTATGGCTGTTTTGCAGGATGCCGGCATTCCGGTCACCAAACATTGTTTGGCTGTAAAGAACGTATCGGAAGTTATGGTTGATTTTCTGGATGCCAAATATGTTCTTATCGGCAATCCGACACTGAACAATCAGCTGTTTCCCCGGGTTGCCGGTTTTGTAACTTATATGCGCGGTTTGCAGCCCAAAAACAAGGTTGCTCTGGCGTTTGGCTCTTATGGTTGGCGTCCGGGCGTCGTCAAACAGATTCAACAGGTCTTTGATGAGCTCGGCTGGCAAAGCGTTGAGCCTTTTGAAGAAAAATATACGCCCAAATCCGATGTGCTCGAGAAATTTGCCGAGCGTGTCAAGGAGTTGATAAAACTCTAAAAAGGTTAAAATGAAAGAAACCGTTTTGAGCCGATGCTCAAAACGGTTTCTTTTTTTCATTTGCATGCCAGACATTGGTGGGATATTTCCCAACCGTACAGCTCGGGGGCATCTTTGGGAGTAGGGAGGATTAAGAACATTTTGTCTTTTTCACTCCATACTTCTATAAAATACTCCGGAGCCGGGGTGTAGGCATAAACATTATGCCCGGTTTCGATTATATAAACACCGTCTTCCTTTTTGGTACGACGAATATTATAGGTCATCTCATGGGTCTGAACCGCATCCAGCAAACGGACACTGTTTTGTTTGGGTCCAACTCTGCCGGATATTGTCAGCCAGGTTTCGCCGTTTTTGCGGGAAACATAGAATTCTTCGCCTTCCCAAACGTTGTCATCCAAGAGCGCCGTATAGAACCATACCACCGGAATGGTTGTTTTGTAGCGCACTGTGTCATCCAGACAAGTTTCTTCAAGTTCAAAGATAACCTGGTCTTTTTCCAAAACTGTCTTGATGACCTGAATCTGGTTCTCTGACCATAGTTCTTCTAACTCCATTGTACGGATTTCGTTTCCGTCTTCGTCAAAAGACACAACGGTCCCAATGTTTGTTTCTTTTTCCGTAACAGCATTTGTTTCTTTAGCTAAAAAGAAATAAACAACGAAAAATAAGATAACCAGACAAACGAATTCAATGGCTGCTGCCATGAAAAATTTTCTACTTTTTTCCATAACTGTAAATTTTTTAATTATTATTAATATTTTTTTATTCTCAGATGAAAAAAAGAAGTCTCAACTTCAATAATACCAAAACGCACAATAACTTCTTTCAATCACGTACTATATCACTTTTTGCACGTTGGGTCTAGACTAAATCGACATATTTTGTAATTTTTTTTATATTTTTCAAAAAGAAAACCGTTCTGGGCTGTTAAAGGCCTAAAACGGTTTTCTCTTTTTTTAATATCTGTATTTTGCAGATATCTTTCGCCTCATAATGAGATCCAATATGAAAGCGAATACACAGCCGACGATAATAGCTGTAAAAAACTTTTCGTCGACAATATAATATGCCAGCCAGGATGAGGTGGCACATAAGGCAACGAAGGATTTTCCTTCTTCTGCGGTTCCTTTTTTGTAAAAGGTGTGCAGTTCGCCTTTATTGACAAGAAATGCCCATACAAAAGCAAGCAGGGCGAAAATTGTTGTTCCCATTTTTATATTTTTTTTGGGTTTATACTTGATTATTTCATACGAAAAAGCCTCATTTACACTACTACTGTTTTCGTAATCATAATCGTTGTATAAACAACACATAATGACTCGAAAAAATAATAACATAAATAAGGCTTTGCATTTATTATAATACCACCGATTGCTCTTCGAGTCTAGACAAAAGCGCATTGCCGCATTCGAGATTTAAAACAAAAAAAGCTGGCATAAAGCCAGCTTTCAATGGTTTCTTGACTGAGCGTTATGTTCACCAGCCCGCAAATACAGCACATCAGCGCCAGGCAATGTACCGTCTGCGTCAGGGTGGTGTCCTTCAGCCGTTGTTTAATAATTTTTTTGACTTTGTACGGTGCTGCCCCCGAACCCTTGCTTAGGGCAAGAGCTTGTAAAGCGCGGAATCTCTTTGCGGAGAAAGGAGTTTCCGGCGCCGCCAAAGAAATGTTCAGTTTCTCCGGTTCGAAAATTGCCGTTAAAACGTCCCATTTCACCGCTTGGGGAGGCTGCTCTCTGATTTCCGATACAGAATACACCGTAGCGACAAAAGCGATAAACCAAGTATCCCGATTGTCAGGCGGGGTAAAATCTGTTGCAAACGAAGGTTGAGAACACATACTGCACAAAAGCACGCTGCTGACCATAGCGAAAATTATCGCTTTCCGGTCAATTTGACTACTCATTGTTTTCATGATACATAATATTTAAGGTAAAAGAAAATCTTGGACAATTTTCATCATCGCCAATAATCAACACACTAATTCACGTTAATGTATTGAAGCTACCATGTCCAAACGGTTCTGTCCAGCCGCAGTTGCTATTTTAACCCATATTTTATGTCTTTTCGCGTCATATAGGCAAAGCGTGAGCCGTTCAGCAGCAGAGAAGAAAAACCGCCGCAGGCCAGTCCCAAAATCAAACCCTTGAGTCCCAGGCCGAATACGAAAGCCAGAATGTAACAGGCACTGACTCTGACGCCCAGAAATGAGATGATTTGAAAAATCGTCGGAATTTTAACGTCACCGCGCCCGTTAAGCGCACCCATAATGTTCAGGGGGAGGGCATCGATAAAAACGTCCAGCAGCAAATAAAGAATCAAGGCGTTAATGGCTGAAATAACCGTCTTGTCGTTGGTGAAAATTCCAAAAATCTGGTTGGGAAAACAATAGATTGAGGCCAGCAGCAGGGCAATAACGCTGAGAGAAACGACATAACCGGCAACCGCGGCGCTGATAATGCCTTCGCGGTCTCGCCGGCCATAGGCATTGGCCGCCACAATGGATGTCGCCTGTGATATCGAAAAGCAAATCATAAACACCATTGTGCTGACGTTAATCATAATTACAAAGATGGCCATCGTATGCTGTCCCATCCAGCCGGCAAAAGTGCTGACCAGCGAAAAAGAGCCGTTGGTGGCAACTGTGGTGATGGCTGCGCCGTAACCGATTTTGCGGGTCGTGCGGCTGTCGTTCCACCAGGTGTCATAACTGCGGTCCAGTCCGAAACGCCTGTTGAGTTTGGGGTTCTTTTTCATTCTTTTAATGTAATAAAGCATATAAAGCGCCAGAAAAATACGCACAATCAGGGTTGATGTCGCCGAACCGACGGCACCGAGTTCCGGCAGTCCGAATTTGCCGTAAACCAGAACAGGATTAATCATAATGTTCAAAATGTTGGCGACGATAATGCCGTACATAGCCACATACGGCCGCTTGATGGACTGTAAAAAGAAATTGGCGTTAACGTATATCAGAATAAAAGGAATGGATACGACAAATACGCGCAGCACTCTTCCGCCGTGCGTCACCATATCCTCGTTTTGTCCGAGCAAACGCAGAACCAGCTCGCCGTTAAAGCCGATAAGGGTAAAAATGACTGACAAAACGATAAGATAGCGCCGGCCTTCGTTATATATTTTGCCGCAGGAGGCGAATTTCCGCGCTCCGAACTTCTGCGACGACTTAATCAGCACGCCCTGCAGCAAACCAATCGGAATAGTGAACAAGACGACGAACACCGAGTTGGCCAAACCGATATAAGCCAGTTGGTCGGTCTGATAGTTTCCGACAATCATCGTGTCTACTATACCCATAATGCCCATGGCGACAAACGACGTTGTAATCGGCAGCGTCAATTTCAGGATTTGTCTGAGGTTTCGTCTGATTTGTTCTAGTTGCAGCATTGTATCACCGTTGAATATTTTTTAGTCTAGCCTTGTTTACCCGAAATATTATTAATATTCAAGCATTCATATAATTTTCTTAGGGGATTTTTTTAAGATTTTTTTGTAACCCCGTGCCAACCTGAAAATCGGTTTGTAATTTTTTTCAAAAAAAGTAGTGCAATTAAGGCTCTGAGCCTTGACAGCCGCCGTAAAAGTTGTATTCATATTGCCGTTTGAAAATTTGTTGGTAAAAGAAAGAAGTAACGATGTTAGCTTTGTTAAAGAAATTAAGTTCGGCCTATGGTGCCAATTTTGCCCCCAAGCTTTATGAAGTTTTAAGAGCAGCCCCTTATACGATAAACGAATTTCGCCGCGATTCCATTGCGGGAATGACGGTCGCCGTCGTATCCATTCCCTTGGCGATGGCGTTGGCGATCGCTTCCGGCGTCAGCCCGGCTCAGGGGTTGTACACCGCAATTGTGGCCGGTTTCTTTATTGCGCTGCTTGGCGGCAGCCGCTATCAAATTGGCGGTCCGACCGGAGCTTTCGTCGTCGTTATCTTCAACGTAATGCAGAATTATGGCTATGACGGCTTGGCAATGACGATGCTGATTGCCGGCGTGGTTTTGATTGTGGCCGGTTTTTTGCGGCTGGGAACATATATTAAGTACATTCCTTATCCTGTGGTCGTCGGGTTTACGGCCGGTATCGGCATTTTGCTTATTTCCACCCAGATTAAGGATTTGCTCGGCCTTCAGATAGAAAACGTGCCGGCCGAATTTCTGCCCAAGTGGAAAATGTATTTGGAAAATCTCGGCAAATTTAGCGGAACCTCGCTGTTTATTACGGTCTTTTCTTTTGTCGCCATCTTTTACATCAAAATCAAAAAGCCCAACCTGCCGGCATTTTTGGTCAGTGTTGTCGGAGCGACGTTGTTGGTTGTTGTCTTTACGCTGTTTGGACTGAATATTGACACCATCGGCAACAAGTTTGGCGGTGTGCCGCATTTTCTGCCCAAACCGCAGCTGCCCGGCTTTGACATCAATCTGATGCTGAAGGTTTTGCCGAGCGGTTTGACCATAGCGTTTCTGGCCGGTGTAGAATCTTTGCTCAGTGCCACTGTTGTGGACGGTATGAGCGGCGACAACCATAACTCCAATGCCGAACTCGTCGGCGAGGGTATTGCCAACATTATGAGTATGCTGTTTGCCGGCGTTCCTGCGACCGGAGCCATTGCCCGGACGGCGACCAACTTCCGTGCCCGCGCGTATTCTCCGATGGCCGGTATTATGCAGTCGGTCTTTTTATTGTTGTTTATGCTGTTGCTGTCTCCGGCTGCAAAATATATTCCTTTGGCTTGTCTTTCGGCCGTTTTGGTGCTCATCGGATGGAATATGCTCAACCTTGATAAAATATACAAATTGCTGACCGGTCCCCGCGGCGACCGCTACACCTTGCTGGCTACGCTGCTGCTGACCGTTCTGGTCGACCTTAACACTGCCATTTCGGTAGGTTTTATTATGGCCAGCATCATCTTTATGCATCGTATGAGCCGTGAGATTGAAATCGAAACAGACGAAGAAACCCTGAAAGATATTGGCGGCGGCCGCGATTTGACCCAGGTGCTGCATGAAAAAGGCGTTGTTTCCCTGCGGTTGTCGGGACCGTTGTTCTTTGGCGGCGCATCGCATATTTCGCATTTTTTCAACAATCTCGGTCAGGCGCCTAAGGTTTTGATTCTGCGTATGGGATACGTGCCGGTTGTTGACGCCAGCGGTGCCAATATCATCGTTGAATTTATCAAAAAACTGCGTAAATATGATACTAAGATTATCCTTTCCAACGTGAAAAAACAGCCGCGCCGCGTTTTGCACGACGCTTTTACCAAGGAAGGGATTGACAATCACGTCATTTCAACCGCGTCAACGTTTGAAAATGCGCTCAAGATGACCCGCCGCTATCTTCAAACGATGGAAAAAGCCGCGCCGCAGGTTGCGGTCTCCGCTGATAACTTGGAAAAATAAGTTGCTTTTTCCGGCTTGTGGATGATAATGGTGATAATTAAGATTATCATTTATAAGAGAAAGGATATTTAAATGACTTTATTTCTGAGTTTGGCTTTGCTGTTGGCCTTTAGTACCAAGGCTCTGGCTAATCCGGCATGTGCCGTATGCACCGTGGCCGTGGGCGCTTCATTGGAAATCGCCCGCCATTACGGCGTTGACGACGCGGTTGTCGGCGTTTGGGCCGGTGCTCTCCTTGCTTTGCTCGGATATTGGCTGATTTTGTGGTTTGACAAGAAAAACTGGCACTTTTTCGGCCGAGACATATTGCTTATGGTCATTTCCGTCGGCTCTGTCGGATTTATGTATATCAGCCAAATTCCTTACCGGCCACAGCCGATTTTGGTGTTCTATATGGATCCGCTGTTGTTCAGTACCATTTTGGGAGCGTTGACTTTTATATATGTTTCCAAATTTTATCAATGGATGAAGGCCCGCAACGGCGGCCATGCGCATTTTCCTTTCGAAAAAGTGGTGCTTCCGGTCGGGGCGCTGCTGTTGTTGAGTTTGTATTTCAACTATTACCCGCTGTCGGGCGGTGCGGATGTTTCTTCTTTGGATGCCGCAGGTTTGTATGATTTTTCAGGAGATAAATAATGAGCAAGGCTAAAAATGTTAAAGAGTTTGTTGAAAGAATAGACGCCTCTAAAAAGGTTAACCCTAAAGATTTGTCTTCTGATCAGGATTTGACCATCGGAATTATGAATCTGATTTCCATTGAAGAGCATCTCGTGTTCTCCGGAGCCAAGACCGGCAAAAGCTCGTATTATGACCTCATTGAGGAAGTCCGTGAGCTTCGCAAAACTCTGATGCAGAAAATTATTCCGGCTTATGAAGGTGAAGTTTGGTGTATTTCCAAGCATTTGCTGGCGTCTTCCATGCGCCTGATGGAAGTCGGAACCAAACAACAGTCCCTGGGCAACAAAGAAGCCGCCTACGATTTGTTCAACAAGGCTTATGACTTGTATTGCCTGTTTTGGGGGCTCAATATGAATATGCTCAATGTTGAGGATGTTAAATGGGTTGAAGACAAAATGGAGGATATTAAAAAGATTTCGGCCAAATTGGAAGAAAACAACCCGCAGCCGGAAAATGTCAAAGCGGAAAAAGTCGGTGCTTTGGCAAAAATGAAAGCCTTTGTCCGCAAAGCCGTAGACTGCTGCATTGAATAAAACGTTATAAACAGAACCAAGCCCGCTAAAGCGGGCTTTTTTTATTGCAAAAATTGGTTTTAAGTGTAAACTGCAAACGAATTTATACATATTAGATATATATTATGACTATTATAAACCTTAAAATATTTTGAGTATGATTACGGAAATTCCTTCTTTTTTGCTGGTAAACGAGGCCAAAACGCCGAATGATGCCGTTTTAATCGTAAAAAATTCAGTTGTCGAAAACGCTTATCCCGCATTTGTTGTGAACGCTGAAAGCGCCAGACCGGCTGCCGCGTTCAATATTGAAACTGACGACGGTTATAGCCTTACCCAAACCGCTGACGGTATCTATAATGCAGGCATCGGAACATTCGATTATGTCAGTTATCCGTTTTGCGGGCAGGGGGTATCGTGCTTTTTTGCCGTATTGGGATGCAATATGTACGACGGTGCGGTATTGTTGCCGCTGTTGTTGTGTCGCCGGCCGGAAATCGAAAACGTCGGCCTGTTTATGCACCGGGATGATATGTGTTATGCGGTTTCTCTGTTCAAAACGAAAGACGCCGTCGCTTACGAAAACTGGCAATGTGCGGTACGGTCGTTATGTGAGGAACTGAACGTTATGACTTTGGATTTCTTGGAAGTCGGATATTTGGCTTATCCTCGTTAATATTCTCGTAGTTAAAACAAAAAAAACTCTGCCGAGGCAGAGTTTTTTTATTGCAAAATTTTTTTTATTCCTTATGCTGACGCTCGCGAATTTTATTAAATAACCACATAATTTATTTTTATTATTATGATGCAGATAAAAAAAACAACAAGGAGTATTTATGTAAAGCTCCAGGCACCCTCAACGGCTTTTGACGAAACTTTAGAACAGTTTAAAAAGGCCCGCCTGAATATTGTTAATCCGGTACCGGCCGTCGTCGTGGGAACCTCTGTTTGTCCGGCGTTGTCTCTGATGTTGGAGAGCGCGGCCATTGAACGGGAAGTAAAATGCCTTTCAAAACTGGCCGGAGCCGGTTTGGTAGATGTCTGTTTCAAAGGCGCACCCAAAACAACCATGTGCTTTTATGCCATCTGCCTGGGAAAGATGGAAGATTTGGCAGGGCAATGGGAGACGGCAATGAAGCTGACGCAGGAAAAGTTCGGCGATGTCATTGAGTGCTGCATTCATCAGGTAGACCGTAATTTTTCTTATCTGACGGCAAGCTTTCGTCCGGACAAAGACTGCAACAGCTATAAAGACGATTGCCGCCGCTACGAAAAATGGTACGATCAGATGATGTGTATGTGTTCTTTGCTCAGAATCCGCAATTATCATATGGTTTTAACCGGATTGGCAAACTGAACGGCAAATAAAAAAGGAGTTGTCTTGTTTAAGACAGCTCCTTTTTGTTTTGGCGGTTTTTTTATTCGATGATTTCGAAACCGCTCATCAAAATCATCTTCTGGGACGATTCCGCGTTATATTTCACCCGGACTTTTGCCGCTTTCCAGCGAACATCGTTTAATATGTCGCTGAAGGCATAAAATTGCTGTGTCCCGGTTTCCTTAAAGCGGAATATATACATATTGCCTTCTTGGACTTTTTCCGAAACGGTGAACGTTTGTTCAACCAAATTGGCTTCGGAAGGTATGTCCGACTGGCTTTGGCTCTGAACTTCCAAATATTTTTTCATATATTCGGCAACCGCTTCTTCCAGTGAAGGGGCAACGCCGACAATTTGCTTGTTCAGCGCCGAGCAGAACCCGTAATACTTCGGCATAACATCGTTTGTGGCAATAACGGTTGAAAAATAAGTCGGTATTCCCTCGATGTTATAAAACAAAGCGTCGTTAAGGCTCAGCGTGTTCAGACGGATGCCGTCGCGTACCAAATCGTGCGAGGCAATTGCGTGTTCGGCATCGTTTTCGTTAATACCTGTCCGCTCGTAATAAAAAGCCTGTCCCGTCCGGGTGTTGGTAAACATCATTCCCAGAGTAGAACCTTTGGAGTTCCATGATTTGATGCCCGTATAGTAATAGTTGTCACCATTACTGTACACTACTTCAAGATCCTCCTCCGTTGCTTTTTTACGGTCTTTGTCGGTCAGATTAATCCAGCCGTGAACATATTCGCCCCACCAGGAAATATGGTTTTTGATGATGCGCTCAGGATAAATGCGGTTTACAAAAGCCGGAGCGTCTTCAATTCCCGTTCTGGTAATTTCACCGCTTTGAACGTCGACAATGGCCATTCCCGTAACCTTGGGAGCGCTCCATCCGATGTTGTTTTTCAGCAGAGAAACCGTGTTAAAGGGCAGGCCGTGTTCATTAATTTCTATTCCGAAGTCGTCCATCAGACCATCGACGCCGTTGATTCTCAAATGACGTTCAAGGTCAGAAAACAAAACGCCGCTTTCCAGATACTGCAGTTGCAGTTCTTTGCCGTTAACCTTGTTTACCAAAAAGTATTTGCTCGGATCATTTTGAAAAACCAGTGCATAACCGTTGGTAACGCCGTTTCTGAAGGCTTTCCAAGAGCTTGAGTGTTCCAGAGGGGCAACCCATATGGGTTGTTCCTTAAAGATGAAATGGATTTCCTCATCGCTTCCGAACTCGTTGATTTTGAAATCAGCGGTAATTACCTGAGCTGTAAATTTACCCAGTTCGCACTTTTGCGAAAGTTCACCCATTTTGTGTTTTTCAATCAAGTCTCTGGCCGTTTCTTCCGAAACGCGGTTCATTTTTGTCAGCGGAATTTGGTGAATGTTCTCATCAAAGGCTGTAGAGTCCTGAACTTCGATATTCAACTGATCCCTGAAATCGCCGGCATGAAACATCGGTGTCGAAATACATCCCATAACCAGCATAACGACGACTACGGAAATCAAAAAACCAATGTTTACTTTGCTCCATTCCTCGTTAACGATTCCGGAGTACAATAAAATCAATATCGCTATTGCAAGATATTCAACATATATTGCAATGGTGTCAAACGATATAACCGGCATCGCCAAGCAGTTAAACAGCGTAAAACAGACAAAGATGCCCAAAGACGCCAATAAGCTGCTTTTGAACGACCTTATTGTGCGAACGGGGATGAACGTCATCACAAAAAATAAAATCCCGAATACTGCTGAACAAAATACATATGTTCCCATAAATTTATGTTGTTTTGTCTTTGTTTAATGAGGCGCATGGATTTCCTAGTTCCTTCCTCGTGTTTATAATAAGTGTTAATAATTTTTCTTATATAACTGGAAATTATGCCACATTTTGGCTATTATGTCAAAATATTTTTTAAGCATAAAAATAAGCCCCGAAATTTTCGGGGCTTAAATCCGAACTGTGTAAAGTTCTAATCAGCCAGACCCAAATATTTATATTTTACTCTGACTTTGTAGTTGCTGCCGTATGCGTCAATCAGTTCGTTGGCTGCGGCCTGGCTCATATCGGCCTGAGCTTTTGAGCGCAAAACTTCAAGTTCTTCTTTGGAGAGATTGTCGCTGGCTTTAATCACTTTTGTCGGAACCACAATCAGGTTGACTTCGTCATTGCTGATAAGCTTCGGCGTTCCCAGCTTTTCCTGAAACAGCTCTTCAATCTGAATACGGGACAAGCCGGCAAAGTTTTCAGTATGTTTGATGGCCTTGGTTGTCTTAACCGGCAGTTCAAAGCGACGGCCAACATCTCCGATTTCGTCACCGTTTTCAAGATCATGGGTAACGTCGTTGATAATTTCCTGCGCAATTGCATTCTTTTCATTGGCGGCCCACATCTTCTGAATTTCGCCTTCAACTTCGCTCAGCTCTTTGGGATGAGCGTCTGTAACGGAATCAACGCGGACGATGGTAAAACCGTTGTCGCCCTCCAACACCTGACTGATTTCTCCGCTGTTGTAAGAGAAGGCGGCGTCAATAAAGTCCGTAGAGGCAATCAGCTTGTTATGGCTTGCCGGAGCGGATTTCGATTTGCCTTCTTCATTCAGGCCGATTACTTTGTTGATTCTTGCGTTATATTCTTCCGCAATGCTTTCCAGGGTTGCACCGGCTCCGATTTTGTCTTCTATCTCGGCAACGGCGTTATACGCTTCGTCATAGGCTTTTTCTTTGCGAATGGCGTCAATAATCTTATTGCGGGCGGCAGCCAGAGAAGTTTCCTTCTTGGGAATGATGTTGGTCACTTTCATGATATGCCATCCGAGTTCTGATTTAATCGGGTTGGTGTAATCTCCCGCTTTCAAATCAAAGACTGCATCGCTCATATCTGCAATCAGCATATCTTTGGACACTTCGCCCAGCTGGGTTGCAGCTTTGTCTTGTTTGGCAAATTGTTTGGCGACGTTGTAAAAGTCTCCGCCGGCGTTTAATGCGGCAAAAGCCTTGTCTGCGTCATCTTGGTTGTCAAACACCATTTGCAAGACGTTGCGGTTCTCGGGAATCACAAATTGATTGATGTTTTCGTTATAATAGTTTTTGATGTCGGTTTCGCTCGGAGTAACTTTGGAAGCGAGCTTGTCAACAGAAAGCTCAATAAACGAAACGTTGCGGGTTTCGGGCTCTTCAAACTGGGCGGCAAAATCCTGATAATACTGTTCCAGTTCTTCCTGGCTTATTTGACGGTCGACCTTTAAGCTCTCCGGACGGATTTCGATGTATTTGAAGACTTTTTTCTGATTTTCCAGCTGTGCCAGATATTTGTTCATAAAGGCCGGAATGTTGATGTTTTCCACCGGGTTCTGAACCAGATGCTGTTTTTCTATGTCTTTGCGCAGCGTGTCAATGTAGCGCTGTTCCGTCCAGCCGGAGGCATTGAGCAGCCGGCGCAGTTTGTCGAGGCTGAAATTGCCGTTTGCATCCATAAACTCAGCTTGGGAATAAATGATTTTCTTTACCAGATCGTTGCTGATGCTGACATTCAGGTCTTCTGAGGTTTTTTGCAAAATGGCGTTGACCAGGTCTTTCTGGACGATATTTTGCAAAATGGCGTTTTTCATATTGTCATTGACGTCAATATTGTCGCCGAACAGGTTTTTGGCGGCTTGGAGCTCCTGATTGTACTGATTGCGGATTTCGTCCTGATAAACGATTATGTCGTCCACTTTGATAATCGGGCGGTTTTTTCCGGCGCTGCTCAAATAGCCTGAAACGCCGAACAAAGACATAAAGCTTAACGCAGTAAGAATAAGGATGCTTTTTGCAGCCCAAGAGTCCTGCACACTTCTGATTTTGGTCATCATAGCAATTATCTTCCTATTTATAAATCTAACATCTTGCGCGATTATATATCATTATTAATAATTTATACAACTTATAAATATTGGTGTTGAAAAGTTTTTTTGACTGTGTTAGAAGAAGACATAATTTTTTTTGAAAAAGGATAAAATCATGGCTCGTAAAAAGTTAATTGCAGGCAACTGGAAGATGAATGGCCTTTTGGCTGATGGCGTTGATTTGGCTAAGGGAATTGCCGCAGAAGTTAAGGCTCTCGGCAAACCTCAGTGCGAATTTCTGGTTTGTCCGCCGTTTACATTGCTGACTTCTGTCAAAAAAGCCCTTCGCGGTGCAAAAGTGGCCTTGGGGGCGCAGGACTGCCATTTTGAAACGAAAGGCGCCCACACCGGCGACGTCAGTCCGGCAATGTTGGCTGATTTGGGATGCTCTTATGTTATTCTCGGCCACTCGGAACGTCGTGCCGACCACCACGAGTCGAATGAATTGGTTAATAAAAAAGCTGTTGCGGCTCACGCTGCCGGCCTCAAAACCGTAATCTGCATCGGCGAAACGCTGGAACAGCGCGAAACAGGCAAAGCCATCGAAGTTTGCAAAGAGCAGATTTTAGGCTCGGTTCCCGACGATTCTACGTCTTCGGATACCGTTATTGCATATGAACCTGTTTGGGCCATCGGCACCGGCAAAATTCCCACAACGGCTGACGTTGAGGAAGTTCATGCCGCCGTTCGCAAGGTCTTGGCCAAAAAACTGGGAAAAGGCAATGCCAATAAAATGCGCATTCTTTACGGCGGTTCCGTAAAACCGAATAACGCTAAAGAATTGATGTCGCTTCCTGACGTTGACGGCGCCCTGATTGGCGGTGCCAGCCTCAAGGTTGCCGATTTTCTGGCAATTGCCAAGAATTCCGGCTGTTAATTAGTAAATTTTAAGGAAAAAATTATGGGAACAGTTTTATTAGTCATCCATTTGTTAGTAGCTATTTTTCTGGTTGCAGTCATTTTGCTCCAGCGTTCTGAAGGCGGTGCCTTGGACGGTCTCGGCGGCGGCAACGGCGCATCCAGCTTTTTAAGCGCTCGCGGAACCGGAAACTTTCTGACCCGCACGACGGCTATTCTGGCCACGATTTTCATCATCACCAGCATTTCGCTGTCTTTGTATTACAAAGGCACCGACCGTCATGCCAAATCAATTTTGGAAGAAGCTCCCGTTGCTGCAGAAGCGGAACCTTCGGCTCCTCAGGCTCCGGTCGCTGGCAAGTAGATGAGGCTCTCAAACGAAAATAAAGGCACCTTTTTCGAAGGTGCCTTTGTCACTTTAAAACAAGCGTAATTTTTTATGAAAACCCAAATTAAAAAGGTACTGAAATGTCTGAAAAAACTAAATTTATATTCATAACCGGCGGTGTTGTCTCGTCTCTCGGCAAAGGACTGGCTTCGGCGTCTTTGGCGGCGACTTTGCAGGCAAGAGGTTTCAAGGTTCGGATGCGCAAACTTGATCCGTATCTCAATGTCGACCCCGGAACCATGAGCCCATACCAGCACGGTGAGGTGTTTGTCACTGACGACGGTGCCGAAACGGATCTTGATTTGGGTCATTATGAGCGTTTTTCGGGAGTTGCCTGCCACAAAACCGACAGCGTGACTTCCGGCAAAATTTATCAACGGGTGTTGGACAAGGAGCGTCACGGCGATTATCTTGGTGCCACCATCCAGGTAATTCCTCATGTAACCAATGAAATTAAAGAGTTTATAAAATCAGACATCACCGATGAGGACTTTGTCCTGTGCGAAATCGGCGGTACCGTCGGCGATATTGAAGGCCAGCCCTTTTTGGAAGCCATTCGCCAGACGGCGTATGACCTCGGCCGTGAACGCGTTATGTTCATTCACGTTACCCTGTTGCCGTTTATTCCGGCTTCGGGCGAGCTGAAAACCAAACCCACCCAGCACTCCGTAAAGCAGCTTCAGGAATACGGTATTCAGCCGGATATGCTTCTTTGCCGTTCTCAGATGCCGATTCCTCAGAATGAAAAACGCAAAATCGCCTTGTTCTGTAACATCAAGGAAGAAAACGTCATTGCCGCCCTCGATGCCCCCAGCATTTATGCCGTGCCGCTTGCATATTCGCACGAGGGAATGGACGCTCAGGTGTGCAAATACTTCGGTTTGGATGCCGCACCGGCCGACTTGAGCAAGTGGGAGCATATTGTTGATACGATTAAGCATCCCGAAGGAGAAGTCAAAATCGCCGTTGTCGGCAAATACACCCAGATGCTCGACACCTATAAGTCTTTGGGCGAGGCGCTTTGCCACGGCGGTATTGCCAACAAATATAAGGTTCGTATCAAGTGGGTCGATTCCGAAGCGCTTGAAAACGGCAATGTGGACGAACAACTCGGCGACGTCAGCGGAATTTTGGTTCCCGGCGGTTTCGGAGCCCGGGGCACGGACGGCAAAATGACGGCCATTCGTTATGCCCGCGAACATAAAATACCTTTCTTAGGCATTTGTTTTGGTATGCAGATGGCTGTTATTGAAACGATGCGCAATGTCTGCGGCGTTAAAAATGCCGGGACCACAGAGTTCGGACCGGATTGCGAAGCGGTTGTAGGCTTGATGACCGAATGGGACAAGGACGGTGCCAAACAAATCCGTCACAAAGATGGCGATTTGGGTGGGACGATGCGCTTGGGTGCCTATGAATGTGAACTCGCACCGGGATCTCTGGCTAACAAGGTTTACGGAACCACGAAGATTTTTGAACGCCATCGGCATCGCTACGAAGTTAATATGAAATATGAAAATCAACTGAAACAGGCCGGTATGCTCATTTCGGGAAAGTCTCCGGACGGCAAGTTGCCTGAAATCGTTGAAATTCCGGAACATCCCTGGTTTATCGGTGTTCAGTTCCATCCCGAGCTGAAATCCAAACCGTTTGCGCCGGCGCCGCTGTTTGTTTCCTTTGTGGCTGCGGCAGTCAAACAAAGCCGTTTGATATAACGCTGACGGCAAAACCAAAAAAAGGGAAGGGACATCCTTCCTTTTTTTATGGAAAATTCAAAAATTTCTTGCACAATTTCTCATTTATATATATCACTTGTCACTATGGTTGTGATGTTGAAACCGGATGTAAAATGAAAAAGTACCTGTTTTTAGCTTTGTTTGTCTGTTTGTTGCCTGATGTTGCCGCTGCCGGAATGCGCGAATATTTCCAGCAGGTTCAGCGTGATGTCAAGGAAACCTGGAAGTCTGACGAATATGACCTCTTTGTTCCTGTTTACGCATGGCATAACCGTCTGACCTATGACCAGAAGCATATTGATAAATATAATGAAAACCCCTGGGGTTTGGGCCTCGGTAAAACCAGGTACGACGAAAACGGCAACTGGCACAGCCTTTATGCTATGGCTTTTAAGGATTCTAACAAATATCTCGAAACGATTTTCGGTTATGCCTGGATGAAAAACTGGTTTGTCAACTGCAATCGTGATTTTCGCGTCGGTTTGGGATATACTCTGAGCCTGACCCAGCGTCATGAATATAAATATATTCCGGTGCCGCTTCCGCTGCCGCTGGCCGGCATTGAATATAAAAAGGTTGCTTTGCAGGCCGCTTACGTTCCCGGCGTCAAAAACGACGGTAACGTTCTCTTCATCTGGACCCGTATCGGGCTGAACTGAATTACCGCAAGATATTTCTTGCCTTTAGCCGTTTAATGATTAATATGCTTTTATCTGAAAATATTACTAGTATTAATCATTAAAATATTATCATCATGAAACCTTACATCTCAACCAATTGTTTTGAGCTGTCCAGGATGGATATGTTAAAACAAAACGTTCGCTATGTGATTTATCCGCAAAATAATCGCCTGGCCGGAGAAATTGCCGCAATGTTTCCGGGAAAACCGCAGTTGTCCGTTTCCCCGCAGCAGCATCGTCTGGATTTGACAAAGATACCGCCGTCAATTAAGACCGTAAACGGATTGATTAGCTTGATAAAAAGTTCATTCAGCGGTCGGGGTCTGTATATCGGACATTCGGATATCCACGACAGAGTCATCAAAAATCCGTCGTTTAAAGGCGAGGGATTGTTTCTCTACCTGATACGTCCGGGGCGTTATCAAAGCGACCCTCTGGCTAATTTGCTCAATCACGAAGGGCCTTTTGGCAAAAAAGAGCTGAAGAAGCGCGCTAACATTGAAACGAGCAGCAACATTGTCGACAATGTCCGCTTAAAGGATTGCCGGTTTATAGCCGTTAGTCCCGACAGTATTGTTTCTTTGTATCTCGGAGCTTATGCTTATTATGAAATTGATCGGTTGTATAAACACAAACCCAAGGTCTTTTTCTTTAATTGCCGGCAGTATGACGGAATAAGCCGCCGCGCCGAAGCCGTCCTTTCTTCTCTGGGAATTGAACCGCAGCTTATGCCGGAGTGTTTTGGTGAAAGGGAAAAGCAGCCGGCGGGACTGTTTATCATCCGGCAGGATGAGCTGCGCCGCCATTTGTATTTTCTGCAAAACGTAGGAAAAAGGCTTTCCGTGCGTCCGCTGTTTTACCTCTGCAAGGTTCAAAACAACGAAAGCCAGGCAGAGCACAAACGCAAAATTGAGAGCTGGTTTGGTATAAAACTCTGATTCGATAATCCCCATTCCGCCGGCGTGCGGTTTGGGGATTATAAATTTATCTGTTGCCAACAGCCGCGCGTGGTGCTAGTTTTTGAGCATAACAGACTAACATGAAAGGTATTTCCTGAGATGGAACAAAGAACAATTAAAATCGGTAATTTCGAAATCAACAACCACCTGCCGTTTGCGCTTTTTGCCGGCCCATGCCAAATTGAGAGCCGTCAGCATGCCATAGATATGTGCGGTGCGATGATTGAAATCACCAAAGAACTTGGCATAAATTACGTGTTCAAAGCATCTTTCGACAAAGCCAACCGCACGTCGCTCAACGGCCCTCGCGGCGTGGGCATTGAAGAGGGATTGCGGACATTTGATGAAATCAAAAAGCTTTACGACAACATTCCGATTGTCACCGATATCCACGAAAGAGAGCAGTGTGCCGTCGTAGCGCCGCATGTCGATATCTTGCAAATTCCGGCCTTTTTATGTCGGCAGACTGATTTGTTGGTCGCCGCTGCCAAAACCGGAAAGGTCATTAATGTAAAAAAAGGCCAGTTCTGCGCTCCTTGGGATATGAAAAACGTCGCGAAGAAAATTGAAGATTCCGGAAATATGAACGTCTGTCTGACCGATCGCGGAACCAGTTTCGGCTACAATACGCTGGTAACCGATTTTCGCGGGTTGCCGAAAATGGCTCAGGACACCGGATGTCCGATTGTCTTTGATGCCACTCATTCGGTTCAGCAGCCCAGCGGGCAGGGTGGAACCTCGGGCGGACAACGGGAATATGCGCCGGTTCTGGCCCGTGCCGCGGTTGCCGTCGGTGTTGCTGCCGTGTTCATTGAAACCCATGATAATCCTGACGTTGCTTTGTCTGATGGGCCGAATATGATACCCCTGCATGAAATGAAGCGGGTATTAAGCGAACTCCAGGCTTACGACAAGATTACCAAAACGATTGTAAAGCCGTATTAAGTCCGGGTAAGAACTAAAAAGAGCCGCGATTGTTTCCGATGCGGCTCTTTTTATCTCGCTGGTGTCCATACCAAAACGAAAATAACAACCCTGCTGGAAAAAACGAATATGCAGTTTGCTGACGACGGATACATCATTAATATGCGAAAACATGGGGAGAGTTCGCTCATCCTCAGCGTTTTGACGCGCGGCCACGGCAAAGTCACCGGCTTTGTCAAAAACTGCCTTTCCAAAAAAAATCTTCCTGTTTATCAGCTTGGCAATCAGTTGAAAATAGAGGCTTATGCCCGGGTCGATGATAATATGCTGAGCTTGCGTACCGAGTTAATCACACCCTCTGCGGTCAACTTTTTAGGAGACGGAAACAAACTTCGTACGCTGACATCGCTTTGCTCCCTGCTGAATGCCTGCCTGCCTGAAATGGACAACTTAGAGCGGTTTTTCTACTATATAGAAAGTTTTTTTAATCTTATAAATGAAGATAATTGGTTAACACACTATGCTTATTTCGAATTTTATCTTCTTGAGTATTTGGGAATAGGTTTGGATCTGAGTGAATGTTCGGCCACCGGCACGACCGAAAATCTGACTTATGTTTCGCCCAAAACCGGTAAGGCCGTTTGCCTTGAAGCCGGTGAGCCGTATAAAAACCGGCTTTATAAATATCCTCGTTTCATTTTGGAGCAAAATTACCGTCCCCAGCCTCCTGAATTGGCTGATTTGCTCAATATGACCGAGTTTTTCCTCTATAAAAACTTTTTTGCATCTCACGGCTTGAAATTTCCGCCGACCCGTGTTAATTTGGCGGAAATTGTTAAATAACAGCCGAAATGCTAGCCCTAAGGATGTTACATGCCCGAATTTGAACAAAAAATAAAAAACGTTGCTCTGGCTGAAGAATTGAGCACCCGCTATCTTTCTTATGCAATGTCAACCATTGTCGACCGTGCGCTGCCGGATGTTCGAGACGGCCTGAAACCGGTTCACCGCCGTCTGCTGTTTGCAATGCGCCAGCTGCATCTGGATCCCAAATCGGGGTTCAAAAAATGCGCCCGCGTTGTCGGCGACGTCATCGGTAAGTATCACCCCCACGGCGATACTGCGGTATACGGCGCCATGTGCCGTCTGGCACAGGATTTTTCCGTCCGTTATCCTTTGGTGGACGGACAGGGCAATTTCGGCAACATCGACGGAGATAATCCCGCTGCCATGCGTTATACCGAAGCGCGACTGACCGAATTTGCCATGGCTTTGATGGAAGGGCTCAACGACGATGCTGTCGATTTTCGCGACACCTATGATGGCGAAGAGTCCGAGCCTGTCGTTATGCCCGGTGCAGTGCCCAATTTGCTCTGCAACGGTTCTGCCGGCATTGCCGTTGGTATGGCCACCAACATCCCGCCTCACAACCTTTCTGAAGTTTGTGACGCTTTGCTGCTGCTGATTGAAAAGCCCGATGTTGAAATAGAGCCGCTGGTCCGAAAGGTAAAAGGGCCTGATTTCCCGACCGGAGGTATTATAATTGACAGTTTTGCGACCATTTTGGCCAACTATACTCAGGGGAGAGGAAACTTTCGTATTCGCGCCAAATGGGAAAAGGAAGATTTAGGGCAGGGCCAGTATCAGATTGTTGTTACCGAAATTCCTTATCAGGTTGTTAAATCCAAGCTGATTGAGCGTATAGCCTTGTTGCTGCAGGAAAAGAAAATTCCTTTACTGAGCGATGTTCGTGATGAATCGACCCATGATATTCGTATCGTTCTGGAGCCTAAAAGCCGCAATGTCGATGCCAATCTGCTGATGGAATACCTGTTCCGTCAGACAGAGCTGGAATCCCGCTTTAATATGAATATGAACGTATTGGATTCCGATAACGTTCCCCGGGTAATGAGCATCAAAGAGGTTTTGCAGGAATTTCTGCGCCATCGTCAAATTGTATTGCAGCGCCGCTCGAACTACCGTCTGCAGAAGATAAACAATCGCCTGGAAATCCTCTCCGGCTATCTGATTGCCTATTTGAATCTTGACGAAATCATCCGCATTATTCGGGAAGAAGACGAGCCCAAAGCCGTTATGATGAAGGCGTTTTCCCTGACCGACAACCAGGCGGAGGCAATTTTGAATATGAAATTGCGCAGCCTGCGCAAGCTGGAAGAAACCGAAATCAAAAATGAATTTGATGAACTTTCGGAAGAAAAAGGGCAATTGGAAGCGCTGTTGGCCGATGAAACGCTGCGTTGGCAAAAGATTTCCGAAGAAATCAAACTCATTCGGGAAAAATTCGGCAAAAAAACTGCATTAGGCCGTCGCCGGACGGAATTTGCCGAGGTTGCCGAGGAAATTGAAGTCCCGATAGAAATTTCGGTGGAAAAAGAGCCCATTACCGTTATTCTTTCGCAAAAGGGCTGGATACGCTGTACCAAAGGCCATAATCCGCTCAACGAGGAATTCAAGTTCAAAGACGATGACTCCTTGCTGATGGCCATTCACGCCCAGACGACGGACAAGATAATCCTTTTCGATACCTCCGGAAAATTCTTCAATATTCAGGGAAGCGAAATTCCCAGCGGCCGCGGTTTTGGTCAGCCGTTGCGCCTGATGGTCGATTTGGGCAACAATGACAACATTTGCGATATGTTCGTTTTTGAGCCCAAAGCTTCATACCTAATAGCATCTAACAACGGCCGGGGATTTGTGGTTGATGAAAACCATCTGCTTGCCCAAACCCGAAACGGTCGTAAGATTATGAATCTGGCTGACGGAGAGACTGCGGTGTTCTGCAAGAAAATCACCGGAGATATGGTTGCCGTCATTGGTGACAACCGAAAGCTTTTGATATTCAAAATGGAAGAAATTCCCACAATGGCGCGCGGCCGAGGCGTAACCTTGCAAAAATACAAGGACGGAGGCCTGAGCGACATTCAGATTTTCAACGAGGCTGACGGTTTCAGTTATAACCGTGCCGGCGGAACCAAAACCGAAACGGATTTGTTGAGCTGGTTGGGACACCGTGCCCAGGTGGGTAAACTGGCACCTTTCGGTTTCCCCAAAAACAACAAGTTTTTTAAAGGAGACAAATAAACCCTATGGCGGAAGTTCTCTTTGAATACGTGCGTAATGGAAATTTTGTAAAGGTAACCGCTGTCGAGCCGGAAACCAAGGTTGAAGCGAGCGTTGTCGTTCCGGCGGGACTGTCCCAGGAGCAAATGCAGATTCAGGCATTGCAGAAACTGCGGTACGTTTTGAAAAAAATGGAAGAAGAGTAAAAAGACAAAGGGCCTGTCGTTCAAATCAGGCTCTTTTTTTATGAAATCAATCTTGTAATTCGATTTTAACCTTTTTGCCGTAAAAACGGGTTAGAACCATCAGATTGCCGATTTTGAGGTCGCCGCGGCCGGTTTCCATGTTTTCAATAAAAAAAGACGGCAGCAAAGTCTTCTGGCTGACGTAATCGATTGTCAAACGGTTTTCCGTCCGTAAGGTCCAAAGCTGTTTGGCCAGGGAGATACGGCAGTTTTTCCAGTTCATTCGGTTTTGCTTCTTGCTCAATTTCATAATCTTGCTCCTTGTTGTTTCATATTAAAATGTCAGGTCTGCACAACCTAAGGTTATTATAGCCGGACGGACGAAAACCGGCAGACCGGATAAATTATACCACCGATAAAACAAGGTGCTTGTGGATAACTGCCTTTAGTTTTTATTAATAATTTTCAATTGCAAATTTATGCTGTAATATAACCGCAAATTTTGCATAAATTGCAAATTGGGGAATAGAATTTAGGGGAAAATAATTAGATGTCAAATCAAACCGCTGATGCTGCTAATGTGTCCAAAAGCAACAACAATCTTCCGCAGTTTATGAACGAAAACAGCAAGGTAAACTATACCGATATCGAAGAGAACACCTCTTGGTTGACCAATAACCTGCACCGTTTGATGATATGGGTCAGTGCCGCCTGGTTTGCTGTTGTTCTGATTTACATCACCCAGTTTTTCGGCTGGTCAAACCTCTTTTTGATGATGCCCGACGAATTTGGCGGATTCCTTGCCGGAATTACGCTTCCTTTGGCCATTATCTGGGTGGTTATGGCCTATATTGACCGCGGTACATCTTTTAAGCAGGAGGCCAAATTCCTCCGGGCCTATATGAACCAGCTTGTTTACCCCGAACAAGGCGCTCCCCAGACAGCAAAGGCCATGGCCGATGCCATTCGTTCCCAGGTGGTCGAGCTTCAGCAGGTGACCAAGCTGGCAACCGAGCAGACCGCGAAAATTAAGGATGAAATCGGCAGCAATATCAACGAATTTGCCAAATTGGTTTCTACTCTTGACACTTATTCTTCCAAAACGATTGTCGAATTGAGCGACGGCGTAAAGTTTTTGGTCAAAAACTTCGAAAACATCACCTCCAAAGCCGAAACCTCGGCAGAAACCGTGGCCCAATACAACCGCGAATTCATATCCGGCGCCGGCGATATTGAAAAAAACATCAATGAGTTGTTTGACAAGCTGTTGCCGCGTATTAACGAAATCAAATCTACGGCCGGTATTTTGCAAGAAATTTCGGACAGCAGCAATCACAACATTTTGCGGGCCAACGAGTTGTTGACGCAGTTTAATCAGGAAAGCAAGGATAACCTTTCCCGGGTAAGCGAAACCTTAAACAATCAGACGTCAATTTTGCAAAAAATTTCTGAAAATGCTGTTGAAAACTGTGGTATCATTCAAAAAACCGTAGGGTCTGAAATTGATAATTTGGGTACGCTGCTTAATTCTCACGTAGCCCAATTGGACAGCGTAATCAATGAACATGATTACACTTTGCGCCAAAAACTTTCGGAGATGACCAATCACGCTATGGAAGGCTGCAAAACCATCGGCCATACGATTGAAAAAGAACTGGGCACTCTGGACCATGCCGTTGATTTGCAAATCAACAAAGTGGATACCGCCATGGGCAAACATCGCACGGCGATTGCCGGACAGATTAACGAACTGAGCGAGAAGACCGACCTTATTACCTCAAAGCTGGGAACGCACGGTTCCGCTCTTGCTCAGGAAATTGACAAGTTGATGGTTCGCAGCAATACTTTGGAGGAAAGCATTTCTATTCAGGTTGAGAACTTGAATAATGTGGCTGAAACCATTACCGGTTCTATGCAGAAAGTGGACACCTCTCTTGCCGGCAACATAACTTCACTGCATGAGAAATCGGAAGCTGCCGTTGACGACATTACCACCTATATCAGCACCTTGGAAGGCAAAACCACCCGCCTTGAGGAGCTCTCTACCGCCGTATTGGAAAAATCCGCTCGTGTTTCGGATGAAATTGTCCGCAGCCATAACAGCCTTAACAACGTGATTGGGGATATTTCGGATCGCATTGAAAGCCTCAATGATGAGATTCTCGCCAGCAGCGATACGCTAAAGAAGCAGGCCGAGCAGTCGGTCAACCAGATTAACAGCGTCGGCGACAGTATGAACAAACACGCCATGTCGCTGACCGAAGCGTCTTCAATTGTGGTATCGCAAAGCCAGATAAGCGAGGCTGCACTTTCTCAGCAACAGCGCAACATCACCAATTCCGCCAACCGCGTCGAAGAAATCAAGTCTGAACTCAAACGCCAAATTGACGAGCTTTACAAAGCTTCCGCAGCAATAGAAGACGATGCTGCTTTAACCGTGGAAAAACTCAAAAAACAGCTGGATATTATGATTGCCTCCTGTGATGACGTCATTACCAAGAGCAAATCGATTAATGATAATCTTGCCGAACAGGCAACCCAGTTTGACACCAATACCAATAAAACACTGACTAAAGTTACCCAGCTGGAGAACATTTTGGTCAGCCAGTCTCAAAATATGGAAGCCTTGAGCAAAGCGGTTACCGAACGCGCTCATGAGGTAGACAGTATTCTCGACCGTCAGACCAAAGCTCTCGACAAGGCGACCGAAACGACCAATTCGACCATGCAGCAGCTGGCAACTTCGTTTGAAAACCAGAATACCTTGCTCAATCATGTTGCGGAAAGCACTGTCGGCTATGTTTCCGACGTTGTTCAGTCCCTCGACGACAAGGCTGCGGCTCTCGGAATGCTCTTCAAACAGCAGGAAAACGAATTTTTCAACATCTGTGATAAGATTGCCGAGAACACTGTCAGTATGAGCGATGCCCTCAAAAAGCAGATTGCCATTATTGAGCAAAGTGCAGATAAAGTCTTCTCCCGGATGGTTTTGTTGGAAGAAGATACCAGCAAACATGCCGAAGCCGTTGTTGCCAACAGCAATCGCTCGATTGACCGCCTGAGCGAGATAGAAGACCTTATTTCGGCTAAGAATGCGGCCGTCGGCAGTTTGGTTGAAAACGTAACGCGTGATTTGTCGTCAATTGCCGATAAGGTTCAGGAAAAGATTAACGTTTTTGACAATACAGTCAGAAACATCAGGGAAGAATCAAACAACTCCGTAAAAATCATTCAGGGGAATTGTACCAAGATTCAGGCCGCCAACAGCGATTTGAGCAATGAAACCCAGAATATCACAAAGTTGATGGACGATCATGTCAAAACTCTGGATGTCGCTTTGGTTAAAACCAAACTTCAGTCTGATGACATAAAACAGGCCCTCGAAAATCAGAAAGACAGTCTGACCGATGTGGTCAACACTTTGGCTACCCAGACCCGCCTTGGCGAAGCGTCTTTGGCTCAGCAGTACAAATATCTCTCGGATGCGACAACTGAAGTTGCCCAAAAGGTTAAGGAAATCAACGAAAGCTTCAAAGCCAACACCGATACGATTTTTGACACCAGCACTAAAGTGGCTTATGAGTTCGACGTTTTGGGCGATCGCTTGATTAAAGCCGGAGAAGATGTCCAAAAAACGGCCAAATCTTCCATCAAGAGCATAGAAGAAGTCAATATGAGCCTCAGCCAATGCAGTGAAGACCTTGATGCCACCATCCACCATTCGGTTGAGAATATTGGCGGCGTATTCAAGGATTATGAAAAATATCTGGCCGGGTTCAACACCGTTACGGCGGAAACCAGCACCGGTGTAATCGAAATTAATAACCTGATTAGCGAACAAAGCGATAAGATGGTTCAGATTTCTGAAGACACCAAAAAACTGGTCGACTGCTTCAATACCGTATTAAATGACACCTCCACGGCATTGTCTAACCGTGCCAATATTGCCTACGACAAGGTTAAAGGATTGGGCGAAAACCTCAAAAACCTGGGTATGCAGCTGGAAGAGGCAACCAAACTCAGCGCCGCCCATTTTGAAAATTCCGGTGATAAACTGCGGGCGACGATTAATGAGATTTCAGCTAACGCCGAGCGTATTTCCAACGAAATCCGCACCTCGGGCGAAGTGTTCATCAAACAGTCCGGCGTCTTGGTTGCCGCAACAGAAGATACTTTGAGCAAAGTCCACGGCGTAATGAGCGAGTTGGTCGAAACCGGAAAAGAGTTTAACGAAAAGGGCGACAATATCGTAAAACAGTCAATCCACTTTAATGATGTCGTCAGTGCACAAATTAAGCTTCTGAACGAACATACCAAAAGGGCAGATGCAACGCTGGAAACCCTGGCATCCACTTACGAGGGCGTCAAAATAGATACCTTCCTGAAAGATGCTTCCAGCATTATTGAAAAGCTGGAAACCATTTCGGTAGATATCAACCGCGTCTTTAATCCCAAGGACGAGGAAGACTTGTGGAAGAAATATTATAATGGCGACACTTCCGTATTCGTTCGCTATCTTGCCCGCAATATGACCAAAGCGCAGATTCAGGCTATTCGCAAAGAATTTGAACAAAACGGAGACTTTCGCACGCTGGTCAGCGGTTATCTCTCCGAGTTTGAGGTTTTGGTCAGCCGTGCCAAGGCAAACGAACGTTCCGGCGTTTTGCTCTCGGTCATTACCGGTGCGGATATCGGCAAGCTTTACTACATTCTGGCCAAAACATTGGATAAACTGAACTAGGAAGTTAAATGAGCCGGCTGTATGTAAATGATTATTTAAGTACGCTGAATCAGCAGATTTCCGGTTCTGTCGACCGGATCAAATACAAATCCGGCCGTTTCTCCGCCGATAATGTCTCGTCAAGCCGGGAGAGTTTTGAAAATACCGAACGTTATCAGTCTTTGAACGGCTATGCCTACCGTTTGTTGGAAACCGGTATGTCTTACCGGCTGACGGCGCTGAATTCGGAACAGCCGCAGACCGCCGACGCCGGTTATGCTGCCGGCAGTTATCTGGAAAGCAGCCGGGTCAGCCGGAAGCCGACGGTGTTAATAGATTTTATGTTTGCAAACAATCGTGAATTTGACTTTAAGGTATAAATGCAGATACTAGATTTTAAAAGCCGGGTTTTTTTAGCCCCCATGGCCGGAATCACGGATTTACCCATGCGCAGGTTGGTGTCTTCCTGCGGGGAGGGCGTTATGGTTTCCGAAATGGTGGCGATTAATGCCTTGTCCCGTCGTAATCCCAAGACCTATAAAATAGCCGATGTCCGAAACGAACCCTATCCGGTTGTCGTACAGTTGGTCGGAAGCGACCCGGCCTTGTTCGCCGACGCAGCCAAACTGGTCAGCGAATTGGGGGCTCATTCTTTGGACATCAATATGGGATGCCCGGTTCGCAAAATTGTCAATAACAAATCAGGCTCATATCTGATGCAGGATATGCCTTTGGCTGCCGAAATAATAAAAAACGTGGTAAAGGCCACGCCTTTGAAAGTCAGCGTTAAGTTTCGCAAAGGATGGGATCACAACGCCGTTAATGCGGTTGATTTTGCCAAAATGTGTGAAGACTGCGGCGCCGCATACATTACGGTTCACGGACGTACACGCTCGGATTTTTATTCCGGAACCGCCGACTGGGATATCATTGCCGAGGTTAAAAATGCCGTCCGTATTCCGGTTATCGGCAACGGTGACGTTACATCTCCGCAAAAAGCCGCGGAAATGCTGGATTATACCGGCGTTGACGGGGTTATGATAGGCCGTGCGGCATTGGGCAATCCTTGGATAATCGGAAGGACGCATCAATATCTGGAAAATCGTTCTGTCGGGTTCGCTCCGGTGCCGGTTCCGGTTGTTAAGCAGGCTTTGTTAACCCATATTAAAGAGTTGGAGGCCTATTATGGAGCCAGGTTGGCTTTGGGGCTGTCCCGAAAATACGTCTGCTGGTATTGCAAAAATTTTCGCGATGCCCGCAAGTTTAGGGAGAATTATGTCAGAATAAATGAGATGGAAGCGGCCGTTGCCGAAATCCACCGTTATTTTGATTCTTGTGGCGAAACTGTATAAAGGAATGCCGAAATGAAGATTATTGTTTGCGGGGCGGGGAGCGTCGGCCGCAGTATTGTAAGTTATCTGGTCAAAGGCAATAATGATATTGTCGTTATTGATGATAACCAGCGGTACTTGGATGAAATATCAAAGGAGTTTGACGTGCTTCCGGTTTTGGGAATGCCCTCTCATCCCGATATTTTGGAACGCGCCGATGCCTCCCGAGCCGATTTGCTTTTAGCGGTTACCGATACGGATGAGGTCAATATGGTAATCTGCCAGATTGCCCACAGTTTGTTTAACGTTCCGCACAAAATCGCCCGGATAGACAGCGAGGATTTTCTGGATCCGCTTTGGGCTACCCTGTACAATGAAAATCACTTGCCGATTGACCAGATTATTTCTCCCAATATTGCCATTGCCGAAGCCGTGCTCAGGATTCTCAAATTTCCCGGCAGTTCGGGAATTTTGCCGGTTCTCGGCGGCAAAGCCTATGTACTTACCCTGAAACTCGACGCCGGTTGCCCTTTGGTCCGGATTCCCTTGATGCACTTGACGCGCAGCGCCCCTGATTTGGATGTCGCTTTTATTAACGTGCTTCGGGACGGCAATTGCGAAATTCCGGAAATGTACGATTCCCTTGAAGTCGGAGACGAAATTAATATTCTGGTAAAAGCCGACAACGTAGACGAAACCATTCGGGAGTTCGGGCTCGAACGCCCGACCAACGAACGCTTGGTAATTTTCGGCGGAAACTCGATTGCCAATTATCTCGGCCAAAAGATTGAACATGACGACAGCATCGTCAGCTGTAAAATTATTGAGGAAAATATTGACGAAGCCCGCCGCCTGGCTAAAGACTTGTCTCATGTTATCGTCATTCAGGGACCGATGATGAGCGATTTGATTTTGGATGAGGCCGGCATCAGCCATGCTGATGCTTCGGTGGCCGTAACTTCAAATGACAAGGATAATCTTCTGGCTTCGCTGCTTGCGGCAAAAAGCGGAGTGCATTCGACCATTTCGGTTCTCAATACCCCGTCATACAATAACCTTGTCGTCAATATCGGCAACAACATACTGGTTGACCGCAGCTCGGTGACAATTTCTCAGCTGCTTAAAGAAATCCGAAAAACCAAGATGATAGACGCTTATTCCGTCAGCCGCGGTTGTGGAGAAATTTGGGAAATCAGGATTGAAGACGAAAATCTTTGTACCGGTAAAAAAATCGGAGAACTTAACCTGCCCAAGATGAGCCGTATTTTTGCCGTTTTGCACAACGGAGAGCTGGTTTATCCGGACCCCACGACGGATATCTGCAGCGGTGACATTGTGCTTTTATACGTTGATTCCGGCGCAATCAAACAGGTTGAGAAAATCTTTTCCTAATAAAATTTATAGTGGTGAGGGCGGGGATTTATCCCCTAATGTAATCTAGTGCTTTACTAATTTAACAAAATATAGTTAGAATTGCTTATATAAAACCAATTAAGGAACTAAAAAATGTCTCAGAATGTTCAAGATGATTTTCTAAACAATATTCGCCAAAATAAAATATCCGTAACCGTCTTTTTGGTTAACGGTGTAAAACTTCAGGGGCTGATAACCTGGTTTGACAGCTTTTCTTTGCTGTTGCGCCGCGACGGACATACTCAGCTGATTTACAAACACGCCATTTCTACCATTATGCCCAGCGAGGCTGTAGAAGTGGAAATCAATGACGGCGAAGAATAAATTGCCGTTAATTGAATTTGAAAAGAATAAAAAAGTCAAAGCTGCCGTAATTTTTCCGGAAGTTCTCAATCAACCGCTCAGCCTTTCAGCGGATTCCCGCCTGGAAGAAGCGGTTGGTTTGGCTTTGGCCATTAATCTCGACGTCGTTTATAAAGAGATAATCAAAGTCAGGGCCGTCAAGCCTTCGACTTTCGTCGGGCAGGGTGTGCTCGAAAGGCTTAAGCCGCTTTTGGAAGCGGAAGAAACCGAGCTGCTTATTGTGGACACTTCGTTAACTCCGATTCAACAACGCACTCTTGAGAACAAGTTAAAAATAAAGGTCATTGACCGCACCGCTTTGATTCTGGAAATTTTTGGTGAGCGGGCCCAAACCCGGGAAGGAAAACTTCAGGTAGAACTGGCGCATCTGACTTACCAACGCAGCCGTCTGGTACGCAGCTGGACGCACCTCGAACGCCAAAGAGGCGGCGCCGGCTTTCTCGGCGGTCCCGGAGAAACGCAGATAGAGCTGGACCGTCGTATTATTGACGATAAAATTGTCCGAATAAAAAAAGAACTTGAGAAAGTAAGACAAACCAGACAGATACAACGTTCGGCCCGTCAGCGGATTCCATATCCGGTCATTGCTCTGGTAGGCTATACCAATGCCGGAAAATCGTCATTGTTCAACCAGCTTTCGGCAGCCGGCGTTTTTGCCAAAGATTTGCTTTTTGCAACGTTAGATCCGGCAATGCGCAAAATCAGGCTTCCTTCCGGTCAGGAGGTGATTCTTTCCGATACCGTCGGTTTTATTTCAGATTTGCCGCACGAACTTATTATGGCCTTTCGGGCAACCCTGGAGGAAGTTCTGTCTGCGGATGTCATTGTTCATGTGAGAGACATTGCCAATCCGAACACCAGAGAACAACAGCAGGACGTCTTAAAGGTGCTCCGCAGCCTGGGATTGGAAGACATTGAACAACAAGACAGCTACATTGAGCTGTTTAATAAAATTGATTTGCTTGACGATGATATGCGCCGCCATTTGGAAAAGCAGATTGCCGCACGCCGCAACCGGGTAATGGTTTCGGCGCTGACCGGCGAAGGCTGTCCGCAGTTTCTCAGGCTCATTGATGATACCTTGGCCGCACACCACCGGACAATCGAGGTCAAACTGCCGATAACCGACGGCAAAATGATTGCTTGGCTTCATGCTCACGCAGAGGTGCTTTCCCGACAGGAAATGGAAAATGCCGTTGAGTTTAAGGTTCGGATAGACGCAGCCGCCGAAAGCCGTTTGTATAAAATGCTCGATTCCACACTCAACTGAGGTTTAGCTTGGAATAAAAATTTTGCGGATTACATTCTTCTTAAATAAAAAGGAGAATAACCGATGAAAAACATTTTACATCTGCTTCCGGTCCTGATGCTTGCGCTTTCTGCCTGCGCCAATCGTCCGACCTATGCCGAAACGCTCCAGCCTTGGATAGGACAGTCGGAAGAACGTTTGCAGCAAGCCTGGGGATATCCGGCCAATGTCTTTTATGTTACGCCCGATGAAAAAGTTGTAACTTACATCAAGTTCGGTTCCCGTGCCTTTAACGGCGAAACGCGGCCCTATAATTCAGAAGTGGCTTATTCGGCAATCGAAACGCCTGATTTCGGAATGCCCAACACACCGCGCTATTCAAACTATTATTGCAAGACGTCGTTTACCATCCGCAACGGAACGGTGGTCAATTACGGTTTTAACGGAGACGACTGTGTTGTTGTAGATTAAGGGGAGGGCTGCGCCATGGGGTTTGTCAAATTAATGCTGGTTGTCGTTACTTTTCTTTATATCCTGCCTTCGTTCAGGCGTCTGTCGCCGCGCAAGGACGAAACCTCCCCAAAACAAAATTAGCTTTTCTACAGCAGAACACAGCTGTAAAGCACGGCAAAGAAATGCATTGTCGTACCGCTTAGAACAAAAAAGTGCCAGATGGCGTGGGTATATTGTCTGCTTTTCCAAATGTAAAACAAAACGCCCAGAGTATAAAACAAACCGCCGCAGATCAAGAACAACAGTCCGGTTCTCGGCAGGCTCGTAAACAACTGCTCCGAGGCGATGACAATCATCCATCCCATAATCAGATACAGGCCTATGGACCAAAGCTTGGTGCCGCTTCCTGAGAAACGCAGTTTTAAAACCGTTCCCGTCAGCGCCAGTCCCCAGATGATGCCAAAAACGGTCCATCCCAAAGTGCCGCGCATATTAACCAGAAGAAACGGCGTATATGTTCCTGCAATTAAATAAAAAATTGAAATGTGATCGAGCTTTTTCAATTTTTTCTTTATTTCCGGGTTGGGTATGGCGTGATAAAGCGTCGACGCGGTATAAAGCAAAATCATCGAAACGCCGAATACTGCCGTTGAAACGATAGCCCATACGTTTCCGTAAATGGATGATAACACGACCAATATCGTCAGTCCGGCAATACTCAGGGCAATGCCGGTGCCGTGAATGATGCAGTTCCAAATTTCTTCCTTAATGCTGTAAGGCCGCAAACTTACCGTCACCGTATTGTTCATTTTACCTCCTGTTTTATGTTCCATTTAAGTATTTTTTACGTTATTGCGCAAGTTAAAACCTACTTTTTTTATATATTTATCATTTATAAAAAGCCAAGACCGGTATGATTCTTGCATACGTTTTTATTTAAGGAGGAACCTATGCTTATTTCATCACTTAATTCTTTGTTGGGCGTTACGGAAGCGCCTCTGCCGACATCAGCTTCTGGCATCAGTCGTGACAAGGCCTCGGAAACGAGCCTCAATGAGGCATTCAGTCTGGATTTGTCTCCGGCGGCTCGCAAAGCGGGACAAGCTGCATCGGCGGAAAAAAACACGTCTTTGATTGCCAAAGCCAAAAACGTTGAAGTCCAACGTCGGGAGGTTCAAAAACAAATCAGCCGCATTTTGCTTTCGCACAGTATAGATACGTCTTCCGAAATCAAGTTTACATATGAAGGCGGCAAAATTTCCGTAGACGGCTCTCATCCTCAAAAAGATACCATTGAACGGATTTTGAATGAAAATACCGAGTTGCGTTCCGCCGTTTCCGGACTTTTAAGCGACAGCCATGAACTTGCTGCGGCAAAAGTGCAGCAGGAATATACTGTTGCTTTGGAAGACGACGATGATGAAGACAAGGAAAAACTGGAAACGGAAATGGAAAGGCAATTGCGTTTGCAGCAAAAGGCCGTTTCTTTCCAACAGCAGCTGTCTGCCGCTTCCGCCGATTTCAGCTTTTCCGGCGGCACGTTGTCCGTTGCAACCCTGGATATGGTTTCCGGTTTCAGCTTCTGAGTTGACAGCCGCTTCGTTCTGTGATAAAAACCTCGCACATTATACATCCGACTGAGGTTTTTCACTATGTCCTTTTTTCATTGCGGCATTGACTTTGGCACGTCAAATTCGTCAATTGCGGTTGCGTCTGCCGATGGCAAACCTTATCTGGTTGCGGTAGAAGATTCCCAGCCGACCATTCCGAGTACTGTTTTCTATGAACCGGGATATCTGCCTTTGTTTGGACATCAGGCGTTGTCTGCATATCTGCACGGAAGAGAAGGGCGCTTTATGCGCAGCCTCAAACGCGTCCTGGGAACGGATTTGATGCTGTCCGGCACTATTGTCAACGGCAAGTCGGTCAAATTTGAAAACATTTTGGCTCAATTTGTCGGTTATCTCAAACATCAGGCGGAAGAAAACGTTAAGGATGAACTAACCGATGTCGTAATGGGACGGCCGGTTCACTTCAGGGATAACGATGAAAAAGGCGACCGGGAAGCAGAACGCCAATTGGAAAACATAGCCCGCAGGGTTGGTTTTAAAAATATTGTTTTCCAATATGAGCCCATAGCTGCGGCTTTTGCCCACGAGCCTCGGATTTCCGGAGAAAAGCTTGCCTGCGTTATCGATATTGGCGGTGGTACCTCCGACTTTTCAATCATTCGCATCGGAACGGCACTCAGTCATAAAAGCGACCGCAGCGACGATATTTTGGCCTCCAGCGGTATCCGTATCGGCGGAAATGACTTTGACAAATCCTTGAGCCTGCGTTTTTTTATGCCCAGTCTCGGCTTGGGAACAACCTATGGTACCAAAAGTCTTCCCGTACCGACCAGTCAGTATTTTGATTTATCGGAGTGGAGCAAAGTCAACTCGGTCTATACATATCAAAACCGCAAAGTGGTAACCGAAGTGCTCAGCAATGCTCATTGTCCGGAACTTTACGGCCGCCTGCTGGAAGTAATCGACCGGGAAAAAGGCCACGTTATTTTAGGACTGGCCGAAAAAGCCAAAATAGCGTTGACAGACGATGGCCGGCATACGGAGGTGTTGGAGTTTCTGAGCGGCTGTCCGAAAATTATTTCCGAACGTTCTGAATTTGAACAGGCAATCAACCTTTCTCTTGATAAAATCAGCGACAGCGTTAAGGAGTGCCTCCGTCAGGCGGGAACTTCAGCAGACAAGATAGAACTGATAATTTTGACCGGCGGTTCCACCGAAATTCCTCATGTCCGTCAGGTTTTATGCGCGCATTTCCCTCAGGCTGAAATATCTTCGGAAAATAAAATGTCTTCCGTCGGCTTAGGGCTGGCCTACGACAGTTTAAGGAGGTTCTGATGCCTGATTTCAAGACCAGAATTCCTTTGTCGGCATATTTGCGGGATCCTTTTGAGTTTGCTCAAGAAGAACTTTTGGGCGCTTATCTGTGCTCAAATGTCGGCGGTGTGTTTACGGCGGGAAAAATAACCGAATTGGAGGTCTATATCGGCAGTTGCGACCGGGCTTGCCACGCATACCCGAACAAGCTGACGCCCCGCACAGCCACAATGTTCCGTGCCGGCGGCTGCGCATATGTCTTCTTTGTTTACGGAATGTATAATCAGTTTAACGTTGTCGTCAGTCCCGAAGGAACTGCAAATGCCATATTAATCAGGTCTTTGGAACCCGTTGCCGGAATAGAAACTATGCAAGCCAGGCGAAAGGTTTCGGAACTGAGAAATCTGACGACCGGTCCCGGAAAACTTTGCCAGGCTCTGGGAATTACTCGCAAAGAGCATGACGGCGTCGATCTTTGCGGCAATCTTTTGTGGCTTTCTCCGGCAGAACATCCTTATCCGTCCAAAGCGTTAAAAAGGGTAGGGATTGATTACGCCGGTGCAGACAAAGACAATCTCTGGCGTTTTGTCATTAAAGACAATCCGTTTGTGAGCAAGCCGTAAAATACCGCCGTTTGGCCTTTTCGCCGTGTTTTAAGCGCCAGTATTTTCTGAATTCGCACAGACTGTTTTGAATGTCGTGTAAACTCAGGTAAGGTTGTCCGGGATAAGCGGGATTATCCCAGCGTATTTCCTGCCAGTCTTTGTTTTTCAAACGTTTCAGCTCGGCAAATCCCTCTGCTTGCAATTGTCGGAGCGCACGGCATTTGGCTGCCGCTTCCTTTTTGGAAAGATGTCTGCCGAAAATAATGTCCAACCCCCAATGTGCTCCCGGTCCCACAACCAGAAAATCGTCAGAAGTATAAGGAACAATGTCTCCGGCATATGTTGCATCGAGCAGGATTTGCCCGGAAAGGAAAGGCCCCGCCAGAGGAACGTAGCGTGAAACAATCCCGGGACCGTCCTGCGCCGGCGAAGACTGTAGCTCTGCAAGCAATGGCTTCAACCGCATCCGCAAATCGTTGAGCATTAAAAGAATTTGTATATGTTTGTCCCGCGGCCGATAATCAGGATTAAAGGAATGAGCCGTAATCAAGTAAGCATTAGAGAAAATCGATTGATGCTTTTTCTTTTCGTCAAACCGTTGCTCCAGAAACTTAAAATTAAAATTTTCAACCTCAAGCAAACCGCCAAACAGATTTTCAATGGTATCTCGGCGATTGAAAAAACGATAGGCGACAATGTTAAAAAGTTTTTGTTCGGGCGAGATGTCCTGTTTCAGATATTTGACAATCGCCTGGGTTCCGCCGTCCAGCTCTCTGTAAACGTTGCAAAACCGGTAGTTGTGCAATATGTCGTCATCGCTCCACGGAGCAGGAAGGCAAAGCCGGCTGCGCCGGTGCCAGACTTGCTGACGATCAAAAACAAATTCAAAAAAAGCTCGTATTCTTTCTTCCATTTCAGGATCCTTCCTGAACCATTTTTTCGCAATTTGGCTATGATGTAAAGCATTTTAATCAGATCGTTTTATTTTTGTTTGAAATTACTGACAACCAAAAACTGAAATCTGAAAATTGAATCTTTAAAAATTCAATTAAAAATATTTAATCATTTGAAAAACAATGATTTTATCTTAAAAATATTTTGACATGGCGCATTTTTTTCATAAACTTTTAGTGTATATGAATTCAAGGAGAACTATCGTGCGCAAAATTATATTACTGGCAATTCTGCCGCTGTTGATTTCATTTTACAACACTTCTCAGCCTTCGGCATCGGAAATGACGCTACTGCCGCAGCAAACTCTGATTGAAAAACGGGGATGCTGCTCTTGGCACGGCGGTGTTTGCGGTTGTGCCGGAGGGCGGGCCAAATGTTGTGACGGAACACTCAGCCCATCATGCGGCTGCTGATTGTACTGACGGAAGCCGTGGCAGACAATATAAAAAAAGAGCCTGACATCAAAATCAGGCTTTTTAATTGGCGGAGAGAGTTGCTAAGCCAAAATGACCTTAAATGTCATTTTGGTCTGCAAAACCAATGACATCTGGGCGGCAAGCCAGAGGGAACTGGCGCGCAAGCCCTAGATGAATTGCAAGCTCTGCCCGCAGAAGACAAGCATAGGCGCAGTCTGATGCGTCTTCGCCGTAAAAAAAAGAGCCTGACATCAAAATCAGGCTTTTTAATTGGCGGAGAGGCAGAGATTCGAACTCTGGGAGGGGTCGCCCCCTCGACGGTTTTCAAGACCGCTGCATTAAACCACTCTGCCACCTCTCCGGCGGCACCCTCCTATTTATATGATAGATTGGTAATCGTCAAGTGTTATTTTTTATTTTTTTATCATTTATTTACAAATTCCCCGGCATAATAACCGCAGGTAAAACCAAGAGAAAGATTCTGATGAAATTATCCCCGCATATATTGGCCGTAAGTTTGGCCCTGTCGGTTGCAACCTCGGCCTGTGCCAATGTAACAACGTTCGCGCCGCCCGAATATCTGGCGTGGCTGGATGATTTAAAAAAGGAGATGGTTGATCGCGGAATCTCGCAAAAAACCATAGATACGGTCTATGCGCAGGACTTTTACCATCCGGATCCTGAAGTCGTGAAAATCGACCGCAAACAAGTGGAGTTTGCCCTGACGTCGACGGATTACCTGAACCGGGTTGTCAACAAGACCAGAGTTGAGCAGGCGCGTAAACGTTACCGGGAGGTGCTCCCTCTGTTGGAACCGATAAGTAAAAAATACGGGGTGCCGGCAAACTATATTGTCGCTTTTTGGGCCGTGGAAACCAATTTGGGCAGCAACTTCGGCGGTTACAATACGATTGATGCTTTGACGACGTTGAGCTACGACAAACGCCGCCCGGCATTTTTTCGCAATGAACTGTATCAGGCGCTGAAGATTATTGATACCTGGAATATCGACTTCACCCGTATGCAGGGATCCTGGGCCGGAGCCATGGGACATTTTCAGTTTATGCCGTCAACGTTTAACGCTTATGCTGTTGATGCCGACGGAGACAAACAGATTGACATCTGGCATTCTTTTGAAGATGCCGCTGCCTCGGCGGCTAACTATTTGTCCAGTATCGGATGGCAGAAAAATCAGACCTGGGGATTGCCGGTTTCTTTGCCGTGGAATTTTAACTTTGCCGACACCGGAAGAAACAACTATAAAAGCGTGGGCGAATGGAAAAAAATCGGTGTAAAAACGCTTAACCGCCGTAAACTTCCCTATAATGACAACCTTAAAGCCGCCGTTATAATCCCCGAGGGCAGCAAAGGCAACGCATATTTGGTTTTTGAGAATTTCAAAGTCATCATGAAGTGGAATCGTTCCGAAAACTATGCTTTGGCCATCGGCACGTTGGCCGATTACATCGCCGACGGCAAGGCGTGGAAACCCGCAAAAGAGAATCCCGCCGTTCGTCTGAAGACGGATGACATCATAAAGGTTCAGTCGTTCATTAACCGGCTCGGCTTGTTCAAATTGGACGAGGACGGACAGCTGGGCAGCAAAACCCGCGAAGCCGTCAAAAAGATTCAAAAAGAGGCTCTGCTTCCTCAAGACGGCTATCCCGACTATAAACTTCTGCGGAAAATAAACGATTATAATCCTGAAATAGGCTTTGCCGTTCCGGTTCCCGACCGAAAATTACACAACAAAAATTAAGAGCTTTACGAACGCTCAAAAACAGGTTAGATTAGTCCAAAATAAATAGAAACGGAAAGACTGATGACGAATAAAAAACATAATTTTTGCAGAGTTATGCTTATCTGTATGCTGTTTGCCCTGACTGCCTGTACCTATGGCAAAATAGACCTCGGCGACGGCAAATATTCCCAAGCCGCAGCCATTAAAGGGCAGGGCGGCAGCTATAAGGTCGGCAACCCTTATAAAATTATGGGAACCTGGTATTATCCCAAAGAGGACTACGGCTATTCCGAAGTCGGAATGGCGTCTTGGTACGGTGAGGATTTTCACGCGAAAAAAACCGCCAACGGCGAAAACTACGATATGAATACGCTCACCGCTGCACACCGGACTCTGCCGTTGCCGTCAATCGTAAAGGTAACCAATCTCGAAAACGGACGTTCGTTGGTTTTACGTGTCAATGACCGCGGACCCTATGCCAAAAACCGTATTATCGACATCTCCAAACGCGGCGCGCAGCTGCTTGGTTTCCAAACGCAGGGAACCGCCAAGGTAAGGGTAGAAATTATGGCGAAAGAGAGTCAGGAGCTGAAAGCCGCATTGCTTGGCGGCAAAGCGGCTCCCGCGTCAACGGCGGTTGCACGGAGTTCTTCGTCCAAACAATATAAGCCCTTGGAAGCCGTCGGCTATCAGGGGCCGGTCAAAACCTATCCCAAGGGTAGCTGGTTTGTTCAGGCCGGCGCCTATACCAAAAAAGAATCAGCCCAAAACGTAGGCCTTCAGCTGGACAAGTTCGGCGATACTAATGTGTATTATGTCAATATCGGCGGACAGCCGTTTTACCGCGTCCGTTTAGGGCCGTATACCCAGCAGAAGGAAGCCGAAGTTGCATTGGCTAAAGTTAAAAATTTTGGAATTTATAACGCCACCGTGGTAAAAGATTAACAAAACAGAGGTACCGAAATGTTTAAACGTCATTTATGCTTATCAACCGTACTGGTCAGCGGTATTTTATTGGGGACATTTTCCGCCCAGGCTATCGAAACCAAAGCCCGCAACCTGATTTTGATGGATTACGACACCGGTCAGTACCTCTACGACAAAGAGGCCGACAAGCGCATCCCTCCGGCATCGATGAGTAAACTGATGACCGTCTATATGATTTTTGAGAAACTAAAAGACGGCACGCTTTCCCTTGACGATACGTTTACGGTAAGCGAAAACGCCTGGCGCAAAGGCGGCGCTGCCAGCGGCGGCTCGACTATGTTTTTGGCTATCGGCGATAAGGTTCGGGTTGAAGACCTGATAAAAGGCATCATCATCCAGTCCGGCAACGACGCCTGTATCGTTGCTGCCGAAAATCTGGCCGGCAGTGAAGAAGACTTCGCCGTTGAAATGAATAAAAAAGCCCGTGAACTGGGATTAAAAAATTCAACCTTTGCCAACGCGACCGGTCTGCCGCATCCGGATCATCGTATGACGGTTGAAGATTTGGCAAAACTGGCGCGCATTCTGATTTCCGAATTTCCGCAATTCTATCATCTGTTTTCACAGCGGGAATTCGTATATCACAACATCCGCCAGGGCAACCGCAATCCGCTCCTTTATAGTATGCCTTATGCCGACGGGCTCAAAACTGGACATACCGAAGAAGCCGGTTTCTGCCTGACGGCCTCGGCCAAAAAGAACAACCGACGTCTGATTGGCGTGATGACCGGATTAAAGTCCAACAAAGAACGTTCGGAAGAAGCCGAAAAAATTATGAGTTGGGGCTTCCGCGAATTTGACAATTACAAGATTGTAAAACAAGGCACAAAAATTGCTGAAATTCCGGTTTGGTTCGGAAAAGACGCCACTGTTGATATGGTTGCCGCCGAGGATGTCGTCCGCACATTGAGAAAAAACAAAACCGATGAAATAAAGCTGACGGCCGTTTATGACAAACCGGTCAAAGCTCCGGTCAAACAAGGGCAGCAGCTTGGCGTTATTAAAGCTGAAATCCCGGAAAACGGAATTATGGAAATACCGTTGGTCGCAGCCAAAAACGTAGATAAAGTAGGCCTTTGGGGCAAAATTTCCAAAAACTTCAAATATCTTTTATTTGGAGCTGAATAATGCAAAAAGGCAAATTTATCACCTTTGAAGGCGGTGAGGGGACCGGAAAATCGACCCAGATTAAACTTCTGGCCGCCTATCTGGAAAAGTGCGGAATTAAAACCATGCTTTCCAAAGATCCCGGCGGAACCGAAATCGGTCTGGAACTGCGCCGTATTTTGGTCACCGGAGACAAAGACAAAATCGATGCGGTTACCGAAGCATTGCTCTACTATGCTGACCGCCGCATCAACCTGACACAAAAAGTCTGGCCAGCCATGGAACGGGGAGTTTGGGCCGTTAACGACCGTTTTGCGGATTCAACCGTTGCTTATCAGTATTACGGATATGACAAGAAAATTCCGCTGCCGATGCTTCAGGAACTTTATACCATGGCTGTCGGCGGCTTTAAGCCTGACCTGACGATTCTTCTGGACCTGGATCCGGAAGTGGGGCTGGCCCGCTCTATGGAAAAAAACGCACATATGTCCGTGCAGGAAACCCGTCATGAAAGCCGCGGACTTGAATTTCACCAACGTCTGCGCCGGGGCTACCTGGAAATTGCAGAACAGGAACCCGAACGTATAGTCGTATTGAATGCCGATAAAAGCATTGAAGAGTTGCACCGGGATGTTGTTAAAATCGTTTCTGAAAGGTTTGGTTTAGATAAATGCCCGACGAAATAAACCCATCGGGCGAACTTTCGCCCAAAGACAATTCGTACCTCATCGGACATGAAGACGCCGAACGGCTTTTTTTGCGAACCTGGCAGAACAATTCCATGCACAATTCTTGGCTGATATCCGGAATAGAAGGTATCGGCAAAGCAACGCTGGCATACCGTTTTGCCCGTTTTTTGCTCAGCGCGGACAATACTCGGAAAGATTCTTACACCTCGCTGGATGTTTCGCCGGCTTCTCCCGTTTTCAAACTCGTCAGCAACAATTCCCACCCGGATTTGAAAATCATCGAGCGTGATTACACCGATACCGATAAAAAGAAAATCCTTAAAGCAATTAAAGACGGAGAACAGCTCAGCAGCGGCGAAATGAAAGAATTGAAAAAGTCTGCTTTTATCCGCGTGGATGATGTTCGAACCATAAACGAGTTCTTATCTAAACGCTCGTCAAACGACGGCTGGCGTATTGTCATCATCGACAGCATTGACGATATGAACGTCGCTTCGGCCAACGCGGTCTTAAAGATTCTCGAAGAACCGCCGCATAAAACTCTTCTCTTGCTGATAAGCCATAATCCTAACCAGCTTTTGCCGACCATAAAATCCCGCTGTGCCAAAATAGAACTCAAGCCGTTGAGCGATGCCAACGTCGCGTCGTTGCTCCGCCGCTATCGGCCGGAATTGTCGGAAACGGCCGTCAAAAAGATTACCTCCATATCATCCGGAAGCATTGGGAAGGCTCTCAATTATGTGGATAACGATGCAGTAAACCGTTATGATGCGCTGTGCCGGATTATTGAGCGAAAAAGTTCTTTTGCCGTAGCGGACGTGCTTGATTTTTGCAATGAAGCCTCTGCCAACGAAGAGAGTTATTACCTGACGCAGGAGCTGATTCTGAAGTTTTTGAGTGAAAATGTCAAAAACACGACACATATTGTAGAATTAGCCGACTGCTGGGACAATGCCGTCAAGGTATTTTCAGAAGTTGAACGCTTGAATCTGGATAAAAAACAAGCTTTAATTAATATCATCGTAAACATATGCAAACATATTTGATAAAGGATAAAAAATGTTAGTCGACAGTCACTGTCACCTTGATTTTAATGATTTTGAAGACGATATCTGCGATATTGTCGAACGTGCCAAAGAAAACGGCGTCAATATGATTCTCAATGCCGGAAACAACATCAACGAGCTTGACAACCAACTGGCTCTCTCCGAGCGTTTTCCTTTCATATTCGCCGCTGTCGGCGTTCACCCGCACAATGCGGAAGAATATCCTGAGCTTACCGCCGAAGACCTTATTGCCAAGACGTCTCACAAAAAAGTCATCGGCATCGGCGAAACCGGGCTGGATTACTACTATGATTATGCTCCCCGCGATTTGCAGATAAAGCTTTTGCGCGAGCATATCAAAGCAGCGCAGGAAACCGGACTTCCCCTGATTATACACAATCGGGAATCCGACGACGATATGATTGACATTTTGGGTGAGGCTTATAAACAAAAACCTTTCAGCGGCGAGATTCACTGCTTCAGTTCTTCTAAAAAACTGGCGGATTTTGCACTTTCCATCGGTTTTTACCTTTCGGCTTCAGGAATGATTACATTCAACAAATGTTCTGAATTGAGAGAAATCTTTGCCGACCTGCCGCTGGATCGTCTGTTGGTGGAAACCGATTCACCCTTTTTGGCGCCGATACCGATGCGCGGCCGCCGCAATGAACCTGCTTTTGTCCGCTACACGGCCGAAAAACTGGCCCAGCTGCGCAACCTGTCGCTGGAAAAGATTGCTCAGATAACATCGGACAATTTCTGTAATTTGTTCCGCAAAGCAAGCGACAAAGGCCGGAGGGACTACTGCAATGACTAAGGTTACCGTCTTGGGAGCCGGGGCCGCTCCCGGAGTGCCGTCTCTGAGCTGCGGCTGGGGAGATTGCAACCCCGAAAATGCCAAAAATCTCCGCACCCGGACCTCAACTTATTATAATTTCAACGGAACCGCAATTCTGATTGACACATCTCCGGACTTGCGCCTGCAACTGATTCGCCACCAAATTAAACGGCTGGACGGCGTTCTTTACACGCACACTCATGCGGACCATCTTCACGGAATAGATGATTTGCGCGAAATTAATCGAATAAACAACAACAGCCTCAACTTTTATGCCAAAGGCGACGTTGTGGAAACCATCTGTCAGCGTTTTCCCTATCTGATAGCGTCTCCCGGCTGCGTTAACAACGTTATGCGGCAGCCCAGCCTGATATCAAATGAAATCGAGCATAATAAGGCTTTTTTTATCAATAACGTCAAAATCACGCCCGTTCGTCTCATCGGACATAATGCGCCGAGTACCGGTTATGTCTTTAACGACGGCGAATTTGTGCACATAGCGGATTTCAGGGCCGTAGACGAAGAGGGGCTGAAACAGATAATCGTGCGCCCAAAACTGCTGATAATTCCTCTGACCACGCCGTATGGCCAAAAATTTCACGCCGGATTGGAAGAAGTTTTGGCTTGTATAGAAAAAATTAACCCGGAACAGGCTATCATAAACCATATGGCAAGCGAGTGCGACTATGACGAGATTGACCGCCTGACGCCGGAAAACGTTCATCCTGCGTACGACGGGCTGACTGTCAAGTTTTAAATAATGAAACGATAAAAAGGAAATATAACATGTTATGTATCTACCACATTGCGGATAATGACGGAAAAGGCTCCGCCGCCGTTGTAAGAAGCGTTTATCCCGACACTGAGTTTTTTGGCCTGAATCATGATATGGAAATTCCTTATGACGAAATACGCAAACATGACAAGATTGTGGTTTGCGACATTGCACTTCCGCTCGACTTTATGTTTGAACTCAGCCGGGACAAGGATTTCACCTGGATTGACCATCATGCCTCGGTCATCAACGAATATGACCAAGCCATCAAACAAGGAGAAAAGGAACCCATAAAAGGTTTGCGCCGCGTCGGCACGGCCGCCATTTGCCTGACTTGGGAATACTTCTATCCTGACAAACCGCTTCCCGAAGGTGTCAAACTGCTCGGGCTTAACGATATTTTCGATTTACGTGATCCGCGTGTTCGTCCTTTTGAATATGCCTACCAGTCTTTGGGCGTAAACCGTCCCACCGACAACAACTGGGTTAAGCTTTTTAACAATGAAATCGACATTGACGAAATGGTGCGGATGGGTGAGTCAATCCTTTCCTGGATTAAAGTGCGCAATGCACGCCTGGTTCGCAGTATGGCCTTTGAGAGCGAATATAACGGGTTAAGATGTGTTTGTGCCAATATGGCTCAGGGGTATTCCGAGTTTTTTGATTCTTTGGAAAACATTAATGATTATGATTTTATGTGCAATTTCTTTATGAACAAGAAAAATCGTTGGAATCTCTCCTTCTATACGGCCAAAGACGGCGTTGACGTCTCTAAAATAGCGGCAACTTTCGGCGGCGGCGGACACGTCCGGGCGGCAGGAGCCTCCAAGCTCGAAAAACTTCCCGATTTTCTTGTCCGCGGCAAATTTCCCGTAAAATAAGCAGTGTTTTTCTAAATCTTGAAGCATTTGCCGACAGCGCTTATATCTCTTTAAGCGCTGTTTTTTTATTTATGTCATATTTTTAGGAGAAACCTGATGCATTTTGATTTCTTTTTGCCGACTCAGATTATCTTTGGCCGCGACCGCCTGCAAGAACTATCCGAACTCCCCATGCCCGGACGAAAAGCTCTTATTGTCATCACCAACGGACGCTCTATGCGCAACCTCGGTTATCTGGACCGAGTCATCGGATTGTTGGCGGCTCAAGGCGTTGATGCCGAGATTTTTGATAAAGTTTTGCCCAATCCGATTGAAAAACACGTTATGGAAGCGGCGGAATTCGCCAGAAACTCCAATTGCGACTTCGTTGTCGGCCTGGGTGGCGGCAGCGCCATCGATTCCGCCAAGGCCATTGCGGTAATGGTTCGCAATCCAGGAACCTACTGGGATTATGTAAAAGAGAATAAAGATATCACCGAAGAAGTGCTGCCGATTATTGCTATTCCCACTACGGCGGGCACCGGAACCGAGGCTGCCCCCTGGACCGTTATCACCAATACCGAAACCAACGAAAAAATAGGATATGGAATTCCTGAAACTTTTCCCGCACTGGCCATTGTCGATCCGGCTCTGATGACTTCTGTGCCCAAAAAGCTGACGGCTTACCAGGGAATGGACGCCTTTTTTCATGCCGCCGAAGGATATTTGGCCTGTGTAGCCCAGCCTATAAGCGATTTGCTGGCTTTGGAAGCTATCCGCCAGATAACCAAATTTTTGCCTCAGGCCGTAGAAGACGGAAACAACTTGCAGGCCAGGGAACAAATGGCCTGGGCCAGTACCGCAGCCGGTATAATCGAAAGTACGTCCAGCTGTATATCTGAACATTCGATGGAGCATGCTTTGTCCGCCTTTTATCCCGATTTGCCGCACGGGGCAGGGCTGGTGGCTTTGTCTGTTCCATATTTTAGTTATCTTCTCAAAAAAGATGCCGAAAAAGTAAAAGTCCGTTATATTGAAATGGGACGGGCTATGGGTGAAGAAGGAAATACGCCGGAAATATTCATCGCAGCGTTGAAAAAACTGATAACCTCCGTCGGTTTGGGCGATTTGAAACTGTCTGATTGGGGGATTAAAGCCGACGAAGCGGAAAAACTGGCGGCAAATTCCTTTGAGGCCATGGGGACGCTGTATGAACTGGACCCGGTAGCCTTGAATGAAGAAGATGCAAAATGCATTATTTTTGACGCTATAAAATAAATATAAAAAAGAGGAGCTTAATCAAAAACTCCTCTTTCTTTTTGTTTTTTTAGTTTTAAACGGTTTCTCCCGCTTCAATCAACGTGCCGGCGTCAATTATCACACCGTCTGAAATGGTGGCATCGTCTTCTATGACCGCATTTGCACAAATTTCGACATTGTTGCCGATTTTAACGTTTGCACCGATTTTGCAGCCTTGCTTAATGACAGTACTGTTACCGATGACCGTATTGGCTCCCACTGTCGAATATTTGTCAACAATACAACAATGTCCGACTGAAACGTTATTTCCGATAAGTGTCTTAACCCCGAGAAAAGCGTTGTTCTTAAGCAAAACCTTGTTTCCGACTGAGCTGTCGCTCTGAATCACAACATGATGCATAACGATTGAATCTTTTCCGATTTCAACACCGTCGTGAATTATGCTGTGAACACCGATTTTAGTGTTGGCTCCGACCAAAACTCCGCCGGCAACATATGAGGAATGCCCCACAGAATTATTGCCTTTAAATACCGCACCGGGTCTGACAACGGCATTACTTCCTAAGTTAATGCCATAAATAAAATTTTGTTCCATAATAACAATATATTAATTTATAAATGAGAAATATCACCCGATTCCTTATCACAAAAAAATACGACTGTAAACAGACAAAATATACATTTTCTATTAAATTTGTTTAAAAAAACAAAAAAGGTCAACCTCGACGGTCAACCTTTTTTTTTATTAACGAAGATATTATCTCTTTATCTTCATTAATTTTCTTCCGTTTTGCTCCCTTTCCAGAAAAGCTTTTATAACCTCATAGGCTTTCTGATTCCATTGGCCTTTGTTGTTATAATATTCAAGCTTTCTGAGAGCCCTTTCCACATCGGGAGCCGCACTGGCCACATCCTCAACCATACTGGCGACCATCTGAAGAACATCGTCTTCATAGCTGCCGAATTCGAGATTTTCGGCTAACGGACGCTTGTTGTATCCGACTATCTTGGTTCCGATGACCTTGGCAAACGGTACAACATTTTTGGTGATGGAAGCATTCATACCAATCATGGCGCCGGCACCGATAATGCTGAACTGATGAGCTACCGTCTGCATACCCAGATTGGCCCCGGTTCCCACTTCCACGTGTCCTGCCAGCGATACGCCTGAGGAGATAATGGTCGTGAACGCTCTCGGACTATCGGGAATTTCCTGTCCGACAGCAACCAAGTCATTATGGTTAATGGTAACTTTGTCCATTGAGTAGACATGGTCGCCAATCTTGGTTGTATCACCTTTCTTGGTCGCTTCGCCAACGTTGATGATGGTGTTTTCGCCAAAAAAGTTATGGTCACCGATTTCAAGGTGTCCCTCATAATGGTGGTCACCGATGTCTTTGGGCCAGAAACCGATGATTGAACCGGATAAAAATTCATTATTGGCACCAATAACCGTGTTTCCTCGTAAAACGCAGTTTGAGTGAATAATGTTATTTTTTCCTAAGGCCACGCCGGTTTCTATAGTGACATTGTTTCCGATACGACATCCGTCCGGAATAATAACATTGTCACCGATAGTGACGTTATTGCCCAACTCAACATTCTTTCCGATATTTACGCCGTTGCCGATTGAGCAGCAATTGCCGATTTTAGACGTTGCTTTTTCTTCATTTGAAGAACCGACAATGACATTGTTACCAAAAGTGTTGAAGTTTCCGATTTCAGCGACGATAACGCATCTTTCGCCATAAAAATTCAATTTTTCCATTTGTTTTAATATTTGTGGCAGGCGGTCCTGCCTGGTTTATAATAAATCTATAATTATTTTCGCTTAATGAAACTAATATATCATAGAATCAAAACCTCTGCAATAGACAAAATTGTATTTTTTTGTTTTTTTTCGAAAAATATTCAATAAAACGGAGATTTTCCTGTAAAAAGCTTTATCTTTTCACTTGAGAAATTTTCAGGATGTTGTAAACTTGCCGGGTTAATAATCAAAAATAAACAAATCATATGGAGAAACTTAATGTCTAAGATTTTGATTACCTCTGCATTACCCTACGTAAACGGTGTGCCGCATTTGGGACATATGGTAGGCTGTCTGCTTCCTTCGGACGTGTATGCGCGGTTTAATCGAATGTTGGGCAACGAGGTTCTCTATATCTGCGGAACCGACGAACACGGAACCCCATCGGAAGTCGGCGCCGCCAAAGAGGGAATGGACATTGGCGAATACTGCACCAAATATCACAACCGCCACAAAGAAGCTTACGATGCCTTTAATTTGTCCTTTGACTACTTCGGCCGTACCAGCAGCCTCCAAAATGAGGAAATAACGTATCATATTTTTGAACAACTGGACAAAAACGGCTACATTGAGGAGAAGTCAATCAAACAGATTTTTTCTGTCGACGACAACCGCTTTCTTCCCGACCGTTATGTGACCGGAACCTGTCCGCATTGCGGATACGACAAAGCCCGCGGCGACCAGTGCGAAAACTGTACCAAAGTCCTCGAGCCAACTGAATTGATTAACCCGCGCTCCACCATTTCCGGTTCTACCAATCTGGAGGTGAGGGAGACCAAACATTTGTTCCTGAAGCTGCCGTTGCTTGAAAAACGGCTTGCCGAATGGGTCAAAACCAAGGAGCCGTTTTGGCCGGACGTCGCTTATTCTATCGCTCAGAAATGGCTTAAAGAAGGTCTGCAGGAACGTTGCATCACCCGAGACCTTAAATGGGGCTTTTCAGTTCCCAAACCCGGTTTTGAGGGTAAAGTTTTTTATGTATGGTTTGATGCCCCCATCGGCTATATAGGCATCACCAAGCAATGGGCAGATGAAAAACCGGCGGAACGCGACTGGAAAAGCTGGTGGCTCGGGGCCAAAGACGTCCGTTATATTGAGTTTATGGGCAAAGACAACGTTCCTTTTCACTCAATTTCTTTTCCTGCAACCCTGCTGGGAACCGGCGAAGATTGGACTTTTGTCGACTACCTCAAGGGAATGAGTTATCTGACCTATGAGGGCGGCAAATTTTCAAAATCTGAAAAACGCGGTATTTTTGCCGAAGACGCCGTTAAAGAATTTCCTGCCGATTATTGGCGCTATTGGTTGATGTCTAATGCGCCTGAAGGCTCTGATGCCTCTTTCAGCTTTGATCTTTTTGCATCCGTGGTCAACAAGGATTTAAACGGCGTTCTTGGCAATTTTGTTTCCCGCGTTCTGAAGATGACGGCGTCAAAAATCGGAGAGCAAATTCCCGCCAGCGGCGAAATGACCGACATTGAAAAAGATTTAATCGGCGTGTTGCAAAACCGGGTTAACGACTATCTGAAATATATGAACGACCTTGAATTCCGCAAAGCGCTAAACGAGCTGCGTGCCGTTTGGGTGGAAGGAAACAATTACATTTCGACCACTGAACCGTGGACCGTTATTAAGACGGACGCCGAACGTGCTGCCGCCATTCTGCGCACCTGTATAAACCTCATTCGCATCTTTGCCGTCTTGAGCGCTCCGATTATGCCGGCAACCTCAGCCGCCATGTTAAACAAGCTCGGACTAACGTCGGCAGACGTCCCCAGCCTCAAAGACTTTGACGTCAGCAAAGAGATTACCGCCCTTGAAGCGGGACGGCCGTTTACGGTCGGAGATATGCTGTTTGAGCGTATTACGCCGGAACGGGTCGAAGAACTTAAACAAAAATATGGAAGTGAAAAATAATGAAAAAACGCCGTGAAGACGAATATTTGGGCCCCAGTCGCGGATGGGCCAAAATAATGCACAAAACAGCAATGTTTGTTTTGTGGCCGCTGCGCCGCCCGTTATGGTTTCTGCTGATTTTGTTTATAGCCTTTATGGCTCCGACGTTTATGGGCGTAAAACCGGCGGAGGTGCATTTATGGTACTGGAATAAGCTCAAGTCTTCGTCATCGGAAGTCTCGAATATTGTTTCGGACAAGACCAAAGAGATTATGCCCAACCTTCCCAAGGTCGAGCTGCCGTCGTTCAAGGTTTCCTCCACGGCAGACAAGACTGCTCCCGCCGCCAAGGTGATAGATATGCCGGTTAAGGAAATCCGCCGCAAAATGTTCGAAAAGGCAAAAGCGGCGCCTGTTGCTATTGATATTATGCAACAACGCGACACCATAACCGTTCCCGCCGATCATCCGGTGCCCGACACCGAAAAAGTCGTCGTGGTATCTTCCTCCGCGGTCAATCAGCCGGCCGTCAAAAAGAAACTGGCTTTGGTTTATGTTAACGAACCGAAAACAATCAGCGGCCCGGCTATAGTTGCAAATGCCAATGAATTGATTATAAATAATGAAACAATCTTTCTGTTCGGTATCTATGTTGACCCTAACACTTCAAAAGGGCAGGAGGCTAAGGTATTTTTGGATAAAACGATTGGCGGCCGCAATGTGGACTGCAACATTGAGGCTTATACTTATCAGGGAATAGCCACCGGCATCTGCAATGTCGGACAGACAAACCTTAACAAAGCTTTGGTTGAGAAGGGAATGTCTAAAAACGTCGCTCTGGAGCTGAACGATTAGGCTTTAATTTTATAGAGGATTTATCTCATGTGGCAGCCTGTATTGATGATAAGCGGCTACTTTATCAGCGTTCTCGGTCTGGCAATGCTTTTTCCGGCGGCGCTTGACATTTATTACAGCCACGCCAAATGGTCTTTGTTTATAACCTCGTCGATTGTCTCCGTTTTTATCGGGCTGTCTTTGTTCTTGGCCAACAACAGCAAAATAAAAAACATATCTTTGCAGCAGGCATATCTGCTCACCGTCATCAGCTGGTTTTCCGTTACGCTGCTGGCTGCAATTCCCTTTATGTTGTACGGTATCTCCGGGGCAGACGCTGTTTTTGAGGCTGCGTCAGGCATTAGCACGACCGGAGCAACCGTTTTTGCAGATACTGAAGCCTTGCCCCGGTCTTTTTTATTGTGGCGCGCAATCCTTAACGGTCTCGGCGGCGTCGGTATCGTCATCTTTGCAATTGCAATGCTGCCGTTCCTGGGCATTGGAGGCATGCAGATTTTCCAACGGGAAAACTCGGATGTCAACGAGAAGTTTATGCCCAAAATCAGCTATATCGCCAAACGGATTATTCTCGTCTATGTTATCCTGATTATGGCCTGCCTGGCAGCGCTTCATTTGGCGGGAATGAATTGGTTTGACGCCCTTTGTCATTCTTTGGCGACAGTGGCTACCGGAGGCCTGTCGACCAAAAACGCCTCCGTCGGATATTTCAACAGCGCGGCAATTGACTGGATTATCACTTTGTTTATGATTCTGGGAGCCATACCGCTGACCTTCTATCACAGCCTTCTGGCAACCAGAGACATCCACTCTTTGCGTTCTTCCCAAGTCGCTATGTTTCTTAAGGTTCTTGCCGTATATATTGTCTTTATGGCGTGCTGGCTCACTTATAACGGAACTTACAATTTTCTGACGGCGTTGCGCTATGCCGCTTTTAACGTCACCTCAATCGTCACCTCTACGGGATTTGTCTCGACGGACTATCTGCTGTGGGGACCGTTTGCGGCAACGGCATTTGTCGTTTTTGCTTTAACCGGCGGTTGTACCGGTTCAACGTCAGGATCTATCAAGATATTTCGCTGGCAGGTTGTTTTCGCACAGCTTAAACGGGCTTTTATCACAACCACGGAGCCCAATCGTATGGTTCCCTTGAAAATTGGCCACAGCAACATTTCGGCCCAAGTTGCCGGTTCTATTTTTATCTTTCTGACGGCTTTCAGTTTAAGCACCATCGTTCTGACTCTTTGCATTGCCTTGACCGGCATAGATTTTACGACCGCCTTTAGCGGGGTAGTCGCTTGTTTAAGCAATTCCGGCCCCGGTATCAGCCAGCTGATTGGCCCTTCGGGAAACTATAGTTCTCTGCCAGAAACCGCCAAATGGCTCTTGGCATTCACAATGCTTTTGGGCCGTTTGGAAGTTATGACGATTTTGGTTATTTTCACCAAAAGCTTTTGGCGGCAATAGCTGCAATTCTTTCTTTTTATTTACAGCGTCAGCTGCTGCAATGGCTCCGGATATATCCAAAAGCCGGTGTCCTGAACGAAGAACAGTCTTGAAAGTTCAAAAAAAAAGCTCTCCATACGGAGAGCTTTACTGCGTTAGATGTGCTTAGTTTTTCAACGCCTCAACATTAAGTTCAAAGCCGTCTTCCTCAACCTCATCGTCAAACTTAATGAGCTGTTCGCTGTCGTCAACCGGTTCGACATTGTCAACCAAAGGAACCGTCTCGGTTATCTCATCGGTTTTATCCGTTTCTCCGGCAGGCGGAAGGGCTGGTTCCTCTGTTGCAGGCACAATCAAGGCTTCGCCGGAAACCGCAAGCGGAGCGCTCTCGGAAATGTCCGCGGAAGAATTCTCTTTTACAGAAACGGTTTCTTCTTTAATTTCGCCCACAACCTCTTCAGCAATAGCGGCATTGTTTTCTGACGGATTGGCTTGTTCCGCAGGCACCGGTTCCTGCTGATTGTTAATGACAATTAAAGATTTCGGAGCGCCGTCTTCAACCTCGACCGAAACGCTTTCCTGCTCAATTGCGGATGCCGGAATAACCGCAACGTCTTCCGTACTGTCCTTAACTTCTGCCGCTTGCATCATTTCTTCGGTTTTCGGTTGTTTTTCGGGAATTTGCAACAAATCCTCAGCCTTGTTTTCAGCGCGCAAATTCGATTTTGGCTCTGCCTTGGCTATTTCGTCACGGGCCTTAAGCTCCTCCGGAGACAAAATTTTCTTATTTTTGGTGTCGCCGTCATAGCATTTCAACAGCCAAACGTCATAAATGGGATGCTCTATCGCGCTTAACGCCGGCGAGGAAGACATCATCCAGCCTTTGAAAATGTTAACGGGAGTCTTGCTGTCGTAATTGTCTACAACGTCAACAAAAGCATAATTTTCCGGGGTCTCCTCGGGAGGACGGGTGGCACAGGTCCGCACCACAACCGAAAAGCTTCCGAAAATGACTTCGCCGTTGACGGGAACGTCTATCTCGCTCACTTTTCCGGTAATTTTATCCATGGCCTGCATATGAGCCATATTTGTATAAATTTCTTTGGCCGATACCGCACCGCACAACAACGTTGAGCATAAAGCGGAACAAGCCAGAAGTTTACTGATTTTCGCCTGAGCCATTGTCTGTCACCATAAAGATAATTTCACCGACCATATCTTCCAGAGTTTTGAAGTCTTTGGTATTTTGAATAACATCCCCGTCCTTCAGCATCTCTTTGCCGTGCCCCGGTTCGATTTTGATAAACTTATCGCCGACCAGTCCGTCGCTGACAATGGAGGCAACGCTGTCAACCGGGAGATGAACGTTTGAAGAGAGGCTCATTTTAACGTCCGCGGTAAAATCGCTGTCGTCCAGATTCTGTCCCACTACCGTGCCAACTTTAATGCCGTTGATGCGGACATCGGAACCGACCGTCAAACCGCCGACTTTCAAAAACTTAGCCGTAACGTTGTATCCTTTAACCACCTGCAAATCCGATACATTGTAGGCAAAATAGGCAAAAAACGCAGCTACCGCGATTACCACAATACCCATAATGGTTTCAACTGGTCTCTTATTCATCAAAAATCTCCTTATTTTTTATCTTCTTTGTGTTGTGCGGCAGAACATGCTTCTGCGGAATTTTTACGGTTTGCCTTGCCGATACTGACAATTCGGTCCAAAAGCTCTTCTATTACCATGGCGTCCTGAGTGTAGGCAAACTCGCCGCCCCGGGGAATAATGTCTTCAGAACCGCCCGGTTCGATTTCAATGTACTTCGGACCCATCATACCCGAGCTGACGATTGAAGCGCTGCTGTCGTCCGGGAGCTGAATGTTGTCTTTGATTTCCAACGTCAGAATGGCTTTGAAATCGTCGTCAAGTTTGGCGTCTACCACTTTGCCGACATTAACGCCGGCCAGCCGGACCAAATCGCCCACCAGCAAACCGTCCGTCCGGTTGAAACGTGCCATAACCGGATAATAGCTGCCGCTGTCCACATGCGTAATTTTCTGACGTGCGGAAGAGATAAGCCCCACAATCAGGATAATGCTCAACGCAACCCACAAGCCTACTTTGAGAGATTTTTCTTCATCTCTGGTATAAACTTCTTCTGTCATCATAACTCCAAAAATAAAACCATGTTTCTTATATAGATAATGTAAAATAAATATTTTGTCACCAACGTTTTTGAAAAATAAAAATAATTGTTAAAATTTAAAAATAATTTGTTAAGATAGTGCTAACTTATCCAAACTATGTCGGGAAAATTATGCTTATTGTTCGTAATCTCTCCAAATCTTTCGGGCCGGTCTGCGCCGTCAACAACGTAAACTTCTGCCTCAAAAAAGGCGAGGTGGTCGCTTTGCTTGGCCCCAACGGTGCCGGAAAAACCACTCTGATGCGCCTGATGACCGGCTTTTATGAACCGGACTGCGGCGCTGTCGAATTAAACGGTTATGACGTTAACCGCAAACGCCTGGAGGCATTGTCCCGGGTCGCTTATGTTCCCGAAAGCGGTGCACTTTATCCCGAGATGACGGTTTACGAATACCTGAGGTTTATGGCCGGTCTGCGCCGGATCAGCCATCAGGATTTTGTGGACAATTTGGTATCCTTGTCCAAGCAGCTGGAGTTGGACGAAGTCATCAACCGGAAATGCGAAACTCTTTCCAAAGGATACAAACGCCGCGTCGGCATAGCCGGAGCGCTGCTGCACCGTCCCAAAATACTCATTTTGGACGAACCGACCGAAGGCCTTGACCCCAACCAGAAGTTTTCCATTCGCAGCTTTATCAAACAATACGGAGAACGCAACATCGTCATCATCTCAACCCATATTATGGAAGAGGTGGAAGCCATGGCTAACCGCGTCATCTTGCTGCACCGCGGCAAGCTCATCCGCGACACCACACCGCAAGAACTCAAAAAAATTACGCCGGACAATGATATAGAGGCGGCTTTTCGCGCCATAACGTTTGAGGAGAGGGAATAACGATGTTTCAGGGAACCTTGACCGTCTTAGGCAAAGAATTTGGCTCATATTTCAAAACCCGGCTGGGATATTTCATCCTTTTTATTTACGCCGTGGTCGCCATGGCTTCCACCTTTTACGGCGGATCTTACTTCCAGCTGGCCGAGCGCAGTCTGTACTCGTTCTTTTCATTTCAGCCGGAAATCTTTATTTTGCTGGTGCCGGCCCTGACAATGAAACTCTGGGCGGACGAACGGCGTTACGGAACGCTGGAGCTTATTCTGAGCCAGCCGGTAGGGTATCCCGCCCTGGTTTTAGGAAAGTTTCTGGCCGCATGGCTGCTCTGCGGACTGATGCTTGCAATGAGTTTTCCTCTGTGGATGACGACCGGCTTGTTAAGCGGCCTTGACAATCTTAACGTTTTGTACAATTACCTCGGCTGTTGGCTGATTGCCGGTGCCGTTTGTGCAATCGGATGCGTCGTGTCTTCTTTCAATTCCAATCCCATTGCCGCTTATCTCTTAACCGTTTTTTGCTGCTGGATTGTCAAGCTGGCCAATTTTGATTACCTGATTCGCAAACTGAACGTCTCAAACGAACTTTTTATCAGAATTTCTCAGTCGCTTAATTTCGATCGTCATTTTGAAAACCTGATTCTCGGACAGCTGACCTGGAGCGGACTGACCTACTATATAACGCTTATTTTAGCTGCATTATGGCTGAATGTCGTTTCTGTTGAATATAAAAGGAGCTAGCCATGTTGAAAAAATGTACGCTCAGATTCCGTAAAAACTATACCTTGTTGATTTTTTCCCTGATGCTGGCAATTTCCTTTGCGGCTCTTAACATCGGAACCGCGCTGTTCACCAGTTCCTACAAAATAGATTTGACTGCCGACAACCGCTATACTTTGTCAAAAGAAACCGTAAACTGGCTGCAAAACAACAAAGAACCTTTGTTTATCAGGCTTTATCTTTCGCCTGACATTGACTCCAGCTATCCCGCCCTGGGACAGTATACCCGCTATGTTGTCCGTTTTCTGGAACAATACAAAAACCTTTCTCAAAACAAGATTAATCTGGAAGTGATAGAAACCAAACCCTACACCAACGAGGAAAACGACGCCAAACGTCAGGGCATACGTTCTCTGATGGACAAAAGCGGGCAAACCGCGTTGTACTTCGGTGCCGTCATCTCTGATGAACGCGGCGACAGCTATACTATTCCGTATTTCGAACCGCAGCGCCGGGCTTATCTGGAACATGACGTCAGCCGCATTCTGAGCAAACTTCCGAATTATCAAAAACCCGTAATCGGCATAATCTCGCCGCTGCTGGACATCGCCGCCACCGGCGAAACTTTCAACAACAATCAAGATTGGCCGTTTGTCGAACGGCTGCGCCAGGACTATGATGTCGAATATATCCGCAGGGACAAAACCCAAATTCCGCTGCGCGTTAAAACCTTAATTGTCTACAATCCTCAAAACCTGCCAAACCTGACCATTTATGCAATCGATCAGTATCTTCTGCGCGGCGGAAGCGTATTGATGATGTTGGATCCGTTTTCGGAAACTTTCCTTAACCAAAAGGGCTTTATCACCTCATCACCGTCAGGTTTTCAGAAATTTTTGGCCAACATCGGCGTAGAATACGATGATAATCTTGTTGTCGGAGACATCAGCCAAAGCCAAAACGCCCTTATTACCCAAAATGAAAGTTCCCAGCTGCAAAACTATCCGTTATGGCTGGACGTCAGTGTTCCCAATATCAATCCCAATCACCCTCTGACGAAAAATCTGACCAGGTTGAGGATGAATTCTGCCGGCACTTTCAATGTTGACGGCGTCGGCAGCGCCGATACCACGATTCTGTTTGCCACATCGGGCCGCGGCGGAAGCGTAGACGCCGATACTGCCAAATATTCGACCAAGTCGGATGTCAAAGAACACTATCGTCAAGACGACAAGGTCTATCCGCTGGCCGTACTTCTCGAAGGAAAGTTTCCTTCTTATTACAGCAGCCATCCTCTGCAAAACAGTCCGTATCGTGACACGATGTTTCCTTTTTTGGCCACGTCGATAAAACCGGGACGGCTGTTGCTGGCTGCCGACAGTGATATGCTCGCGGCATACAATTGGAACCGGGGCGCCGTGTTCAACGGCAGCGGCAGTTATGATTTGGTGCCGTTTAACAATAACCTGGATTTTATTATACGCGCCGCAGATTATTTGACAGACAATCAAAAGATTCTGAACGTTCCACCCAAGGGAGGTTTTGAGCTGCAAAAAAGCCCGGAACAAACACTCAATGAAGAAACCGGAGCGTCTCTGGCCGACCAAATCGAACTTTACAGTCTTTCTATGTCACAAGCCCTCTATGAGCAGGAACAGCTAAAGCAAAAAATAAAAGATCAGGAGGTCTTTCCCTCCGTCGCCGTAATCAAGCAAATGGAGCTGTTGCAGCGGGAAGCTATGTCAAACCAGGAAAAACTAAAGGCTGCCGAGTATCAGCTTCGCGAACAGGTAAACAGTCGGATGAGAATGATTATAATCGTCAACACGCTTGTTTTTCCGCTTTTGCTGCTGTTTGCAATTTGGAGTGTCAATTACGTTTTGCGGCTGCGGATTCGCCGACAGGCTGAAAGGTACATCAATGACTAAACGCATCTTACTCCCGGTTTTTGTCGTTTGCATAGCTTCGCTGTTGTACGCCGCAACGGCAATTATACTTGCCAATTTCAGCTTTCCGAAGCAAAACAACGGAAAACTCGTTTTTCCGGCAACCGTCGAGAACGGATTAAAGCTTGACAAAGTCGTTATTAAAACACCCCGTAATCAAACCACGCTGCTGTTGGAAAACAATTTCTGGCTGGTTAAAGAAGAAGACTATTACTATGCCAATATCGAACTGTTAAACGAATTGTTCAACAGCCTGAATACCTCTCGATACCGTCACCGGCAGCAGTTTTCGCCCCAAATCGCCGATGAAGACCGGCTGGCGGCTCCGGGGCAGGGAACTCCGGAACATACCGGAACCTTGATTGAAACCTTTGCCGGAGAAAATCCGCAGCCGATGGAAAGCATAATTATCGGAAAAGAAACAGCCAACGGCTTGTATCATTTTGCCCGGCCGCTTGACAAAGAGGAAATTTGGCTGATTGACGGTTCCTATACCTTGCCTGACGACAATTATTCCTGGTTGATGCAGCCGATATTGGATTATCCGGCGGAAATCATCGAAAAAGTCGTTATCAGCGAAAACAATCAGATAACGCTCAGCGCCTCCCGCAGCCGTTCCAACTATCCGTTTTTCACCCCCGAACAAAAAACGGTTCCGCTGGATGCCCTGCTTGAGCGCTTCAACTTTTTTATAACCGAAAAGGTGCTTTCCGCTCAAAACTTTGACGAAACCCTGTTTCCGCGGCACCGGCGCATTGAACTGACCACTTTCAGCGGAATGGTAACGGTTGTCGACCTTTATTACGATTCAAATGACTACTGGGTAAAAATATCTTTATCGACGACCACTCTTCCAACTGCCTCTGTTAATGCTTATATTAGGGACAACAACTTTTTGTATGACGGCTGGTTTTTCAAAATCCCGGCCTCCAACGGAAAAGTTTTGGCCAACTTTAATATAAGATAAGGGGTACATGGAAGAATATCCTGAGATTACGGAGTTTTTTCTAAACGTTTCCACCAATATTTTCGCGGAAGTTGATTCCGGCGGAAGGGTTATTTATGCCAATAACAAAGCGGAATATGCATTTAGACTGCAATCTGCGGCAACTCTGGATAAAGCCTTTGACGAAGATACCGCTGCCGTTTTGAAAAAACATCTGCACAATACCTTTTTTCAGCACTACCCCGAAACTTTTTCTTTTGAATTTCAGGGACGCTTTTACAATGCCTTTATTTATCCCCGCCAAAACAACGCAGCCCTGTGTATAGAAGACATTACCGAACGCCGCCAGCTTTCTCACCGTCTGCACCAAACCAAACAACGATTGGAATTTGCCGAACGGACAGCCAAACTGGGATATTGGGAGCTGGATATTCTGGCAAAACGTTTTTACTGGTCAGCAGAAATGTATCGGATTTTCGGAATTGACAATCCGCATATCTCCGACAAGAAAAATCTTATCCGCGAACAGGTTTTTGAAGAAGATTTCCCTATTTATAAAGAAAAGATAGCCGAATTGCTGAAACAAAGACATCCCGTTGAAGGGCAGGTCAGGGTACGCCGCCGTGACAATACGATTGCATACTGCCTGTTTAAGGCCGGTTTGATTTACGATAAAACCGGAGAACGCATCGCCGGAACATTCCAGGACATTACGTCTATGATAGAAATTCAACAAGCTTTGGAGCAGGCAAAAGCCGAAGCTGACCGGCTGAATATGGCAAAATCATATTTTCTGGCTCAAGCCAGTCACGACCTGCGCCAGCCCATGCAGGCACTGAATATGTTTATAGCGGCGCTCGACGAACAGGAACTGACCAAATCTCAACACGCTATCGTCAAGAAAATCGAAGCGTCTGCCGCCAATCTAAAGTCGCTTTTGGATAACCTGTTGGATATTTCCAAGCTCGATTCCGGCGGAATGGACTATCAACCGGAAGAATTTGACCTGCAAATATTGCTGCAGCGACTTTGCAGGGAATACAAAGAATTGTCGCTTCTTAAGGGGATACGCCTCAAATGCCGATTCCGTCAGGTTTATATCAAAACAGATCCCTTGCTGGTAGAACGCATTGTCCGCAATTTCTTGAGCAATGCCTTCAAATATGCCCGTGATAAGATAGTTATCAGCTGTTCGGACGGTCCCGGCGGAATTAAAATCAGCGTCTTGGACAACGGGGTAGGCATCACCCCGGAGGATATGGAACTCATTTTTGAAGATTTTTATCAGAGTCCAGCCGTTCCTGAAAATCGCAAAAACGGAGCCGGACTGGGGTTGTCCATCGTAAAAAAGATATCTGGCTTGCTCGGTGCCGCCGTCGACGTCCGTTCCCGTCCCGGAAGATACACTGTTTTTACGTTAAAATTTCCGCCTTCCGCCGCCAGATGACAGGAACTGAAATTAACTGTTAAATTTTTTACAAAAAATTGTTGCAAATAATTTAAACCCGGGTTATAGTGCGCCCTGTTAAGAGATTATGGGTGCGTAGCTCAGTTGGTAGAGCAACTGACTCTTAATCAGTGGGTCTGGGGTTCGAACCCCCACGCGCCTACCAATAAAAAAAGCCTGCTTTATGCAGGCTTTTTTGTTGGGAATTTTGCAAGAGGGAGGTTCGAACCGGGAGGCTGGAGAAATAAAAAATGTCAAAGTAATGACATTTTTTAGACGACAGGTGATAATTTGTTAATTTGCGAGCCGCGGTAGCGCGCAAAGCAAATGTTACCAAATGGAACTCAGCGGCCCCCACGCGCCTACCAATAAAAAAACAAAGGCTTTGCAAGAGAAATCTGCGAGCCTTTGTTTTTTATCAAAATACTGCAAATATTAAGGCTATACAATTTCTTGTATAGCCTGACTTCTATGAAAAAAACTATTGCTTACTTCATACAATTAGAATGTATATCTTGCACCCAACATAATTTCGTGAGTTTCAAAATCGGCTTTCATATTAAGAGGAGCTGCAACGGCTCCTGTTTGAGCGTCCATAAAATTTGAGTTCCCTTTGATGCTGCCTAAATCTGTATATCTGTAACCTAAATCAATAGCCAGATTATCTGTTAAGGCATAAGCCGCACCAGCACTTAACTGCCAAGCAAATTTTGTATCGGAAGCGTTAACGCGTGAATAGGCTACATTCGGGTGGTCATAACTGCTTTTAGCATCAATATGAGCCAAACCAAAACCAGCACCAACATATGGTGTTAATTTTGTACCTGTATCAATATCATAATACATATTGAACATATAGGTTTCAATATCAGCTTTTAAAATTGATGTTGCACCATTAGCAACACCTTCAGCATCAGTATAGTTATCTTTCATACCGTGTTTATAACCAAACTCAAATTCCCCACGAACAGAACCATACGGAACAGCCGTAGAAGCACCAACAGCCGCATTAAAACCATAATTGTTTTTATCTTTAATTGTTGCTTCCCTATATTCAGGCCCTGTCATCTGTGAGCCATCAACATCTATTTTACTGTTTGTCAATTTTGCGGAAACATAAGGATTCCATTCAGTCGCATTTGCATTAAATGCAAATAAAGTTGTAGCAATTCCTGCCAGTAATAAAGTTCTGTTCATTTATTAACTTCCTTTCATTTTATATATAAACTTAATCGCCTTGATGAGAGGCGACTGGAAGTTGATACCTATTGACAAGAATAGTGTAGTGTATTTGGTATATGTATATACCTTATTAACTACCTTCCAGTCAAAAGACCAAAAGGTAGCTTTTTACATCTGCAAAAGCAGACAACTTGTCATAAGAGGGTATCAAACCTCACATTGGTAATCAGCCAATGCACAATCAGGTTATTTCATAAATTCACAAGAGTCAAATACTATTCAAAAAATAGCAGCAAAAAGTACAGTTAAATTGATAGACCAGGCTTGATTTTAAAACGGCTTCATACAGAGAAAACCTGTTGCAGAATCTTACCGGCAGCCTTTTTTCAGCGGATGTTTAATAAAGTAATCGGTTAGTTTTTCCAAATAATCTCTGAAGTTTTTCCGCCGCTGATATATGAATTTCACCATTTCCCGCCGCGGCTCCAGTTCCTCATAACCGATAGACCAATCTTCTGAATTATGTTCAAAGTCTGTTTGAATACAACTTACTGCCGTGAGCTCAGCCATTCCCCAAACCTGATTGTCGTCAAATTCATCTGCTGAATATCTCTTCCGAATATCCATAAACGTTTGAGACAGGATGAGCTCCCACAATAATGTTCGGACGTGGCGGTGTTTTTCCGGACGAAGGTATTGAAAAGCGTTGATTGATATATCGGTTCCGTACCAATTCGAAATACCGTCGCATTGCAAATTTAAACGCACCGTATAGGGCGGTATTTTATGTCCAAAAATATTTTTAAGCTTCTCTTTTGTCTCCAAACGATGCTCACGCCAATACCTTTTATGAAAAGTCAGAGCCTGTTTCAGTTCCTTGCGGTACAAGACATAACCTTTGGCCAAATAATCGGCTAACGCAGGGCAGGGAATATCCGTCTTTTCGCATTGCCTGGCAATGTCCAAAGGTATACCGTACTGAAGGGCACGTTCTTTCACGCTGCATCCGCTCCAGCCGGAAAACATCTGTTGCAATATCTCCCGCTCTCCGGCCTCATCCAAATAAAATTTAAACATTGTCAGGTCTCCGCTTTATTATCGGTTCATTATAAAAACTTTTCGATAAACATCAATAAATTAGTTTACAGATAATAACTCAAATAAATGATTGCCAAACAAGCTCCTTCAGCCTATAACATATTTATCAACCAAAAAGGAGCATAACAAATGAAAAAGAAGTATATATTTCTGGGTATTCTCGCAATTGTCTGCGTAGGAGCCTATTATCTCACCCCCTCGCTGGAAACTATCGTCAAACAGGTAGTCCACAAATATGGTTCTCAAATCACCGGTACTGAGGTTAACCTGCAGGGCTTTAACCTGTCGCTCACCAACGGCGAAGGTTCAATCAAAGGCCTGACAGTCGCTAATCCGACTAACTACAAGAGCCCGAACCTTCTTGATTTGGGTGGCGTCAGCGTTAAAGTGGACTTAAAAAGCCTGGCAAGCGACACCATTGTAATTAATGAAATCAAAGTCGACAAACCGGTTCTGACTTATGAAATGCTTTCGCTCACACAGAACAACATCAAACAGCTGCAAGACAACATAGCAAAAAATACGGCCTCAGCCGAAAAGACTGAAGCTCAAGACGCCGCACAGCCTTCCGCTGGCGAAGATAAAGACGCCAAAGCTGAAAAGAAAGCTGCCGGCAAAAAAGTTGTCATCAAGCTGGTTACCATCAATGAAGGTGAGTTAAGAGCAATAACTTCTGTTGCCGGACAGAACAATAACATCAGCGTCAAACTCCCCGCCATCAAACTGACCGGCATCGGAGAAGCGAAAAATGGCGAAAGCATAGCCGCCTCCATTTCCAAGATTTTAAGCAAAATCCTTTCCACAGCTTCACAAACCGTGGTTAACAGCCAGTTTGGAGATCTCAAAGGCTTGGCTCAGGAAAATCTGGACAACGTTGTCAGCGGTGTCAAAGACCGCATCAAAGAAATCGGTATTTTTGGCAAATAAATCTGCTGTTTCCGATTTAAGGAGCCTTCGGGCTCCTTTTTTTTTGTATCGGCATATTTGATTTATTCAGTTAAACAGGCTGCATACCCGGCGACGTCGAAATCATTGCACCGGATGGTCGACACAGCGCTTACAGAAACCGGCGTCTAACGCAGATGTTCTTCCAAGATGTTCGGCGTCAACAACTGCGGCAAAATCTTATATTCGGAACCTGTTCCGTCATAATAGACATACAGGGGGATGCTGTTGCGGCCGTAACGTTCCAGGGCAGAGGTAATCATATCGTCATTATTGGTCCAATCCGCACGAAACAAGATAATGCCTTTCTCCTGCACCAGTTTAATAAATTTACGCGATTGCAGAGCCGCCTTTTTGTTCACCAAACAGGTAATGCACCATTTAGCGGTAAAATCAATGAAGACCGGCTTTTTTTCTGCCGTCAGCCGGCTGACTTCCTGCGGGTTATATGTCCGCCACTGCAATAAAGAGGCGTCTCCATCAACTTTGTTGTTCAACTGGCTGTAAAGAACCCAGCCCAGCCACAAACAAGTCAGCAGCACCGGAATTGCAAATATCTTTTTCAGCAAATCCATCCATTTGCCCGGCCGCGGCAAAACCTTATGTATGGCCTTGGGAAACAATCCGGCCAGGGCAAACGGCAGGGCATATCCCAAACTCAAAGCTAAAAATACCGGATAATAAACATACAAAGGAGCCGTCAACGTATAACCGATGGCTATTCCCATAAACGGAGCCGTACACGGGCTTGCAATCAGAACCGCAAAAAAGCCGGTGACAAAAGAGTTCAGCAGTTGACGCTCAAATGTCAGCTTTCCCATATGATTCGCCAAAGGATTGCGAAAATGGACGATGTCAAGCAGCATCAGAAAAATAACAAAAAAGACAATTATCATTATTCCGACAAATATCGGAGATTGCAGCTGAAAGCCCCATCCGATTTGCTCACCCTGAGCCCGCAATACAAACAATACCGTCGCTATTATCAAAAAAGACAACACGACTCCCAGTGTATACATCAACGCTTCCAGACGATTTTTCCTTTTATTGTAATCAGCTTGGGCGAGGGAGATTGCCTTAAGCGTCAAAATCGGGAAAATACAAGGCATAAAATTAAGGATGATACCGCCTGCAAACGCCATCAGCATAGCCAGCCAGACGTTGACTTTTCCGTCCTCAGGCTGAGGCGCAAAACTGTTTTCGGCCACTTGTACGGCCTTAATCCAACGCATGGACGGTCGCAAATCGTGTCCCGTAATCGGAATATCCAAATAAAAGGAAACTTTTTCCGGGATGCATTCGTTCTTACAAGCCAGCCAGCTGACGTCAACCTGCACCGGAACTTTGTTCATAATATCCGGCGTCGGCGTAATCGTCGTTTTGTAAAAGGCACGTTTGTCATATCCGTATTGGACAATTTCGTCGGTGATGAATTTAACATCCGGACTCCAGCTTTGCTCCTTTACCTCAAATCCCATCGGCAAACGCCATTTAACCTCGGTCGGTACGCCGACGTCCCCGGGATTTTGGGAGAATATGTGCCAGCCGCCGTGCATTTTAAATTGCAGCAGAGCCTCCAGATTCTGACCTGGGTTAATTTCGTCATAATTCGTATAAAGCGTTACCGTGACCTTGTCGGTTCCCTTGGTCAGCTCAAAAGCTTGCGCCGGGGCCGGATTTGTCCCTGCCAGAATACTCAGAACAAAAAACAGATTCCGGATAAATTTCATTAATTTTTACCCTTGGCGGCAATCACAAAATTGTAATAAGCGGCGGTAACAACCATCAAGGCTTTCACCAGGCACCAGCAGCCGAGAATAATTGCTATCGGCATAAACCATCCCGGAACGATACACAAAATCACCAAAGCGGTGAGGGTTTCAAACCCCTGGGCAACGCCGCCCAAATAAAACGGAGATTGTTCCAAATCCACTTTTTTACTGTGATTGTTACGATAAGCGACAACCGCATAGGCCAGCATTGCACAAGCAGAGGCGGTAAAGCCGAACAGCAGAAAACTTGCCGCTACGGCATTTTGAGCCGGATAGGCCAGAGCAAAACCGAAAATAATCCCGGCATAAAAGGTATAATCCAGCGTCGCGTCCAAAAAAACGCCGAAATCGCTGTATTCCCGATTACGGGCAACGGCACCGTCCAAGGCATCAAAAGCGCGGTTGATGAGAATGCACAACAAAGCGCTCAGATACATCCCCATTGCCAAAAAGTTAATTGCCAGCAGTCCGACGGCAAAACCGACAATACTTACCAGATTGGCAGACACGCCGGCTTTATAAAGATAACGGCCGACAATATCGGTCAAATGCATCCATTCTCCGTGCATCTGCCGCAGTTTTTTGCTGACCTGATTGTTTTTAAGCTGGGATATCAGCCGGTTTAAAGTTGCCTTATAATCGCATTGCATTGTATAATCCTTTTCAATATTGGTTATTGCCGGACATTGTAAAACAAAATTCTCAGATTGTAAAAAGCAAGTTCTCCACTGTGCAAAAGATAGGTACTAATATGCGTATTTTCAAATATGTTTCGTTTTTTATGGTTTTTGCGGTCGCCTTGATTTACATCCACCAAAAGTATGCGCCTTATCGCACATTCCACGGAAAGATTTTCGGAACATACTACCATGTCAAGATTCTCACCGACCGTTCAGACCGGACGCTCGGCGACAAAATTCTGCGCCGTTTGCAGGATGTTAACCGTCAAATGTCCGTTTTTGAGAAAAATTCCGAAATATCCAAGATAAACCAAAGTCCCGCCGGCAAAAAAATAAGTTTATCCCCCGAAATGTCGTATTTGTTGAAAAATGCAGCTGCCGTCAACCGGGAAAGCGGCGGAGCTTTTGACCCCACCGTCGGCCGTTTGGTAGACCTCTGGGGGTTTGGCGTCGACAAACCGGCTCAAACGCCCGATCCCGAAAAAATAAAAGAGGCATTGACATATACCGGCTTCAACCGGCTTGTCTTTTCCTCCGACTTCAAGAGCCTGGCCAAAACAGATGACCGCATCCGCCTGAATCTTTCGGCTATCGCCAAAGGATACGGCGTCGATATGGTTGCCCGCCTGCTGGAAGAAGAAGGATACCGTGACTATATAGTAGAAATCGGCGGCGAGGTAAGGGCAGCCGGCCGTAAGAATTCCGCAGAAGAACCATGGAGCATCGGCATTGCCAAACCGTCCCCCCAAGGAAATTCCAACGCCTTTGCTCTGGAACTGACAGACTTTTCGGTGGCCACCTCGGGAGACTACCGTAACTTTTTTTACAAAGACGGCCGCCGTTATGCACACACCATATCTCCGCAAACCGGCTATCCCGTAGAACACAGCCTGGCCTCCGTAACCGTCTTTCACCCCTCGTGTATGATGGCCGATGCTTATGCAACCGCCATTTTGGCTCTGGGAGAAGACGAGGGGATGACGTTTGCCGACGCTCAAAAACTGCCTGCCGTCTTTTTCGTCCGCCGAAACGACAATAGCGTTACAATGCTCTTATCAACGGCGGCCAAAGATTTGATTGGAGAATAAAATATGGAAAACATCAGCCATCAGGGAACCGTAACCTCCGTGAACCCGCCCAAAGTCTATGTCCAGATAACCAGTTACTCGGCTTGCCACAATTGCGACGCCAGACACGGCTGCGGGTTGATGGAATGCCGCAACAAAAGCGTGGAAATCGACACGCCCGAGGCACAGCTGTATCGTCCCGGCGACAAAGTAATCGTATCATTAGCCCCGCATTTTGGATTTTTAGCCGTGTTTTACGGTTATATTCTGCCGCTTTTAGTGATGTTGATAACTCTCCTAACCGTTGTTTTTGCTGGATTTTCGGAGCTTATTGCCGGCCTGTCGTCGATAATTGTCTTGATTCCTTATTATTTCTGGCTATTCTTAAACCGTGCACGTTTCAGGCAACAGTTTAATTTCAAAATATCCAAACAATAAATTTCACGGGGAAACCAATGGAAAATATAGTCTTATTGAATATGTTGGTATTAGGGAGCATAGCTCTGGTGGCCGCCGTAATTCTTTATGTCGTCTCAAAAAAATTTGCCGTTAAGGAAAATCCCAAAATCGCCGAAATTGAAGAGCTTTTGCCTCAGGCAAACTGCGGTGGATGCGGCAAAGCCGGCTGCCATGACTTTGCCGACGCCTGTGCCGGCGTGGACGAAGCCGGTTTTCCCCAGCTGTTCTGCCCCGTAGGCGGCCAGGCCGTAATGGACAAGATAGCCGCGAAACTCGGTTTTCAAGCCGTAGCCAAAGAACCGACCGTCGCCGTTTTACGTTGCAACGGTACCTGTAAAAACGCCCCCGCCAAAATATGTTATGACGGTGTAAGCAGCTGCCGGATTGCTTCCCGCATATCCAGCGGCCAAACCGGTTGTCCTACCGGCTGTCTCCGATTGGGAGACTGCGTCAAGGTATGTAAGTTTGATGCCTTGCACATTGACCCCGAAACCGGTATCCCGGTCGTAGATGAAGACAAATGCACGTCCTGCGGCGCCTGCGTCAAAATGTGTCCGCGGCAATTGTTTGAAATCCGTCCCAAAGGCAAAAACGGCAACCGTGTATACGTTGCCTGCCGCAACACCCAAAAGGGAGCTGTCGCCCGTAAAAACTGCGCAGTCGCATGCATCGGCTGTATGAAATGCGCCAAAATCAATCCGGAAATAAAAGTCGAAAACAATTTATCCTATATTCCGGTTTCGGTTTCTGCCGAGGAATACGGTGCCCAACTGGCGCAAAACTGCCCCACCGGCGCTATCATATGCACCAAATGCACCCCGGCGCCACAGGAGAAAAACAATGATTAAGCTAAAAACCTTTGCCATCGGCGGCATTCACCCCGACAAACACAAAATAACCACAGATTCTCCCATTATTGACGCCGGGCTGCCTGAAACGGTTTATATCCCCGTTAAACAACATATCGGTTCTCCCGCCAAAATTATGGTAAAAAAAGGCGACCGTGTCAAAGTAGGCACTTTGCTGGCCGATGCCGACGGTATCGTATCTTCCGACGTACACTCTTCTGTTTCGGGAGAAGTGCTGAAAGTCGAAGCCGTTGAAGGCGAATTCGGCTATCTTGAAGATATGATTACCATCAAGGTAGAAGGCGACGAATTCGAAGAAAGCATTGACCGCTCAACCGAAATTAACCGGGAAATTCCGTTTTCGCCGGAAGAAATCGTGGCAAAAATTCGAGAAGCCGGCATCGTCGGCATGGGCGGCGCCGGTTATCCCACGCCCATCAAGACGAAACTGCCCGAAGGCAAAAAAGTCGATTGCCTGATTATCAACGGCATCGAATGTGAACCTTTCCTGACTGCGGACGACCACCTGATGATTGAAAAGGCGGAACAAATCGTTATCGGAGCAAAAATCATCAACAAAGCACTGGGCATTCAAAACGCCATTATTGCCATTGACGAAAACAAACCCCGGGCAATTGAAATACTCACCAAAATAACCAAAACCTATATCGGCGTAAACGTCCAGGTTTGCTCTACCAAATATCCTCAGGGCGGCGAAAAACAGCTGATTACCGCCGTTACCGGAAGAGAAGTTCCGTCTGGAAAACTTCCTGCCGACGCCGGATGCTTGGTTCAAAACGTCGGAACCGTCTTTGCCATCTATGAGGCGGTAATGAAAAACAAACCTTTGTTTGAACGTATCGTAACCGTCAGCGGAGATGCCTGTCTTCATCCTGCCAACTACCGGGTCAGGGTAGGGACACCTGCGTCTTTCCTGATTGAAAAGGCCGGAGGAATAACGCCCGACGTCGCTCAGGTAATTTTTGGCGGCCCGATGATGGGAACGTCGGCGTTTAACGTCAATGCCCCCATAACCAAGCTGACTTCCGGAATTTTGCTGCTGTCCGACCGTCTGACTCACAAAGAGGCCGAACAAAGCTGCATTCGCTGCGGCAAATGCGGCGAAGTATGCCCCATGGGACTGCAACCGTTCCGCATCGGTCAGTTCGTCCGTGCCGATATGCTGGAAGAAACCAAGGAATGCAATGTTTTAGACTGTATAGAATGTGGCTGCTGCGCCTTCACCTGTCCCGCTAACTTGCCCTTGTTGGACTATTGCAAACTTGCTAAATACGAACTAAAGAGGAAAAAATAACGACTATGCTCAAAATCTCGACTGCTCCTCATATGCACACCGACCGCACCACCGCAAGCCTGATGCGTGACGTTGTCATCGCCTTGCTCCCCGCTGCCGTTGCCGCTGTGCTGTTTTTTGGCGTCGGAGCTCTGAAAGTAATACTGACGTCTGTTGCCGGCTGTGTTTTATTTGAATACCTTGCCGGCCGCTATTGGTTCAAGACCGGAAACACGACTCGCGATTTTTCCGCCGTCATCACCGGTCTGCTGCTGGCTTTTAATTTGCCGAGCACTATGCCGATATTAATGATTTTGGTCGGTTGTTTTATTGCCATTGTCGTTGCCAAGCTCTGCTACGGCGGTCTCGGAAAAAACATTTTCAATCCGGCTCTGGTCGGACGCGTGTTCCTTTTTATTTCCTTTCCCGTGCAAATGACGATTTGGCCGAAACCGGACTTCTTAAACTTTTTTTCAACCGATGTTCAAACCGGCGCCACGACTTTAGGAATTCTGAAGCACCTTGATGCCCAAACCTCGGCAACCGCGCTGACTCAGGGACAGTTCTCTGCCCATGACCTGCCGACCTACTGGCAGATGTTTGTCGGATATACCGGCGGTTGCATCGGCGAAGTCTCCGCTTTGGCCTTGCTGCTCGGACTTGCCTATATGCTTTACCGTCGCGTAATCACCTGGCATATTCCGTTTTATTACATTTCCACCGTTTTTCTCATCACAGCCGTCATGTGGCTCATTACCGGCGATGTAAAATATGAACCGGTTACCCACTTGCTCTCCGGAGGATTGATGCTGGGAGCCATATTTATGGCCACCGACTACACAACCTCGCCAATGAGCAAAAACGGACAAATTCTTTTTGCGGTTTGCTGTGCAATTTTAACCGTCATCATCAGACTTTACAGCGCATATCCCGAAGGCGTTTCTTTTGCCATCCTGATTATGAACGCTTTTGTTCCGCTGATTGACAAATATTCAAAACCGCGCATTTACGGCACCCGGAGGTAAGGCTTATGAGCAACAAGACCAAAACATCCTCAAGTTTTTTTAATATGGTGGTTACGCTGGTGCTGATTGCCGTCCTTTCGGCGTTTGTCCTTGCCAAAGTGGAACTGTTTACCAAAGAGCCCATTCAAAAAGCCAAAGACCAACGGGAGCTCCAGGCCATTTCGGAAGTCGTCAACGAATTCGACAACAATCCCTTCGAAGAAAGGATGATTATCACCACTCCGAACAAAAAACACAAGCTGGAACTTTATCCCGCACGCAAAGACGGCGTCATCAACTCTTTCGCCATCAAAACCTACACCAATACCGGATTTGGCGGAAGAATGGAACTGATTGTCGGTTTCTACATCGACGGAACAATAAAAAATTTCAAAGTCATCGACCACAAAGAAACGCCAGGCTTGGGATCAAAAGTCAATGAACCGCGTTTCAAAGAACAGTTTAACGGCTTTAATCCCAACAAACATAAATTCAAGGTAAAACAAGACGGCGGCGAAATTGACGCCGTAACTGCGGCAACCATCAGTTCCCGCGCCGTTATCAGCGCCATTCAGCGGGCGGTTGACGCTTACAATAACTTTAATGCAGGTAATTAGTCATGGATAAAACAAGTCTTAACAACCTTACGCGCGGCATTATCAGAGAAAATCCCACATTTGTCATGCTGCTCGGTATGTGCCCGACATTGGGCGTAACCACCTCGGCTTTGAACGGATTGGGCATGGGGCTCGCGACATTATTCGTCCTAATCCTGTCCAACGCAGCCATTTCTCTGGTAAAAAACTTTATTCCCGATATGGTGCGCATTCCCAGTTTCATTGTCATCATCGCGTCGTTCGTAACCGTTGTAGACCTGTTGATGGCGGCTTACCTCCCGACGTTGCACGCCGCTTTGGGCATTTTTATTCCCCTGATTGTCGTAAACTGCATCATTTTAGGCCGTGCGGAGGCCTTTGCCTCAAAAAACAATCTGTTTCAGTCCGTACTTGACGCAATCGGCATGGGCATTGGTTTTACGCTGGGATTAACCCTTCTGGGGTCGGTCCGGGAGATTCTCGGCAACGGATCGCTGTTTGGCTATGGCTTTTTGGGTGAAGATGCCAATACCATGCTGTTGTTTATTATGCCGCCGGGAGCGTTTTTGGCACTGGCCGGATTGATAGTAACCGTTAACCATCTTCGGGGAGCAAAATAATCATGGCGTATTTTATGATTTTTATTACCGGAATATTTGTTAATAACATCATTCTGTCGCAGTTTTTGGGAATTTGTCCGTTTCTCGGCGTTTCAAAAAAAATTTCCACTGCCGCGGGTATGGGTTTTGCCGTTATGTTCGTCATGACCATCTCCACTATAGTGACGTTCCTGATTTATTACACATTCTTACAACCCTACGAACTCACTTTTATGACGACGGTAACGTTCATCCTGGTGATTGCGGCACTTGTGCAAATGGTCGAAATCATCATCAAGAAAGTTTCGCCGGCTCTTTATCAGGCTTTGGGAATATTCCTGCCGCTCATTACCACTAACTGCGCCGTTTTGGGTATTGCCATTCTGACCATTCAGAAAAACTACACGCTTGTTGCCGGAGTTTGTTACGCTCTGGCGGCTTCAATGGGCTTTACGCTGGCCATTATCCTCTTTGCCGGCATCCGCGAACGCCTGAATTTTACCGCGGTTCCCAAAGCTTTGCGCGGAACGCCGATAGCCCTGATTAGCGCCGGATTGCTTTCCATGGCGTTTATGGGCTTTGCCGGCATCAGCAACTAGTTTCCGGATAAACAGAAGGCCCGCATTGTCCTGACGACAATCGGGCCTTGTGTTTTGGATTAATTTAAAGATTTGTAACCTTCAAATTCGTTCAACGGAATGATTTCTGTCTCTCCCTGTGTTTGGGCCACGACAAAATATTCCGAACCGCGGCTTTGTCTGTAAGCCTGAAGCAGTTTCAACGTTTCCGGCGAATTTTTGAATTCTTCCGCAGCCTGGGCATAACTGACTTTGCGAGTATTCCAGCCGATGATAATCCTGACGGGATACGATACGCCGGGCAAAAGAGTATATTTCACGACATAGGAAAAACCTTCTCCCTTAGCTTTCTGAACGACCAGATTAAAATCCTTGCTGATTCTGCTGTCAGTACCTAAGCAGCAATACGGGCCAAAATAATATCCTTCCATAGCACATAATATTTTGAGGTTGAACAATATAATTTAATATTCTTAGATAACGTACCCTCAAATCTAAAAACATTAACCTTTTTTGTCAATTTATTTGTTCACCAGGCTTTGCAGATTCCTCAAAACGTCTTCAAACATCTGCTCGGTCAAAACCCCCGTATTGACGTTGTAACGCGAGGTATGATAGGAGTTCACCATCCATAAGTTATGGCGATCCAAACGATGTACGCCGTTGTGGGTAAACTTGAATGCTGATTTTTTGTACCCCAACACGCTCAACACCGCATTATGCGCAACGCTCCCCAAGGTCAAAACGGCTCTAAGATTAGGCATGGAAGCGATTTCCGCCGTCAGATAAGCGCCGCAGTTCTTAACCTCGTCACCGGTAACTTTATTTTGCGGCGGCACACAACGAACCGAATTGGTGATTCTGACGTTTATCAAACGAAATCCGTCGTCTTTGCGCCTTTGATAGTCGCCTTCCGCCCAACCGTATTTCTTCAACATCGGATACAGCAAATCCCCCGCATAATCTCCGGTAAAAGGGCGGTTGGTCTGGTTTGCGCCGTTAAGTCCGGGAGCAAGACCCACCACCAGGATTTGGGCTTCCAGCGGACCAAAAGGCTCCACCGGACCATTGTAATAATGCGGATACTTGGCAATGTTCGCCTGCCGAAATTCAATCAGGCGAGGGCATTTGCAACAACTTTTATCAGGACACACAAAACTCATTTTCAAGCCTTTCGAAAAATTTTTTAATAATTTAGCACTTAATGTTTAATATTTCGCAAACACACCGTCCGGTTGGCTTTGTTCCACATAAAAATATTTTAGTTGCAAATATTTTTTTATCCTGCTATTGTTTTTCTCGTAATTGGAACTAAATCACAATTACAACTCTCCTGGACTATAAATATGGACTATCGTATGTGAAAAAACTTATTTATAAATGGAGTTTATACAAATGAATAAAGCTTTATTGTTAGCAGGCGCAGCCTGTGTTTTATGTCTTTCCACCCCAGCTAAAGCACAACAGATGTTCGGTCACGAAATCGAGCCGTATATCGGTGCCGACTATATCTTCACCAGTGCTGACTTCAAAAAGGCCGGCAATCTTCTTAAAGAAGACTACAACGGCGGTGCCGTCAACATTGGTACCCGTCTGGGCAAATATGCCGGTTTGGAAGCTTACTATCAGATGACCGGTGAAAGAAAAGCCAAACATGAAAGCGGTTCAGACCTCAAGAGCAAATTCCGTTCTTACGGTTTAGACCTCTTTGGTTACCTGCCGCTCGGCTGTGCCGACAAAGTTGATTTGCTGGCTTCCGTCGGTGCCGGAAACTATACTCTTAAAGTTAAAGGGGATCCGACCGGCGAATACGATAAGGATCATATGGGCTATCGTTTCGGTGTCGGTGCCCAGTACAACTTCAATGAACACGTTTCTGCACGTGTAATGGGTCGTTACACCTATGTTGATACCAAATATCTTGACAGCTTGATGGAAGTCAATGCCGGTTTAAGATACACTTTCTAATCTGACTGCGTTTATAACCGCTTTCGTTTTTTTCGGAAGCGGTTATATTTTAATTTAATTTATTACAATCTTAAAATTTCGGTTTTCTTAAGACTTACACAAGAAAAAACACAATAACTTGGAGCTTAAAAGATATGAAAAAAACATTATTGTTGGCCGGTGCCGCCTGTTTGTTTCCGGTTCTGGCTAATGCTCAGATGATGAGCGGTAATGAAGCAAAATCTTACATCGGCGTCGACTACATTTATGACAAGGCCGATTTCAAAAAAGACGCCAAATCGCTTGATGACGGTTACAATTCGGCTTCGGTCAATGCCGGCGTGAGGGTAGAGGACTTCGGCGTCGAAGCGTTCTACCAGCATTCTGGGGAAAGGAAAACGCACCTTTCTGCAGCAGAAGGCGGAGAACACAAATTCAAATTCCAGGCGTATGGTTTGGACTTGTTTGGATATGCTCCGATAGGAATGAATGAGGATTTTGACCTTTTAGCCTCAATCGGTATCGCAAATTATGACACCAAACATAAAAATGAAAAAGGCAAAGAATCAAAAGGACGCATCGGCTATCGTTTCGGCGTCGGTGCCCAGTATAACCTGACCGAAAACTTTTCCGTCCGCGTTATGGGGCGCTACAACTACATCGGTATGCGTAACCTTGACAGCTTCAAAGAACTCACCGCCGGTGTCCGATACTCTTTCTAAAACTTGTCTTTCAAAAACAAAAGCCGTCTTTAACAGACGGCTTTTTGCATCTTAAAGCTCCAGACAGCCCTCGCAGTAACGTTTCAGCATCTCCATAACTTTAATGTAGTAATCCTTTCCGTGCGGAAGAAAATTCTTCAGCGCCGCAGAACGAACTTCCTTTGTATAGGAATTGTCTTGATTACGGCGATATCCGACCAATGTGACAAATTCAACCTTACCTTTCATCAGGTTAATTATGTCGTCAATGTCCGTTTCATATATGCCGTCAACTTCTTCCGGCTGCATTTTAACGTCTTCAAGGCTTTTATCCGTCTCCAACACATAAGTGGAGCAAAATTCCCGGTTGCACAAACCGGTATCTTCCTGAACCAACAGACGCGTAAACAGTTTGGTCAGCTTGTCGACATTAACCGTCAGCCCCAGTTCTTCCTCAATTTCCCGAATGCCGTCTTTGGGCTTTTCTCCTGAATGCAAATGCCCGGCAGCGGAAATATCCAGCATATTGGGATAAATTGTTTTATCTTCCCCGCGCAACTGCAACCAGACTTTTTTGCTGTCCTTATTGACAATCCAGCAATGGAAAACCCGGTGCCACAAACCCTCCCGGTGCGCTTGCGATTTCATTGCCGTTCCCAGATGATTCATATTTTCATCATATATGTCTATCAACTCGTCTGCCATTACATCCTCCTTTCAGACGTTTTCCGCTTTCCACAAAATTCCGTTGACGTCTTTGCCATCCTCTTTGCGAAGCACCATTTTCTTGCAGCTGATTTTTGTATAACCGTTGTCTCTAAGCAGATTTTCAACATAATCCTGCCGATGTTTATATCGTCCGTTGGGCATAACCCTATAAGCCTCGGTGCCGTCATATAGCTCAGTGGTAAAAATCAGCTTTATCCCGCTGACGGCAGCCGCAAACTCCTTCAAATCGCCTATATATCCCAAAACGTCCGCCGCTATGGCCCAGTCATAATTATGATTGTTGTACAAAAACTCCACCACGTCTGACTGCACCAGCCTGTCATATATGTTTTTGGCCCGCGCCGCTTCCAGCATTTTGGCTGATATGTCTACTCCCGTGAGAGTAACCCCAGGGCCTTTAATAACTTCACCAACCAGCCCCGTACCACACCCCAAATCCACAACGGAAGCTTTAACATTTCCAAGAGCTCGTCCCACAGCCATCGGAACTGAATAGCCCAAATTCTTGACAACCAGCTCATAATTATCAGCAAAACCGTCAAACAGCTTTTCACTATAAATTTGATTATTTTCAATGTCTTCTCCCTTAAAAGCAGCGGCGATCTTTTCGGCAAAAATGTTTTCCGGTGCCTGACGCACCCAGTTTTCGGCAATTTTTAAGGCTTCTTCCGGCTGCTGGCGCTGATAAAGCGTCAATGTCTCCGCCAGATTAATTGAAATCTGCTCAAGTTCCGGTTTCAAAACGTAAGCATTAAACAAAAGTCCCAAAGCCTGCTCATAGTCACCGCAATCCCGCAAAATAACGGCCAGATTATTGCTCACTTCTGCGGATTTTGGGTTGATGATAACGGCCTGGCGGTATTCTTCCAAAGCCTCCGCGGTTCTTTTTTGCTTATACAACAGTTCGGCAAAGTTGTTATGGGCGTCAAAATTTTTCGGCGCCAGTTCCAAAACCCTCTTATAACCTTTCTCGGCCTTTTCAAAATCATTCTCACGGCTGGCTATGTCTGCCAATCCCAACAAAGCGGCAATATTATATTCGTTCAGCAAAACCGCTTTTTCAAAATAAATTTTGGCATTGGCAGTCTGTCCTTCTTTAAGCGCCAATGTTCCCAATACCACCCGGACTTCATCAGACATCGGAGCCAGCTCTTTGGCCCGGATGGCCGCCGGCCAGGCTTTGTCATCCTGTCCGCGTTCAAGATAAAGCCGCCCCAGATAATAAAAGATGACGGCTTCGTCTTTATAGGTCTGCGCCAGCCGCTCCAGCTCTTCAATTGCCATGCTGCTGTTGCTCTCGCTGTAGCTCATTGCCCGGTTTGCCTTGGCTTCGACATAATCCCCGTCAATTTCCAGCGCCTTGCTCCAATAAACGCGGGCCTGCTCAAGTTTTCCCAGCGACTGACAGATAAGCCCCATCTCATTGTACGCTTCTTTAATGTCCGGTTGCAATGCCAGCGCTTTTTCAAAACTCTCCAAAGCCTCTACCGGCTTGTTGTCCAGCTTGAGCGAAAAGGCAAGATTGTAATAAAAAGGCGCGCGGGCAGGGGCCTGCCTAATCGCCTGATAAAACAAGCTGCAAGCTTCGTCCTGCACCCCTTTGGCCTGGGCAACCAACCCCAGAAGATTCAAGACTTCCGGCTGTTGGGGTGCCGTTTCCAAAATCCGGCGGTAAATCTGTTCTGCTTCGTTGAGCTGTCCGGCTTCATGCAACTGCACAGCCCGCTGAAACAAAAGTTCGTATGACATCGGAACATCCTTTTTTTCAAAACTTTTTACATTGTAATCCAAATAAGCTTAAAATCCACTAAATTTTGAAAAAAACTCTTGATTTTAAGCAATTATTGTTATAAATTGCAGCCACTTCCAGGAATGAAGACAGAACAACTGCCTCGTTTGACACCGATAAGTCAAAACTACTGGGACAATAAATAATGTAATGAAATAAAAGGAAAATCTAAATGAAAAGTATCGTTTCTGCAAAGAAAAAGAAAGAACGTCAGTATCATGGCCCGATTTGGGGCAATGCTAACGCTTCCTATGCCAAAAGAGAATATGCTCCCGGCCAGCACGGTCAGAGAAAAAAGAAAATGACCGACTACGGCGAGCAGCTGAACGCCAAACAAAGATTGAAAACATACTATGGTAACGTTTCTGAAAAACAGTTCCACAAATATTATGTTGAAGCAATCAGAAGAACCGGCGACGCCGCTGAAAACCTCATCGGTTTGCTGGAGTCTCGTTTGGACAACTTGGTATACAAAGCAAAGTTCGTTCCGACCATCTTTGCTGCCCGCCAGTTCGTAAACCATGGCCACATTACTGTTAACGGCAAAAAGGTAAACATTCCTTCTTACATGGTTAAAGCCGGCGATGTTATCGAAGTCCGCGAAAAATCAAAACAGCTGCCGATAGTTATCGCTGCTGTTGAGTCTGCCGGTCGTGACGTTCCGTCATATATCGAAGTAGACAACAAAAAATTGAGTGCAAAATACAGCTTTGTTCCCAAATTTGACGATGTTCCTTATGCAGGCATCATGGAACCCAGCTTGGTTATCGAGTTCTACTCCAGATAATCTGCTTTTACGCTTAAAACGAAAATCCTCAGAAGTTATGCAAGCTCTGAGGATTTTTGCTTTAAAATTAATATAAATTATGCTTAGATAACTGACAACAGAGAGATATTTTCAAGAGGTTACACTATGGAAGACGTTATTATTGATGATCGCAGACAGGCTTCTGCCAAAGCCGTAAACCGTGAAAAAGAAGCTACCCGAGGCCGCCCGCGTCGCCGCAGATTTCGGCAGTATCTGGTCGATTTGTTCGTCAAAAGTATGATGGCCGCCAGCTTGATTGCCATCAACTTTGTTCTCTTTGCCGAAGCCGGAAGCTACAGCATTTTCACCGGAGCTCAACAGTTGAACACCGAAGCCATGTACATTCTGGCTGCTGTATTCGGCCTTTGTTTCCTGATATCATACCTCTGTTCCTTTTCCAAACTTCTGCAAAACCTTTTTACAACCGGTGTTTTTGCGCTCTTTTTGTTGGCTGTTTTCAATCAGTTTGCCCTGTTTGACAAAGAGTCCGTACTCTCTAATGTCATCAGCGCAGACGGTGAACTCGGCGTGCTGTTGTCAACCGGTTCCCACCTGGTTTTGACCGGAGTACTTTCCCTTATTTTTCTGATATTCCTGACGAGTGCAGGCCGGTTAACCCAAACCTATTTGCTGGGCATTCTGCTTTTTATCCTCGGCGGACTGCTGGCACAGGGATACATGAACCCGACACCCTATAATTTCCGCACCTCGTTCGACCTACTGAGCAGTCAGGATCTTGCCAAAGAAACTGACGACGGCAAACGTTTCATTCACATAGCTATGCCTTCGCTGACGTCCTACAGCAACCTCCGCAGTTTTATCAATGACAAACCCGGAAACGAGGCCTATAACAAAAAAATCCAGACAGCTATGGACGCAATGCTCGGATTTTACGTTCAAAACAACTTTACCTTGTATCAGAATGCCTATCTTGAAGGAACCAATCCCTTTCTCAATCTGACTCAGTCATACAATCCGGTCAACCTGAACCAAAACCCGATGGAAAATACTTTGAATAACGTTTTATTCAAAAGCTACTTTGACTTTGACAACATTGTCTCTCCCACGGTTTACCTCAAAAACAACAAACTGTTCGACAGTTTCCGTAAAAATAAATATCACCTGAAAGTCTACGAAACCCGCGGTATTGAAACTTGTAACGTCAACAACGAAAAAGCCGTAGACAAATGCATCCAGAAAGAGAACGTCCCCTTCAATTTGGAACAAACCAACTTCTCTACGCTGCAAAAGACTTATCTGCTGCTGATACAATGGTTGGAAAGCACCGGCTTAATAACCGACTTCTCCATGGTCAACGAGGGAATGAAGCTGATTGTTCCCGGCCTGCCCAACAATCAGTTCTCCACCAAACAGTTATATGTTGCCAACTCCTTTAAGGCTCTCGACCTTCTGGCAAAAGACATCAGCACCGACCGCGGCAACAATGCTTACTTTGTCATTATGGATATGCCGGCCGAACTGTTTATCTACGACAGCTTCTGCAATCTGAAGCCGCTCAGCCAATGGATTAGTGCCGACAGCGCCAATACCGTAAAAAAACGTGAAGCCTATGCGGAACAAATGACCTGTCTTTACGGACAGTTGGAAAACTTTATGCAGAGACTGTCCAACGATTACAAGCTCAAAAAAACCGTAATCGTAATAGAAGGCCTGAGCGCTCCCCAAAACATCACTTCGACCAGAACGGCGGAATTTGCAAAACAAATGCGCGAAAACAAAGGCGTCACCATGGCCATTTACGATCCCATGAAAGACGCTTCGCATATTGCCTCACAAATTTGCAGAACGCCGGATATCTTAAAAAGCTATCTGTATAAAAAATCAGCCTGCAGCCAGCTTCACGGGATGAATCTCGCAGAACAGCCGCTGAAAGAGCTTATGAACAACTACAATAACGAAGCAATAACCAATGCCGAAATCGCTTCCGGCCATAAAAACTTCTTAAAATGGTACCAAAAATGGGCAAAAACCAATAACCTCAACAACAATCTCGACAACCTTGTTGAAGAAGAAACCGAAACTCCGGATAATGCGCAGCCCCAGACGGAAAATAAAGATGAGCCGGTTGACCAAAGCGCTTCGTTGCCGGAAACGGAATTAAAAGCAACGCCGACTGCCGCCGCTGCCGAAGAGCTTGACAAAGAAACCGTAGAAAAGCCTTTGTCCGCGGCAGTAAAAGAAGAAGCCCAAAAAAACAATGAAGTCGTTGTCGACCAGAACAGCCAGACGAACAAGACACCGTCAACTGTCGAAGAACTCGTCCAAACTGTCCAGAAAAAACAAAACGACCAACAAAAGGATAACGCAAAAATAAATATGGAAATCAAAGTCATCGACACTCAGGCTCCGGAAGTCATCCCCGGAACGCATGATGTTCTTCCGCCTTTTTTGGAAGACGATGACAATGAAGTTCCTCCGGCAGACAAATAAGGATATCCGGCTTGCCCAACAAAATATCAAATGGCTGCTTAAGCCCGCTCAATCAACGCCGTATCAATATTTTCAGACAAAATCGGCGGGCATGGTGGTCATTTGTTCTGTTTTGCATCATATTCGGCATCAGCCTCTTGGCCGAATTGCTGGCCAATGACCAGCCGTTGGTTGTCAAATATCAAGGGGAATATTATTTTCCCATTGTCAAAACATACAACGAGCAGACTTTCGGCGGAGACTTTCCGACACCGGCCGACTACCGGGACCCCTATATCAGAAACAACATAAACGCGAACGGTTATATGCTGTTTCCGCCACTGCCATACTCTTTCAATACCGTTGATTACGAGCTTGACACACCGACGCCGTCCGCTCCCTCCCGACATCATTGGCTGGGCACCGATGACGAAGGCAGGGACATATTGGCCAGAATTATTTACGGTCTGAGAATATCTGTTGTTTTTGCCTTTGTTCTCACCGTATTATCCTCGCTCATCGGCATTTTTGCCGGAGCGGTTCAGGGATATTTCGGCGGCAAAATAGATATTTTCTTTCAACGTTTTCAGGAGATATGGGAGGCGCTGCCCCAGCTTTTCGTACTGATTATCGTTGCCAGCATCTTCGCTCCTTCTTTTTGGACGTTGCTCATTATAATGCTCTGCTTTACATGGATGAGCCTTACCGGCGTTGTCCGCGCCGAATTTCTTCGTACCCGCAACTTTGAATTTGTTAAAGCCGCCAAGGCGTTGGGCGTAGGGGATTTTCGTATTATTTTCCGACACATTCTGCCTAATGCCGTCATCGCAACAATTACCTTTGTGCCCTTTCTGCTGTCGGAAGCAATCGTCGCCTTGACCGCGCTTGACTTTCTGGGGCTGGGACTTTCTCAGGAATACCCGTCTCTCGGCGACTTGGTCCGTCAGGGAAAAGACAACCTTCAGGCACCTTGGATAGGTATCTCGATATTTGTTGTCTTGTCCACATTGCTCACTTTACTTATTTTTATCGGTGAGGGCATTCGTGACGCTTTTGACGCAAGGAAAAACAAATGAATAAACCGATACTTAAAGTAACAGACCTCAGCGTTGGCTTTCATCAGGACGGCAAAGATTTTTATGCCGTCAACGACGTTTCTTTTGAGTTAAACAAAGGGGAGGTCTTAGGTATCGTTGGTGAATCCGGTTCCGGAAAATCCCTCACAGCATTGTCCATCCTCGGTCTTCTTCCTTATCCAAAGGCATTTCACGACAAAAAATCATCCATAAAATTCAACGAAATAGAACTTATAAACAATCCTAAGCTTTCACGCTTCAGGGGAAACAGATTGGGCTTTATCTTCCAGGAACCGATGTCTTCGCTCAATCCGCTCCACACCGTTGGGCACCAAATTGCCGAAACGCTGATCCTTCATCAGGGACTAACAGCCAAAAAAGCCAGAAGGGAAGTTCTGCGCCTGTTGACTCTGACCGGCATCAAAAATGCCCGAGAACGCCTAAAGGCTTATCCGCACCAACTTTCCGGCGGCCAACGGCAAAGGATTATGATAGCAATGGCCATTGCCAACCGTCCTGACCTCCTGATTGCCGACGAACCGACAACTGCGTTGGATGTTACAGTTCAGGCCCAAATCATTGATTTGCTGATTAAATTAAAAAACCAATTGCAAATGTCCATTATTTTCATTTCGCACGATCTGCATCTCATCCGCAAAATCGCAGACCGAACCATTGTGATGAAATCAGGTAGAATCATAGAGCAGGGACTAACCGAAAAAATTTTCCTGTCTCCGCAAAAAGAATATACAAAAACATTAATAAATTCAATCAACACATTGAAACAAAGCAATAACATCTCAAGAAAAAATATCTTGGAGGTAAAAAATCTCAATGTTGAATTTCCCTTAAAAAAGAACTTTTGGGGAATAACCACTCAAACGATAAAAGCCGTTGACAACGTTTCGCTTACTCTTAAGCAGGGCGAAACCTTAGGAATTGTCGGTGAATCCGGCTCCGGAAAAACGACGCTTGGCCAGGCCATTTGCCGACTGACCAAGTCTGCCGGACAAATTCTGTTTGACAATCGAGACTTAAACACGCTTTCCAACAAACAACTGCGGCCTTTGCGAAGCCGAATGCAAATCATTTTCCAAGACCCCTATAATTCACTAAACCCGAGGATGACCGTTGAACAAATCATCGCCGAAGGCCTTATAGTAAAAAACAATAAATTACATAAAAATCAAATAATTAACAAAACAATTAAAGAAATTGGATTAACAGAAAAAGACCTTTTAAAATACCCTCACGAATTTTCCGGCGGTCAACGGCAGCGTATTGCCATCGCTCGAGCCTTGGTTATGGAGCCGCAGCTTTTAATCCTCGATGAACCTACTTCCGCGCTGGATGTTACCATTCAGGCACAAATAATAAAACTTCTTCAGGATATTCAAAAGAGTAGGGGATTATCTTATATTTTTATTTCACACGATATGCGTGCCGTTAAAGCAGTTTCTGACCGTATTGCAGTAATGAAAGACGGAAAAATCGTCGAACTAGGCACCAGAAGTGAAATCTTTGAGCATCCCCGGCAGTTGTACACTCAAAACCTCATTCAAGCTTCATTATAAGGGGAATAAATCCGATGCCTCAGACTTCAAAGGATAACTTACTGAATTTAATGAACTTTCTCGGAAGATTTAAAGACCTGAAGCGCAGCGGATGGCTGGCCCGAAAAGTATCTTCTCCGGAAAGCGATGCCGAACACAGTTTTTCACTGGCGTTTCAGGCTTTGCTGCTTACACCGTCATATCTTGACCGTTGCCGCTGCATCGAATTAGCCCTTGCTCACGACATAGCGGAAGTCTACAGCGGAGATATGCTTCCCGGAGAAATTGACGCTGCCGAAAAACATCAAAAGGAAAGGGAGGCCGTCTGTCGTTTGTCCAAAGAACTGAATGCTCCGACCTTGATTGAACTGTTTGATGAATACGAAAACCAGGAAACGCCGGAATCTCGCTTTATCAAATCTCTTGACAAGCTGGACAACGTCTTGCTGGCACATTACTATGATGCCTGTCATCGTGCGCCTCAGCCTTTGTTTGAAGAATTTTCAAACGGTGCAAAAAAATACCTGAAGAACCACCCGCAAAAAGAAAACGAAACGGCTGTAAATATCATTAAAATTCTGGAACAATAATCAAACTTCCTTGTATATAATTAAAACTATCTGTTTGTTTTAATCCGACTGCGGTAGTAGAGTAAAATCATCTCAGCAATAAGAAATAAGGACTGAAATCTATGAGTAAAATTAAAATTTATTTGCTAATCCTGGCCGTGGCAATCGTTGCCGTCGCCCTTGGTTATATGATGCATATCAAGCCTATCCAATCCCTTTGCGCCGCAAGCCTGACTTATATGAAAAACCCGGTCCTGCCGGTTACTGCCGCTGTTTGCGCCTTTTTATTCTACGGAGTAAAAAACTACTGGCTTATCATTATCGGCTGTGCCATCGTCACCGCCGTTGTTATGCAGTTTGTTATCGTGGGCCACGGCACGACAATCTTTTTATTTACCAGCAGGGCTTTGGCTTTCCTGGTCGTTGTGTATTTGATGAACCTGGTAAAACTAATTTTTAACGAAGCTTAAAATAAACCAGATAAACAATAAAGGCGAGGGAGTGTCACAACTCTCTCGTTTTTTTATGACTGAACCGCACCGGAACCTTAAATGTAAAACCAAAGACGTACACGGCACAATCATCAAAACAAATAAATTTGCTTACAAAATTATGTTGTCATTAACGTCGCAAACAACAAATTTCCTCAATTTAAACGATTATAATCCAGTGGAAATACTTTCACAGAAACAACGTTAACCATTGACAAAATTAACAACCCTTTGAATTAGCATAAAATAACGGAGGGGAGATGCGTTGACCTCGCATAAATTTGTCGCATAATGTATATTATGAATAGTAAAGACACAATAAAAAGAAGTATTAATAAAAAAACGTCATATTTTATTTACCCGGAAACTTTCATTTATTGCACTCTCACGACGAGCAAAATTATTTTTACCGAAGATTTATCCGTCAGCTCTTTATAAATTGATTGTAATAATGCCTTTATCGACGGCCAGATATATTACATAACCGACAATCCCGCAGCCAATCAATATCAACCATAATTTCAGGCTTAAATTTTTTCTGTAATACAAACCCTGACGACCGGCATGAATATACGAACCTTTCGTTCCATAGCCCAAACGCAGCCCTTTAGCGCCAAACGACATTCCCAGACCGGATTTAGATAGGTTCAACCGCAATGGCCCCAAATTAATACCTTTTTTTAAATAAAATCCCATTTCGCTTATATCCGTTTCCAAATTCTTTGCTTGTTAATCTCTTCTTTTTCACGAAACGCTTTTTCCAAATCCACACCGTGCATATTGGCCATTCCCAGCAAAATAATAAAGACGTCTGCCATCTCCAGCTTTATATCCCCTATATGAGAACCGCTGCCGATGGAACCGCCTTTCATATGTTTTCGGATAGCGGATATTAACTCGCCGCATTCTTCTGCCAGCATCATACAATCCAGCTTAGGATCGGACAGGTTCAAACCTCGCTGTTCCTTCATCTTTTGCACATAGTCCTGAAAGTCCGCAATAACCGGATTATCTTTAAGTTTCAAATCGTTATCATCCATTTCAAACCCTTTCCTTTATACAAGCTCTTTGCGGAACTCCCTTTTTATCGTCTTATAAAGCAGCGGACTTACATGGCCGCTGTCAGGAACGACAACTAAGCGTGACCTGGGCAGAGCCTTATGCACTTCATAGGCACCCTTTAACGGACAAACAAAATCAAGCCGATTATGCACGATAACCGCAGGTATATCTTTGATTTTACTCAACTTATCCAATATTTCTTCATCTTCAAGCCAAAACTTTCGGGCGGCGTAACGAATATAAATCCTCTGCTCGGCCAACTCACAATCAGACAGCTCTTCTGCAGAATTCCACCTTGGATTCAGTGAACTGCGCACCCTCTCCCAAAACCCGTAAGTATTAGCTGCCTCCAGCTGCTTTTCCGCCTCGCCGCTGCTTATCAATTTATCAAAATATTCTGGAATATCAAAACCCTGCGACTTATTCTTCAATTGTTCGACAAACTCGGGATAAAACCATGCCGCTTCACTGTTTTCCCACCGTAACGCCTCCTTGTCTGCCAAAAAAATCTGCGACAGCAGCAAGCGTTCAACTCTTTGAGGGTTTTGAATGGCCCATAACAAAGCCAGGGTGGAACCCCACGACCCTCCCCTTAAAATAACTTTATCTTTTATTTTCAAATGATTGAGAAGTCTTGTTGTATCCTCAAGCAGCGCCTGGGTAGTGTTGTTTTTCAATTCGCCCAGTGGCAAAGACCTTTTGCATCCCCGCTGATCAAACAAGATTACCCGATAACGCTTAAGATTGAATATGGCGGCATGTTTCGGACTGCATCCGCCTCCCGGCCCCCCGTGAAAAACGATAACTGGCAACCCCTGCGGATTTCCGAATTCCATAAAAAAGACCTCATGCCCGTCTTTGGGCGGTAAATATCCGCAATTATAAGGCTTGGGCTCAAGCCATTTGCTCAGCCATCCCATGCTGTCTGTCTCCTTGCCGGTTTCACATTTGCCGAAAGTGTAACATCATATTCAGGAGGCTGCAAGTTTTTCTAACGCTTTTTCCAAATCCTGCGGCCGCTCAATGCGCATTGCGGACAAACCGTTTTGGTTGCAGGCGTTAACTACCTCCAACTGATCATCAAGCATAACGGCGTTTTCGTACCCCAAACGATACTTCTTCAAAGTATCTTCAAAAAACTTAAGCCGGCCGTTCCTGACATCGCTTTTAACATATCCGACCTGATGAGACGACACCACGTCGTCAAACAACTCATGCAACCGCAGCGACGGAACCGAATAGTCGCAAAAAACGTCAAAATTGTCGGTAGCGACCACGACTTTCACCCCCTTGGAACGTAAACGTTCTATCTTTGGCAAAAAAGCATCGCTGTCAAACTCCATGTTCTCGCAGCTCGCTTTCAATAAGCTATAAAAAGCGTCATATTCTTTCCGGTTGCGGGAAATGGCGTTTAGAATATCTTGTTTAAAAATTTTGCCGCTCTTCCAAGGCACAAGAAGCGGCTCATTTTCAACAAACGTACGATGACGGCAGATTTTGCATAATTCGGGCTGAGGGTCTTTTTTATTCACAAAAAACTTTGATGAACTCAGCGTTTTATACCAGTCCACAAAAACAATCTTTAATTTCGAGTTTGTCATCCTGACCTCACAAACACGGCCCTGCCGAAAATCGGATTGCAAATAAATCTTGTATTTTTATATCCTAAATAGATTAAAAAAACCTTGATGATTTACCTGACCTCGCTAAATATTTATTATTTCACAACAAAAAAACTCACCCTCTTTGTTTCAAAGCTTTTCCGAAACCTGAAAGACACTGTCCCTGACCTCCTCTGTCAAAAACAATGCCGCCAAACGCACCAAAACGCCTTTTTTTCTGATAAGCGCTCCTAACGAATCATATGTGCAAAAAAACTGACCGTAATCGTCTTTGCAAAATTCGCTGCAATTTTTATACGGTTCACCGGCCTCAAGCGGCAAACGATGGCGTTTTATCCCGGACAATGCAGCCAAAACCGACAAAACCGCCCGGTCATGCTTATGTTCTACAAACATCGGATGATTTTCCAACCCTTGCGTATTCGGCATATCTCCCAAAACGGAGTCATCACAGCAATATTTCAGCCATTCGTCCAAAAAGGCCAATACCCGGGGAGTCTTTTGCCATACCGACAAAACGGTGGAGGTTTCATAGTCCTTGTATATCGCCGGACGGTCTGCCCGCATCAAAACCAAAGCGTCCCGCTTGCACCAGCATTCAATTGTCTGCGGAACATTGGCAAACAGCAAAATCCCGTCATTTTCGGCACATAGCTCATATAAACGGGTCATCGGACTGAGCGCAAACACACTGGCATCGCTGTAGATAAGAAAGTCGCCGTCTTTCAGCTTTTTAAGCTCATTCAGAATTACATACGGACGCCACAACCAATAGCCGGCTCCCTGCTTCTGATTCAAAACCGAACGATTTTCCTTGTAGAAAGAGGTTTTACGCAGCTGTTTTTCATTCCAGGCCACCACTTTGTCAACACTTTTGGTTGCCAGAGCCGACTTTGCCAAAAGATAAACGGCTTTGCCGTATTTTTTGCTTCCGAAAGTTACCAGACACCTCATCGTCCGTTCCTGTTTCATCACCGTTGATGTTGCTTCTTCTAAAACCATAGCTTCTCATTCCCGGATTGGCAACTGTTTATTCAAAAGGAGAGGATAACTAAGCGCTTGGCTTTTCAGCCGAAGAGTTTTATAATCAACCGCAAAATGACTTGTCTGAGGTAAAAAAATGCAAAAATACCAAAATATCGTTATCCTTACCGGTGCCGGAATCTCCGCTGAATCCGGATTGGCAACGTTTCGTGCGGCTAACGGCCTGTGGAACAATCATCGGGTGGAAGACGTTGCAACCGTTGAAGCTTTTGCCCGTAATCCGGAATATGTACATGAGTTTTATAACGAACTGAAACAGGAACTGATTCGCGCTGTGCCTAATCCGGCTCACTTGGCATTGGCCAAATTGCAGCAGAACTACCCGGCTCCCGTCACCATTGTTACGCAAAACGTCGATACCCTTCACGAAAAAGCTCAAAGCACCGGCGTTTTACATATTCACGGACAAATCAACCAAGCCGTCTGCCTCAACTGCGGACATGTCTTGGAAACCTGGGGCGATATAAATACCGAAACCGTTTGTCATCAATGCGGCGTTCCCGCAATGATGAAACCCAACATTGTCTTTTTCGGAGAAAATCTGCTTTGCATGGATAAAGTTGACAGACTGCTGGAACAATGCGACCTGTTTGTGTCAATCGGCACTTCCGGCGTAGTGTTTCCGGCAGCCAGCTTTGTCCAGATAGCCAAGCTAAACGGTGCAGAAACATATGAGTTCAATCTGGAAACAACGTCTAACAACCGCTATTTTGATCACCACATTTACGGCAAAGCCGGTGAGACCGTCCCCCAATTTGTTGACACCCTCCTTGCCGAAGTTCCCAAGCAGTAAAAAAATAAAGCATCTCACTCCTTTCAGAAGTACAGATGCTTTACTTTTTACCTGTGAGTCATTTCAGACGAAAGCACTCACCGCCATAATCATATTCAACCACAAAGCAACGTCCGAAATCAATTGAATCGCCGCTGTAGCCCAACGCCGTCAGAAAATAAACCATATTAAGCTCATGTGAAGCAATTCCGACAGCCTGTTCGGGAGTTCTCAACAAGCTGTAGAGAAAATCGAATATGCGTTCCCGAACGGCATACTTGCTTTCTCCGCCGGGAGCAGCATCATGAATAAAAGAGGCGCAGTCATAACGATTAGCCCACAACTCAGGATAATAGCGGGATATTTCATCATAAGTCATATCCCCAAGCAAACCCAGGTTTATTTCATCCAATCGTTTGTCGGTATAAACCGGAATGCCAAGTTTAAATCCGGCCAATTCGGCGGTCTGATATGCCCTCAGCCGAGGACTGCTGTATATCAGCTCAATACCATACTGTTTCAAATTGTCGGCCAAAACCAATGAACGTTCGCTTCCTTCCTCGTTCAAACCCGATTTTAACCATTCGCTGAGCGTCTGTTGTTCCGGACGATCTGTTTTTTCATGACGAAAGATTATAAAATTTTTTTTCATAATAAGTTTTTTATAATTTATAAATAAAATAAACTGAAACCTATATGTATAACAAACCATCCATAAAATCAAGGTGCATATTCCCCTTTCCGCCCAACTAAAAAAAGCCTCAGCAGATGAGGCCTTTTTTATACACGGTCGACAAACCCTATTTGCCGTTATAGGCGGTTTTATAAACTTCTAACACCAGCTCTTTTTTGCACGGACGCGGGTTGCCTCCGGTGCAAACGTCAGCCATGGCCGCATCGGCCAAAGCGTCCAAGTCTTCCTCCTTCACGCCGATTTCTTTGAGTGTCTGCGGAATGCCTACATCCATGGAAAGTTGTTTAACCGCATCAATGGCTGCTTTGCGATATTCCTCTTCGGACATCTCATCCACACCCTTAACCCCCATAGCCCGAGCGATTTCTCTAAATTTTTCGCCGGTATACGGAGCATTAAACGCCATCACATAAGGCAGCAAAACAGCATTTGCCACACCGTGCGGCGTATCATAAAAAGCCGACAAAGGATGAGCCATGCCGTGAACGACGCCCAAACCGACATTGGAAAAAGCCATTCCGGTCACATACTGGCCGAGAGCCATTCCTTCCCGCCCGTCAGGATCATTGGCAACCGCCTTGCGCAAATTCTTTGCAATCAGCTCAATAGCCTTCAGATTTAAGGTATCCGCCAGCTCCCAGGCTGCAAGCGTCGTATATCCTTCAATCGCATGTGTCAGCGCATCCATTCCCGTTGCCGCAGTCAGTCCTTTGGGCATTGAAGACATCATATCCGGATCGACAATGGCAACGACCGGAATATCATGCGGATCGACGCAGACAAACTTGCGGCGTTTTTCCTCATCGGTAATTACATAGTTTATCGTCGTTTCTGCGGCAGTACCGGCCGTCGTTGCAACGGCGATAACCGGCACGCTTTTATTCTTGGTCGGAGCAACGCCCTCCAATGAAACCACGTCAGAAAATTCCGGATTGTTGATAATGATTCCGATGCCTTTGGCCGTATCCTGCGGAGAACCGCCGCCAATGGCAATCATATAGTCTGCTCCGGCTTTTTTAAAAGCGTCTACTCCTGCCTGTACAACCGCCACGCTCGGATTAGCCTTAACCTTATCGAAGATTTCATAGGCAAAATCGTTACGGTCTAGAATATCCGTAACTTTTTTAACAACGCCGAATTTCATCAAATCGGCATCCGTTACGATTAATGCTTTTTTAAAACCGCGGGATTTAACCTCTGCAACAATTTCATTTACGGCACCGTGACCGTGATAGCTGGTTTCATTCAAAATAAAACGATACGCCATGGCAAGCTCCTTTTTTAATAAACCTTTTTCGACACAATATTTTATTCGTCAAAAGTAACTATTGGGTTAAAGATTTTTAATATCCTTCAAATAAGCCCAGCGTTTAATGGCCTCAAAATCAACGGAACCGTCTTTTTTCTGCCAACGCTTGTCACTGAGCCGGGCTAAAACCAGAGTGCCGTTTTTCTCCTCAAACAGACACTCTTCCGCCGCTTCCGGCAACACAGCCTCATACCAGACTGTCTTGTCCTCCCTGAGTTTGCTCACGGTGCGCTGCAGCTCGCCGATTTTGCGCTGCTGGTTAATCCCCCGCCACTCCGCAAAAACAATATAAACAACTAAAACAACGGCAATCAAATGCATTTTGTTCTCCTAACCGCAAAGTTTTCTGAAATAATCCCTGTCGTCAAGCCATGGCTTGATGTCAACCGGAGGCTTATAGCCGGTTTCCATTGTAACATAAGCATCTTCAGCCACAATGTCATTGACCATATGCGCCAAATCATAATTTCCTTCTCCGAAATGCAGATGCTTGTCCTGAACTTCGTCGGACATACCGTCGCAAAGATGGTACATATCGGGCTTCAACGCCGCAAAATCTTCCAAAATCTTCCCTACCCGCCGGCCGTAATAATTGGCGGCACAGGTTGCATGAGAAAAATCAAGGCAAAACTTGCATCCGGTTTCACTCATTATTCGTTCAATCTGCTCGGGGAAAACGCCGTGAAGCGCTTTACCGCTGACGGAACAGCTTGCCGGCATATTCTCGACGGCAATCCGTTTATCGTCAAAGCGTTTGAACTGGCGGATAGTTTCTTCCAAATGCCTCTCTTCACAGCCGCACCCGGCATGCACGATGATAATTTCAGCATTCAGCATATCGGCAAACTTTTGAGAATCCCCGACATCACGCAGATTTCCGGCCAGACAGTCGGCATCCCCGGCATCAAAACCGTAAGCGCTGTGAGAGTTATGAATTATCGTCGGGCACCCCTTCAGTTCCCGGCGGATAACCTCGGCCGTATCATTGTAGGAGTTCGGAAAAACAAACAGCTCCAGATAGTCAAAGTCCTTGTTTTTGACGGCGGCAACCGCTTGCTCAAAAAAGTTTCGGTTTTTAACCACGTCGCGCGTCCAGATTTTTATTCCCAGTTTTTTCATTTTTTTCTCCCTGCCGTTTTGCTGTATATTATCGCCGCGAAATATTAAAATTTTACATACAAATAACCGGAGAAAATAATTCTCCGGTTATTTTTTTAATCAATGTAGAGCACGCGGTAAACATCATCCCGGCTCCAGCCGGTTTCCAGATGCACACAACGTTCAACGCTCTTTTTACCGTTTTCGGATATCAGTGTAAAGCAATAAGTGCTGCTGTCATGCGAAGGCTGATACTGACTGCCGATAAAATAACTCCCGACCGTTGTTCCCACTATTCCGGCCAGCACTTCCGGCAACGGCGTATAATAACGATGCGGATAATGCGGTCGATAATGCGGCGGAACATAAGCATGGGCTCTAAAGTGAGGATGAAACGGCCGATGTCCGAAGTGCCCGGTATGAGCCCGGGCACTGGAAACGCTCAACAGCAGCAACGTCAGAACTATCCATAGTTTTTTCATAAGCATTGCCTTTGCCGTTTGAACTAATCACGAGGTTCCGGTCCCGGACGCGGTCCTTTGTGCTTTTTCATCATTTTACGGTTTTTGCGCCCTTCCTCAAATTTTTTCTTATGCTCGGCTTTAATCTTATCCAACTTGTCTTTCTGTTCCGGCGTCAGAATTTTCTCAAAATCCTTCATATTATCTTCCCGCAGTTTATCCATTTTTTCGCGTAAGGTTTTCATCTCCTTCATCAGCGGTTCCATTTTTTCACGCCCGTCTTTACGAATTTTGTCGGCCTGAGCTTTCTGTTCTTCCGTCAATCCCAAGTCTTTGGCAAACTTGTCGGCCATGTCTTTACGCACCTTGTGAGGCATTTCATGCGCCGGCGGTGGCGGCGGCAGCATTCCTTCCTCTGCCGGCTGGGCATAAACGGCCGTAGCCCCCATGCTGACGACAGAAGCGCAAAGCAGTGACAAAAACATCTTATTCATTTCTATTCTCCTTCAAAAATTGTAATTTTTCACTCAAAATTTTACGGGCGTTAAACAAACGGGACTTGACGGTTCCTGCCGGCAAACCGGTTTTCCGTGCAATTTCGTCATAACTCAGTTCCTCAAACTCATACCAGACGACAATCTGTCTCAGCTTTCGGGGAAGACTGTCAACCGCCTTGAGGATTACCTTTTGCCTGGCTTTGGCATCCAGAATTTCCTCCTGCCGGCCGCCTACCCTGACCTGCTCCAATATCCCGTCGCCGTTTACCTGCCGAGCCTCCATTTTGTATTGTCTGGATTTGAAATAGTCGCGGCAGACATTGGCCGTAAGGGCGCTTATCCATTGGCTGAACTTGCCTTCTTCACGATAATTGTCAAGGTTCTTCCAGGTTTTAATATAAACCTCTTGCTCGATGTCATCATTATAAGAACCGGTCAGCTTTTTGATAATCGCCTTAATACGTTCCTTATGGGCACTGATTATTTCTTTCATTAACCAACCATCAGCAGACCGTACTCGTCGGTCGGCAGCCCCCATTCTTCAATAACGGATGTATCGTTTTCGCTGACATAGACTTTGTCATAACCGTAGTAAGACGAAATAAAGTCATATTCATAGCTTCCGTTATTATTCTGCGGATAATACATTCCCAGCATCAATACGCACACCAAGGTCGCCAAAACGGCCTTAATCCGGTTGTTGCGCTTTTTTCTGGCAAAGTACAGCGGCTTGGCTTCTTTAAGTAATGCCGAAATATCGTCCATTGTTTACCTCCTTTACATAACCTATAACGAGGCCGTTTTCAAAAAAGTTCAGATATTTTTAAAAAATTTTCTCTTTTTTATAAAGCCGGACGATGGAAGTTTCCCTTCAAACAACCGTCAACATCTTGAAAACGCTTAACTTTCTTCCAAATTTTTCGTACGTCTTCCGGTGTATATTTTTTATGCATAAACGAAACACGAAAATAATCCGCACCGACTTTAGGCGCTTCGGCTGCCAAACACAGCGGCTTGTCGTTAAACAACATCGTCTGACAATCTTTGGAAAGAACATCGTAAACATCTCCGCCCTTGCTCAAACGCATCCATTTTTCGCCCCGGACACAGCCTTTGCAAGGGTTGGAACGAATACAGGCCGCGCTGGTAAACAACGGTACGTCTTCATAAACCGGCAGACAAACCGGCAGCGAAGATTTTTCCGCCAGACAACGCATATTGTCAAAAGTGTCCTCCCACGACAAAGTCACCCTTGACGCGCCCGTCTGTCTGGCCTCTTCAATAGCCTGAGAGTTCAACATATACAACGAAGCATTATAACACAGGTCAATGCCCTTTTCCGGCAAAACCGACAAACCCCAGTAATTACCAATTTCCCATTTCCGATACCCTTGACTCAAAAGCTCATCAACTCTTAAACGATATTCAGACACTTTTCGGCATACAGCCGGGAGCGACAACCGCAGCTTGTTTTTGGGAAATGCGGACAATGCTCTGAAATCAGTCTTCGAATTTATTTCCACGATAATCTCGGCAACCTCGGAAAAGTCAAAATCTCTCAAACATTCCGGATTATCGGTTTTAACTGTCCATAAAGGCTCATTTTGCGGCTTTTTAGAACTAACCGGCGGCAGCTTGCGTTCTGCATTTTCGGGATGAATCTCTGCATACAAACACCGCCGCAGCTCATTCAGGACAGAAACCGGAACAAACAGGCCGGAAGGATTGTCAACCTCCAGTTTTCCCAAACAAAACTCCGTATTGCCGGTCTTGTCAAAAGCCTTAAATACGGCATCGTTCATCTTGTCCGGATTTTCCGCCGCAACAAAATGTCCCGCTATGTCTGCACGGCTCGTTCCGGAAACCGCAAACACGTTCTCAGACGTCACCGTCAGTTTTACATTAACGGAATATCTCTGCTTATACGCCCCGGGCTTGGGCTTTTCATACCGATATGCGCCTTTGACCTTGCTAGAAGACGCCAGATAAATATCCATTCCTTTTTGCAAATTAGGCATCTGCGGCGGCAACAATATTTCAACCGTCTCTCCGGCCTTGGCTTCAAAAACGCTTTTCCCGTTAACTCTGATTTCCTGCAAGGAAAAGCCAAAAGGTTTCTCCTGCCCCGGCACATCAATTTGTATACCGTCAAAACGGGCGATGCCGTGCTGGGGAACAAACGTTATTTTCCGTCCCTGAATTCGGCTTATCTTGCCGATTTCCAACCCGCGGTGGCCGACAAAATCCCGGTCGATAACCCTTTTGTCTTTGCCATTAACATGAAAACGGCACCAAGGCCTGGAAAAAATTTGTTTGATATTTTCGGATTTCTCGCCGCAACATCCCTTCCCGTCCAAAATCTGGCGATAATAGTCGGTAACGGCAGCCACATACAAAGCGGTTTTCTTGCGCCCTTCGATTTTCAACGAAGTTACCGGCATTTTCAAGACTTCTTCTTCCTGGGCCATATCTTTCATTGAAAAGAAATGCTTTTCACCTTCCTCGCCCTTAAAAGCCGAACGACACGGATACATACATTTGCCGCGGTTTGCACTGCGGCCGTTCTCCATTGAAGAAAACATACACAACCCGCTGTATGAATAACACAATGCGCCGTGTACAAAAGCCTCCGTATCCAATCCCGGCACCGAAGCAATTTCCTTAATCTCGGACAAAGTCAGCTCTCTGGCCAAAACAACCCGTTTAAATCCCAGCTTTTGCAAAGCGAGCGCACCTTCTTTATTATGCACCGCCATTTGTGTACTGGCGTGCATTTCCAATTCCGGATAGCGCTCCCTTACCACGCGGGCAACGCCCAAATCCTGAATAATCAGAGCATCCGCCTTGCAGCGCACGCATATGTCAAGCTGCTTCAACAAATCAGGAAGTTCACATTCCTGCAACAACGTATTAAGGGCGACAAAAACCTTGCGCCCTAAGGAATGTGCATATCCGGCAAATTCATTCAATGCCGGCTCGTCAAAATTGGCGGCCGTTGCTCTGGCGGAAAATTGCTGAAGGCCGAGATAAACCGCATCAGCACCATAATAAAGCGCAGCATAGCCGGCTTCAAGATCGCCGGCAGGAGCCAAAAGTTCTTTTCCACCCATAAGCAACAACCTTTTTTATATCATATCGGAGAACAGCGGCAAACCGCGCTGAAGCTTAATTTTCTGCTGTTCCAAAACCGTACCCAGATTCAGCTTGCCGCTTCGCAGGATGCCGCGAACCTGACAACTCTTTTGCGTGTTGGGATTGGCAAACAAATAGGTTTGTTTTGCACGCTTGGGCACGCCTTCCAAAATCTGATGAATACAGGCTAAAAAGCCGTTGGCAACCAAATCATACGCCATTTCTTCGCTGATTCCGCTCGAGGCGGCATACTTAACCAGAGAATTCACCGCATCGCTGACGTTGTTGGCGTGAATCGTAGACAACACCAAGTGTCCCGACGTGGCAGCACGCAAAGCTTCGCTGGCAACTTCCGGCGTACGGATTTCGCCCAAAAGAATATAACGCGGCTTTGAACGAAGCGCCGATTTCAGCCCCTCTTCCCATTTTCCTTCGGGAGGCACAGTCTGCTTGCACAAACCCAGCTCGCCGTCTTGTGAATGATATTCGCCGTCCAGTGGCATTTCAATCGGATCTTCAATCGTAAATGCATAGCCGCCTTTGAGACTCAGATATTCCTTCAAAAGCGCGGACACCGTTGTACTTTTACCGGAACCCGTTGCCCCGGCCAAAAGAATCAAACCATAAGCGCCGCTCAATGAAACCAAATGCTTATATACGCCTGCGTCAATTCCCAAATCTTTCAAATCCGGTACGGTTGTCGGCATTTTGCGCGCACAGTATTGCGGCCCCTGTAAGGCAACGGTTCTTTCCACACGATAGTTGCGCCCTTTGTAATTAAGCAAATAGCTGCAGTTTTTGCCGTCATACTCAGTTTCCAAACCGGCTAAAAACTCGGGAAAATCGTCAAAAGTTATCGTCATCAAACCGCAATCGGTTTTTCCGCTCCAGATATAACAAGTTTTATCCGGTGTAATATAAAGATCAGAAAATTTTACTTCATTTATTAATCCCATTTTTTTCTTCCCCTGATAATTCAACTCACACCCATTGGGGCATTATATTATATCAGAGGTAAACAGATGTTTAAATTTTTTCCAAAGTTTCCAATAATTCCCCGTTACGCCGCTAAACCTTGTTTTTGCGGCTTTAATTTGCTCATGACTTGATTATATATGAATAAAATCAATTATACGGAAAAAAACAATGTTAAAAATTTGCACCGTGTTCCTGCTCCTGCTGACAGTTTCTTGCGCCAACTTTGAACGCCGCCTCGCCGATGACCTCGTAAAATCAGGCCAGATTAAGCTCAACCGCTGTGAAGTCGAAGGTTTTGACTACTCCGGAATCGACAGCTATCTGACCAAAGGAAAACTGCTCAAAGTTCTGATGATTCACGGCATCGGCACCCATCATCCCGGTTATTCCCGCCTGATTCAGCAAAATCTGGCTGACAGCCTCGGATTAAACGTCATCTCCAGACAGCCCAAAAACATTTCCCTGTTAGACCCTTCCGACAATCATGCCCCCATAGGCAACCTGCGTATTACCTTTTGGCAAAATCACGACCGAAGCAAAAATATGCTCTTTTACGAGCTTACCTGGTCGGAAATCACCGCTCCCTACAAAAAAATCCTTTCTTTTGACACCAGTGAACAATATTCCGAATTTCGCGTACCGTTCAACAATTCCATGAAAGTGTTTCTCGACAATGCTTTGCCCGATCCGCTGATATATATCGCCGACAAGCACGACCTGATTGTAAACTCCGGAAAACAAGCAATTTGCTGGATGATAAATACAAACTGGGATGACATTCCCAATAACCAGGCAAAAGTCTGCAATATGTCGCTTGAACAGGAAATCAACGGATTGGCCGACGAAAACGTTATCTTCATCACCCACAGTTTGGGCAGCAAAATCCTGATGGACGCCATAACCCAAATCGCCGATAACATCGCCTTGCACGAAAACACCGCTTCGTTCAGACAAGCTGTCTCCAAACTGCAAAACAAAGAAATTACCATATTTATGCTGGCAAATCAGCTTCCCATTCTCCATTTGGACCAGCCCCTTCCCCGTGTCCACAACCAGATTTCCGCCTACTGCCAACCCCAAGGCGCCCACTATAGGCAACGGGTGTTTAAACACGTCAACATTGTCGCCTTCTCAGACCCCAATGACATCTTAAGCTATGCCATACCACAGAATTTTGCCGACAAATATATTGATTCCCGAATGTGTCCGTTGGTTACCAATGTTTCGGTTAACGTCGCTCCGGAAATCTCCGCATTCGGCATCGGCGTCGTCAGCCCGGTGGAAGCCCATGTCAATTATGATCGCAGTCCGAAAGTCATCAATCTGATAACCCGCGGTACCGCAAACTTCCGTGAAGACAAAGTATTGGAACAACAATGCCGTTTTATTCAAATGAAAAATGACAAAACGATGACCTGGCTTCCGCATTGACGAGACTTGAAAATAAGCACCGCTTTTCCTATAATATATAAAAAAGGAGGATTCATGGCAGTCGGATGGGCCGGCGACGGCGCGGTAAACGAGCAAATTCAAGACAGCATCAACGACGAGATTAAACGGGCTCGCCGAAATGTCCCCTGCGGCGAAAGCCTGCTTTATTGCGAGGAATGCGGAGAAGAAATCCCCGAAGCGCGCCGACAGGCGGTTCCCGGCGTGCGGCTGTGCATCCATTGCCAGGAAGAAGCCGATAAAGAACAAAAAGCCGTCAGTCTGTACAACCGCCGAGGTTCCAAAGACAGTCAGCTCCGTTAAAAAAAGCTCCCGAAGGAGCCTTTTTTTATTTAATTGTCGGAAACAACCGTATCAAACAGCTTTTCCCATTTTCCGATAATGACTTCCGGAGCATAAGCTTTCATATCCGCAATCGCGTTCTGCCCCATACGAATGCGCAACTCTTTGTCAGACATCAGCTGTTTCAGTTTTTCAGCAAAATCATCCAAATCCTTTGCCAAAAAACCGTTATGTCCGTCCACAATCACTTCGTTGACAGACAAAGCGTCGGCAAAACCGAGCGTCGGCAGACCGATGGCCATACCGTCGGCAATCGCCAAACTGAATCCCTCGGCGCTGCTCGGAAAAGCGTGAATATCGGCACTACGGTAGAGTTCATTGACATCCCGGGTATATCCCATAAGAAAGACATTGTTCTCCAAACCGTTGGCTTTTATCAAATCCTGAATTTCCTTGTCATAATCGGGGTATTTCTGTAATCCCCAAATTTCAACCTTCCAATCAGGAAACTCCCGGCCGATTTTGGCAAAAGCTTCCACCAAAAGATGAGGACGCTTAATATGCTTTTCTATTCTGGTAACATAAATAATTTTCTTTTTCTCGTGCGTCAAATCAACCTTTTCTTCATCTTTGAACTGATAAACGGCATTGGCTATCCGAACCACGTTTTTGGGCTCAAAATAAGGATTGATCTTGTCCATATATGAATCCATCAACACCTGAAAAGTATGCACTTTTTTGAAACTCTTTTTATAATACCAGCGAATAAACCACGGCTTGCGCAAATACTTGTCTAAAATAATTGGCGGAAAATGATGCACCATCTGAATAATCGGAATATTGTGATTCTGAAATCTGGTTACGTTAAACAAATCTACCGGAAAATAACAGACAATTACATCCGGACGTTCTTTTTCAATCAGTTTTTTGAACCGAAAACAGCGCGGAAACAGTTTCCCTCTTATTTTCCGATATATGTTTTTTACCCAAGACGTCGTCTTGGCGTTAAGATTAACCAGCTTAATATGATCATTCAGCTTATTGCCCTCGGCCAAAACGCCAAGCTTGCCGTAAGTATCGCAGGCAATGACCACGTCATGACCTCTCTCGGCCAGCAAATTGGCATAAAAAACCAGCCAGTTGGTGTTTAATACGTTCCTGTCCCGAACCAGTAATATCTTCACTGTATAGCTCCCGTATAAGGTTTAAATTTCAACAATACAGGTATCTTAAATGAAATTCATTAATATGCAAGCGCATAAATTTTTCCTTGTTTATTCCAATAAACCTCCACTTGCCCAATAGGTATGTCAACCGTTCAGAACCGCATTCTCCCTGCCCCGAAATAAGCAAGCCTGATACATAGAGCGAAACCCAAACTTTTTATGCCAACCATAAAAAAGCTCTGCAATGCAGAGCTTTTCACATCCAAAGCAAAACTAACGACGACGTTTGACAATACCGCGGTTCCGGTGGGGAGGCAATGCCTCCTCTTCTTCAAAAACCAGCATCTCGGTTGTTTCTTCCGGCGGTAACGGTCTGTTCCTCTCGGCTTCTTCTTCAAGTCCGCATTCCTTGAGAAGCCAATTGCATTTCCAGTTGACTCTTCCCTTAAACAACAGGGCAAATGTACAAAACGACAATAAAGCCATTATGTAAAACATTGCGGCATATATCTGTTCGGCCAGCGTCAGTGCCATACTGTTGATTGAAGCGCCGATAACCAGCGTCATCACCGTGATAATCAATAAAATAACTTTCATAACCTCTCTCCTTTGTAAATATCTCCCTTCTTAAATATTCACAAATCAGAGGTAATCAAGCGGAGAAAACTCTCTAAAATTATTTCTTGGTTAATTTCAATTTCTCACCCCAATATGCATCATAACTTTGAGGTTCAAAAAAATCACAGCCATTTCCTGGTGTTAAAGTAATCTCACCATAATAAAGTTTTCCATCTACATCATAAAAATCGGCTCGAACAAAATCAAAATTTTTTGCAATTTCAGCACCTATTTTCACCATCAAATCAAAAGTTTGAGGTTTCACAATATCATTACCTTTTCCATGAACACCCCAAGTAAAAGGCATTGGGTTCCAATTTTGATCATAAATATTCCTGATATTCTCACCTTCACGGTCTATGGAGCAATAAACAAAGCCAAGTTCTCCATTAAAAAAAGCTAATTTATAATCATTTGGTATTTTACCTTCTTTTGTCACCAGCAGTTTTTCAATTATAATCCAAGGCTCAATATTTTTATACTGAGGTTCCATCCCTATATAGTAATAGTTTGAATTCAACCATCTCATACATTTTTTCTGAAGAGCATCATAGTCAACATCTTCCTTATTCCGTATAATCTCATACCAGCCGCTGCCATGATTAGCTTTAACAATACAAGGCTCATTCGGAATATTATCAGGACTTATATCCCGCCAATTTTGTGTTTTAAACAATAAAGGAATCAAATGTTCTCCACCAAAATTCTTTTCAAAAAATTCCCTCACAGCCAACTTATCTGAGCAAATTCCCCAAAAATCAGAATTTTGACAATTAAGTTTTAACCACTGGATTTTTTCATTAAAGGTTTGAGGATTATCTAAATCCGGGTATTGTCCAAAAAACTTTTTATAATGCTCTCTAATTAAAAATTCCTGCCCAAACCTTTGTTCCGGTACAATATATTTCTTATAAAAATTTCGTTTATACAAACTTTCATGACGATTAATAAAGTCACTTTTGATTTTTTTTACAATTTTCTTTAAAGACATGCCATTTCCTCCAAATTATATTTTTTTGCCCATTTGCTACCATCCTTGTGACAAACAACCACCCCTTTGTCACACCACTTCAACATAGGCAAATCAGATAAACTATCACTAAACCCCACAATATTAGAAAACTTATTCTTATCAAAATACTGATCTAACAAAATAACTTTGTTTTTATTCATACAGTCTAAACCATTTAATTTTCCCTCGCACACACCGTTTTTAAACGAAATTTTACTGCTTATGCACCCATCAAGATTATATTCCCGAACAAAATAGTTTAAATACACATCATATCCGCCGCTCAGAAGATAAATCTTATAACCTTGAGCCTTCAATTGCCGCATCTTGTCAACCACTGCCGGAATTAATGCCGGTTTTATTTTCGTCCGATAAAAACTCGATGCATAATAATCAACTTCGGATTGAGGTATCCCTTTCAAAAGCCACAAATACAACATCTTATTTAAAGGTTTTCCTGTCTTTCTTTCCAAAAACTGCAAAATTCCGCTCTTCATTAAAAGTTGACGTACAAAATTTTTAAATACAATTGAAGAACTACAGTGATTTCTTCTTAAAAATTTAACAAAAGCATTTGCAGTCTGAAAATTAACGAGTGTACCACAAAAATCAAACAGAGCCAATTTGCTTTGCTCTTTTTCGCCTTCAATACCAATAGAAGAAAAAAAATCACAAATAGCATTTAATACACGCTGCATCTGCTTTTGATTGCCTATCGTAATCCTCACGCTGCTGCTTAAAATTGGACTTTGTGTTAACTTTCGAACATAAATATCTTGTTGAAGCAGATACTCAAATAACTGATTTTTTAATTCTACTGTTGCACATTTTAGAACAACAAAGTTAGCAAAGCTATTATACACCTTACACTCTGCCGCAAACCTTTTCATTTTTGTATAAAACCATTCTCTCGCTTTGCAAACTTCTTTGACATAATTTTCCATATAAGGAATATCCGACAATGCACCAATTACCGCCTCTTGTGCAAAAGTGGTAATATTTTTGGGATTACGTATTTTAGAAATTAGTTCTATATTATCAACACAAGAAAGCAGATACCCAAAACGAAAATTAGCAAGTCCAAAAGCTTTCGACATAGTACGAGAAACAAGAATATTTTTATATTTTAAAACTAAATCCTTTACTGTCATTCCTGAAAACTCACAATAAGCCTCATCGAGCAAAAACATAGTATCAGAAAATCGTTTCAATAAACTTTCAATATATTCGCGGGACTGATAATATCCTAAGGGATTATTGGGATTAACAATATAAACCAAAGACGGCCGTATTTTTTTCAAATCCCTAAGAAAGTTTCGCTCATTAAAAGTAAAATCCTCATCCACCTCAGAAAAATAAACTTTTGCTCCACATGCCTCCGCGGTTAATCTAAAATTATCATATGATGGAGATTGAATAACTACTTTTGTTCCTCTTCCTATAAAAATTTTAGCTATATACTCGTGCAAAGAATCAGAACTCGCAAAATATTGAATATTTTCACAAGGAAGCTTAACATACTTGGATAAGAGAGAAAGTAATTCACGATTTTCCGTAGATGGATATAAATTATAAAAATTTCCCTTTGTCACAAGTTTTCTTATCTGCTCATCAACTTTTGGTGATGGCAAAACAGTCGCTTCGTTCCAATCTAATTTCAATATTTTTTCTCTATCCTCCGCTGCAACACTCCATATCTTATGTGATGCTGTTTTATACGGCAGTATATTTTTTAGATATTCATTTACATATAACATATCCTTTGACACCCCTAAAAAATTTGTCAAATTTTCTCCGCTAACCTTTTTTACAATCAACTAAGCATCTATATTCCAGCTGCTTAGGATCTTGTTTTGTCTGCAAAAATTTCTGCGCCAAACAATCCGTTGTTTTAATAAAACGAGCAGGATTTCCAGCCCAAACTTCTCCTGAAGGAACATCTTTTGTAACAACGCTGCCTGCTCCGATAATTGAGTTATCACCAATGGTAACACCTGGTAACAATATAGAACGGCAACCTATAAAACAATTATTTCCGATTTTGATTCGCCCGTATCTTCTCATGTCTTCACTACTGTTTATGTATTTGCTACAATTATACCATGCACCATCATAAGTTAAAAAAGATACACCAAAGGAAACAACAACATTATCACCAATTTCAATTAAATACGGCTCTGATCCAAAATCAGGAAAAGAAAAAGGATATGGATGAATAACAAATTGAACATTTTTTCCAACGGTTACCCCCAGAGATCTTGCATATTCAGAAGAATCACAAACACGACTTAATTTAGATAAATAAGATAAACACTTAGAATTAGATTTCTTATATGAGAAAACAGGAATCCCAAACAAACAAATAGATCTTGTTCCGTCGAACTTTTTTATTTTTTTCAAAAACATATCACTTATTCCGATAATCCGCTAACGTCCAACCTTAATTTTTATCCTCAATCCTAAAAAATGAACAGTTTTATGAGATTTTTTTGCTTGAGATTTGTGAGTTTCAAATAAAAAGTTTCCTTTATTAAAACGTGCATTAGGAATACTAATACCTTTAACCGGTATTCCGTTTTTCCATAAAACATAAGAAAAAGACAATTGATCCCTCTTAGATATATCCCGAATACAATTCCACCAACTTTCCATCAAATTAATAATGGAACTTTCAGTATGTTTCCGATAAATTACATTAGTTTCATTTAAACCATAGTGCCTGGGCATTCCCTCTTTTCTCAAAAATGACAATACGCTATTGCAATTTTTCAAAGTATCTTTTTTACACTTTAAAACTTCTTCACACTCATCGTAAATATCATCACGACTAAAATGATATGGTACAAGCAATGAACTATTTTTCTCTTTAATAATATCAAACAAATATGAACTTAAAATATCTCCGTTAGCGTCAATCCAAATACTTTCTGACACCTTCGGAAACAAGACATGCGGGTGCGTTTTATGCCATCTGGCATTTTTAGTTCTATCCAGTTCATCAAAGTACAAAGGGTATATTTTCCATAAACCCACAACCTCGCGCCGCAATAAATTTTTATTATCCGTAAAACAGACATATTTAAATTCAGAATCAGTATACGTATGGTCAATTAACCGATCATAATCTCCGCTAATACAAGTATAAATAACGCCCCTGCACTCTCCAAGATCAGGAATTTTACGAATAAATATTTTTTTAGACACAACAGGGATTTTACAAATTTTAATCAACAATTTTCCTGAATTGGTTATTTTTTTCTGAAACAAGAATGTCCGCCAATCAAAATGTCTGGCTGTTTTTATCTTTTTAGTACTCTTGTCTCTTCCTATAACCGTATGTGCAACTGTGGAGGCATAGCATTTGGAAATCGTTTTATACTTTTCTTGAACATATTTTACAGAATTATAAAATCTTTCTGTAATATTTCCTCCCGAATAATGAACACATTTAAGCGGAATAACTTTTAATTTCACATCATATCTTTCACTAGCGTTAATGCAAAATTCCTCTACATAAGAATCAAAAGTCAAATTTTCATCAAAACGAAGCTTATGGCTTTGAATTAAAGAAGAATGAACAATTAAACACTGACAATCAACGGTATCGGCAAACTCACCTCCGATACACACCTGACGCCCGACTACAATTCTATTCTTTCCTGTTTTGTCACATTGAACAATACGACCGACAGGATGTATCAAATCATTTGGGGTACTTTCCTCATATCTCACTCCGATGCAACCGTACAAACAATTTTTATCTAAACCCTGCAGCTTCTTTTCGGGTTCTTCCAGAATTTGCCAATCTTCATGACAAAAAACAAACCAAGCTTCCCTTGAATATTCATAATCATCCAAAAATTCGTTATATCTCTGCGATATACCTTTATTTTCAACTCTGTTATCAATCGGATTTAACTGAACATTACGGCAGAATTTATTTTGTCCGACACATTTATCATACATATCATAATCGCGAACAACACTGACAAATATCACTGATACATCTGAAGGATAGGATTTCGCCTTAAAAAATTGTTTTAATTTCTTTCGCCAGGGAATAAAAGAAGCGGCAATTTTTAGTAGTCTTTCTGCCGTCAACGGTGCCGTTTTCGCCAATCTTCTGTTATAGCTCTCCTGCGTATAAAGCTTCAAATATTCTTTAATAAACGTCTTGCCGTCAGATTTTCTCACATACCCGATTTTGCCTTCGTCAACCTGCAAACCATGCGCACGGCCGAATTGCGCAAGATTATCCGTAACCCCCAGCAACGCTGGACCCGCAGAATGCTCTATCGGAAACGGATTCATATTCGTTCCGATACAGTACCACTCTGCTTCTATCGCCTGATGTATCAATGCCTGTTCCTCTATCGGCGTGTCGCTCCGCTCCAAAATAATCGACTTGATACCTTGCCGCGCAAAAACCTCCATATGCGTCGCCGTACCGATAACCCCGGCAACCGTTTTCGCCCCCTTCAGATAAGCTATCTGCTCTCTCAAACTCATACTTTCAGGATGCAAAATCTTAAAGCCGTTCTTACGAAACACATCTTCGACATAAGCCTCTCCCAAACAAAGCGTCCCTCCACGAAACTTTGTACGCGAAAGATATATCTTTTCTGATGGCTGCGCCGTTACCTGGTCCGCCGCATACCGAAAAGGATGCAAAAACTTTTTATTAAACGAATGATTGATTATATGACTTTCACCGGGAACATAAACTTTGCTAAACTTTGTCGGTTGGCTGATAAAATGAACCTTTTCCCTGGAAATCCCCAACAAATCCATAAATTCCCAAAACTGGGGAATAACCCTCTGCCTCTTGGCGTTCAAAAAGACAATGTCCAGATTTTTTTCTTTATTTTCAATCAAATACCAGAGCCTATTCGTACTTTCCATCAAAAAATGACCAAAATGGTTGACGAATACCCCGCCGTACAATACTTCCCTAGGAACAATCTCGGCATCTTTTAGGGAAAAGTCATACCCCTCTGTTAATGAACCGCCTTTGCTTCCGCGCCAATGCCTCGACATTTCGACAAAAACACCGCAGCTGTCCGTTACCCCGCCTCTAAAATAGGATGTCCCGGAATCGTCAATACTCTTCTTCAGCGGTAATACAAAACCCTCCTCCACTTCTTCGCATTCTACCGAACAAACATCATAGTAATTCCGGCTCGTCACTCCTTCATAAACCGACTTTACCTCCTCTGCAATATATAAACGCTTGCAGTATTCCTGACTTCGAATAGACACCGACCCGACACCTTTGCTAATAAAACTTTATGGAAATAAAGCTATCACAGCGCAAAGATATGAGTCAAACTATTTTTGGTTTTTAATAACGGATAATATATACTCATAAAAAAAGCTTTCTAAACAGAAAGCTTTTTTTTAGTTTAAACCTTACCAATACAACAAATCACAATATTATTTTGATTTCCACCGGTTCAACTTCTGGTTATATTTTTCTTTTATGCTTCCAAAGGTTATATTGGCTAAAACAAAATATATCTTACATTTTATTTGTTTTCGAATTCGTTGTATTTTCTGTTTTCTTTCTGCTTTCTTATACAATTTACGCTCCTTCTTCAAAGAATATAACTCATTATTATCACAAACACGCTGCCGAAAAGCATATCGACATCTTTCAGAAACCCAGTGTCTACCATCCGGCATTATGCGATCTCTTTCCAGAAGATAATTTGTTTCATCAATAGCAGGACAAGATCCAAAACCACACCAATTATGGCAAACAAAACAATGAGTTTGCGGACATTTAGCAGCTGCTTTTGTTCTTAATTTTGAGCCCTCAAAAAAGTTTCCTATACGTCCACTTCTCGGACAAGTATACATTGCTCCATCGTTAACTTGAACAAAACAAGATACTTTACCCGCATAACAAAAATCTTTTACAGGGCGCTCCCACATTTTAACCTTAAACCGAAATTCCTCAGAATAAAAGTCTTCCCAAATCCGAGCAAATTCTTCAAGTGAATACTTTGATAACAATTTTATTTCAGGAACAGTTTCATCTCGAGGTATTGAAAGTTGCGGTAATGCTCCAAAATTCGATAAAGCCCATGCTTTTATTTCAGAGATATAAGGAATAAGTTCATCACTAGGAGTTATTTCTAATGCACAAGTTACCCCTTTATCCCATATTTTTCGACAATTATTCACAAACTCATCTAATAAGTTCAAACGTTTTAATTCAAGGTATTGTACACTTGCCTTAAAAAATAGTCTGGAACGAAATTCTTCCGATAAACTTAACAATTCATCTATATGCTTAGTAATTGTCAAGTTTGTCGAAATGTGCAGAAAATGTCCAGCCCTCAATATCGCGTTCAGATATTCCATTGTTTTAGGATGTAACAGCGTTTCTCCAACTGTAGAAAAGGTGACCACACATACCCCCCCCATGCGTTTTTTATCAAGCGCTGTTTCTAAATCAGCCGGAGAATATTTCATCGGCATTACGGTAGCCCGTTCCTTTGCCGTAGCATGCTGTCCAACATAACAGTAGTGACATCTTAAATTACAAGGATACGAAAACAAAGCCATATCCATATACTTAACAATTTTATCATTGATATATTTTACACTGGTATATTCTTGAACAAAAACAGAATCTAAAGATAAATTTCCACCATTACTTAAGGCAAAGCCATTTCCGCTTCTTGCATATTTATAGCCTAATTTTTTGGCAATTTGGATAACTTTGTCATTGTTTTTAAAGTATGGATATGCCAAATATTGAAAACCATACGGATTTTTCAACTCATCTTTCATTCTAAAAGAAGATAATGTCGTTAAATCTTTATGGGACTTAGTATGCCACCCCAAAAAACCTCCAGCCGCCTTTATCTTTCCAAAATCTTCTTCACAAAGAAATTCCTCAGATTTTCCAATATTCTCTCCAACAACAAAAACATAAAAAGGATATTTGTTATCTTTCAAAATCGGAAGAATATCTAAAATATTTGTTCTACCATCATCAAACGTTAAAACAATATGTTTTGAATTATAAGGATCATATTTTTCAAATTCAACAATCTGAAATTCAGCTTTTCGTAATTCTTCAATTTGTTTTCTAAAAGCATCTATACTAACCCATGTTTTATCATTTCCGGTTCCAATATTATGATATGTTAAAATCATTTTTAGCCTTTCCTATTATAAAGTTGTACATTTGTCAAAGAAGACAATGTCTGGGAATAAACCCCGCTAATCTTGCCGTATGAATTGTCATACATAACAACATCTTTTCCAAGCAATGCAGCAGCAATAGCAATGTGCAGCCTGTCTGTTTTAACTGTTTGAAACTTATCAAGCACCTCAAACATAAAATTTACAGCAAACGATATAACCTCTCTTGCTTCATAAGAACTAAACCACCCCAAGGCATCAGATAAATCACAATCCGTTCCATAATGCCCTAATGACTCGGAATCCATTCTGAATAAACAAACATCACCAGAAAGATGATTTACTTTTTTCAAGAGATTTTTAGAAAGTTTTTTAAGCTTTTTTGTCGGCGCTTTGATATTACTTTGCAAATTTCCTAATAATCGAAAAGCCATATCATGATCTAATAAAATTTTAGCTTTTGTATTTTGTGACAGTAAATAATCAAAAGACTTTTTTTCTCTACAAAAAACAACAAACCGTTCATCCAAAATTTTAATAAAATCAGGAACATCATCAAAGGACGATGGTAAAATTACAATCTTTTTGGCTTTTTGCATTATGTTCATAACATGGTGTAAACCGTCAACCCAATTAGAAATCCATGCTCCGCCACCTCCATAAACAAAAACTTCCGGCCATTGATCTTCTTGCAAACGCGACCATCTTAAATCATATTTATCAAACCACCTAAGGGTAGATTCTGCAATCAGCATATCCCCCATATTTCCACTATTTGGCATATATGAAAAAAATCCAATTGATAACAATTCAGATAACAACAAGCTGTCATCTAATCCGATTGGATAATAGTTTATCATTGAAGATTGAGACCTTTTAAACCAGTTCATTTCCTCTTTCCTTTTACTTTAAACTGAAATCCTATCACTGTAATAACTTTATATTTATGTCCGCTCATATCTTTCTCATTCTTAATTGAAAATATTCTTTCTAACAATGAATAATGCTTCTGTTTAACCCTTTCAGAAAAAATAAAATATTCTATTTTTTCTTGTGAATTTTTATCTTTAGTCAAAAAATCAAGCATTTTTTGCCTTATTCGTAGAGTATTTTTATTTTGCATTTCAGAAAAAACAAAAGACACACTTTCCTCATGAACCCTATACTTAAGCAAAATATCCTGAATATTATGAAATTCAGTATATCGTATCAATCTGCTCCAAAGTTCGTAATCTTCAACATGCAAATAGTCATTATCGTATCTTAAATTAAATCTATCCAAAACAGATTTCCTCATCATGACAACAGGATGCGCAACTTGGCATTCCCTTAACAAGTCCAAATATCTTGGATACTGTTCATATTTTTTTTCAAATTTTGAATCAGGAAAAAAACTTATAAGCCCTCCGACAATACCTATTTCAGGATTGCGCTCCAATATTTCTACTTGTCTTGCAAATCTTTCGGGCAAAGAAATATCATCAGAATCCATTCTGGCAATATATTCTCCGTTACACAAAGAAATTCCACGATTCAATGTATAAACCAGCCCGTGATTATCTTGCTCAAAATATTTTATGCGATTATCACAATATGATAAAATAACATCCTTGGCATTGTTAACAGACCCGTCATTAATTATAATAAATTCAAAATCATTAAATGTTTGATTTAAAATACTATGTATGGATTCACGCAAATACTCTTCTTTTGTATTAAAAACAGGCATTAAAACAGAAACCTTAGGCATTTGCTTTCCTCTTAATTTTTATATGAAGACCCAAAAATGTCATAATTTTATGTGATTTATCTTTCGAATTTTTAAAAGAAAAGATTCTTTGCCCTAATGTATATTTTGTTTCCAAAAAACTATTTATTTGTTTACTGGTAAAAATATTATCCATTTGCCGGCGATACATTTCATCTCTTACATAGCTACAAGCTCTGAAAAGAATTCGCCCTGATACTTCCATTATCAAATTACGTATTTTTTCATCATAGCCATTAGACCAATTTTTTATTTGTAACAAAACAATAACACTATCTTTTATCCTTTTTTCTTCCTTTTCTTTATTATGTGTAATTGATTGATTATTTGTAAAATAATTATATTTTGCACAATTATTAAATGAAACTTTACTGGCCTTCAGTAACAATTTTAATAAAACAGGGTTATCTTCATAATAAATGCCATCCTCAGGAAACTTAACACCATTAAACAGCTCTTTCTTAAATATTTTAGAACAAACAGACCCATTGTTTATCAATTTTAATTTTTTTTCGGCATCCACAAGCGTACAACAAGGAAACTTATCATATTTTTTTCCATTACAATACAAAACGCCACAAGCCATATCAGAATCGTGCTGCACTAATACCGTCATCAGCTCCAAGTAAAAATCATCTTCCACCCAATCATCAGCATCAAGAAAGCCAATAACTTTTCCCCTTGCATATGCCAACCCGTAATTTCTCGCACTTCCTAATCCTCCATTTTTCTTATGAAGAACCTTTATATTGTCTTGTCTGATTTTAGTTAAAAATTCCACTGTTTCCTTTTTATAGGATCCATCATCAACAATAATTATTTCTATATTCTGAAATTGCTGATTAATTAAGGATGAGATAGCTCTCCGGATATATTCCGCTTTTTCATTATATACAGGAACAATTACACTCAATTTAGGCAGACAAGAGACCTCATTAACCTTTAATCTAAATATTTGTCTACAAAAGATATTTTTTGCCCACTCTTTAAACATTCCAGCTCCCTGTTTCATTACAATTTAAGCTTGGCTGAAACCTTGAAATAAGTTTCGGCTATTGGTAAAAAACCAAACAAATAATACTTTGTCGTTGCACGGAAGCGTTTGATTTTCAAAACCGGTATGCCAAATATTTTAACTTTGACAAAACATGGATACTTGGACTGAACCTTATCCCACAATGCCCGATGCTCTGACTGGAGGTACCCAAACACCCTCTCCTCTATTGACCTGATTTGACGCGTTTCCTTTTTGGTTGTATTACTCTCGTGTTTCCTGTACAAAAACAACACCTCCGGCAAACAACCAAAACGCGTCTTGCCAAGCAGATGTAAATACAGATTATAATCTTCCGTTGGAAAATATTCTTTGTCATACCGCAAACCGCTTTTCTCCAAAACCGACTTGCGTATCATAGTCGTCGGATGAAGCAAGGCGCATCCGAGCATCATCGCCTCTTCTATTCCCTCGTTGTCCTCCGGCGGAATAACCAGCTTATTCTTGGGTATTTCCCTATGTGCCGTACCCAATACGCCAACATCAGGATGTGCATCAAGATAAGCCGCCTGCATCTTAAAACGATCCGTAAGTGAAATGTCGTCATGATCCATTATTGCCAGATATTCGCCTTGAGCCAAATCCATCAGTTTATTCCGCGTTTCCGAAATTCCCTGATTATTATCGTTTTTGTAATATCTGATACGTGCATCGTCATAACTTTTTATGACCGTTTCCACATGCTCATCAGTAGAGGCGTCATTGATTATTATCAGCTCAAAATCGCCATAGCTTTGCTGCAAAATACTTTCTATACATGCACGAAGATAAGCTTCCTTTGTATTATATACCGGTAAAAGAACAGAAATTTTCGGCATTTTTTTATTTCCAGTCACCATGCGTCCAAACACCCTCAATACTTTCCCATCTCTGTCTGAGAGATAAGTTTGACCTGTTCGTAAAGGAACTTTAGTTTTTCCGGACTGTACTGATTAATGGAAGCCAGAATAAAATCAACCATGTCATTACGCACACGGTCTTTTGAATAGGCCTTCTTTTCAACCCTGTCCCTGAAAAATTCTTCATTGTCCGCAAACAAATCCAAGTAAGAAACGCCGAGAACCTCCGCTATCGACAGCAGCACCGACAAGTCAGGATTATACAACGCCCGCTCCAGATTCGAAATCGTTGCTATCCCCACATGGCTCTCTTCCGCCAACTCCTTTTGTCCCATATGATGTACCTGTCTCAGGCGTTTGATATTCGCCGCTACCAATCCCCGGTAATATAGTGTCTTATCCTTTTCCGTCACATCAAAACCTTTGTCGTTCTTATCTTTATTTATGTTTTGTAATCTAGCATAATAAATTATTATTCGTCAAATAATATTTATATCCATGCGACAAAAAAAGAATGGCTGAAAAAATGAAATTAAAAATGCAGATACAAAAAAACCACCTAATTAAGGTGGTTTCAAATTGGTGGGCGCTGAGAGGTTCGAACTCCCGACCCTCTCGGTGTAAACGAGATGCTCTTCCAGCTGAGCTAAGCGCCCATCTTGTTTACGAAAGAGTTTATACACTTATAAAAATAATTAATCAAGCAAAAAAATAAAAAAATTTGATATTTTTTTAGAAAATGCCTTTTATCAAAAGGCTAGACAATTTCTTTTGCAAACAGAGCCGCGGACTTTGCCAATGCGCCAATAAAAACGGGTTTCCGCAATGGAAAACCCGTTTTAAAGTGCTCTATAAACTTAAGGACTGGCGCAGCCAGTCCTTGCTTATATTAGTTTACAGAATCTTGCAAAGCTTTACCGGCTTTGAATTTAGCCTGTTTGCGAGCCGGGATTTTGATAGCTGCGCCGGTGCGCGGATTGCGGCCGGTAGTAGCTGCACGTTTAGAAACGGCAAAAGTACCAAAACCAACCAAACGAACTTCATCACCTTTCTTCAAAGCGTTGGTGATGGAAGCAACAAATGCATCAAGAGCCTTAGCAGAATCAGTTTTGGTAAGGCCTGTTTCGCTAGCGATGCTAGCAATCAATTCGTTTTTATTCACGGTGAGGACTCCCTCTAATATAAGTTATAAACCAATTGTGGAGAATAAATCTCTAACCACAAGAAAATTTAACCGCCAAAAAAATGATTAGTCAAACAAAATCAACGCTTGCAAACAAAAAAAGTGCATTTTCTGTTAGCAAAAAGCCTTTTTTCCCAGTTATTCACAGCTATGGTTAGAAAATTCCCGCTTTTAGAAGATTCGAAAACCGAATTTTAACGTCCGTTTGCGATTCTTGTTGTATTTAATAGACACCCCAGTCAAATGATGCTATACTTTTATTTACATAAGGTTTGGGAGAACAAAATGGATGTGCAAAGCAAACTGCAAAAACTGAAAAAGAGGCTGGGACTGACTGCCGCACTGTCTATTGCCGCCATGAGCGCTTCCTCCGCAGAACAGCAGGATTCCATACAAAACACTGCTTTCCCCGCAGCCAAAGAAACAAAAGTCAATACCTTTGCCGAAAATGACTCATCCCGACAAAATCAGGTAAAACAATATTGCAACTTTATAGAAATAGGGTCTTTGGAGGAACTGAACAGCCTTAACCGGCAAGCCGCCTGCTACAACCAGTACGCCGACGCCATCATCTACACCCAATATAAAATGTCTGACGCAGGCAAATCCGAACGCAGTCTGATTGAAGCTGTCAACAACCAGAATTACTCAGTCAGCACTGAAGCTCACGAAAAGCTGCATCACCTTTTGTCACCCATCAGTCAAAAGCTCCACGACGGTTCCTGCATATTAAAAGTATCAGATCGTATCCGTGTTAAAATTATGGAAGAAATCTGCTGCCTTAAATCAGAAAAAAGACTTACTTCCATTACGGATGCCATTCAAAAATTTAAGGACCTCGACAGAATCACCTATTATTCCAACCATTACGGAGAAATCGCCGGAGAGCGCATCGGCTCTGTTCTGATTGCCAAAACAGCGGAAGAAAAAACGCCGGAAAAAATCGACCTGGGATTTGAACGCTCTTCTCATTACAAACCGCTGCAAATCAACGGGCAGGAATATATCGGCAGCCTTTATGTTTCTCGCGATAAGAAATATAAAACCTGGGCTCTGCACGACCTAAACGACCAAGTTGTTACATCAGCGGAGATTCTCTCCCAAAGTCCACTCGCCATCGGCGTTATGACCACGGCTGAGGGCAAGGATGTCAAAATGCCGGATGGAAAAACGGTTCGCGCGGACTATCGGTGTGAAGCAAAAAACAACCATGGAGGCTGGGCCGGATACGCTGTTTTCAAAGTTGACAATTTCGAAAACCGTAAACAAGGATACGATTTTCACACAGCACAACAGAATTTTGACAACATCTGCGGAGAATATGCTAACGCAACCGGCTTAACGGCACTTGAAGCCCAAACGCTCAAAGAATACGTTTCCTCAATGGACTGGCTTAACGCCTATGATTTGCAAGACAGCGAAATCAGAGACATTCGCGACAACTACAAAGACGTGCCTCTGCAAACGCTCGTAAATAAGCAGAAAAGCAATTATGAACAGCTGGCCGACGCTGCCCGGACGCGGTTTGAAAAAGAAACGCTGCCCCATCTGGTCGAAGTCCAGTCGCCATCGTCCCTCATCTCCGGTGCTGAGAAAAGCATAAAAACTGACGCTTTTAAAATCAAAGCAAACGGCAAAGAAAAAGGCTGCCGATAACAGCCTGTGCATCCTTTGCCGACACAAAAAAATACCGCCGACCAAATGTCGACGGCATTTTTTTATCAGTTGACCGAAGCCTGCTCCGCTTTAAGCGGCTCGCAACGGCACAATTGTGTCAGCGGCTTCACTTCTCCGTTAAGCGCTATCTTCAAAACCTCTCCGACCTCTGAAACCGGAATGATTTTCAGGCCTTTTCTCACATTTTCCGGAATTTCCTTCAAATCCTTTTCATTATCTTTAGGGATAATGACAGTTTTAATTCCGCCGCGCAAAGCCGAAAGCAGTTTTTCTTTCAGTCCGCCGATGGGCAGCACCCTGCCCTGCAACGTAATCTCCCCTGTCATCGCAACATCTTTGCGAACCGGAATCTTCGTCAGCACCGAAACGAGAGTCGTATACATCGCTATGCCGGCGGAAGGTCCGTCTTTGGGCGTAGCCCCCTCCGGAACATGAACGTGAATGTCCGTTTTGCCGAAAACATCAGGATCAATCCCCAATTCCATAGAATGGGAACGAACCACGGAATACGCCGTCTCAATGGATTCTTTCATAACATCTCCCAGCTTTCCCGTTTGTTTGATGTTTCCCTTGCCCGGCATATCAACGGCTTCGATAAACAAAATGTCTCCGCCGACTTCCGTCCACGCCAGTCCGGTAGTAACGCCGACATGGTCTTCTTCTTCGGCTTCGCCATAACGGAATTTCTTAACTCCCAGATATTTGTCAAGATTAGCCGCTGCAACCGTAACCTTCTTTTCTTTGGAAAGCAGAATCTCCTTAACCGCCTTGCGGGCTATTTTTGCCAATTCGCGTTCCAAGTTACGAACTCCGGCCTCACGGGTATAATAACGGATGATGTCTCTGATAGCGTCTTCTTCTATCTTAAGCTCGTTTTCTTTGATGGCCATTTCCTTAAAGGTTTTGGGAATCAGGTGACGTTCGGCAATCTGTATTTTTTCATCTTCGGTATAGCCTGACAATCGTATAATTTCCATACGGTCAAGCAGTGGACGCGGCATATCGAGAGAGTTGGCCGTCGTCACAAACATAACGTCAGACAAATCATAATCAACTTCCAGATAGTGGTCGTTAAAGCTTGAATTCTGCTCCGGATCCAAAACTTCCAACAGTGCCGAACTCGGATCGCCGCGGTAATCGTTGCCGAGTTTGTCTATTTCATCGAGCAGAAACAACGGATTAGACGTTGCTGCTTTTTTCATTCCTTTAATTATTTTGCCCGGCATAGAACCAATATAAGTCCGACGATGGCCGCGAATTTCCGCTTCATCGCGCATACCGCCGAGAGAAGCACGTACAAAACTGCGCCCGGTAGCTCTGGCTATCGACTTTCCTAAAGAAGTCTTACCGACGCCCGGAGGGCCGACCAGACACAAAATCGGACCTTTGACTTTGTCGGCCCGGGATTGCACGGCCAAATATTCGACAATGCGTTCCTTAACCTCTTCCAGTCCGTAATGGTCTTCTTCCAGAATTTCCATAGCCTTGCTCAAGTCTTTATTTACTTTGGAGCGTTTTTTCCAGGGAATGTCCAGCATCCAGTCCAGATAATTGCGGACAACCGTTGCCTCTGCCGACATTGAGCTCATAGATTTGAGCTTTTTAACTTCAGCCAGGGCTTTTTCCTTTGCTTCCTTGGACAGCTTGGTGTTCTCAATCTTTTTCATATATTCGGCGATTTCGGCATCGTCGTCTCCGTCGCCGAGCTCTTTCTGAATGGCCTTCATCTGCTCGTTCAGATAATATTCCTTTTGGCTTTTCTCCATCTGCTTTTTAACGCGATTCTTGATTCTGTTTTCCACCTCAAGCATCGTGATTTCCGCATCCATAAAGCCCAAAATCTGTTCAAAACGTTCGCTTAAGGTTGTCCCTTCAAGCAAAGCCTGCTTTTCCGGAATCTTTAATGCCAGATGAGAAGCGATGGTATCCGCCAGTTTGCTGTAATCTTCTATTTGGTTGACCGCCACCAAAACCTCGGGAGGAGTCTTTTTGGAAAGTTTGACATATTCCTCAAACTGCGACAAAACGGCGCGAACCAAAGCTTCCAGCTCCTGATTGTTGTTTTCTATCTCCGGCAGAATGGTTACGTTTGCTTCCATAAAGGATTTGGTGTTGTAAAACTTGTCGATTTTAACCCGCTCCAACCCCTCAATCAGAACCTTTACCGTACCGTCAGGCAGCCGCAACAGCTGTAAAACCGTGCCGATGGTTCCGACATGATAAACGTCATCGCTGGTCGGGTCTTCAATTGCGGCATCTTTTTGGGTGGTAAGGATAATGTTCTGATCCTTATCGACAACTTCCTGCAAGGCGTTGATCGACTTCTCCCGTCCCACAAACAACGGAACAATCATCTTCGGATATACCACAATATCGCGCAACGGAAGTACAGGATATTTCTCTTTCTTAGCAACCATATTTTACCACCTTAAAAATTAACATCATTGTGTATTCTTATATAAGAAAACTTTCCGGCTTATGCAATGCGGAACAGTAACTTTTTTGCCACAAACGCACTTTTTGGGCAATGCTTAAGTTTTTAATCCACAGCCCCGGCCGCGAAATCCAACTTTAACATGAATAAGTATTAATAAAGAATTTGCAGATTTAAAATAATAATATATGATGCAATAAAAAAACAAACACCAGAAAACCCCATGGAGAAATTTGATGGCCGCCGCAAAGAAAAGCGCACTTTCCAATGATGATATTATGGTTGAAATTTCCGTCACGCTGGGAACCGCGGACCTCCGGGTCAACCAGCTGCTGAAGTTGGGACGCGGAGCCGTTGTCGAGTTGGACCGGGATATCAACGACAACGTAGATATTTACGCCAATGACGTTCTTATCGGTCATGGCGAAGTCGTCATCACCGAAAACGAAACTATCGGCATCAGCGTAACCGACACAAATTCCAAGTAAGCAACCGTAACAATGAACTTTAATCTGAAAAAAACACTGAAAAAATCCCTGCGCCGGATTACCAAGTCAGATTTTGTCATAAACCTGATTTCGTCAGCTATATATTGGTATGCCCGTCTCGTCGGCAAAACCACAAGCTGGGAGGTTCGCGGCATAGACAACTTCTATCGCGAATGGGATGAAAATCGCGGCATCATTCTGGTTGCCTGGCACGGACGAGCCCTTATGCTGCCTTATTTCTGGAACCGCAAAAAACCGCTTAATGCCCTGGTTTCATTGCACCGGGACGGCAGAATGATAGCCGGCCTGCTTGAAAAATTCGGTCTTGGCACCATCGGCGGTTCCAGCAACGAAAACGCCAGCGGCGCCGCAGTAAAACTGATGCACTCGCTCAAAGACGATACTGCCATCTGCATTATTCCCGACGGTCCCCGGGGGCCCCGGATGCATATGGGACGCTCTCCTCTTTATTATGCGCAAAAAACCGGAAAACCTATCGCCTGCATTTCGTACAGCATCGCCAACTCTTTCCGCATAACAAAATCCTGGGACCACATGATGATCCCCCTCCCGTTTTCCCGCGGCATTTGCACCGTGAGCGAAGCGATGTCCGTTCCCGCCGACGCAGACAACAACGAATTGGAAACCTACCGCCTCCGTCTGGAAGAGCAGCTTAACCGAATAAGCCGGGAATGCGATATCAAAATGGGACTGATTCCTGACGAACCCGGCATCTGCAAAAATCAAACCGAAGAAAATGGACAACCGCGATGATGTTTATGAAAATTTACAACGCCTTGATTACCGTTTTATATCCTCTGGTTATCAAACGCTATATTAATAAGCGCAAAGAAAACGGCAAGGAAGATGTCAAAAGATTCAACGAGCGTATCGGGCGTCCCGCTCTCAAACGTCCCGAAGGAAAATTGATCTGGCTTCACGGTGCCTCAGTAGGCGAGTCCGTTTCCATGCTGCCTCTGATTCAAAAAATCTTGGACACTTACCCTCAGGCGCACGTTATGGTCACCACCGGAACCGTCACTTCCGCCGACGTAATGAGCAAACGGCTTCCCGAGCGCGCCTTTCACCAGTTTATACCCATTGACAACCCCACTTTCACCACCCGGTTTGTCAAATACTGGCATCCCGACGTCGCCCTCTGGTTTGAGTCGGAATTCTGGCCGGCAATGCTGTCGTCAATCAAACGTAAAAATATTCCGCTGATTTTAATCAACGGCCGAATTTCCAACAAAACCTTCAAACGCTGGCAGCAATTTGACTTTATCAGCAAAGAGCTGCTCTCCTGCTTCACCCTTTGCCTCGGACAATCGGAAGAAGACGCCTACCGCCTCGGCGTTTTGGGCGCGGCCAACTCCGTCTGCCTCGGCAATCTGAAATACGCCGGCCTGCCGCTGCCTATCGACCTGGAAAAGAAACAGGAACTGTTGCAACAAATCGGAACCCGCACTCTATGGCTGGCAAGTTCAACCCACAATGACGAAGAACGCCGAATTGCCAAGATACACAAACGGCTCAAGAAAAAATTTCCTGACATTCTGACGATTATCGCCCCCAGACATCCGCAGCGCGGCCCCGAAATACAAAAAGAGATTCGGGAATTGGAGTTGCAAACGGCTTTACGATCGGCAGGAGAAGAAATAACCGGACAAACTGACATCTACATTGCAGACACTATTGGAGAAATGGGCTTATGGTATGACGTTGCCAAAGTTGTGTTTATCGGCGGCTCCCTGATTCCGCACGGCGGACAAAACTTTATCGAACCCTCGCGGATGCGCGATGCGGTCATCGTCGGCCCCCATATGCATAACTTCACCGATGCGGTCAACCGTGCAAAAAAAGCAGATGCGCTGATACAGGTGACCGATACACAGGAACTGGAAGAAACAATTGCCCATCTGCTCAGCAACAAAGATTTTTGCAATGCCAAATGCAGCCTCGCCTATAATTGGGCCGCCAGTGAAAATAAAGTGCTTGAAAACATTATGGATAAAATTAAAGGTTTTATTTAAGATGCACACCCCAACATATTGGAAAAACAAAAATATCATATCTTCGCTGCTTTTGCCATTGGGATGGTTGTACGGCCTGGCGACCGCTTTGCGTCTTGCCCTGACCAAACCGCAAAAAGTCAAGGCCAAAGTTATCTGCATTGGCAATATTACCGCCGGAGGCACCGGCAAAACGCCGGTATCCGTCGCCATAGCTGCCCTTCTGAAACAAAACGGCCTTAATCCCTGGTTCGTCACCAGAGGATATGGCGGAACTCGGCAGGATATTATTGTCAACCCGGCCGAACACGCAGCAGCCGAAGTCGGAGACGAACCGCTGTTGTTGGCCCGGGAAGCCTCCGTCGTCGTCAACAAACAGCGTTGGCTGGGAGCGCAAAAGGCCATCGCAAACGGTGCCGACTGTATCATTATGGATGACGGCTTTCAAAATCCCGCACTTCATAAGGATTTGTCGTTTATCGTCATTGACGGGGCCGTCGGTTTCGGTAATCGGCGCTGCATTCCTTCCGGTCCGTTGCGGGAATTTCTTTCTGCCGGCCTGAAACGGGCCGATGCTGCCATTATTATAGGGCAAGACAAAACCAATCTGAGCGGATTGTTAAAAGACCTTCCCGTTTTTCACGGCAGCATAACGCCGGTTGAACCGTTGCGGGACAACCTCAACGTTATCGCCTTTGCCGGCATCGGACGACCGCAGAAATTTTACCGCTCATTACAGGAACTCGGCTTTAACCTTATAAAGACCGTAGACTTTCCCGACCATCATTTTTATACGGAAGGCGAATTGAAACAACTGATTTCCGAAGCAGAGGAAAAACAGGCCGTCTTATATACCACCGCCAAAGATTACGTAAAAATTCCGGCTGCGCTGCGCAACCGTTTCCGTGTTTTGGAAATAACGATTACTTGGCGCGAACCGGAACTTTTAACCCAATTTCTGCTTAACGCTTAATTGACTTCATCCCACAAATTGGCATAACTTCCATTGGCAAAGGCGTCTCCGCTGATAAAACGATAATTTTTATCCAGCGTCACAATTTTAGCCATATCTGCCTCATCCAGCTCAATAGCGAGAGAAGCATAGTTTTCCCGCAAATGAGCCTCATGAACCGACTTTGGAATAACGGCTACGCCGCGCTGCATCTGCCATGCCAGCACGACCTGAGCCGGCGTTGCCTTAATACGTTCCGCAATTTCCTGAATGACCGGGTTTTCCAATACCGATTCCTGCCCTTCGTGAGGTTGTGACCCCAATGGTGAATAGGCCGTAACTTCAATATTGTTCTTATGGCAAAAATCTATCAAATCGTTCTGCTGCAGCAAGGGATGATTCTCAATTTGGTTAACCGCAGGAACAATCTCGGCTTTTTCAATCAAATCGCCCAATTTCTTGGCCGTAAAATTAGAAACGCCGATACTTTCGACGGAGCCTTCCCCCTGAAGTTTCTCCATTGCGGCCCATGTAACCTCCAAGGGCAAATCGCTCAGCGGAATCAAGTCTCCCGCACGCTGGGGAATACCGGTGCCTTTTTTCTGCGCTACCGGCCAGTGCATCAGAAACAAATCCAGATAATCCAGCTGCAAATCTTTTAACGTCTGCTCCAACGCCGGTTTTACATCTTCCGGTGCATGCGCGTCGTTCCATAGTTTAGAGGTGACAAACAGTTCTTTGCGCTTAATGTCCCCTTCTCTGATTGCATCGTTTATCGCCTGCCCGATTTCGCCCTGATTGCCGTAAATCGGAGCACAGTCAATATGCTTATATCCCAGTTTTATAGCCCAGCGTACCGCCTGATAAGTCTCTCCCGGCTTAGACTGCCAGGTACCCATACCGATAATCGGCATTTCACTGTCGTTATTCAGCTTAACATACTTCATGACAAACCTCTCCTCCAACGAAAAAAATATTAAAATCAACCCTAATATAATCGTAAGAATTTCCACTTAAAGGAGCCGTACGCGAAAAAAAAGATTGCCATAAAACAAAAACGCAGCCCCCACACCTGACTGCGTTTTTAAACAACTTGCAAAAAATGAGTTATTTCACTTCCCAACTGCGGGAAAATTCTTCGTCCTTGAACAATGCGGCCAATCCGGTAACTTGTTTCATTCTGAGCAACTCGTCGGCCGACATACCGATATTCTTACAAATCCAGCTGTCGCTCTTGCCCATTTCAACTAACTCGGCAACAATATTACTCATCAAATCGACATTATGGCTGCCGCGAGCCCGGTTATGGCGAATAGTCGACGCCATCCGCTCTCCCAGCTCCTTATTGATTACCACGACGGGAATTTTACCGTGTTCACGGGCATAAATGCGATCGCTGGTCTTCATAATCGTATAACGGTGGAAACCGTCGACAACGATATATTTGTCAGCCTCTTTGTCATAATAACATACAATCGGCTGAGTAAACCCATCTTCCCAGATGGAAAGTTCCAGCAGTTTCATTTCCGGAGGTGCAACTCGGTTGGGGTTATAATCATTGGCCTGCACCTTCTCAACGGGTACGCCGATGACATTATAAACCGGACTAACAAACTCTTTCATATTTAACCTCATAGTTTTTTATATTTTTCAAGTAACTCTTTTTCTCTTTGAGTCTGCTTTTTAGTCTGTGCAAATCCCATATACTTGCATAAATGGTCGTTTTTCAGAATACAGATGGCCATTCTTTTCCATGAAGGAATGTCAATGGTCGACTTAATGTCATCAGTGTCATCGGGTGTTCCCAAAAACTGAATCCGGTCTTTGTCTTTACTGTATCCGCTTTTGCCGTTATGCCGTATTCTGTAGTTACAGGCTTCAAGCTCTTTCAAAGCGTCATCACACACCACACCACCTTTCTTCCACCAAAAACGGATAGAAGTTTTAAATTTGGCAACATAATTTTCGCGGATTGAATCCGGAAGCGTCGCCAACAAAAATTTAACATACGAACGCCAGGTATGCCCTTTCGGCAAAGTAATCTTGCCGACACCCATCAATTTTGAATTGCCGTACATCGCGGCAAAATTAGCCCCGTTTACGCGGGAAACCACTCTGGCCCATGTTCCCGGTTCCAAGACGCGATAAAGGTTGAGGCTCTCTTTTGCATTTTCATGATAAGGGCTGGAAACCCGCATCTGATTGATAGACAGCCCGGCGCGGTAATACAGGTCATAAATCTTGTTATACTCATAACCTTCTTTGCCGTTTGCAATCCATACGTCTTTAGTAGACCAGTCATACAACGGATAGGCGTTATAGAAATTCTTGCCCATTTTGGTTGTCCACTGCGAATTTTTCATCAATGTCTTGCGCGTATTGGCATAAGCCCGGTAACGGTTGATAGACTCATCGGCCCTGATGCCAACCATACACAATGTGGTGCCCTCATGATGTCTGGCATACCAATGCCCAAACTCGGCATACAAATCCTCCTGAGCCATTTTATACTTATAAGTTTCAATCGGATTGTTCTTCAGGTTAATAATATAGGGCATCGAGGGCATCGGACGCACCCACAGTTCTTCCTTTTCGTCATCCCAGGGATACCAATACATTTGATAATTGCTGACGGCGCAGCGCGATCCCATCGGCAAACACACCCAATAAGGCTCAATATCGTCTATGTTGTCTTCAAACATCTTGGTAACATAGTCTGTCGTCAGCTGATACTGCGCCTCAAAATCCTGATGGAAAACACCGATTTTTTTCTGAATGTTATGTTTGCGTTTATAGTCAAGAACCATATTCAGCAGCAAACCGCTGTCTTTTCCGCCGGAGAAAGACACATAAATATTGTCAAAATTTTCAAACGCAAACTTAATTCTTTCCATCGTTGCGTCAAAAACATTCATGTCCTTATAAATCTTCATAGTTTCAAAGCCTCATCTCTTGACATAATATTACAAACGTTGCTCAATACGTTTTCCTTGCGGTTAAGATTATCCTTTATCAGACTTTCAAGCCTGGTTCCTACCCAAAAATTGTAGATATTCAAATTTATAACATCTTTATTATAAAAGCTAGTTAATGTTTGAATTTTATCCTTATAATCAAAAGTCTGTGTAAAATAAATAATATTATTGCACCCTTTAAGGTTCAAACGCGGACTTTCGACCTTATACGTACAAATCATAATATCCACATTTTTCTCGAACCGGTTAAGAGCCTTTAGCTTGTTCGAATTTCCGGACATCACCACAAACTTTTTATCTCCGAAGCCTCCTGCTTCTTTGAAAAAACGCACCTCGCTTAAAAACTTGGTGTAAATAATAACCTTCTCCTTGCGTTCCAAAATCTCGCTGACCAATTTAAACAAAGCATCAACCTTATGCTTGCATATGGTATAAAGATATTGAAAACGCTGCACTACCTGCAAAAACGCCACTTGTTCCTTATCTTTCAGAAAATCTTCTTTTTCCAGTTAATAAACGGCGGCTTCCTGAGGCGTAAGCTCAAAATCGCTATCATAATAGGTTATCTTAAGATTATCCTCAAAATCACAAGCAAGTAAATAGGGTTTTATCATTTTCACCAGCTTTGCTTCATTTTTTGGCGTCGACCACCTCTTCCACACCTCAAAATCATCCATATAAAACGGCAAAAAGCTGTGCATAAACTGCGTCTCCGTCATATTGAGGATTGCCGAGTCCATAAATTGCGTTTGAGAATACAGGTCAATCAGCCCCTGAGTCAACGGCGTTCCCGACAAAATCAGACGATATTTGAACTTATGCTTCATGGATAAAAGCCGTCTGGTTCTTCCCGCCTCCGTGTTTTTAATCGTAATGCTCTCGTCCACTACGCAAAAAATACGATATTTGTCAGCCAGATTATAAAGTTTCAAATACTGCCCGTCGTTCAGAGAAATGTTTTCAATCGAAAAAAAGCATATCCGGTTAGAAATTTCCCGGGCCACCGCCTTGATGTCATTGACATAGTCATCCGTGGCCAGATAGTTTGACGGCGCAATCCATACGATAAAATCGATATTTTTGCGAAAATGCCGGATAAGCCTGAACACTATTCGGATTTTTTCCATACCGCGCTTCATAAACAGCGCACCCGAACTTAGCCCGGCAAACCGTTCGCAGATTTTTTTGTGGTCGAACTTTGCTCTCATGATACAAAACCCATTTTGATGACTAATTTTCAGATATCTAATATATGTAATCGTTCATCTGTCGTTTCAAAGGAATTGTCGTCAAATATACCGGAAGCCCCATCACCAAAGAAGCCGCCATGCCTCAAAATATAATCCGGCCGCAGCCAAATGCTCCAAAAGTACTAACCAACAACCACATATACTAAAGTATATATACTTTTTATCTAAGGGCAAAAGAAATTCAGGATAATTAACATAAAAAAATGCTTTCCTACCCACAAAAACAACCGCAGATACAAGGCAATAGAACGATACTCGGAAAAAGCTGCACGCCAAAATAACAAATTGCGCCTTTACAACATCTGCATCAGTTCCGGACTATCAAAAAAGCCCGGAAAATTCCGGGCTCTTTAGTGGCGGAGAGTACAGGACTCGAACCTGTGCATCGTTATTCACGATGACGGATTAGCAATCCGCTGCATTACCACTCTGCCAACTCTCCATTTGTGGTACGGCATTATATGTATATTATCTTTTAGTTCAGGTCAACATCTTTTTATTAAATTTACAAATTTATTTAACAGATATTTTGCCTGCCGGCACCTCTCCGCAAAAAATAAAACAAATGCAAAAAAAGCACCGTTTTTTCTTGGAAAAAACAGTGCTTCCGCAATTCAGACGCTAAAAGTTAGGCCATGTGTCATTCACATATCCGTCGTAGTCGCCGTTTTTGCTGCCGTCATGAGTGCCGAAAGTTTCGCCCACCCAATTCCAAAAAGCATCCCACATACCGAATGTTTTTTTAGTTATACAATCAAGTTAGCTCACTCTGCAAATAATTATCCGGATTACTCACATCGGTTAAAATGTACAATAAAACCAGAATAATTATTTGTCTTATTTTTATTTAATCCCAAAAACAGACGTTGTCAATTATTACTCAAGCGTCTCTATAAACTTGGAATACCGAACTTTGCAGTCTTCACACTGTTTCAGGGCTACATCCCGCATAATTTTATTTTCATACAAGCCGATAAAATAATCACCTGCCGAAACCGTCAATATTGAATCCGTCTCGTCATAACTCAGAGACAGACCGATTAGCGGCGCCTGATATTCGCTGCCGGACAACTGCTCGTAATACTCCTTGGCGATTTTAAATTTAATCGCAACCGGAACATCTTTATTTCCTGCTTCCCGGTTGGCAATACATTTTGCCGCCGTTTCAAACCGAATATAGTTTCCGATTAAAATCGGTGAAAATATATCATAAACCGGCCATGGCTCGCTCATACTCTCCTCCTCTTCAGTCTAAAACAATACTGATATAAGTCATCGCGATAAAGCCGACAAAAACCGCGGCCGCCGACCGGTTGGTTTCCTTTTGGCCATAGGTTTCCGGCAAAATTTCATTAATCACCACAAACAGCAGCGTACCGCCGGCCAATGCCATGCCGTACGGCACAATGTTGAAACTGATGTCCATCAGCAGCAAACCGACAATCGCGCCCAACGGCTGAACCAGTCCGATAGCCAACGCAGTCAACGCCGCCCGCAAACGGGAGTTTCCTGCTGCTACCAAAGAAATCGCTATTGTCAGCCCTTCGGGAATATTATGCGCGGCAATCCCCACCACCAGAGACAACGGACTGATAATGTCCTCCGCACCGTAAGCAACGCCGACAGCCAAGCCTTCCGGCAATTTGTGCAGCGTAATGGCAATAATAAACAGCCAGGCCTTTTTCAAATCAAAATGCGGGCCGTGATGCCCCATTGAGTTATGCTCATGCGGAATCAGCAAATTAAGTATCCAAACCAGCAAAACGCCTGCAAAAACTGTCAATACATACCCCAGCGCTCCGCTGTAAATATTGCGCGAATCACGCACGATTTCATGCATCGACGGTACCAGCAGCGAAAAAAACGATGCCGCCAGCATCACCCCCGCCGCCAAATTCAGAAGCTGGTTAATTTCGGTTTTCAAATACCTTTTTTTCAAAAATATCATAAAACCGCCAATTCCGGTTACCAGTCCGGCCGCCAAAGCTGCCAATAATCCCTGCATAAAAACCTGATTCACCATTTTGCATTCCTAATCTTTTTCATAATCCGATTGTAATACGGCAATACTCCGTCATCAGCACAATAATCTTTAACTTCGTCAAAACTGATCCAAAGTACGCCGGAATTTTCATCCGGTTTAGACATTAATTCTTCGGTTTCGTCAGCTTCCAGACAATAAACAACGTTATAATGTAAGTGCCGGGGAACAAAAACACCACGTTTATAGTGATTATGCACGACCATCACATTCAGATCTATCGGTTCGTCAACCAAAGCACTGACCTCCTTCAACGAGGTTTCTTCCTTGGTTTCTCTCAACGCCACCGCCAACAAATCAGCTTCACGGTCACTGTGTCCGCCCACCCAGGCCCAGGTTTTGAACATATTATGATAAATCATCAAAACCTTGTTTCGCTCTTTGTTAACAATCCAACAAGAGGAAGAAAAATGCCCGACCAAATTTTCTCTGTCAAAAACCTTATTCCCATACGCATCAACGAACTGCCTGAAAGATTGCCGTTCAGCCTCTTCTTCCTCGTCTGCTGAGCGATAACGCTCCAAAAACATTTTCAAGCTCTGTAAATCAACAATTTTCATCTTAAGCCTTTTTATCTGTCAAACAGCTTGGCAATATCCTTAATCTTCAGTTCCACATACGTCGGACGGCCGTGATTACATTGTCCGGAATGCGGCGTCTTCTCCATATCCCGCAACAGACGGTTCATTTCGTCAACATTAAGCCTGCGCCCTGCCCGCACCGAACCGTGGCATGCAATAGTGGCACACACCAAATGAAGCTTTTCGGTCAGTTCAAAACCGGTACCCCATTCTGCCATTTGCTCTGCCACGTCGCGAATAAGGGCTTTAACGTCGCAATCCCCTAGCAGTGCAGGCGTTTCGCGGACGAGCACTGCGGTGGAACCAAACTCTTCCACAACCAACCCCAGCTTGGCCAGTTCGGGAGCTGCCGACAGAATGCGCCCTTTCTCTGCCATATCTAAATCCACGATTTCGGGAATCAACAGCATCTGTGACGCAACACCGCCTTTTAACAACCCGTCTTTTAACTTTTCCATCACAATTCGTTCATGAGCCGCATGCTGGTCCACAATAACGATGCTGTCTTCGTTTTGCGAAATAATGTAAGTGTCGTGAAACTGCGCCTTGGCCAGTCCGAGCGGACCGATATCGCTGCGCTCGACAACGTCTTCAACATTTTCAACCCTCACCGAAAATTTGCGTTCCAATTCCGGCAGTTCCGCTTGCCGACGGCCGGCAGCGTTCATCGACTGGTAAAGCCTGTTAATCTGCGGTGTCGGCTGATAACTGTGTTCTCTCAGCCCCATAAAGGTTTCTTCTTCTCTGACCGTTGACGGCTTAGCGTTGTCAAAGTCGGGAATGCTGTCATGCACCAGTTCCTCCAGACTGACAGTCTGCGAACTGCGATTGGCGTGCATATTCAGACCGTTGCGAATGGCACTGACCAGCAGCCCCCGAACCAAAGCCCCGTCATAAAAACGAACTTCGGCTTTGGCCGGATGCACATTGACGTCCACATACCGCGGATCTACGTCAAAAAACAACGCGCACAAAGGATAACGCCCTGAGGCCAGCACATCCTGATAAGCGCCCCGGATAGCTCCCAAAAGCAATTTGTCGCGAACCGGACGATTGTTGACAAACAAAAACTGCGATAAGGAATTAGCCTTATTTAAAGTCGGCAGCGAGACATAACCGCTGATGCGCACGCTTTCTCGCTCGGCATCGATTAAAATGGAATTTTCGCCAAACTCTTTTCCCATAACGGCCGACAACCGTTCAAGGCGGGCATCAAACAAATCCCCGTTGCAGGCCGGCAGTGCAATTTTTTTCTTTTCGCCGTCGTACAGATAAAAGGCTACCCCCGGGTTAGCCAACGCAATGCGATGCAAAATGTCCACACATTGCGTCGTTTCGGCACTTCCCGTTTTCAAAAACTTTAAGCGCGCCGGCGCGGCATAAAACAAGTCTCGAACCTCGATTCTTGTACCTTGCGGATGCGCCGCCGGAACCGGTTGGCTTTTCTCGCCGCCGTTCACCTCTATTTTCCAGGCGCTGTCGCTGTCCTTTGCCCGGCTGGTAATGCTCAGACGCGCAACCGACGCGATGGAGGGCAAGGCTTCTCCGCGAAACCCCAGAAAATTTATATTAAACAAATTGTCGTCCGGCAGTTTTGAAGTTGCATGGCGTTCCACCGCCAGCTCCAACTCTTTTTCCGACATCCCTTTGCCGTTGTCTGTAATCGTAATCAGACTTTTACCGCCGTCGACCAAACGAACCTCGACCGAAGTTGCTCCGGCGTCAATAGCATTTTCAACCAATTCCTTAACCACCGATGCCGGACGCTCGACAACTTCGCCGGCCGCGATTTGGTTAACCAGATTAGAGGGTAAAATTCTGATGGGCATTAGGCTTAAAGTCCTTATTTTCTGAGACGTTTGATGATATCAATCAAATGCGTCGTCGAACTGTCATGACGAATGCCCGAAGCATTGCTTTGTAATTCCGGCAAAATGCTTAATGCCATTTGCTTGCCCAACTCAACGCCCATTTGATCAAAAGAGTCTATATTCCAAATAATGCCCTCAACAAAAACTTTGTGTTCGTACATCGCTATCAACATACCCAGAGCATAAGGGTCTATTTTCTTAAACACGAAAGTGTTGGAAGGACGATTTCCCGGAAAACTCTTAAACTTTTTCAAAAATTCAGTTTCTTCCTTGCTCTTTCCCGCTTTTCTGAGTTCCTCGGCAGCCTCTTTTACGGTTTTTCCGCGCATTAGCGCTTCACCTTGAGCCAATACATTAGCCACCAGAATTTCATGATGGTCACCCACTTCATTATGCGAAATGGCAGGAATAATAAAGTCGCACGGCACAATGGACGTTCCTTGGTGCATCAACTGGAAAAAGGAATGCTGAACATCGGTACCCGGTCCGCCAAACAAAACCGGAGCCGTACAATATTTAATATACTCATTGTTGTTGGAAACAAACTTGCCGTTGCTTTCCATGGACAACTGTTGCAAATAAGCCGGAACATACTGCAAATATTGGTCATAAGGAATAACGGCAACGCTTTTCATTCCGAAAAAGTTATTGTACCAAATTCCCAATAAGGCCAAAATGACCGGAATATTTTGAGAGAACTCGGTGTTTTTGAAATGCATATCCATCTCATGCGCACCGTCAAGCATCCGTTCAAAATTGTCCATACCGATAACAATCGCTATTGAAAGGCCGATTGCGGACCACATCGAATAGCGACCGCCGACAAAATCCCAGAATTCAAACATATTTTCAGGATTAATGCCGAATTTTTCAACCTCTTTGACATTGGTTGAAACCGCAACGAAATGTTTGGCAACCGCATGTTCGCCCAAAGCGTCGACCAACCATTTGCGGCAGGTCTTGGCATTGGTCAGCGTCTCAATCGTTGTAAAGGTCTTTGATGAAACGATAAACAGGGTTGTTTCCGGATCGACTTTGTTCAAAACTTCGCAACAGGCAGTTCCGTCAATGTTGGAAATGAAATAACAGTTAAAGTCTTTTCCCCAATATTTGCGCAATGCTTCGGTTGCCATTTTCGGCCCCAAATCAGATCCTCCGATGCCGATGTTTACGATATTCGTCAGCTTCTTGCCGGTCTGCCCCGTAAACTCTCCCAACCGCACGGCTTCCGAAAACTTGCGCATTTTAGCCAATACCGCATTGATTTCCGGCATCACGTCCTTGCCGTCGACATAAATCGGTGTATTGCTGCGGTTACGCAAGGCAACGTGCAGAACCGGACGATGTTCGGTAATGTTAATTCGTTCGCCGCGAAACATCTCTTCGATTTTCTCATCAAGTTTGCGCTCTTTGGCCAAAGCCAGCAAATATTTCATGGTACGGTCATTGATACGGTTTTTGGAGTAATCCAGCATTAATCCTTCCAGATTTATGCTGTATCTCTCTGCACGCTGCGGATCCTTGCGAAACATATCGCGCATTTCCACTTTGCGCATGCTTTTGTAATGATGCTCCAATCGTTTCCAGGCCCTTGACTTGTTAATTTCTTTTTTTCCGAACATTTCCATGTTTCTCCTTAGTCTCTTCCCTTAAAACTGCCAATGCTCACACTGACCAGCTTATCCTTATTAAAATACTTACGGGCAGCGTTGTTAACTTGTTCCTGCGTTACCTGCTGCACATAATCGTTTCTTTTTTGCAAAAAATCCAGTCCTAAATTATATTTTTGCATTGCGGTTAAAATATCCGCAATGCTCGCAATCGAAGCAAAACGCAAATTATACGAAGCCACCAGATAATCCTTGGCCTGGGCAAGCTCTTCCGCAGAAATGCCGTTCCTGCCGAAATTCTGCCACTGTTCCGCAAACAGCTCTTCTGCGCGAGCATATTTGTCGGCTGTTGATGAAAAGCTGGCCATAATCACCGGAGCTTTGTCATCCAAAACCAGATAGGAATAAACCCCGTAAGTCAGCCCTTCCTTTTCCCTGATGGCTTGAGACAACCGCGAACTCAGTCCGGAACCGCCCAGAATATGGTTGGCCACAAACAACGGATAAAAATCCTCATGGTTGCGTCCGACGCCCGCAGCCGCCTTCATCACAATATTCTGTCCCGCCGGCATCTCGATTGTTCTGCTTCTTCCGTTAAAGTCAAGCTCCGCCTCACGTACAAAATTCACGCGACCGCTCTCTGCCAAAACGCCGAACACGCTGTCCAGCATCTGCTCGGCCTCAAACGGGGTAATGTCGCCGGCTATTCCGACCAAGAGATTTTGCCGGCTGAAATAATCCGCCATAAAAACCTGCAGTTTTCCCTTGTCGACTTTGAGGATGTTTTCCGCAACGCCGATGGGGTTGCGTGCATAAGGATGCTTTCCGTACAATTCTTTGGAAAATTCCAGTCCCAGAATGCTGCCCGGATGCTCTTTCTGCCGTTTCAGACTTTCCAGAAGCTCGGCCTGAACCCGGCGAATGTCATCCGCGTCAAAACGCGGCTCGCTCAAAGCGAGACGCAGCAGCTCATAGGCCTTCTTCTGATTGTCTTTGGTCGTCAGAAGCGCCCCGCTGAAATCGTCTTTGCCCGCAGAAAAGGAAATCCCTATTGCGTTGCTCTCCATTTCTTCCTTAAAGGCCTGGCTGTCCAAATCTCCGGCGCCGTCCGTCAACAACGAAGCCATCATATTCGCAATCCCCTGTTCATTGGGGTTATCGCTTGCATAACCGGCGTTTTTAAATAAAAAGCTCACACTGATAATCGGATTGCTTTTATCCTCAAGCAAATAAGCCTGTATCCCGTATTTTGGGGAACGGATTTCCTGAACCGGAATAGAAAAACTGCGATTGTTCAAAACCGAATTTTCAACCAGCTCCTGAGGATGAAAAACCATTTTCTTTTGATAAAAATAGTATAATCCGGCACCGACAAGCAACAATGCCAGCAATACTTTAAAACCGCAGTTCGAAGATTTGCGACTGTACAACGGACGATGTCCCATCACCGGCCTCCTTTCTTTTCCGGACGCAAAATACCGGTAATCTGAGCAGATTCTTCCGTAAGCTTCTGTGCCGCCTTGCGAACGTCAGCCAGCTTTACGGCTCTGATTTTTTCTTCCTGAGCCTCAATTTCCTGCAACGGCATACCGATAACGGCCAAAGAACCCGCAATGTTTGCCGCATCATTAGGATTGTCTTTCAAATAAACCAGCCCCGCCAGCATTTTCTGCTTAACTTTTTCCAGCTCGGCATTATCCAGCTGAACCAAAGCTTCTGCCCAGGCTGCGTCAACCGCCTCAAGCAGTTCCTCCGGCGACACCCCTTCTTGCGGAATGGCAGAAATTGTGAAAGTTCCGTAACTTCTCGCTGCCAGATCATATGCCGTGCCGACCGTCAGCGCCTTGCAGTCCTCAAGAACCAGCTTTTTATAAAGCTTCGAAGTCTCCCCTTCTCCCATATAAGCTGACAAGACGCTCAAAGCATAAATATATTCGGGTGCCGTATTATATGACGGAGCCGCAAAATTACGACTGATGCGAACACCTTTAATCTGAGGCCTGGACATCTCAATTCTCGAACGCTGGCTTTCTTCAAGCTTCGGCATTTCCAAACGTTCGGGCGTTTCTCTTCTTTTCAGCTTGCCGTAATATTTTTCCGCCAGCAGTTTTGCCGTTTTAACGTCTATGTCGCCGGATAACACCAAAACGGCATTGTTGGGAGCATAAAATTTGTTATAAAAGGCTTCAACGTCTTCTTTGGTCAACGCTAAAATTTCTTCCGGCATACCGGTTACCGGACGGGCATACGGATGGTCCAGCCACAGGCTGCGGCGCAAAGCCTCGCCGAAATAAGCCGCAGGATTGTTGTCAATCCGCTGTTTGCGCTCCTGAAACACAATATCGCGTTCCAAAGCAAAATCTTTGTCGCTGATTTCCAGATTCTGCATCCGGTCAGCTTCCAAAAACATTGCCAGCTCCAACCGGCTGATGTCCAGCCCCTGATGATAGGCCGTCATGTCCGTACTGGTAAAAGCGTTGCTCTCGGCGCCGTTAGCTTCCATAATTTCATTAAAACGGTTGCCTTTGATTTTTCTGGTGCCGCGAAACATCAAATGCTCAAGCAAATGAGCCTCACCGCCTTTTCCCAACGGTTCGTCAATGCTTCCGGCCTTATACCAAACCATATGCTTAACTATCGGAGCACGGTGATTGGGTATAACAATCACCCTCAAACCGTTGTCCAGATAAAACTCTTCTCCATTAAACAACTTTGCTTGCGCGGAATTTCCAAACGCAAGCATCGTCAACAGGAACAATATGTTAATTAACTTCTTTTGCATGTATGCCTAATTTTTGCTTTCCAGTTGTGAAATCAAACCTTGTTCCGCTTCCGATAACCCGGCGCTGTTGTCTTCCTCGGGCTGAGGATCGACGACCGGTCTCAAGTCATATTCCGGCGGCAGTGACAGCGGAGCCCGCGGTACGACCAAAAATTCGTTCGGAGCCTTTTTCGTCAGCCCCAGCTTTTCTTTGGTAGCGGTAGAACATGCTGCCAAAGCCATACAGGCAGCGCTTAGTCCAAGAATAAACAGTTTATTCATCACTTCACCTCGTTTTTCTTCACTACATTAAATAAACTCTGCATAATCAATATTGTAGCCCCGATGCAGATAAAACTGTCGGCAACATTGAAAGCCGGCCAGTGGCTTTCGCCGATGTGAAAGTCCAAAAAGTCAAAAACCGCCCCCAGACGAATACGGTCGATAACGTTTCCGACGGCGCCGCCGATAATCATTCCCAGAGCAACCTGTGCCAGCTTGTCCTTTTCCTGATACAGCCAATATACCAAAAACACAACTATCACCCCGGCAATAACGGAAAGCAAAATTGCCCCCAAATTGCCGTAATTGTTAAACATTGAAAAACTGACCCCGGTATTCCAGGCGCGAACGACGTTAAAAAACGGCGCATATACAATCATCGCCTGCTCGCCCAGCAAATGGTTCAAAACCCAGAACTTGCTCAACTGATCGGCTGCAATAACGACTGCAGCAATAATTAAACCCGATAACACTTAAATTTTCTCCGTATTTATCCAAATTACCTGCATTATAAACCATAATCGGCAAATAAAAAGCCTAATATCGCAGATATACAGATGTTTTAATCTCTTGCGCCTCAAAACAACAGCAGTTTGGCCAGTCCCAAAAAGACAAAGAAACCGCCGGAGTCTGTAATTGCAATCAGGAAAACCCCCGAAGATATCGCCGGATCGGCCTTCAGCCGGTTAAGCGTCAACGGTACCAAAATTCCGGCCAGACTGGCTATGGTAAGCTCAATAAACATGGCTATGGCAATAATGACGCTGATCATAATATACTGTGGAAACAACAGATGGGTAATAAGTCCGATTAGTCCGGCAAACAACATTCCGTTTGTAAAACCGACTAAAAACTCCTTGACAATCATCCGGATTGTATTGCGGGAAGTCAGCTCCTTGGTTGCCAGTGCACGAACCACCACTGCCAGCGTCTGGTTTCCCGTAGTTCCGCCCATTGAAGCAACAATCGGCATCAACACCGCCAAAACCGAAACCTGGGCTATTACGTCCTGAAAGTTGCGCACCACCGTGGAAGCCACCAGCGTCGCACCCAAATTGGTTATCAGCCAGGCCACCCGGGACTTGAAAATCGAGAAAACCGATTTGTATACGTCGCCTTCCTCGGCACCGGACAAGTGCATAATGTCCTCGGAGGCTTCCTCGTGAATAACATCAACTACGTCGTCAATCAGAATAACGCCGACCAAATGTCCTCTGGCGTCAACCACCATAGCCGACATCCAGCCGTATTCTCTGAACATATGGGCGACTTCCTCCTGATCCGTCATCACGTCAATCGGAACAATTTCGCCGTCCATAACGTCAAATAACTTTTGCGACGGTTTGGCCCGCAGCAATTTGTCCAGAGCAATCTGCCCGGTCGGATGAAATTTGTCGTCTGTCAGAAAGATATCGTAAAAATCTTCCGGCAATTCTTCGTTTTTCAACAGATATTCTTTGGCTTCCTTTACCGTCCACCAGTCCGGCATACTCACAAACTCGCGTGACATGATACGGCCAGCGGAATCCTCGGGATATCCCAAAGAAGACTGAACCTGATATTTCAGTTCCGGATCGAGCTGCTTGATGATACTTTCCTGCTCGGCTTCATCCATATGCTCCAAAATTTCGACGACTTCGTCGGAATCCAACTCATTGGCAATTTTAACGATTTGCGGCTCGTTCAAACTCTCAATGACCTGTTCCTGAACCACGTCGTTCAGTTCGGGAAAAACGTCCGGATTGATTTTATCGCCCAGAATTTCAATCAACTGTCTTCGGGAGTTCAGATCCAAAGCCTCAATCAAATCGGCCAGGTCATACTCGGACAACCCTTCGACGATTTTACGAACATGGATGTCATCACCTTCTTTGAGGGCAATGTTGATGGAATCTATCATTTTCGGTCCCAAACCCAGTTGGTAACCGTCGAGACAAGATAAAGTTTTCTTCTTTTTTTTGAGTTTAGCCTTGGGAAGCAGGTCGCGTTTAAATCTTTTGCTCATAAATCCCCTCCCTTAATTACCGGCTATTGAGAATGGCTATTCAAATGAATAGGAATCAGAATATGATATAGTCTAAAATGCCAAGCATCTCCACATACACAAAAAGCTTTATTCGGGCAATTCAAAAGTGGTGCGGCCAAAAGGACTTGAACCTTCACGGGAGTGCTCCCACAACCACCTCAAGGTTGCGCGTCTACCAATTCCGCCATGGCCGCATATTGCCAATAAAGCTGTGCTTAGATTTATAGCACAATCCAAAAATAATCAAGCATTTTTTTCAGGATTTGTGAAAAAATTTTCCGCTGTCCCGCCGGCTGTCGAAAAAAGGCGCTTTGCAACGCCTTTTTCATCCTGTGGACACTATCTTCTTTTGTTCTTTTTCAGCTGATCCGGCTCAACCAAACCGCCGGATATGACAAACTTGATTCCGTCCTCCACTTTCATATCCAGCTCTATCGTGTCTTCCTTGGGTACAAAAATCAAAAAACCGGAAGTCGGGTTCGGCGTCGTCGGAATAAAAACATTCAGCATCTCACGGTCAAACCTATCCCTTACCTCGCCTCTGAGCTCTGAACTCACAAAGCCTAAAATCCAGATTCCCTTGCGCGGATACTCCAGCATAACAACCTTGCTAAAAGCTTGTGTTTTACTTGAGAAAAATGTTTCAAATATTTGTTTTAGAACGGAATATACGCTTGAAACCAAAGGTACTTTATAAACAATCCATTCTCCCAGACGCAGGAAGAAACTGCCCAAAAAACCAGCGGCAAACATCCCTACCAACGTCAGAGCCACGATTAAAATAACCAAACCCAGCCCCGGAATTGTAAACGGCAGATAATTGTCCAGCTGATATTGCGGCGGAATAAGCTGATTGACAAAACGGTCAACCCACAGAATAAACTTATATGCCATATAAAAAGTAATCGCGACCGGCGCCGTGACTAAAATACCGGTAAACAGATAAGCGCGAAGCTTTCCGCCCAGTTTCATAAAAACGGCCTTCTCTCGTTCCAAACGAATTCTTTTAATGTTCAGTGCCCGCTTTTTTACTTCTTCATCAGCCATATTTTTTCCCTTTTGTCCCGTTTATAACCCCACATAAACCGCTTTATCCTGCCATTATGCGTATTTTCTGACGTCGTCGATAATAAACTGTACCGAATTTCGCCCGCCCCAGGTATCTTTGCGCAAAACGCCCACAACGTCAAAGGCTTCGCCTCTCGACTTCAGCAGCGCCTGGCCGATTTCGTTATCTGCGGAGCGAAACGCCATTGCTTTCAGATTTCCGCCGTTGTCTGACGTCAATACGCAACGGACATGTCCGACCCCTACCAACCCGGGCTTAACCACTTTGACGTTTTTTAACATCAGTTTAGGCTCGCTGTTGCCGGCGCCGAACGGTTCCAGTTTTTCCAGACAATCAGCCAGTTCAATGCTTGCTCCCGCCGCATCCAGGGTCGCATCGATGTCTATCACCGGAGTAATAGCCTCCCCGCCGATTTTATCAACCACATATTTACCGACAAAATCGCGGAATTCCTCAATTTTATCTTCATTCAGCGAAAAACCCGCCGCCATGGTATGACCGCCGCCTTTGGTCAGGATTCCTTTTTCCTTGGCGGCAATAATCAAAGCGCCCAAATCGACTTGAGGAATAGAACGGGCCGAACCTTTAACCTCGTCACTTTCAATCGACATCACAAAGGACGGAACGTTATAACGCTCTTTAAGCTTGCCCGCCACAATGCCGATAACGCCCTGATGCCAGTCCCTCCCGTATACGAACGCAATTGGATAAGTCTGTGGCGTTCCCTCCAGCGTTTCTATCGCCGAAAGCATAACATAAGCCTCAATATCTTTACGCTGAATGTTAAATTCATTAAGCTTATCGGCCATCAGCTCGGCCTGATAGCCGTCTTTGGTACATAACAGTTTATGTCCCATATGCGCTTCGCCCACACGGCCGCAGGCGTTAATACGCGGTCCCAAAACATACCCGAGATGAAAAGCCGACGGTGCGCTGGTAATGCCGGCCTTGTCAATCAAAGCCGTCAAGCCGAGATTATTCCGGTTGCCCATAATTTTGAGCCCCTGCCGGACATAAGCCCGGTTCAAACCCTTAAGCGGCACCACGTCGCACACGGTTCCCAATGCCACCAAATCAAGCCACTGCATCAAATTCGGCTCCTGCCGCTCTGCCGTATAAAACGCCGCGGCACGGAGTTCGCGGTTAATTGCGACGATTGTCATAAAAACAACTCCGACGGCCGCCATGTAACGCAAATAAGGATAAGTGTTGTCTTCATCCAAACGCTTGGGGTTAACCACCGCAAAAATTTTGGGCAGCCGAACTTCCGCTTCGTGATGGTCAATGACAATAACGTCCATTCCCTGCTCTGCGGCATATTCCAAAACATCGAATGCGGTCGTCCCGCAGTCAACCGTAATCAGCAGTTCCGCTCCCTGAGCCTTAAAGTCGTCAACCGCCTGCGTACTGGGCCCGTAGCCTTCATCCCGTTCGGGAATATGAATTTCCGGCATACAGCCGACCGATTCCAAAAACAGCTTCAATACTGACGAAGATGTTGCGCCGTCAACGTCATAATCGCCGATAACTGCGACTTTTTGCTGTTTAACAATCGCTTCGGCAATCCGTTTGGCCGCTTTTTCCATATCCTTCAACACAAACGGATTCGGCATCAGATTTTGAATCTTCGGGTCAATAAAACCGGCCACCTCGTCAGCGCTCACGCCGCGCAACGTCAGTATTCGCGCCACAATATACGGCAGATTGTACTTTTGAACAATCAATTCCGCCGCGCGTTCGTCCGCTTCAGCCGTCTTCCACAAATTTCCGCCCAGAGATTTTATATTGTCTGTTTGGTTGTCCATAATTCTCTCTTTTTCTGTTACCTGATATACAAAAAAAACGCGAAACGTCGAAACCCCGGTATGCCTCAAGGGCACAGTAAGTCTCAAATACCGCCTCGCGTTTCGAATTGCCTCATTCAAACCAGACTCAGCACTTTTGGCTTAGTAGGAGATATAAACCTCAGCTCGTCTGTTCAAACGCTCGCCTTCCGGCATAACTTCCAAATAAGCGGGAGCCGTATCGGAAAGTGCTTCAACCGTAATTCTCGAAGCCGGCAGCCCTGCCCGTCTCAATGCGGCCGCGACGCTCTCGGCCCGAGCCAGCGAAACCCTGAAGTTTGCCATTTTATGGCTGACCACATCAGTATTGCGGGTTCTGCTCGAAGCATAACCGTACACGGTAACCGTAGCGTTGTTAGCCTTGGCTTCTTTAACGATTTTACGAATATTGCCGTTATACTCGCTGTCCAAAACCGAACTTCCGTCGGCAAAATAAAACGTATCCAAACGATAGCTGACGCTGGGAGCGCTGCTTTCCGTCAGGATGCTCATATCGGAAACGGAAACTTCGGGAGCTTCGGCAGCTTTCGCCGTCTTGCCGCTTTCCTGCTTCGGAGCAGTTTTTTCTTCGCTCAAAACCGGTTTGGTTTCAACGGCGGCAACGCTCTCGTCTTTTTCAATAATCTGCTCTACGCTGTCATTAGCCGGAATTTCTGACTCTTCTTCGCCTTCGTAAGCCCTGTTCGCTTCGTCGGCTTTAAGGCTGTTTCCTTCTTTAGGCAGGGTTCTGACCACACGGCCGCCTTCGCCGACCGTAATTTCCTCTTCGTCCTCAATCTCCGGAAAAACGGCATTTGCACAGGCATTCAGAAGCAGAACCGCACTGCAGATTCCGCACAAAACACTTACTTTCTTAAGCAAAAACATCGACTATTCCCTATAAAACTAGTAATTCTTTTGCTTGAAGATATTATATTTATCCCTATAACACAAGAGCAAAAACAGACTTTTAAGCAAATTAATTATGGTTGATTATTTATGAATATTTATTTGTAATTATCCGCACATATATTATAATGCAGATAGTTTTTACAATTTCTGAGGAAAAAGCAATGTCTGTACCCGCAGTAAATTCGGCTCTGGATGTCGCCAATTGGTTTTTCAAACAGGCTGAACGGGAAGAAATCTACCTCGAAAACGAAAAAGTCCAGCACTTGCTGTTTCTGGCACAGGTTCACTACGCTTTGCTCAATAACAAAGACTACCTGAGCCCAAGCCTGTTCATCTGCGACGACAACGGTTTTACCGAGCCCAATCTGGCCAAAACCCTCTCCTTCGGACGGCCGTTGATGAACCGTCCGGATTTTCCGCCCCAGTTAAACAGCTTTTTGACTCTGATTTGGAAAAAATATTCGCCGTTAAGCATCCGGGATCTTTCTTCTTTCATCAAGAACTCCCCGACTTACCTTGACAACTACCGGATGGGGCAAAAAAACATTGTCGACGTGACATCCGATTCCGCCCAGTTCAAAAACCACCTGACCCCGGCCAAATTCAGCCAGGCAGAAGACGGTCCCCTCAAAAAAATTCTGATTTCACAAAACGGTCCTGTCGTCGTATCCAAATGGCAGCCCCGTAAACTTAACTCCCATAAACCTAAGGAGAATTTTAATGTTTAAATACGCAAAATTATTTTTAGCCGTACTGCTGCTGGTCGGCTGTACCAAAGAACCCGAACCTCGTCCGACAACGCCGCTGATTGTCAAAACCGGCACCGGCGACGTCCGTTTTTCCGTTGAAGTGGCCAAAACCCCCGAAGAACTGAAAACCGGCTTGATGCATCGCTCAACTCTGGCTTTCAACAGCGGTATGATTTTCAATATCTACCCCGTTCGTCCGACCGCCATGTGGATGAAAGACACCAAAATCTCTTTGGATATGCTTTTTGTCGGCCCGGACGGTTCAATCATCAAAATCGTCGAAGCAACAAAACCGATGTCGGAAAACCTGATTATCTCCGAAGAACCGGTACGCGCCGTCATTGAACTCAATGCCGGTCAGGTCAAACGCCACAACATCAAAATCGGCGACAAGGTCAACCATATGCTCATAAATAATCTGCAGGACATCAAAACCCCCGGACCGGAAGCCCAGAACACACCGGCTGCAAATGCAGCGCCGACAGCGCCCAAAGCAGAAGACGGCGCGGCTCCCAAAGCAGCAGAAACACCTGCGGTTCCGGCCCCCAAACTTCCTGTCCCGGCACCGATGTAATCCGTATGTTCAAAATAAAAAGCCCCTCAAACGAGGGGCTTTTTATTTAATTGTCTCAAACTGTCACAAAGCGGAAAAAATCATAAACTAACCCGAAAGGGCGTCAGCTTTTCAACAATCAAATCGCTCAAAGCCTGTTTCAGCCCCTCAGGATCCGACAATTCAGCCTCATAAATCATATATTTTTCACTTGTTCGCCGAAACCTGCCGTACTGTCGGAATAATGTATCAGCCGCCCCCATTACCGTGACCACGTCATAAAGATTGAAGTAACGGATTTTAGGCCAAATTTCTTCAAAACTCTCACGGCCGCTTATAACCCTGCTGGAAATCCTGTAATCCTTGCCCATAAACACCTTGGCAAAACGGCGAATGTCAAAATGCGAATAGTCTCCGCGGCGAACCGCATTCCACAGATTCTCCAGGCAAAGCTTATTGGCTGCCGCTATCAGCTTGGCAAGAGGTGAAGACAGCTTTTCAAGACGGTCATAAAATTCCCGCCCCAGCTGCATCTGATAAATCACGTCTTTAGGTACAAACATCAACCGTACCCCTTTTTCCTGCGCCACCCGATAAAGTTCTTCGGCTCCCTGCATACAAACCGCATTGTTATAAAAACTGCTGTCGGGAACGGCCGGATTTTCATCGTTTTCCCGCGGAGCATACGCCCCCATAACGATAATTCGGGCAAATTTTTTCAGATTTTTAGCGCCGGCTTCCCGCAAATAGGCGGCAACGTCAGACATCTGGGCATTTGCCACAATCGTCAGGCTTTTGTCTTCTGCCGCATTCACACAGGAATGAAAAAGTCGCAACACATTGCGCTCCACAACCACACCCTTGCGTTCAACCGCCTCGCTCAAAGGATGGCTGAGATAAAAATTGTCAGCGTCGCCGTTGCGCCTCGGATAGTCAGCCCCGACCGCCACCTTCAAAAACGGATACCCCAGTTCAATAAAACATCCTTTGCTGAACATGGCCCGGCGCAAACGCGTCATCATTTCTCCGCCGGTGGCGACTACCCCGCCGAGTTTAAAATAACCTTTGTCAGCCAGAACTGCGGCCATAACAAAACTGACCAAATCGTCAACATCCGAATTTGGATCGCTGATTAAGATAAGTTCCGGTGTAACGGGAGCTTTTTGTTTCTTTTTGCCCATTTGCTATTTCAAGACTTTCTGCAACTTAATTCTAAAGATGACCTAATGCCGCGGCTGAAATTCTCTGACGGCAGTAAAAGCTTTTCGGCCAACACTGGCTCCAAAGCTTTTACGCCGCATAAAACAGCCACAAACGCAGCTAGGCGAGTTTTTTCTTCAACAATTCGTTGACCACGCCCGGATTAGCCTTTCCGCCGGAAGCTTTCATTACCTGTCCGACAAACCACCCCATCAGAGCAACTTTGCCGGCGCGGTAAGCTGCCGTATTGTCAGGATTAGCCGCAATCACGCTGTCAATTACAGCTTCAATGGCAGCGGTATCGGTAACCTGCTTCAGCCCCTTTTCCTCAACGATTTTCTCAGGATTTTCCCCGGTTTCCGCCATAATTGCAAAAACGTCTTTTGCCGTTTTGCCGTTAATTACGTTTGAAGTGACCAGTTCTACCAGTTTACCCAGATTTTCGGCGCTGACCGGACTTTCTTCCAACGAAATTTTCTTTTCGTTCAGCATTGCGAAAAAGTCACCCATCATCCAGTTGGCTACTTTCTTGGCATCATGCCCCTTAGCCGCCTTTTCAAAAAATTCGGCAACTTCGCGGTTTTCGCACAAAACGCCGGCATCATAGGCCGTCAGCCCGAGGTCTTTGACAAAGCGTGCTTTTTTGGCATCGGGAAGCTCAACCAAATCCGCCTTTACTTCATCGATAAACGCATCGCTCAACACCAACGGCAACAAATCCGGCTCCGGAAAATAACGGTAATCGTGAGCAAATTCCTTTTTACGCATAACCTTGCTGGTACCCGTCGAAGGATCAAACTGCCGGGTTTCCTGGGCAATGTCGCCTCCGGTCTCATAAACCTCAACATGGCGTTTCGCCTCGGATTCAATAGCCTGCATCACAAATTTTACCGAATTCACATTTTTCATTTCACAACGGGTACGATACCCCTCTTCACCGGCCCTGCGAACCGAAACGTTAACGTCGCAGCGCATAGAACCCTCATCCATATTTCCGTCACAGGTCCCCAGATAACGAACGATTGAACGCAGCTTGCGCAAAAACGCCCCGGCTTCTTCCGGCGAACGAAAATCCGGTTTGGTGACGATTTCCATCAGCCCCACCCCGGCTCTGTTCAAATCGATAAAACTCTTGTCCGGAGAAATGTCATGAATGGATTTTCCGGCATCCTGTTCAATATGCAGCCGCTCAATCCCGATGTCTTTGGTTGTTCCGTCACTCAAATCGACCGTTACATGTCCTTCTCCCACAATAGGATATTTAAACTGGCTGATTTGATACCCCTGCGGTAAATCGGCGTAAAAGTAGTTTTTGCGCGCAAACTCCGAATATTTGTTGATTTTTGCATTCAAGCCGAAACCGGTCTTAACCGCCTGACGAACACACATTTCGTTTAAAGTGGGCAGCATACCGGGCATACCGGCATCCACGAAAGACACATTTTCATTAGGATCAGAACCATAGTGTGTCGACGCCCCCGAAAACATTTTGGACTTGGAAATAATCTGGCAATGAATTTCCAAACCGCAGATAACTTCCCATTTGCCGCTTTTGCCTTCAATAATCATCCCCGTCATTATTTCTGTCCTCTCTTAAAATCTGCATCCTTTTCCAGCGCGCTTGCGGTTTTAAATACGCTAGCCTCGTCAAAAGCCCGGCCGATAAGCTGCATACCCAGCGGCAGCCCGTCTTTCGACAGCCCGATAGGCAGGCTCATTGCCGGCAGGCCGGCGAGCGATACCGAAACCGTAAAAATATCGTTCAGCCACATTGTAATCGGATTCTCCTGCATTGACTTGTCGCCAATCGGAAAAGCCGCCGTCGGCGCCGTCGGCGTCAAAATAACGTCACATTTTTCAAAAGCCCTGACAAAATCGTCGCGAATTAAGCGGCGGACTTTCTGCGCTTTAAGATAATAAGCGTCGTAATACCCAGCCGAAAGGACATAAGTGCCTATCATAATCCGGCGTTTGACCTCTTTGCCAAAACCTGCCGTACGCGAATTTATGTACATATCGTCCAAATGCTGCCCGTTGACCCGGTTGCCGTAACGCAAACCGTCATAACGCGCCAGGTTGGACGATGCTTCTGCCGGAGCAATGATATAATACGTTGCCAATGCATATTTGGTATGCGGCAAAGAAATATCGACAATCTCCGCCCCCCGGGCTTTGAGCATTTCCGCAGCCTTGTTCCAATAGCCGAGGATTTCTTCATTCATCCCCTCAACCCGATACTCCTGCGGAATACCGATTTTCATTCCCTTGATGTCTTGCCCCAAAAACTTTTCAAAATCAGGAACCTCAACCTTGGCGGAAGTTGCATCCTTGGCATCATACCCCGCCATTGTTTTAAGCATAATTGCACAATCACGAACGTCTTTGGCAATTGGCCCGGCCTGGTCCAATGACGATGCAAATGCAATAATCCCGTAACGGGAGCAGCGGCCATACGTCGGCTTTATGCCCGTCACGCCGCAAAAAGCAGACGGTTGACGAATAGACCCGCCGGTATCGGTACCGGTTGCCGCGGCGCACATTTCGGCTGAAACAGCGGCTGCCGAACCTCCGGAAGAACCGCCGGCAACCAGGGGCGTATTCGCACTCCACGGATTGACGACCGGGCCGAAAGCTGACGTTTCATTACTGCCGCCCATTGCAAATTCGTCCAAGTTCAGCTTGCCCAAAAAAACGGAGCCGGCATTCAGCAGTTTTGCAGTCACGGTAGATTCATAAGGCGGAACAAAACCTTTTAAAATGTTGGAACAAGCGGTTGTCGGTATGCCTTTGGTACAAAACAAGTCTTTAATTCCGAGCGGAATTCCCTCTAATTCTCCTGCTGTGCCATTGTCATATTTCATCTGACTGGCTTTGGCCTGTTCCAAAGCTTTTTCCGGTTCTTCACAGACATAAGCGTTATAATTGCGGCCGGCATCCATCTTTTTAATATAAGCCTCCGTCAGTTCCGGCGCCGTAAATTCTTTCTTGCGCAATCCCTCGCGCGCTTCCACTATGGTTAATTTAGTTAAATCTGTCATTTTTTTCTCTCTCTTTTTTTAAACTTCTCAGGCTCACCCCAATAACTCGGATGCTGTGCGGATAATAAGAAGTAACAAAACGTACAAAAAAATACGTAAGGACGCTTTCCTCCCGCAATTTCCGTATCAGGCACCAACCAAAAGGGTTATTCAACAACTTTAGGCACTGCAAAATACCCGTATTCTTTCATCGGCGCATTGGCCAGCACGGCGTCGGCCTGATTGCCTTCGGTAACTTCGTCGGCACGCAGGGTCAAATTGTTTTCATTGACGGATATCAGCGGTTCAACCTCATCGGTATTCACCTCTCTAAGCTGTTCAACCCATTGCAAAATTTTGTTAAATTCTTTTTCCGTCGCTTCTATTTTGTCGTCATCCACGCGCAGCCGGGACAAAAATGCTATCCTTCTTACGGTTTCCTTATCAATCGCCATTGTCTTTTTCCTTTAGTATTTCATTACAAACGGCAGTAACACTGCATCATATTGCATTCTTTTTAGCACAGTTAAACTTTCAATATCAAGCCCTAAATCGGCCTTAACCTTTTTAGCGGCTACCATTGGCGCCGTACCGAGGACTTCGCTGATTTTTTCCTGCAAAGTCTTCTGTTTCGGATAATACGCAATGGTAAATTTGTCTTCCGGTTTGATGCCCGCCAGTTCTTTGGCTATACCCAAAGCCTTGTTAAAGCCGCCGATGTCGTCAATCAAACCGTTTTTCAATGCCCCCGAGCCGGTCCAAATTCGCCCTCTTGCCAGTTCGTCCATTTTTGCCACATCAATTTTCCGGGCTTGCGAAACTTTTAAAGTAAAATCTTCATATACGTTATCTAATGATTTGTTAAATATGTCTTTTTCGCTTTCGGAAAAACCCGTATTCATACTCAATATTCCGGCGTTGTTGCCAAAACGCAAAGCCTCCCAATTGATGTCAAGCTTTTGCCACAAACCGTTCAAAACCATTTTTCCGCCCAACACGCCTATTGATCCCGTAATCGTAGAAGGTTCGGCAATGATTTTATCTCCCGGCAGTGCAATAAAATATCCTCCTGATGCAGCATAATTGCCCATCGAAACAACAACCGGCATTTGGCGTTCTTTCTTCAATTTGTTTAAGGTATACCAGATTTCGTTAGAGGCGGCATAACTTCCGCCCGGAGAATTTACCCGCAGCAGCAAAGCTTTGACGTTTTTATCCCGCGCAATCTCGTTTAACTGCTCCGTTACCGTCGCAGCGCCCACGGTAGCCTCGCCCTGCAAAGGATTGTCAATGCTTTTTCCTTCATTGATAACGCCATCTGCAACCAAAACGGCAACTTTCGGAAGCCCTTTGCGGCCGTCACGAATAACCGAAGCATAGTCGCTTATCTCCACAACCTCTCCCGAAACAGTCTTTTGAATTTCGTCAAACAGCTCCGGTTCATATCCTATCCGATCAATCAATTTGGCCTCCAAAGCCTCGGCCGCAAACAACGGTGCCCGGTTTATCAGCCGGTTGACGTCTTCCTCGCTTAAACCGCGAGCCGCACTGATGTCGCTGACCGTTTGAGCCAAAATCGTTCCGCCCAAACGAAGCATCTCCTGTCGAAACGGCTCAGACATCCGCTCGTCCAAAACAGAAGCCATTGCGTTCTTATATTCATGTCGGGCGTAAAATTCCGGCTTAATTCCGACTTTATCCAGCAACTTCCGGAAAAAAGGAACCTCCATGGCAATTCCGGTCAATCCAAGGTCCGTGTTGGGCTGCATCCAGATTTCGTCAAAGGCTGAAGCCAGATAATACTCGGAAGTACCGCCGCCGAAACTGCCAAATCCGGCGGAAAAGATGTAGGCTTTCTTGCCTTTGGAACGAAAAGTCGCCACCGCCTGCCGCAATTCCTGAATTTGAGCCAACCCAAGCGGAGAATTGCCCACTCTGCCGACCAAAACCTTAACCCGGTCGTCAATTGCCGCTAAATTGATGGCCTTGACCAAATCGTAAAACGACAACGGAGACACCTCGCTGATTTCCGTCAGCAGATTATCGCTGCGCACCTCCCGGTAGGCCTCGTCAAAATTGATTTTAAGCACTGTTTGCCGGGGAATTGTCGTCGCCCGTCCCGGCTCCTGCCGCAACAGTCCCAAAATAACCAGCAACAGCAAAATAAACAGTATACCGAAAATTGCGAATGCATAAACCAGTGATTTGATTAAAATTCTCACGGCCAGCTTTTTCTTTCTTTTTGCAGTATCCTTAGGAAAAGGCGTAAGCTTCTCAGACATGTTTCACCCGGTAAAAAAATAAAGACCATTAAACAATGGTCTTTATTCTAAACTTTTTCAGTTTTTTAACAACTTTTAATTCGGTTTTTCACCAAATTTCTGTTGATTTTACTCACTCAGCATTGCTGCTGTTTCGGCAGCGTTATCCAAGCACAGCATACCCTGAATATGATAGCCGCAGTCCACGTGGATAACTTCTCCGGTAATGCCGGTGCCGCAGGGAGACAACAAAGCCATCGTGGTCATACCGACTTCCTCTTGGGTAACATTGCGGTGCAGCGGACAGTTTAATTCGTTCCAGTGCAAGATTTTGCGGAAATCACCGATGCCAGAAGCCGCAAGCGTCTTAATCGGACCGGCGGAAATAGCGTTAACCCGAACGCCCTGCTTGCCCATATCCATGGCGGCATAACGAACCGAAGCTTCCAAGGCGGCCTTGGCAACACCCATAATGTTGTAGTTTGGCAAAACCCGTTCGCTGCCCATATAGGTCAGAGTAACGATGGAACCGCCTTCGTTCATAATCGGAGAAGCATATTTGCAGGCTTCGATAAAAGAAAAGCAGGAAATTTCCATGGTCATTTTGAAATTGTCGCGGGTCGTGTCGATTGTACGGCCTTTGAGCTGATTTTTGTCAGAAAAACCGATAGCGTGAACCAAAAAGTCGATTTTGCCCCACTTTTCGCCGAGTTCTTTGAAACAAGCTTCAACACTGGCAGAGTCCGAAACGTCGCACTTAATCAGCAGCGGCTCTTTGTCCAGTTGGGCGGCCAGAGGCTGAACCCTTTTTTCCAGAGCCTCGTTCTGATAAGAAATCGCAATCTGAGCACCCTGAGCATTCAAAGCCTGAGCTATGCCCCAAGCGATTGATTTGTCATTTGCAAGGCCCATAATCAGACCTTTTTTTCCAGCCATCAAAGCTGCAGTTCCAGTCATAACGTCTTCCTTTACTTCTTTATCTTTACTCTTTGGTAAGATTAACAGTTTATTTAATTAACTTGAAATCTATGGTAGATTTCTATAAAATTAAACCGAATTTGTAAACAATTTTTTTCATAGGTGCAGAATGTATCTGAATAAGTATCTCCGTTCCGGAATCTCCCGCCTGCGGCAAACAGCTTCCGGCGCAGGGAATTTCATCGTTTTCCTTATGCGCAGAGCCCAAAGCGACACTATATTCCGAGTTGCGGCTTCCTTAAGCTATACGTCTCTGATTGCCATTGTTCCCCTGCTTGCCATCGGATTGGCCATTTTCTCGGCTTTTCCCGTCTTTCAGGGGGCCAAAGAACAACTGCAGGAAATTATCCTGCAAAACTTTGTTCCCAACATCGAACAGGAAATCAGCCAATATTTCGCCGATTTTATTAATGCAACGGCTCAATTGACCGCCATCGGTGTCATCGGCATCGCCGTCACCGCCATTTTGATGCTCTCCACCATTGAAAACAGCCTCAATTTCATATTTAAGGTATATAAACCCCGCAACATCAAAACTAAAATCACCCTCTACTGGACCGTAATCACCCTTGGGCCTCTGCTGCTCGGTACCGCGCTCTCTCTGCGCGGATACGTCTATACGCTGCAAAAATTTATGCCGGAAGACATCATCAGCTCCCAGTTTTACCTCAGCACGCTGATTCCCAGCCTGTTCACCACCTTGGCGCTGGTTCTGCTCTATGTTTTGGTGCCCAACAAAAAAGTACGCCTCTCCAATGCGGTTATCGGCGCTGTGGTTGCCATGATGATGTTTTTCCTGCTCCGCAAGTTCTTCGGTTTGGCCATCTCGGCCAGCGCCACCTACAAGACCCTTTACGGCGCCATGGCGACGCTTCCTATCCTGCTCATTTGGATTTATTGCTCCTGGGCGGTGGTCATCTTCGGCGCCGTTGTCACCGCCGCAATCGGAGAATATCGCGAACGCGAGGCTTTCTCTTCCGAAGAAAATGCCGAGGATTCCTATGTTTCCCGCCGTAGTCGCAGAAAAAAACGCTATTACGCAAAAAAGTTCTTGCCAAAAGAACAAAAATAGAACATATTACTTTTCATAGGGATAACTGAGAGTCGGAAATTGTATTTTTCTGCTGTCGGTTTATAACAAAACCATTACTAACATCTAACTTACAAGGTAACTGTCAAATGGATAAAGATAAAGCGCTTGATGCGGCACTAAGCCAAATTGAAAAAGCCTTCGGAAAAGGCTCCATTATGAGACTCGGACAAGATAACGCCCATGCTGACATTGAAGCCATCTCCACCGGCTCCCTCGGTTTGGACCTGGCCCTCGGTATCGGCGGTATGCCCCGCGGCCGTATTGTCGAAATTTACGGTCCGGAAAGTTCCGGTAAAACAACTTTGGCTTTGAGCGTCATCGCTCAGGCTCAGAAAAAAGGCGGTACCTGCGCATTCATCGATGCCGAACACGCTTTGGACCCTTCTTATGCAAAGAAAATCGGCGTGGATATTGAGAACTTGCTGATTTCTCAGCCGGATGCCGGAGAACAGGCTCTGGAAATCACCGACACTCTGGTCCGTTCCGGCGCTGTCGACGTTTTAGTCGTTGACTCCGTTGCCGCTTTGGTTCCCAAGGCCGAACTTGAGGGCGAAATGGGCGATTCCCACATGGGGCTTCAGGCTCGTTTGATGAGTCAGGCTTTGCGTAAACTGACCTCAACGGTTTCCCGTTCCAATACCCTCATCATCTTTATCAACCAAATCCGTATGAAAATCGGCGTAATGTTCGGCAACCCCGAAACAACCACCGGTGGTAACGCATTAAAGTTTTATGCCTCGGTACGCATTGATATCCGCAGCATCGGAAAAATTAAAGATAAGGAAGATATCATCGGCAGCCAGACCAGAGTCAAAATCGTCAAAAACAAAGTGGCTCCTCCGTTCAAAATCATCGACTTTGACATTATGTACGGCGAAGGTATCTCCAAAACCGGAGAATTGCTGGATCTCGGAATTAAAGCAAACGTTGTCGAAAAATCCGGCTCCTGGTTCGCCTATAACGGAGAAAAACTCGGCCAAGGCCGCGAAAACGCCAAGATTTTCCTGAGAGACCACCCTGATGTTGCTCTTGAAATCGAAAACAAAATCAAGGCTGACGCCGGACATTTGACCTCCGAACTCATTGGGGACGACAATATCGTCTCTGACGAAGAGTAAACACCAGCGTTTTTTATCTGCCCTCCCCGGTTCTGAACATTCAGACCGGGGATTTCTTTTTGCAGAATTTAGTCCACCCGCTATAACAGAGCATTGACATTTTACTGATGATAAACTAAAATTTTTTGGGTTTCGGGTTCAAAAATTTTGAGCGGCATAACGTCTGTCTCAGTCAAATTTACACATCACACCGACTTTTTGAACCCGTCTCGCCCAAATTAGATTTTCAACGTCGCATCCCTGATGCACTCTATCAAAACTTTAACTTCCGGACGCTGAACATAATCTTTGCGCGTAGCAATCCAAAAGTCATGTTCCTCTTCATATCCCAGTTCAGAAAGGAATACCAAATCTTTTTCCCTGCTGGCAGAACCGATTGGATGCAGGCTGACTCCGTTGCCGTCACGGATTAAACTAAGCAAAACAGCCGTAGCGTTCGTTGAAGCCACCACATTTTGTGCTCCATCCAGAATCTCTTTCCACCTCGGCCAAACCGACGCAAAATTATCTCTGGTACAAATTTTATGATTCTTTTGCAAATCTTCAATGCTTTTGGGGCGTCCAAACACCGACAAATAATCCAGAGAAGCAAACAACCCGAATTTCAGCCGTCCTTTAAAAACAGTTGTCATATCCGCTCCCGGCTCCTCATAAATGATGCAAATATCCATTTTATCAAGATTTTTTGGCCGTTCCAAACTGCAAACCATATCTACGCTTATTTGTGGATATTGCAAATAAAAGTCTGACAAACAAACGGACACATAGCAGGCACCCAATCCGTCGCTTGTCCAAAGTCTCACGGTTCCTTGCAGGGTGTTGTTCTGTCGTTTGTAGTTTTTCACGTCATACATAATACGGTCAAATCCCATTATGTAATTGAGAATGTCCTTGCCTGCCGCAGTTAACACCATCTTGTTTTTAATCCGGTTAAACAACTGCAAACCCAGATTCGCTTCCAAGTCTGCAATACTGGCTGACACATTTGACTGTTTCATACCGTTATCGTCCCCGGCTCTGCTGACGGTTCCCTTTGCACAGACTTCCCGGAAAACCCTCAACTGTCTATATGTAATAGCATCATCTTTTATACCCATTTTATATACCTCATATATGAAATCAGATAGTTATTTATAATCATTTTATGAAATACAATGACATACGTAAAATAAAATTACCACCTTAAAATTCTACTTATCAAGAGGGACTATCGATATGAAGAAGAAAAACAATACTTTGGCGGGCTTCGTTGCAGATGACAACGCTCGTGAAATTAGCCGCATCCATTATCAATTTGAAGATTTAAGACACAATATGCTGCACCGGGGTCTTAACGACGCCGAATTCTACATTAGCGTTGCATATCTTCTTTTTACGAGAGACGTGGATAAAAAATTAAAACAGTCGAACCGCTGATTTATTTAAAATATGAACGAAACAAAGGAATAATATCTAACAGAAAATCAAGAGTTTTGCTGTTTAGCGCCTTTATCTCCTCATAAAGTTTAAGCTCCTTGGCTATTCTTGCCGGAGACTTGTTTGAAATACTCTTAAGTTCCAGCATATCATCAACACTGGCGTTAAACTTTTGTGCAATACTCCGAAGCATTGTCAAATCGGGAACCACCAGGCCGCGTTCCAAATTGGAAATGGTACGCCAGCTAACGCCGCACTCTTCAGCCAGCTGCTCCTGAGTCAGCTTGGCTCGCTCGCGCATAATTTTGACCTTAAGTCCCATATGTTTTTTCACTGCTTCTTCCATATCGTTTTTATACCCGCAATGCAAACAATTCGCCACGAAACTCTTTACATAATAAAACGTTTAAATGAATTACATTTCATAGCCCTATTATAAGTTGAGGTAATACACATTTAACAAATTTCAAGTGCAAAAACTAAAGTGAACTTCATTTCAGATTTATTTATTGAATATACAATGAGTTGGATAACACCCAAAAAAGAGCTCCCAAATTAAGCAGCCTCAACAGCACATAACATATTATATAAAGCCCAGATTATAAAACAATGATATACTTCTTATAACCCAAGGTTATAAGAAGTATGAAACCCATCATCTCCAGAGAATTTACCCTCTCAATCAAGCCTCAATGACCAGGCTTGCCATAAAGGCCAAAAAGATGAAGAGCATCAGGCCGATACCGATAACAATCATTGTCGGCGAAGATTTGGTTTCTCGGCGCAAAATCCAGTTTGCCGAAAAAACGGCAAGATAACTGATAAGATAAGCGGCACTGGACAGATTGACGATCTGATTAAAATCAAACCACAGCGTTGCCGCCAGCATCAGCAACACAGTGAGCAGATTTCCCCAAGTTCCCCGTTGCCAAAACCGACGGTGATAAAATTCCGGAAGAATATGTTGCTGGGATAAGGCATATGAGATTCGAAAAATGCTGAAATAAGTTGCCCCGATTCCGGAAATAAAAGCAATAACCGCCGTTATATACATCAAAGCATACCCCCAGTCTCCCATCAGACGATTCGCCGCCACCGCAACCGCAATATCCGCGTTCGCCATAAGTTCCTTGGCCGGAATAAAGTGCAAAGCGACAAAAGCCAGAGCAAGATACAAGCCAATAACGATAAGAATAGTCAAAAAAATGCCCCAGGTGATAGTCCGCTGCGGATTTTTTACGTCTCCGGCAGCATTGGTAATAACACCGTAACCGGCAAAGGCAAAAAACGTCACGCCGATACTTCCCATAAACTTGACTTCGTTAAACGGAATGGTTTGCATTTTCTCGGCAATGTCATAATGAATTAAAGCGGCAATAATCAAACTCAACAAAATTCCCATCTTGATGGAGACCATCACAATCTCGGTGTTGCCGACGTCTTTGGAGCGCTGCATATTTAAGGCCGCCAGCCCTACAATCAAAAAGCATGCTGCAGCGTTAATAAAAAAATTTGTATCTTGCACATGAGGAAAAAGTTTTACGGCATAAATGCCAAACGATTTTGCCATCATACAAATGGAAACGGCTGACGTCATCATATAAATAAGAGAAAACGTCCCTACGACCCACCGTTTTTTGAATGCAATATGAAAATAATCGGTCAGTCCTCCGGAATCTGGATATGCGGCGGCCAGCCGGGAATAAGAATATCCCGAAAACAAAGCGGCAACCCCGGCGATGATAAAAGCGTAATAAGTCTGGTCTCCGGCCATCATGATGACCTGTCCCAAAAGTGCAAAAATACCGGCACCGACGACGGAACCGATACCCAATGCCGTAACGCTGATAAGATTTAAACCATATTTTTTCAATTGCATCTCACCCTCACCTTCCTCGATACATTTAATTAATGCTCACCAGGACATTTTCAAGCGAGATTCACTCTCAAATCAGACCACAAAGACAGTTTTTTAACGTTTTCCCCACTGTCTCAATCTCTTCCGCCACTTTTTCACTGGAACAAACAAGCATATAAATTTAATCAAATATTTGAATACAGCATTTTTAACCATAAGCACCGGAGGCACAATAAGCTTATATTGCTCAAATATCGGCCGAACCAGCTTTTCGTTTCCTAACGTTGTGGGCTTTCCGCTTCCATCATTCTTTTGACAATGACAATACCACCTAACAATGTTTTCTGCCAACCGGATACACTGTGGCTCAAACACACCTTCCCGATGTTCAATTATCAAAAAGTCTAATTTCTTTCCTATTTTCGAACACAATTTATCGCAATACTCTAAAACAACACTATCTGATGTAGAGCCAACTTGAGAAAACCAAATCAACAAAACTCTATTTTTTGTCAGGATATTATCATAAAAGCGTTTAATTCTCCGATTATACTTCTCTTTCACGATATTAAAAGATTCTTGTAACGGAACACCGGCGGGGAAATCGTGCCAATAATACAAACCCGTCTTTACATTTTCATAATAATCATTATTTTTATCAGAAGGAAACGCTGTAGGTTTATCCATTGGCAACAAATCACTTTGCTCCAAGAACTCATCAAAATTATTAATCATTAACTCAAAGCGTTTTTCAAAACCGGCATTTGTCAGCCAGTCAAAAGGCCCTGAACAACTCCTCAAATTTGTCTGTTGCATATACATTGCACAAGAGCAATCTCGTCCTAAAGAATAAATAATATCATATCTGTTCATTACATAATACCTTTATATTTAAGGAAATTATAGACGGAATAGTCCTTACTGATTACACCTTTTGAAATTAGCATTTCTTTCATTTCTGGACCATAATACAAATTATAAAAATCTCGTAAACGACCTTCATTTAGCAGTTTGACGATATTTGTAAGATAATTTTCTCCCTTAGTTAAATATTTAGCACTTTCCGCCCATCTCCTAGCTTTTGCCTCATAGCGCTTATAGTTTGGAATATGATAATGATATAAAACAATATCTACATTATTTCCTAGACATAAATTTTTCATTTTAACACTATGATTACCCTTTACATTCATAATATAACCAGCTGTACTATGAAGAACCTTAGGACACGTTCTAACACTATTAATTGAAAAATATTTTAAATACTCGTTACCCCCCCCATAAAAATAAGAGTATTCAAAATCTTTTATTGGATTTGTATTAAAATAAGGATTTTCAAAAAAATTATCTATATCTTCCGGAAACGAAAACATTGATTCCACTTTAATAGCATTTAATCGAGGAAATTTAACAATGCTTTCTTTCAAATTTAAATCTTTCGAATAATAAAATTCATCTGCATCTGCATTTATTACCCATGTTGCATGATATTTTTTCTTCGCTATTTTGATCATTCTATCCACCCAAATCTCTTGTTGATAAGTGGGATCGCTTTCATCGATTATTTCTAAAACTAATCCTTCATTTTTTAGTCTACTTAATACTTCAAGGGTGTCATCTGTTGAATTATTGTTTGTAACAATAAAACCATCTACTCCCATTGCCTTATGAAAACGTATATTCGTTTCAATAATATCAGCTTCATCTTTGACTAAAAGTGTCATAATGAGTTTTATATCATCCGGATGATATATCTTATATCCTTGCATTAATTCTTTTCTTTTATCTGTTCTTCTTTGTTTATCAAAAATCATACAGGTCAATAATTTTGCAAAAAATTTATTCATCTTAGTTTTCCTTACTTTCCATATAATCAAGCATCCCTTGTAAATTTAATTTATCATCAAATACTTCATATCCCTTATTTAATATCTTTCTTAAGCTCCATTTTTCAAAAATAAATTGAGCAATATCAATATCAAAATTTCCGAAAGCATTGACTAATATTTTTATTATTTCCTGATCAAATTTTGTTGGATATATTACTATATTTTTTGCTGTGCTGCTAACAGCAACTAAATCTGATATTCCACTTCTCAAGCTAATGAAAAATCCTAAATAATCTGTATAATATTTAAGATCTTCTCTTGATGGATATATCGTTTCATAATTATAAAAATTTTTTTCTTGCGAATTAAAAAGAACTTTATACCCATTTTGCGTAAGAAAATCAGCTATACTAATCCAAAATTCATCTGTAAGTCGCGTCGGAAGAGATACTGATTTTGTAGATATTAAGACACTTTTACCCTCAGGATAAATTGATAAAGCTTTTTCGATTTCTTTCTTTTTATCAAAATTTTCATATTTATATATGTCAAGATTTAACTGTGCATCCTTTCCAAGGTTAAGCAAATATTTTAAACCATCTAAAGCACAACATGTCTTATCATTAATATTCTGATAAATTATTGGTTGAAAAAAGTTTCCCATTAAAAATTTTTCATAATTATAGCTATATTGTGATTTAACCAAAGTCAAAAATGACGAACTAACTAAAATAACTCCATCGAAAGCAGAGACTTTTTCTGCTAAAAATTTTTGATGATTTGACCTGGCCAAAAATATTAATTTCTTAATTTTATGAGTTTTTTTAAATTCATCCATATATCCCAAAAGATAGATATAATCCCCCATACCATCACAAGATAAAACACCAACGTTATTCTTTCCTATTAAACGGATAAACACAGTTAAATATTCTAGGGTCAACTGACTCAATAAATTACGACATTTTTTTCGCCATTTTTTTACCGGAATCCAAAATGTTAAAAATCTAATTAATTTTTTCATCTTATAAATCTCTATCAATTTTAAATTTTATATCTAACTTTTCATCACGCCTTTTATTAATTGCATAAGCACACTTCAAACCACTTGGTTTATCATCATTAACTAAAATGCGTTCTCCCGTCGGAGCATCAAAAACAATATGATTGTAACGTAAACCATTTGCCTTCATAAACTTTTCCAGTCTTAATTTCTCATCTGACTTACGCGACGTAACAAGAATAATCATATCATCGTCAGGAATTTTAGAAAAAAATTCTTTCACGCCGCCCAGCAACACATCTTCACCATTTTTATAACCGTTATGAATACAAATCGTTCCATCGACATCAAATATCCAGGTATGAGCTAAAGAAGAAAGCATTAAATTACTCTGCATAATCCAAATACTCCTGTAATTCTAACAACCCTTTATAAAATGCCCCACAAATAGCATCATAATCCTCCCAGGCATATGTTGTAAGGCTGAGCCAGATTATTGCATGAAGCAACTTTATCTTCTTTTTATTTGCTCCCGTCAGTTCAAAAAAATCGTTTTCTAAATCATGCCAATTATTAGAAACAATCATTAACTCAACATCATCGTCACGAATATCCAAAGAAAAGTTTTTACGGTTAAATTGATCATAATTACCAACAACACTGTAATACAACTTTGCCCAGTCATAATCAACATCACCATAAAATTTCGTCTTTCCAAAATATCCTCTGGGATCAATTAAGATTGGACGAACGCCATTCGTCTCAATCATCATATTATGAAAAGTGCAGTCGCCATGTATCAAATGAAATTTCGACGGATACATCAAACGCATTTCTGTTACAATTTTATCTTTAACAGAAAAAATATTTGTACACTTTCTGCCATTTACAATAACAAATTCATCTTTAGCAAATGGCACAAGCTCCTGTACCACAGCTAAACGATCAAATGTTTTTGTTATATAATTGTTTTCACAATCTTCCGTTCTTGCCGGAATAGCATCAACCAAATTATGCAAATTTTTAAGCGAATTCACTATCCTGGCAAGTAAAGCCCTTTTAAATCCTTTTGTTAAAAAAGCATACTCAAAAACATTTTGTCCTTTTACTTTCTCCATAACCAATGGATCATATCCGTAAATTTTAGGAATATCATTATAACCAAGCTCCGTAACCTTTTTATACCAAGCAATCTCATCATCAGCTAGCTTTTTTCCTTGCTCATTAAGAGGATATTTCAAAACAATGTCACCTTTAAATTCCATTTTATTAAACGGACGACATTTGGGCTTATTAAGTTCATTCTGAAAATAAGACAACATCGTACCAATTTCTAAACCACCAAACATATTTAACCGTTCAAACGAAAGATTTTTCGTTGAAAGATAACGTACAAACTCACCTTCTTCAGGTACATCCTCTATTTGAGCTTTATTCTTAAAAATAAACATTCCTGCAACACCATTTTCTGTAGAAGGTGTTTCTGCAAATTCATTATTATAATACGACCAACGGCACGGAAAATCCCTTGATATCCCCAAATAGTTTAAACTATAGTCAAACACCCCCCCCGGTTGCATTCCTGAGAGAACTAAATCGCACCATATTAGCATAAATGAAGTATTGTCCGGAATTAAAGACAAACTTTTCCTTATCCCGGCACAAGTCCCTTTTCTGTCAGCATCAATAATCTCATAATCAACATTTGCAAAGGCCTTCAAATATCGTTTAAAAACATCTCTCTTGTAATCAACAATAATTTTGAATTTCGCACCAGGATATTTTTTAAAGAGATGAAATATCATGGGTAAATTATCTACAGGAACAAGCGCTTTAGGCTTATTGGCAGTCAGCGTTTCTAATCGTGTCCCTTTACCGCCTGCCTGAACTACAACATAGTCAAAACTAGTCATCGTATACCATTCTCCCCCAGTCTGTTAAAATTTTCTCTTTTCTAATTATTTCATCAACATTTTTAATTTTACAAAACTAATTAACCTGTGATACTTCTATAATTATAGCCTTGAGTACATAATCATTTTTTATTCTTTCTCTTAAGTCATTTTTGCAAAGACATCGAATATTTCTGATTAACTTACTTAAAGACATTACAATTCCTTCTTTTCATAAAAACTTTCTATATCGTAAAAAATCACCTTCATTTACATCACCTATTGCTGAAAATCCAAGCTTTTCATACAAACTGACCGCAATAAAATTATTTTTCAAAACATCCAGAAAAACAACTTTAAGCTTCAATACTTCTCTTGCGTACACCAAACTTTTTTTCAATACTTCTGTCCCCATCCCTTTGCCACGCAAATTATCTCGGCAAATATAAATCCCCCAATCAGCTTCTCCTGCGTCATACTTTATAGAATGAAAATATGTCACCCCAACATTCTGACCATCTGCTACTATCATAAACGCTACATTTTTAGGCTTATTTTCTTTTAAACTCTCCAACCACTCAATATGCATTTCTTTACTAATATGTGAAATCTTAAAATACTCAGCAACATTGCTTTGATTTCTCCAATTTCGAGTTTCCATTTGTATATGATAAGGAAGTTTCAAAAAAGACACTAATTGTACATTCATCTGTCCCTCTCAATAATCTCTACATACTTATCTCGAACTACGCTGCTTTCATACGTACTCAGCCAATAACGATAGTTTTTTTCTATAATTTCCTTACGCTTGTTTTCATCATATAAAAGTTCACAAATTGCCTTTTCCATATCTTTAACATCTTCAAACATATAGGGATAATCAGGCATCTGATATTCATGAAAAGAAAACTCCGGTTTATCCCTGTTTATTTTAACCACAGAGGCAATCTTGTTTCTCATTAAATCAATTTGCGTCAATGCCGATGAAACAGGAAAACTGTCAATAAAAACATCGGCACATTGAAACAAAATGTCAAAATCAGGACGATACGGAACAAATATCAAACGTTTTTTAGCTTCAGCATTCAATGCAAAAATTCTGTCAATAACAGCCTTCTGCTCAGAATTAAATTCAGAAATTACAATATGTTTCAACAAAGGCTCTTTCTGAAGCAGTCTCTTTATCATTTCAAAATATTCCGAACCATTTTCATCAAAAAACTTATAACTACTGGCACCGCTCATAGTAACAAGTTCTCCGGAATTCACCCCTAATTTAGCCTTCTCAGATTGCTTTTTTTCATCAGCAAAATATACAGTATCATTTTTGTTTAGAGACTGTAACCCGACCACACAACAATTATTAAAATGGCGTTTTTCCTCTGTAATTTTTTTTGTACTTGGCATCCCCTCCAAAATAATATCAGCAAAACTCATACCCAAACATGGAAAATGTGATGCATGATTAAAATAAATAATTTTTACAGAGGTCATTCTTTTAATAAGAGACAAAACTGCTGTCCCAAACACATCATCAGGATGAATGTAAACCAAGAGCGTCTTCATACCATATCTGATTATGTTATTGGCAAACGCGGTAACTTTTTTACGAAACGACCACGAACTGATATCTGCATTTATTATTGTCAAATGCTTTTTAAGAACACAAACGGTTTCCGGCGCTTTTTTCATCGTCTCCGTCATCCGAGTCAAAAATAATGCTTCCTCATAACAATCAGACAAAGACATCGCCAAATCCCTGATACACTTGGTATGTCCACCCATGTCATAAAGAGCTGTTGCCAAAAAAGCAATTTTATGCTTGTCTGAACGACATTTAACCGTCTTTTGACCGGCAACCATTTCTGAAATTTGAGCATCAAATCTCCTGACATCAAAATCTCTGTTATTTTTAACCTCAGTAAAAAACTGTGATAACTTTGTTCGAACAACACAGAGTGGAATCCCCAAAAGATAAACACGCACACCTTTAGCTGTATTCTTAACTTTGCAAAGCGTAATACCGCAACACTTAAATTTATTAGCGTGCCAACAAAATAAATTCATCATTTGCTCCAGAATTTCAAAACTGTTTTAATAATTTTATTTTGTTCTTCGGCAGACAAGTCATAATATAATGGAAGCCGTACCAATGTTTCTGAAACTTTATTTGTAATATTCATTTCTGTAGCCGTACGACAAAAATTCTCACCTGCTGGTGACGAATGCAATGGAATATAATGAAACGGAGCATATATACCGTTTTCTTTCAAATAAGAAATAAAAGCCGTTCTGCTCTGCAAATTATTAAGCAACAAATAAAACATATGCGCATTGTTTGTACACTCAGCAGGAATAATTGGCCGACGAACCTTCCCCTGCCGCTCTAACGTCTCAAATGCTTGATAATAATTAAGCCATATCTGTTTACGCTTAGCTTGAATTTTACCGGCTATTTCCAAAAGAGAATATAAATATGCCCCAATGATATCACTCGGCAGATAAGATGATCCTTTGTCCACCCACGTGTATTTATCAACCTGACCTCGGAAAAACTTACTCCGGTTCGTTCCTTTTTCTCTTATAATTTCTGCACGTTCAGCCCAAATACTACTGTTCGTTACAAATAAACCACCCTCCCCGGACATAATATTTTTTGTCTCATGGAAACTGAAACATCCCATATCTCCAATGACTCCCAAAGGTTTCCCCTTATAATAAGAATCAAACGCCTGAGCGGCATCTTCAATAACCACCAAACCATGACGTTTGGCAATATCCATAATGGTATCCATCTCACAAGCTACACCGGCATAATGAACAGGAACAATAGCCTTCGTTTTAGAAGTAATCGCAGATTCAATTTTACCCTCATCAATGTTCATGGTATCTTCTCTGATATCCACAAAAACAGGTACAGCTCCTTGCAGAACAAAAGCATTAGCGGTCGAACAAAAAGTGTAAGAAGGCATAATAACCTCGTCTCCCGGCTTTAAATCCATCAAAACTGCCGCAATTTCTAAAGCCGCCGTACCAGAATGAACTAATAACGCCTCTTTGCACTCAAGATTTTTTCTGAACCATTCATGACATAATTTAGTATATTTACCATCTCCTGAGGTATGCGCTTCTTTAAATACATCCAAAATATATTTCATCGTCTCAGATGTATAAGCCGGTACATTAAAGTTTATCATTATCTCTCCTTCGGGTTTCCTCAATTGCCTCCTTTGTCGCCTGCAAATAGGCATATCCAAATTTCAGATCCGGTTCAAGATGAGCACCTTCTCCCCATTCATTCCATGCATTAACAAAAATTATACGCCTATCAGCTGGATGATATGTTTTAGACCATGAGATAATAGATTTTAACCATCGTTTATACAAAACAGGCGTCATTCCATAAAAAATTTTTGCCTCACTACTATTTCTTGGCGTATTATCCCATGCAGTAAACACTCCTTTATACAAAGGATAGTCCGCATTATATTCATACTTTTTTGTCTCGATAAATTTTCGAATGTCATAAAATGTGCCTGCAAAATCAGGATTGGTCCACTCCTGTATTTGAGTATGAGAAACCTTCATACCACAGGGAGAAAATTCACATACAGCATCAAGCCCATATTTTTTCACATCAGATTTTTGCAGTCCATACCCTTGCCCACAAAAATAAATTCCTGGAAACCCATGTTTAATAGCCAGAGCGTTAAATCGAGATATTATTTCTTTCATTTCCTCAGGTGTAAACATATCCGGATGATAAATGATAAAAAAAGGTTTTCCGTCAATTTTGATATACCTTTCATCTTCAAAAAAAGCTAATGTATCATTAAAAAAATGCTCAACCATCGAAGCGTCAAATTTAAAATCCAATATCGTTTTCTTATCGCCACCAAACCACCTGCTAACCCAGCTCTCATTTGCCCAGAACAAACAAAACGGAAAATCCAGATCTTTATTTTCCAACCAGTTAAACAACGGTTTTTCTAAAACTCTTTTACCTGAAAACCAATAATAATAAAAACAAAAGCCTCCTATACCATACTTTTTAGCCAACTCAACTTGTCGATACATCACTTTCGGATTCGACAAATCATAAAATCCCACATCAATAGGTATATGAGGTTGATAATGACCACAAAACTGAGGAACTGCTTTAGTTGTATTTGTCCATTCGGTAAATCCCTTTCCAAAATTTTGATTATTAATTTCAGTCTCATAAAATTGCGTTAAATAATAAGCTAAAATTAGAGGATCACCCTGTTCTCTGAAAAAAATATCTTGCGAAAAAGGAACAAAACATTCTTCTTTTCCTGTTCTTTTTGCTTTTGACAAAATATGATTGACATAACCACACATCCCTCGCACTGTGTTCCGTTTTGAAATCAGAGATTTTTTCCTTACACTATTCAATAATGCATTAACATCATTCCACCGTTCTTCAGAAATCCACCCTAAGCGCTTTAATACCTTAAAAAACTCTTTTCTTAGCACAACAATCACCTTACTGCTCAATACTACCAATCAAAAAACCAAACAAATAAAATTTCTTTACATTTGTATTCCGAGCAATACGAAAAATTGGAAGTAAATTAAATAATTTCAAAACAACACCCTCAGAACACTCATAATAACGAAACACTGAAAACAGACCAAACAAATTCACCTTGTACTTTTTCCGCCCCTGTTCAAATGAAATTTGAAGCATCTCATTGGGAGAACAAACATTTGAAATTTTATAAAGGAACATACTCTTTAATGGCTCTTTTAGCTTGCTACCAAATAAAGATAGATGTTTTATTTTCCAACAGGAAAACTTTTCCATTAGTGAATTTTCATTTTTTTCTAACTCTCTTAAAACCTGTTCACAATGTCCTATAACATCAAAGATATCAAATACCCTAAGAGAAATATTACTAGTGATAGAATCTCCTCTTTGATAATAATTATAGTAACATTTATTCAGAACATACATATGAGGAACACTCAACAATACTTTCAAAACAAACGGAACATCTTCACATAATGACAAAGATGGAAATAGAATATTATTTTCCACCAAAAATGACTTTTTATAAAAAAAGTGCCAAGAATGAAAAGAACTCTCAAACACCCTTTCAGAAATATCTTTCCAGCAAACTTCTCTATCTGTTATTCCAAAGTAATCCAACTTCTTCTTAGAATTTTTACTGACCTGATATGCGTTAAAACTAATTAATGGTACTGAGTATTGTTTTGCCTTTTTATAACATTCGTCACAAAGTTCTGGCTCAATCCAGTCATCACCATCAACAAATATCAAATATTCACCTTCTGCTTTGGAAATTCCCTCGTTTCTAGAAACTCCCGGTCCTAAATTATTATGAGCAACTACCTTAATTCTTTTATCTGCAAGGGAATATTCATTCAAAATCTCTGCTGTCCCATCTGTACACCCATCGTTTATACAAATAATTTCAATATCCTTTAAGGTTTGTTTCAATACGCTATCCAAACATTTGCATATATATGGAGCCGTATTATAAATCGGAATAATTATAGAAACCTTAGGCATCAATACACTCCTCTAGAACTAATAACAGCTTACGCTTGCGCATATAATCAATCTCAAAAATTTTCTTAATCATATTTTTCGGATAATGAAAAATAGAGCTTCGCTTATTTTTGGTAAATCGATACAAAACCAGTCTTTTGTTCTTTCCCCAGACAAAAGAAAATTTTATTTTAAATTTATAATCATCAATCCAAGACGCTTCAAAATGATGTACTGCATAACTTTCTGCAGAATCTATACAAAAATAATTTATCGGATATATAGTAGCTCGCCCGCCAATCTTTATGACGTCTTGGTCGCTGTAAACATTTTGAACTCCGTAATTTTTTAAGACAGAAACCAAACGTATCGTATTTGGCGTAAGATCATACAAACCGTTTTGTTTAAAAAAACTTATTTCATCATATAAACAAAGCATATCCGAAATTATGGGATTTTCCTTTTCAGCACCTATAACCGCAGTACCTATGCTTTCAAATTTCCCATTCTTTTCAGAACCGATAAAAAAACTATGCTGCAAAAAATCATTAAAGCTTTTTCGAACCTCAACATCTGTGTCCAAATAAATTCCACCAAAGGTCTTAACTGCATATAAACGGAAAACATCTGCTACAAATGCCCACTTTTTCGCTTTATATGCCTGTTGAACATATCTATTTTCCTGAAATAAATACAAATCTTTTTCTGACCACTCTCTTATTTCATAGTCAAACAAAACACTCTTCCATGTCTTCATACATTCTTGTATTAAAGCACTTTTGTTACCATTCCCGAACCAACAATAATGTATAATTTTAGGAATCATCCATGTACCTTTCCAACTATTATCTAACAACTATTTCATTAAACTTTTAATTTTTACACGCCAAGACAAGAATGCACTTTTCAGCGCAAGTAAGCGCTTTGCCGTTAACGGAGCTGTTTTAGATAACTCACGATTACGATTTTTTTGGACATACAGTTGCATATACAATTTTAAAAATTTTCTCGCATATGATTTTTTAACATAACCAATCATATCTGAATTAATGCTCATTCCGCATTTATTAGCATACCTCTTCAAATTTTCCGTTATTCCCAGAAGTACCGGACCGATACTATGCTCTATAGGAAAAGGATTCATATTGGCTCCCACACTGTACCAATTAGCTTGTATAGCCTGATGAATTAATGCTTGTTCCTTTATCGGTGTATCGCTGCGTTCCAAAATAATCGATTTTGTTCCCATCCGAGCAAAAACCTCCAAATGCGTTGCAGTACCAATAACTCCGGCAATTTCTTTGGCTCCTTTTATATAAGATACCTGTGTCTTCAAGCTCATCTGCTCAGGATAGAGAATCTGATAACCATTTTCCTTGAATACCTTTTCCAGCAGTTCCTCCCCCATACACAAAGTACCATTATTAAATTTTGTTCGCGAAAGATAAATCTTGTCACTGTCACTAGCTGCTATTTTTGAAGATATGTAAGAAAACGGAAGTAAAAACTCTTTATGGTAATATGTACTTATCTGATGAGAAACTTCAGGAACATAAATCCTTCTGTATCTGGTAACAGAAGATACAATATGAACCTTATTTTTAGAAATTCCCAATATTTCCATAAACTCCCAAAATTGAGGAATAATCTTTTTATGTTTGGGATTAAAAAAAACAATATCAAAATTTTTCTCTTTATTTTGAACCCAATACCAAAAACGGCTTAATCCCTCCACCAGAAAATGCCCAAAATGATTAATTAAAATACCACCATATAAAACTTCAATATCCTCAAAAGAAGCTTCTGACATAGAAAACGGATATCCTTCCAACATCGCCCCGGAAATTCCTCCTCTCCAATGCCGGCTGGAAGCAACAAAATTGCCTTTATTATCAACAACACCACCCTTATAGCATTTATCACCATTATCCATTATACATTTTACTGGAGGAAGCAAATAACCGCAGTCAACAACATCACAAGCTAAATCACTCTTACGCTCGTAATCTTCTTCATAAGCCTGAAGAAAAACATCTCTTACCTCTTCATCAATATATAAACGTTCAATATCACTTGCCGTTTGCACCATCAAATGTCCTAATTTGTAGATTTGATTTCTAATTCTGTCTGAGAGATAAGTTTGACCTGTTCGTAAAGGAACTTTAGTTTTTCCGGACTGTACTGATTAATGGAAGCCAGAATAAAATCAACCATGTCATTACGCACACGGTCTTTTGAATAGGCCTTCTTTTCAACCCTGTCCCTGAAAAATTCTTCATTGTCCGCAAACAAATCCAAGTAAGAAACGCCGAGAACCTCCGCTATCGACAGCAGCACCGACAAGTCAGGATTATACAACGCCCGCTCCAGATTCGAAATCGTTGCTATCCCCACATGGCTCTCTTCCGCCAACTCCTTTTGTCCCATATGATGTACCTGTCTCAGGCGTTTGATATTCGCCGCTACCAATCCCCGGTAATATAGTGTCTTATCCTTTTCCGTCACATCAAAACCTTTGTCGTTCTTATCTTTATTTATGTTTTGTAATCTAGCATAATAAATTATTATTCGTCAAATAATATTTACAGCGGGAGGACAAAATCCATTTTCCAGATTTTGCTCGGCCAATCAAACAATACCCATACATTCGCAAACGCCGCTTATGTGTCAGAAATTTAATAAAAAAAAAGAGATTGGCCTTTTTGAAAAAGGGCAATCTCTTTAAATAAATGATACTTACTAATTTAAAGCATCATACGGAGCGGAACACTAAACATGGCCATTTACCTAAAAGACTGAGTCCTTAAGCTGCAAATACAACCACGCCGTTAACGATGATTAAAATTGTTGTTAACATACTACAGCAAATTTTAATGGTTAATAACTGTGTTAATACTCTCTATGTTAGTCGATAAACGAATAACCATAAAAAAAACATCTGATAGACATAATACTCTAATTTCGGAAATAACCTATAGACACCTTTAGCCTAAGAGTCAAGCATAATATTTCATACTTAAACATTCCGCATCAACAGAAACAACAAACAGACAGTTTGCAAATTAAAAAAAATCTTTAACCACGACTTAGCATATCAATTTAAATCTTCGAATGAAAAAAAACACTCCCGGACATCACCGGCTGCCGTCAACTTTACGATTGGACACATAATGTAATCCCCGCAAATTTTCTTTTGATATCGACCGAGGTTTGTAAGGCACCTTTGCAGACACAGAAATTCCTCTCAGCTCGTAAACGGCCGAAGATGTTTTTTCCTCCAGTCTGATTTTAATATCGGCAATTTTCTCCGAAACTTTTTGAGAGTGATGCTTTCTGAGCAACTGTTTTAATCTCTTATCGCTGTTCAAATAACTGCCGATGTCTCTAAACCCTCCCTGCTCCATACAAAGCTTCACAATTTCATTTTTTTCCAAGACTTCCGGCGAAAGACTTTTCTGAGACAGGAGTTTAGAAAAAGCATCCAACTGTTTTTGCGAAAACTCGGTATCTGCAGTTAAGCGACAGGTCAAATCCAATAATCCGGCATCATCCGCCGGGATTCTCTCGGGGCTCAGCGCATATGCTCTGAGCTTTTTATAAGTGTTAGGCATTAGATAAGTCATCGCCCCGCCTTTAACGGCTCTTTGATACTGAAACGATCCGATATCTTTTCCCGCCAGACATTCAACGGTATAACCCATCTTTGAACGTTGATGATTATAAATATCAAAAATCGCCTTAGCGGATTTGGGATGCTCTCTCATAATCTTCAACAAAGCAAAAGCGTCACATTTTCTTTCGTCGGTTGTTCCCATCGCAACGTGAATTCCCTCATGATACAAACCGCGTTTATATAATATTTCGGTTCGTTCCTCCGGAGCTACGGCTAAAAAATTATTTATAACGTCTTGAGGCGCCCCGTCCAAATTACGAGGCAAATCATCCGCTGTCTTAGGCTCAATACACATTAACTGCATATCGCCGATATGCCGGTCAAAGAAATTGGTATTTGTCAAAGCATTTTTATAAATACTGTTTGCATAAAACTGCTCCCGGGTAACATCGGTTGAATCTTCAGGATTTTTAAAAAGAAAATCATCTTTATTTTTATCATACGTCAAAGAAGAACCATGCTTCTGCAAAAAATCAAAAACAACCCTGGACTTAGCCTCAATATCCAACATTTGAGAATTTTGCCGCTGATAACTCTCATAAGCGGATTTGAACTCATAAGCATTGATTACAACAATATTTTGCGATAAGCTGATGTCCTCGTCCTTTTGCATTGTTCCAAGATTATAGGTTGCTGTTTCTGCCGTTTTGACAAAATCGTCTTTTTGCCGGGCAATCAGCTCTGCCAATTTTTTAGGATAATCAGAATATTTCTCCATAAAATTATTATATAAAAGTTCTGTATCCATCCATAAGAGTTCCCTTTAATTAACATATTGATAACACTATACCATAATTTGTCAAAAAAATACATCAATTTGTTTGCAATGCGTTACCGGGACTCACGCCGAAAGATTGGAGAAATCTCTTTAAAAATCACAAAAAATCCCCTTCCGCATTGGAGGAGGATTTTATGGTGGGCCCAGATGGACTACTCTGCGCTCCGCTTGAGTTGCACGGGCGCTCGTTCGCTTCGCTTATCGGCGTTCTTCCGCCCGCCTCTCGCTTGTAGTCGAACCAACCCCTCGTTGGTTCGAGTTACCATAACATACCATAATAAAAACCTCCCACAAGGGAAGGTTTTTATTATGGTGGGCCCAGATGGACTCGAACCAACGACCAGACCGTTATGAGCGGCCTGCTCTAACCAACTGAGCTATGGGCCCTGACGCACTCAAGAAAATATGCTAAAACCAATCCTTAGTCAAGATAATTTTTTTAATAAAAAAACAGTATCTTTTCACAGATACTGTTTTTCACAAATCAGGTAACGCTATTATACTTTGATAATCACACCGTCTTTATAGACATAGCGTTCATCTTCATAACGTCCTTTTTCATCATGCATCGAAAAATCATCCCCGTTTTCAATTTCTATAAAATCAAAATTCGGTTCATTTTCAATGAGGTGCATCCTTGTAAGCAGCGAATTTTTAGTACCGAAGGCCTTAACGTATACGATACCGTGAAGATAACTGACCGGTCCCATTCCCTTGAAATCACAAACAAAACAAGGACAACCGACCAAATCTTCGCCTTCAATGTCACGGGAAAACTTGCCAAACTTAATATAATACTCCGGGTTTTCCGAGTTTGGGTCATCAACCTCAAGCTCATTATCCAACATGTTTGCCGCCAACATGGCTTTCATCAGTTCCAATGCTTTCTGAGCAGAGGGAACACTAAGTATTCTTTCCATAGTCTTAAAAAATTTATAATATTAAAACTTTATCAGACTACCTCCAAAAAAAATTTTGTCAACCTTAATCTCAGCACAAATTTTCCACCGTCTTATGTCCGGTTGCAAAATCCTTTACCAAAAACGTCGTCACCTCGACATTGGAATACTTTTGAAACAACAAACCATGCCCCAAACACAAACCGACATTTATATTAAAATCCGTATTACGGTCGTTAAGGTATCTGGCCTGAAAAACCGGATCACAACACGGCCCCGCCATCTCCGTGCAAATTTCGCAGCCGTCGAAACCGCTTTCTTTGCAGTTCACGCTGATAACCTCAAACCCCTGCTCCGTCAGAATGGCTTTAAGCTTGTCAGCATACTCCTGCACGCCCTTGCAATTTGCAATCCCCAGCCTGTGATAACCGGCAGACTTGGCAAAATCAATAAGTTCCTGAAGGCGGGATTTGTTTTTTGCCTGCGCAGCCAGTTTCATCAGCTTTTTATCGTCGTCGTTATAAATACAATCCATTTTTATCTCCGTTATTGTCTCTAAAACGTTATAACCAAAAAAAGAAAAACACTCAAGCATAAAGCAAGAGTGTTTTTCTCATCCGGTCACGAAATAATCTCGTTCCAGTCAGAAACCAGATATTCGTTCTTTCCGGCCTCTGCGGCAAAAATGCCAAAACAACGTTTCTCCTCATCCGTAAATCCCGTTGCTTTTCTGAAACGAATATACTGGTTAATCTCCATCTCAAAGTCGAAAAACAATTCCTGATAATGATCGTAAAAATCCATCAGTTGCATGTATTTCATCTTGGCATCAAACAGCTCTTCCGGCGAACCGTCTTCTTTTTCTTTTTTTTCCTTATAGAAATCGCGCCATTGGCACAATATCTCAAAACTCTCCAGCATTTCGCCGATTTTCGCCCGGCGATTACCGGTTACAATTTGACGAGCCAATGACAATGCCGTAAAAACGTCTGTCCTGGCTTTTGATAATAATTTTCTCATAGAAGCACTTTTTATTCAAATAAGTTCGAACTTTCCCTTCCATAACTCAAGATATTCATCTATCGCCTTCCTTAGGGCCATAAAACTTTTTCCTTCAACACTGTCACTCTCTTTAAACCAAAGTAAAAGCTCTTTTACTACAACGAGTTCCGAACAAAAACGATTTTGTTCCTTTAACATTGTTTCCGCATAAAGAAAAATCGCACTAATATCAGCTTCGCTCATCTGTTCTCTCAGCAGCGTCATAAAATCATACTCCATAAAATTATAATTTATGGCTGTATTTTGTTTATAAACCAGTTCCTCCTGAGAACGGGAGGTTATTCCCTTTTGATAGTTGTAAGCCCGGCACAATGCCGATGCCCTCCAACGCCAAATTTCAAATATCCTCAGCCAGTCAACAATTTGGAGCGGTGTCGCCAATTGTTTCAGGTCATCAAAAAACTTTCTTGAAACCGCGTAATCCAAACTCAAAATCAGCTTAGTAAAAATGTCTTCCTTTTTCATCTCCTTAATAATTAAAATTGATAATACAAATAAATGAACTTTAACATACGTTCAGCCAAAAGGCTTGTCAATGTTAAAACACCCCTGCACATAAAAAAAAGAGAGACAAACAGGATTTGTCTCTCTCGTAAAAAAACGATCTGCTTACATACACCGGACCGTCTTCTGACAATACGTTCGGGCAAAAGCCTTAATCTCGCTATGCAGTTGTTCAAATTCCGGTTGTCCGACACCCTCGGTTAACGCCAAAAATTCTGAAAAATCAAACAAATCCCGCAACCTTTGCGGAAACAGGAACGCATTGCCCATTAAGCGGCGGCCCAATGCACAAATCATTGCCACATCATGCTCGTCCATCACTTCTTTCATCTTTTTTATAAAATCGCTTTTCAGAGCCAATCCCTCCGAAGTCTCCATCAGCTGTGCCTCAGGAAAATCCTGCAACAAACGGGAGGACTGGCTCAGCTGAATCCGCCATTGTTTCCAATCCCTGAAAATCATCAGCCAATCCTCAGCCGTCATCCTGGCCTGTATGGCTTCCAGATTCTCTTTAAAGTCCTCAGAAGTCAAAAAAGACGAATGCAAACTGATTTTACTCAAAAACAAATTCTTAAAAAAGACAACATATTTGTCCCAGACATAAACACCGTCCGTGACCGGCGCCATCAGCGCGGCAAACAACGCCACTTTTCGTTTAATCGGCCAGCTGGCGCTTTGATGATAGTTGAACTGCCACAAAAATTCCAAACGGTAGAAATAAACCTCCGGAGCATCATTGACTATTTTTAACAGCCTTTCATGCACCTCGTCAAGCAAGGCGGAATTCTTGTCAGGATCGGTTGAATTTTCATCAAGCCAAAGCTTATGCTGATATTTTTTCCAGCGAACCAGCAAAGCGCCGAGTTCTATAATATCATCAAACTCGAAACTGTGTTTTCCGTCACAAATCTCTTGAAGCAAACGTGACAAACATTCCGGTTGCTTCCTGTTTTCAAAATTTGCCTGACAAACGCAAATCAATTCCTTTACAGTTTTCATGTTTCTAAAAATTAAATTAAAAATAAGGTTAATAATCACGATAAGTGCTAACCTTATAGCCAAAAACACTTTTGTTGTCAATCCGACGTTCCCGCAAAAAAATAAAGCCTCCCTTTACAGGAAGGCTTTATTTAAGCTGTTTCAACTAATTATCGAGAAAACTTCTCAACTTACGTGAACGGCTCGGATGTTTGAGTTTGCGCAGGGCTTTCGCTTCAATCTGGCGAATACGCTCACGGGTAACGTTAAACTGCTGACCGACTTCCTCCAGAGTATGGTCGGTATTCATACCGATGCCGAAACGCATACGCAAAACGCGTTCTTCTCTCGGCGTCAACGAAGCCAGAATTCGGGTACAGGTTTCCTTCAGATTGGAATGAATGGCTGAATCCAACGGCTGCAAAGCGCTGTCATCCGCAATAAAATCACCCAGTGAAGAATCTTCTTCATCACCGACCGGTGCTTCGAGAGATACCGGCTCTTTGGCAATCTTCATAACCTTGCGCACTTTTTCCAGCGGCATTGACAAACGTTGCGCCAATTCTTCCGGAACCGGCTCACGCCCCATTTCCGCCAGCATCTGACGAGAAGTGCGCACCAATTTGTTTATCGTTTCAATCATATGTACCGGAATGCGAATGGTGCGAGCCTGGTCTGCAATCGAACGGGTAATCGCCTGTCTAATCCACCAGGTGGCATAAGTCGAAAACTTATAACCCCGGCGATATTCAAATTTATCAACGGCTTTCATCAAACCGATGTTGCCTTCCTGAATCAAATCCAAAAACTGCAAACCGCGGTTGGTATATTTTTTTGCAATCGAAATAACCAGGCGCAGATTGGCCTCAATCATTTCTTTCTTCGCGCGTTCGGCTTCTCTTTCACCCTTTTTGATAGTATCGACCATACGGCGGTATTCGGTAATCGGCAGACCGCATTCTTGCGCCATTTGTGCTACTGAATCGCGAAGTTCGGTAATCTCCAATCCGTATTTTTCAACAAATGCCTGCCAATGCTTGTCTTTTTTATGAGAAACTTCTTCCAGCCAGTTCGGATCCAGCTCAGATTTCTGATACGCATCCAAAAAGTCTTCCCGTTTGATTTTGCAGGACAAAGCATATCTCAACAGCTTGCCCTCCAGCCCCATTAAACGTTTGTTCAGACTGTTCAGCTGTTCGACCAGTTGCTCGACGCGGGTAGCGTTCAGATGAATGGAACTCATCAACTCAACCAGTTCTTTTTTAACCTGCAAATATTTTTTCTCTACGGCCGGTGTAACAGATTTGCCTGCAATAATCGCGGCCACCCGCTGGTTTTGGATTTTTTTCAAATCGTCATAATAGCTCGAAATCTTATTTAAAATGTCCAAAACAGGTTCTTTAAGGGCTTCTTCCATTGCGGCGACAGAGGCTGCGGCACGGTTTCCGTTGCCGTCCAAATCATCGTCTTCGCCATGAGCGGAATCACCGTCGTCATCGCTTCCGGCCAAATCATCCGCGGCTTCGTCCTCATCTTCATCCGGCTCGTCGTCAACCGCGCTGTCCAACTCGATGTCATCGTCCAAATCATCGTCAATGTCGTCAAGATTTTCTTTTTTAGCCAGTTCTTCTGCAACTTTGTCAAAATCATCAACGTTAGCGGCCGCGTCGTCTTCTTCAAAAGCCAAATCGTCGACATCATCGCCGTACATCATCTCCAAATCGACAATATCTCGCAGCTGCATTGTGCCGTCCAACAGTTCGTCGCGCCAACCGGCAATGGCCTTAATGGTCATCGGGCTTTCGCACAAACCGTCAATCATCACCGTTTTGCCGGCTTCAATACGTTTGGCAATGGCTATTTCGCCTTCGCGGGAAAGCAGTTCAACCGTTCCCATCTCTTTCAGATACATTCTGACCGGGTCATCGTTGCGTCCCAATTCTTTCTCGTCGAAATTTCCTGCTTCGTCTTCCTCATCAATTTCAACATCGTCGTCTTCAACCATATCAGGTTCAAAACTGTCCACGTCGGCTTCGGCGATAATACTGATGCCCATGTCGGAAATGCCGGCCATAATGTCTTCAATATGTTCGGAAGATTCTCTCTCCGGCGGCAAAGCTTTATTCAGTTCTTCTACGGTAATATATCCGCGCAGTTTTCCTTTATCAATCAAACGTTTAACTGCGCTTCCTAAAGAGTCGATTAAGGGGGCGTCTGCTGACACACCATCATACAGATCGGGATTTTCTATATCTGACATTTACGTTCCTTAACAAAACCGGTTTTTATATGTATAAATTTCGAGCTAGTGAACTTGTAGTGATTTTTAATTGAAATGTCAACCCTTGGGGGTAATTTTTTAGCTAAAAAAACGACTAAATTTCAAAATTTTCACATTTTTGCGATTTTGCAACCGCAAATCAGTCGGAATCCTGAGCCGCTAAAATGGCTTCACGTTCCTTTTTCAACGATTGGTAGCGACCGAAGACGTCCTCGGGAAACGACTCGCAGCTTTCAATCTGTCTCAGACATTCCTTTATCTCCAAATCCAGCTGACACAGCTGTTCCTCGACGATTCTGGCATCCAAATGCGCCCTCATTTTGATAACGTCCGAATTCTGCCGCCGCATCATTTTACACTCCAGCAGCTCTTTGACATCTTTGCCCATCCCTTTTTCTTCCAGATAGGCGGCCATTTTTTCGGCGTCGGCCAAACTCTCGTCTTCGCGCACGGCTTCCAGCATCATATCAAGAATTGCACGCAGCCTGGCGTTTTTGAACTCAAAATTATACAGCCGTTCTTCATATTCTTCCAACAATTCTGGATAACAGTAAAGCGCGGAAACCACATATTGCGCCATCAAGTCATCCAGATTGGTCTTTATCGTTCCAACCAGCGAAACCGTCGGCGCTGCCGAGCGATAATCGCTGCGGCGGTACCCGGAATTATGGCTGCTTCTCCGCTCCTCATAGCTCGCATCGGCGCGTTTCCGCCAAGATCCCTTTCCCAGCTCGTAATAAATCTTGTTTTGCATGTCCTGGGCATAATAATTGCGAACCGTCTCGTCGGCTATCTTGGCAACTTCTTCCTTGATGTTCTTTTCCACCAGCGCTTTCTGCTCCGGTGTAGACACCGGCTTGCCTTCGGTATTTTTCTGCCACAACAAGTCCTTAAGAGGAACCGTGTTAGAAATCACTTTAAGAAATTCATCTCGTCCGAAAGCTTTTAAAAATTCGTCGGGATCTTTGGCACCGGTCAAAAAAACATATTTCAGCGAATTGCCGGCTTTTAATATCGGCAAAACCCTGTCAACCGAACGGATTGCGGCTCTTTTTCCGGCCATGTCGCCGTCAAAACAGCAAGTCGGTTCGTCAACGACTTTCCAGGCTTCTTGTATCTGATCTTCGGTCAAAGCCGTTCCCAGCGGCGCCACAGCATAATGAATACCGTAATTGTCCATTCCGATAACATCCATATACCCTTCGCAGATGATCAGCCTTTTTTCCTGAAAGGCGGCATCGCGCGCATGGTTCAGATTATAAAGGACGCGGCGTTTGTTAAACACCGGTGTTTCCGGAGAATTCAAATATTTCGGCTGGCCGTCTCCCATAATACGCCCGCCGAAAGCGATAACCTTGCCCCGCTTATCCATAATCGGAATCATCACCCGGTCACGGAAAAAATCATGAGAACGCCGGTTTTTGTCTTCCGGAATTGCAATCAACCCCAGCTCGTGCATTTCCTGCTCGGTCACCCCTTTGGAGGCAAGCTGTGCTTTCAGCCCGTTGTTGCTGGGCGCATAGCCGAGGCGAAACTTGGCGATAATTTCATCCCCAAACCCGCGTCTGGCCAAATACTCCCTCGCCCGCTGACCGCCCACCAGTTTAAGCTGCTTTTCAAAAAATTTGGCAGCCATTTCCATAATGTCGTAAGCGGTGTTTCTTTTTTCCGTCTGTTCCGGACTCTCACGGTTCATCCGCGGCACTTCCAAGCCTATTTTATGGGCTAGCTTTTCCACTGATTCCATAAAAGTCAGACCGTTGGCATCCATCTCGAACTTTATAATGTCTCCGTGGGCCCCGCAGCCGAAACAATGATAAAAGCCTTTGGCTTCGTTTACCGTAAAAGACGGCGTTTTTTCATTGTGAAACGGACACAAACCGGTATACTCACGCCCTTTCCGGGTAAGTTTAACCTTAGCTCCCACTACGTCTGCAATCGAGATTTTCGCCCGCAGCTCGTCCAGAAATTTTTGTAAATCCGTTCCCGCCATTTGAAACCCGTTCGTTTACAACTGCAATCCTGTATGCCCGACAGTCAAGCGACCGCCTCCGGCTGCAGAAAACTATGCCAGCAACGACTTAATGATACCGTTGGCTTTTCCCATGTCCAGCTGTCCGGCATATTGGCTTTTAAGAGCTCCCATGATTTTACCCATGTCTTTCATGGAAGAAGCGCCCGTTTCGCTGATAAGAGCCCTGACAGCGGCTTCAATCTCGGCATCGCTCATCTGCTTGGGCAGAAAACGCTCGATAATCTCGATTTCCTTGCGTTCTTTGGCAGCCAGCTCTGGACGGTTTCCGTCCATATACATTTTTATGGAATCATTGCGCTGCTTAATCATTGTCTGCATCATGGACAGCAGCTCGGCCTCGGTTGCTTCTTTGGCGCCTTTGCCGCGGGCATCGACGTCCTTTTCCTTCATGCCGGCGATAATTAAACGAACGGCGCCGGTCGTTTCTGCATCATGAGCCAGCATAGATTCCTTCAGCGCTTTCTGCAAATCTTCTCTTAACATCTGTTTTCTCCTTTGTTAAAAACGTATTACAAGCACAATACAGTCATTACATAAAAAAATCAACGGCTAAAAATTGGCATTGTCATCCGCCGCAAACTGCACTATTTTATAAATACTGCAACCAATGCCGAAAGGAACCTTCATGCACAAATACTTTATACTTCTGCTCTTCAGCCTTTTATCCGCATTTCCGGCCGCCGCTGCCGACGACGTTATCAACCGTGATATGCAGCAGGCACTCGAACAAACGAACCGGGCCGTTGCGGATTCCGTTATGCAAATGGATGAAACCATGAAAAAACTGATGCCGGAAGTAACCGCCGGTATGACACAAATGATGATCGACATTTTCAACGCATTTCCGCCTCTGATGACGGCGATTGAACGTAATCAGGTCTTAAGCAAAGCTTCCAAACAGCTCACGCAGGAAGTTCAAAAGTCGGCGGAAGAATTGAACGCTGCCGCTCAGGAACAGGCAGATTCCGCAGCTTCTCCGGCATCACCGCAAACAACCGATGAATTTTCAATATCCGGGAGCAAAGACGAAAACGGCAGACGTCTGATTTTCAATTTTAATCAAAACCCAGAATTAACCCGGAAGACGCAACAAGCCGCTGATTGGATTTCATCCCCCGGTTCCGAGAAAAAAGCGATGCAGCTCACCACCTTAAGCGGCCAAACCTACCCGTTGACGGATTTTAAACGGGAACGAATCAACAATGCCTATTTTCTGATCCGCTCGCCGCAGAACGACACCGCTTATGCTACCGGCAACGTTAACGATAAAATCAACCTCAGAGTGGAAACCTCGGGACCCGACGCCCTGCCCCGCCTTCGCGCCTTTATCCAAGAATTCAGAGGTAAGTTCGTCAATTAAGAAAAAGCCCGGAAAACACCGGGCTTTTTCTTAAAAATAAGTGCGCCACGACAGCATTGTCTCATCGACGTCATGACCGTAATTTTGTTCTTTTTTATAATTAAGCGCTGCCGCATTATTGGTCGTCAGGGTCCAAACGGCTTCGGCCTTATAAACCGTTTTGCTTCCGATTTTAGAGGTAGCATATATTTTCTCGGCTTCCGCCAACAGGCGCAGCCGGCCGAAATCGGCAAATACGCCGCCGGCGAAACCAACCCCGGCATATTGGTTGCGGGGCAAAAAGCCGCCGTAGGCCCCGCGTAAATTGCTCATACCGTAAACCCAGACTTCATCGCTCAAAGACAGGGTTCCGCCGCCGCCCACCGTTAAGTTCGAAGTATACCCCTCTTTTTCCGTCTCCGGGTTCATCTCGCGACGAACGTCAGCCAAAATCTGATAAGACAACGGCGTAAACATTCTCGACATCGGCGATAACGAGCGGATGCCTACCAAATCAAACTGCTGCAGGACATATTTGTCGCGATCGTCATAATGACGCAGGGTGGTATTAAGAAAATTTATTTCCGCCCCCCGCAAAAAGCCGTAATTGTTATCCGTCAAGGAATGATAGGCCGGACGATAGGAAATCTCCTCAAAAAACTCGCCGTTGCGCACACCGGCTCCCGCCGTCGCCCGCATTGCCTCATGAGTCTCCAACGGAGAGCGGCCCTCTTTAAGCTCGGGAATTTTCCCCTTTGCACCAAGTCCGCTGCGCATTTTTAAAATGTTAAAACTGCTTTTGCGGTAATCTTCCAAACCAATTTTTTCTGCCACATACTGATACTGAACAAATTGATAAGCAGTTTCCAAAACATCGGCTTTTTCCTCTTCGTTCAAACCGGCCATTTCAAAATTTTCATCATTGAGAATTTCAAAATAAGCCTCGCGTTCACGACGGCTCATCTGCGCATAGCGATAATTGATTTTAGCCTGCCGCGACGGACGGTAGTTAAAGCCCTTTACCAATCCCGGCGCCCGGTTGGCCGCCTTTATCGTATCCAGCGGAATGGTCTGCACCGGAAACTTTTTTGCCAGTCCAAGCGAAGGCCGCACTGCATCTAAAGTCTCCATCAGCATATAAGAGCAGTTACGGGTAAAAAAGTAATATTTTGACTGCGCATGCCCGACTTCCCACAAATGCGCCACAAAAAAATCCAGCTCTCCCGGCGTAAAATCAAGATTATATTCCCAAATGTCGCGATTTTCGATGTTATTATAGGTGTTGATAACGTCATAATAAGGCTTTACCGTAAAACCGCCGTAATAACCGCCGGTCAGTCCCCACACCGCAAACAATACGCTGTTTTCCCGTCCTTCGGTAAAAGCGCCGTAATTCGCCCCGTGCGCCAAAAGCTGCGTCCCTTTGCGCGCCGTATCAATACGCAGCAGCGTATGGCCGAACAACGACGACGGATTGCTCATATAAGCGTCGGTAAACAACAGCGTCACCCCCGAAGGCCGCAGGTCGTCATAAAATTTTTCAAGTTCCGCACATTTGGGAAAGGGCTGATCCGTCATTCCTGCTTTTTTCAAAAGTTTATAGCGTGACGGGAACAAACACTTGGTTTTGTCGTCGTTTGACTGAAACAGCGCAATCGTCGCTTCAAGCTCGGCACCGGGGTTGTTTTTCCCTTGCGCCGACAAAAAGAAATTTGTCGAATCTATCGTACTTTCATAACCGCCGCCTTTGGGCTGATAATGCCCCACGGCAAGCCACTCCGGAGAAAAAGCGAACGAAGCCTGAGCCTCCGAAACCGTTAAACAGCACCATAACCAAAAAAGAATTTTGCGCATCGTTAGAATCTGTAAAAAAATAAGAGCGAACGGCTCCGGAGAGTCTTCCGCTCTTAAACCGCCGGCTCCGATTAAGCTTCGGCGTTGGCAACGTCTAAGAATGTCAGCGTCAGCTGCAAAGCGTCGACATTCTGGTTCGGAAATAATACGGCAAAGTTTTCTTTAGTCAGCTCGCCCAGCTTTTCGCTGTCCATATTAACGATTCCGGCCAAAGTCTCAATGGTCTCGCCTCTGCCGGCGGCGGCATCCATGGCAAACTGTTCCATATTGTTTTCCATAAAGGCCAAAACCATTTTTCCGGTGCCGCCGGTTACGCGGCCGTCAGGATCGCAGCCGGACGTACCGAAAGTAATACCGAAAGTCTGTGTACCGAAAGAACCGTTGGTCGTCGCCGCCAAAACTTGCGGACCGATACCGCGCTGACCGCGCCAGGCCATGGAACCGAGACCGCAGCCGGTACTGTCGACAGCCTGAGCCGGAGCAGCCAGAATCATTGCGGCACCCATCATTGCTGATGCTAAATAAACTTTTTTCATATTAAGTCTCCAAATAAAAATTGTACAAAAAAGACCTTACCACAAATTAAACTATTGTATAGAAAAGATTTGCCCTTTTTCACATCTTTCCTCAGCGCCGAGAAAAAAGCTTGATTTATTTGCAGACTGTGTTATATTCCCCTATCAGATGCATACCTATACGGGCTGTAACGGGTTTTCCCGCGCAGTCGTTTTTTTTTAACAGAAATTTATTAAGGTGATTGAAATGGAAAAGTTCCCTTTAACCAAACAAGGGTTCCTTGCACTTGAGGAAGAATTAAAAAATTTAAAAGGTGTTGAAAGACCCAACATTATTGCTGCCATTGCCGAAGCTCGTTCTCACGGCGACCTTTCCGAAAATGCCGAATATTCTGCTGCAAAAGAAAAACAAAGCTTTATCGAAGGCCGCATTCAGGATTTGGAAGCTGTTTTGAGCCGTGCTCAGGTGATTGACGTCTCCGGCACCAAATCTGACGTCATCCGTTTCGGCGCCACCGTTTTAGTCGCCGACGAAGATACCGATGACGAAAAAAGATATCAGATTGTCGGCGATTACGAAGCTGACATTGAGAAAAACAAAATTTCGTTGTCCTCGCCTCTGGCCAAGGCCCTCATCGGCAAAGAAGTCGGCGACACCGCCGAATATGTGGCCCCGGGAGGCAAAAAATCCTTTGAAATTCTGGAGATTAAATATATTTAAATCTCTCGTTTCATAATTATATTTAAAGCCGTCTGACCAACAGACGGCTTTATTTTTTTAACCAGGCAAGGAGAACACCATGGACACCAGAAATTACGATGAACCGTACAACTGCGGGTTGGAAGAATGCGATTGCAGCGAAGTGGACAAATGCGGCTGTACTTTTCCCAACAACATCAGCAACTACGGTTGTGATTGCACTCAAAACCCTCAATGCGACAAATTCAACGAAGAAAAAAGCTTTGATCAGGCTCAAAATCCCGACTACAAAAAAAGCCGCCGGGTAAAAGAAGACACCGTTTGCGTCTGCAACAAAGACGAATGTGATTGCGACACCGAGATAACCAACCTTACCCGTCATTGAAAAAATCCCCCTTTTCAGGGGGAATTCTATTTCCCGCTTGCAAATCTTCTTTCCAATGTATAATTTATAACTAAATTTACGAAAAGGAGAACGCATTATGGCTGAATACAAAACGCCGGTGCTCATTATCGGCTCCGGCCCGGCCGGATATACCGCAGGCATTTACGCCGCCCGTGCCGGTCTGAAGCCCATCATTGTTTCCGGCGAACAAATCGGCGGACAACTGACAATAACCACCGATGTTGAGAACTATCCCGGTTTTCCCTCCCCCATTGCGGGTGCCGAACTGATGCACAATATGCGCGTGCAGGCCCACAATGTCGGCGTTCAGATTGTTGACGACAAAATTATCGAGGTCGACTTCAACCATCAGCCGTTTGAATGCAATTCCGAAAATCACAACCTTTTTTGCGGAGATTCCGTCATAGTCGCCACCGGTGCTTCGGCCCGCTGGCTGGGACTGCCCAGCGAAGAAAAATTCCGCGGATTTGGCGTATCCGGTTGTGCTACCTGTGACGGCTTTTTCTACCGCAATCGCGACGTAGCGGTAGTCGGCGGCGGCAATACCGCGGTAGATGAGGCTATCTATCTGACTAATTTTGCAAAATCAGTCACCCTCATTCACCGCCGGGACAGCCTCCGCGCAGACAAAACGTTACAGGAACGCCTGTTTGAAAACCCCAAAATCAATGTAGAGTGGGACAGTGTCGTCGAAGAAGTCGTCGGTACCGAAAACCCGCTGAGCGTCACCGGTCTCAAAATCAAAAACGTTAAAACCGACCAGAGCAAACTGCTTAAGGTCGACGGCGTGTTTATAGCCATCGGACACCATCCCAACACCGAACTTTTTAGAGACAGCCTCAAACTGGACAAGGACGGTTACATTATAACCGAACCCAACAGCGGCAAAACCAACATCGAAGGCGTCTTTGCTGCCGGAGACGTCAAGGATCCTTATTACCGACAGGCCGTTATCGCCGCAGCTTCCGGGTGCATTGCCGCGCTTGAGGCGGAAAAATACCTCGTCAGCAAAAAATAAATATTGCTTTTTTAGACAAGCCTCACTAATATGGCGACCATTCACAAAATCTTATTATGGTCGCCTTTTATTAGTATGGACAATCCATATCTTTCGATTGAATTTACATCTTTGTAATATAAACCCAATTAAATTTTTAGATTATGGAACAAAATTATTCTTACGAAGAGTTATTGGCTAAACTCGAACTGACAATTGACAATGTTGAAAATCAAAAAGCTTGGACACAAGTTATCGACAATCAGATGACAGCGATGTTTCCTTCGCCTTCTGTTGCAGAAATCCGCAACATCTGCCGCAAAGTAAATATTCGCGGGCTCTACAAAGAGTTTCAAAAACGCTGCAAAGACCTAAAACCCGAAAGTTATCTTAAGCTTTTCGGAGTGATAGACAAACTGCTGCCGGAATATAAAAATCACCTGATTGTTTTGAGTTTCAGATATGCGCAGGATAGCGAAATCGTCGATTTCCTTTACAACAAAATACGTTGTTTGCGCACGTCTGACAAATTCCTGATTGAACAAATACCAATTCTGTTGTTGTCTCGCTGCGACGAAAATGAAAAATACGTAATCACGGCTTGCCGGCGTATCAAATATTTTGCCGAACGTACGACCGTCTTTGAAAAAGTATTCGAATATCTGGAAGATTTTTCCGTTAGCAACACGCCCGTGGCCCTCAAAGTCGTCACCGCGATTACAGTTAACGCAAACAACAAAGATAACTTCAAGCTGGCAATGCGGCTGCTGCGCGATTTTTACATCGATTACCCGTCGCACATCGCAGCAATTCGCGAAATGCTGCTGACAATCAGCATCAACTTCGACAAACAACATCATTGGCGCCTGTCCGAAATTAAAGAGTTGGCCGTTACTCTCAACCTGGCTTGGGAAGAAAATGATTTTGGCTTGGCCAAAGCAATGACCGATATGCTGTTCAAAGCCTTTCAAGACATTTGCTATCAGCCGTTTGCGCCGATATCTTCCGTCGCTTTGAAATGCATGGAAATCATCCGCAGTCACACCGAGCTTTACCAAACCGCCTTAAAAAGCATCAACCGCCATGTAGACAAAGATTCCCCGCTCTACCGCGAGCTGAATCTGCTGCTGATGCCTGCTTAAATTGCAACTTATACCCCCTGAAGCACACAAGCTTCACGGGGTATATTTTTATTCATATCGCAAGGCGTTAATCGGGTTTAGCAAAGAAGCCTTGTATGCCGGATAAAACCCGAAAAACAATCCGACAAACCCGGCGAAGGAAAACGGCAGCAAGATATACAGCAAAGACACTTTGGCCGACAGCGACGTAAATGCCGAAACCATTTGTGCCCCGATTAAGCCGATAATGACGCCAACCAGTCCGCCGATTAACGAAAGAACCAGAGCCTCCGTCAAAAACTGCCAGCGGATATCCCACGATTTGGCGCCGATTGCCATACGGATTCCTATTTCACGCGTCCTTTCGGTAACCGACACCAGCATAATGTTCATAATACCGATACCGCCGACCAAAAGAGAAATCGAAGCTATCGACCCCAGCAATATAGTCATAATTTTAGTTGAATTTTCCATCATCTCCATCATCTGAGTCAAATTGCGGATAATAAAGTCGTTTTCCTTATTGGCGCCGAGATTATGCCTTTGCCGCAAAAGCCGGGTTATCTCCTCTTCCGCCGTATAGGTGCTTTCCGCGTCAACCGCCTGTAGCATGATAAACTTTACCTGGTCCGGAAACTTAATGCCCATAACTTTTTTCTGAGCCGTCGTAATCGGAATATATACCACGTCATCCTGATCCATTCCCATACCGGTCTGGCCCCTCGCCTGCAAAATCCCAATAACCTGAAACGGCATCCCTTTGACACGTATTATCTTTCCAATAGGGTCTACGTCGCCAAACAGCTCATTCACCACCGTCTGTCCTAAAATGGCAACCTTCGTGGCATTTTTTACGTCCGTCGAACTAAAGTTCCTGCCAGACTCCAGTTCCCATTCCTTAATCTCAAAATACCGGTTGTCGGTTCCCGTAACCCCGGTTGACCAGTTGGCATTGCCATATACCAATTGGGCAGTTTCTTCCAGTATCGGAGCCGCCAGTCGAATTTTCGAAATTTTTTCCTGAATGGCGTCGCCGTCGCTTTTCCTCATACTCGGACGCGAGCCGTGCCCGCTGCGGGCACCGCTGGAGGTTGCCACGCCCGAACGTACGATAATCAGGTTAGCCCCCATTGTTTTCATCTCGTTTTGAATCGATATCTGAGCCCCGTTGCCAATCGCCAGCATAACAATCACCGCGGCCACGCCGATAATAATGCCCAAACTGGTCAGAATTGAACGCATTTTGTTCGCTTTAATCGCGCGAAAGGCAATGCTTGAAATGGTAGCGACGTCAATCATAACTCCAACTCCAGATTTTCGGCTTTGACAACCCTGGCCGTTTTTTTCTTTACAGCCTGGTCAACGCTGATTTCGCCGTCGACGATTTTGATAATCCGGTCGGCATAAAGGGCAATGTCTTCTTCGTGGGTTACCAAAATGATGGTCCGTTTCAGTTCCCGGTTCAAACGCGTAAACAAATCCATAATTTCGACGCTCATTTTGGTATCAAGGTTTCCTGTCGGCTCATCGGCAAAAATAATCGGTGCCTCGTTAACGACGGCGCGCGCAATTGCAACCCGTTGCTGCTGCCCGCCGGAAAGCTGACTCGGCTGATGATACATCCTGCGCTCCAGCCCCACTTTTTTCAAAGCTTCTTTCGCCCGCCGTTCCCTTTCTTCCGCCGGCACGTTGGAATAAACCATCGGCAACTCCACATTTTCCAAAGCCGAGGTGCGCGACAGCAGGTTAAATCCCTGAAAAACGAAACCGATTTTCTGATTGCGGATTGCGGCCAGTTCGTCGGTAGAAAGTTTTTCGACATTCCTGCCGTCAAGAATATATTGTCCCGAACTCGGCTTGTCCAAACAACCGAGGATATTCATCAATGTCGATTTTCCCGAACCGGAAGGCCCCATAATCGCAACAAATTCCCCCTGCTCTATCGACAACGAGATTTTCTTGAGGATATTGAGCGTAAATCCGTCCAGAGGATAACTTTTACAAATGTTTTTTAATTCAATCAAAGCCATTAACGCGGCATCCTCATTCTCATTTTGCGGGCTTCGGCAGCGGCATTGTTTTTGTCTTCGACAATCAGCACCATCTTATCATTCAGTTCGTTTGACATAATTTCGGTTTTGTCGTCATCTGCAACTCCCGTCGCTATTTTTATGCGCTTGGGCTTACCGTTGTCCAAAATCCAGACGCCTTTGTCCTTATACCTTTTGGTAATGCCGTTTTCATCCGTAACATAAAAACGCAATGCCTGATTGGGTGCCAGCCAGACGTCTTGTTTCTGAGCGGTGACGATGTCAACGTTTGCGGTCATTCCCGGCTTTAACTTCAAATTTTTATTGTCGATTTCGATTATCACTTCATACGTAACCACGTTAGACGTCGTCACCGGATTGTTGCGCACCTGAGTGACAATGCCGTAAAAAGTCTCGTCGGGAAAACTGTCGACGCTGAATTCCGCCGTCTGCCCCTCTTCTACCTTGGCAATGTCCGCTTCCACAACCGACGCCTCAATTTGCATTTTGGTCAAATCCTCCGCTACGTTAAACAATGTCGGAGTCTGAAAGCTGGCGGCCACCGTCTGACCGACTTCAACTTCCTTGGAAACCACAATGCCGTCAACCGGAGAAATAATCTTGGTATAACGCAGTTCCGTCTCAGCCGAGTTTAACGCCGCCTGAGCCTGGCTGACCTGAGCTTCTTTCAACCCCAGTTGCACAATGGCGTTATTATAATCGCGTTGAGCGGACTCCAGTTCTTTGTCGGCGGAATATTGAGATGAATTCAGTTTTTTAATACGATTCAAATGCTTTTTATAATAAACGATGTCGTTTTTAACCACTTCAACTTCTGCTTTCGCAATGTTAAGCGCAGCCGCACGCTGGGCAACCGTAGCTTCAAACAAAGCCGGGTCAATCTGTGCCAACAGCTGGTCTTTCGCCACCTTGGAGTTGTAATCAACGAAAATTTCAGCAATCGTTCCCGATACCTGAGTTCCGATGTTCACTGTAGAAATTGGATTAATGATGCCGGATGCGGTCACCTTTTCGGTAATATCGCCTTTTTGAAGTTTCTGCGTTACATATTCCTGCTTAACGCCGTCATCCCGCCAATAATAGCCGGCAATTCCCGTCAACAGCAATACAGGCAACACAATTTTTACGATTTTTTTCATATCAATCCAACCTAAGACGTTAAAAAATTACACAATTTTGTTTTATGTTATCCGCCAAAGTTTAAAAAAAAGATAAAACCGGGGCAATTTATTGTTGAAAAAACTTATTTTTTTGTCTATGATAGTATTTGCATAAAAATTTTTAAGAAATAATGTTAAACCCGTTTTGAAAACATTATCCATGCAATAAACGTTTTCAAAACACAAACCCAATTAATTATGGCTAACAAAGAAGAAAAAGCCGCTCGCCACGAAAAGGTCGAAAGTTTTAAGAAAGAGTTGCGCACTGCCGCCGGTATTAACATGAAGCTCGCTGAAATCACCGAAAAGGTAAAAGCCAGCGATTGGTCGGTTGACTACAAAGTCGTAGAGCTGCTCTCCCGCAAAACTTACGTTTGCGATGAAACCAGAGCTTGTTATCAGGTCTTCATCGACACCATTAAGATTTACGGTGGCCCGACGCTTCAGAAAAAAGCCAAGGAATTTGCTGCCAAAAACAGCTTTAGATTCTAAAAAAAAATCAGCAGCGGAGTTCTCTCCGTCGCCAGTAATTAATCTGTTAAAATTATTAAAAATTATGGAACATCAAATGAACGAATTGACACCGGAGATGGCGGCAATTCTTGAAAGCAAGAACACTGTTGAAAGACAGGAAATTATTGAGAAGTGGCTGGGAGACGGCCTGATAACTTTTGAATTGGCTCAAAAATTGTGGGAAAACCAAACCAACCTTTCTGTTGACGAAGTGATCACAATGATAGCCAAGATGTTTAAGGTCCAACCTCGGGAATTTCTCAAAGCGGAAAAGCTGCAACTGATATATGCCCTCATTAACAGCACTCACGGACATTTCAACGACCAGTTCATCCCGCCGATTATGACACTGCTGACTGTCAACGACTACGAAGAATATCATACGCATTACTGCATGATAATCTCCGCCGCCTGGAGACAGCGTCAGGTCAAGATAAAAGACCAGATGTTCGACTTCCTTGATTCCCTGCTCAATGCCGGCAAAACAGGAAGACGGGTTTTGATAAGTATGTTGGAAGGAGAATACATCTCCAACAAAACGTTCAAAATCCTAAATAACGACCACCATGCCCAATATTACATTGACCATGGATTTGGCGAAATGATTATTCCGGCTCTTCAGCGCCTGGTAAAAGAGGGAACCACCTTCTGCACCTGGACGCACGAAGGCTTGCCGGTAAATGAGGTTAAGATGAAAAAAATTGAGGCGCTTCTTGAAAAATACCAGAAACTTCAGGATGCAGCTCAAAAATAATCTTTGACATCCTCCACAAAATCCCTTGTTGTCGAAAAGACAATAAGGGATTTTTTTATATTCCGATAATTTATTGTTGCCACAAAAGCTTTTTTTGTCTATAATCAATACTTGAGAAAACAAATTAGTATATCATAACAATTAAAAAAATAATTATCATGGCAACAAAACAAAAAATTTCCCCGGAAGACGCAACTATTTTGAAAACCTACGGAACTTCCCCCGCAACCAAACGGTTTGCCCGCGATTTGATGCTTGAAGGCAAAACTCTGGAAGAGGTTATTAAAACCTGCCAGAACATCGCCAAAAAAGAACAAGAAATCAAAAACACCTGGTACCGTGCAATGCTGCGGGAAATGAGCGACCAGCGTTTCGACGGTACGACATACGAACTTCAAAAACTGCTTGAAGACAAAGCTGTCGTCACCGAAAAGATTCTCAGTCGTGCCAACCGGCACCTCAAAGAACTTACGGCTTTGGGAAAACCCAAAAGCAGAGAGCTTCAGGTTTTCATTAAGATTCTGGAACGTTACCTCAAAAAAATCAGCGACTTCAACCACTATGCCTACAAATTAATGAAAGACGGCAAATCGTTGAAGGAAATTGCTGCCGTAGCTGCCGAACGCGACCGCACCGAGCAGATTGAAAATGAGGAAAGACTGTGGCGTATCCAATGCGTTCACCATTGTCAGAAGCTCTTTGACTACGGTGGACAAGTTGCTCCTCTCCTGCTGGAACAAGCGCTTGACCGCAAGGGCATCAAAGACGGCAAAACCAGAGAACTTCAGGTTCAGCTGGTTTTTCAAAGCTTTTCCAAAAAAGGGGAGAATTATTCCGTTTTGAAGAACATTGATTACGCTTATTGCCGTGACTATGTTCTGACAATGAAATCAATTCATCCTCTGTTGGTTAACTTTTTGGTCGCCGACGAATGGGTCAGCCCCGAAACGGCAGAATTCTTTTTGGATAAAGAAATCAGCCGCTTTATCATTGAAGCAGGCCAAGCGTCTCTGGTTTATATGCCGTTCCACCGAATGGCTGAAGAAATCAGAAAAAAAGAAAAAATTACGGTCATCGACCGCAATGTCCTGACCATCGAGGGCTTTTACGACAATGCTATAAAAAAGTATCAAGCCTGAACCTAAAAAAACACCCCGACAAGATTCTAATCTTTCGGGGTGTTTTTTTAGCCAACCGTCTCTCCGCCGACAAACTCAAAACCGCGCAGCAGTTCTTCCGTCGGCATCGCCTTTTTTCCCTGCCGCTGAATTTCTGTCACCAACAACAATCCCGGATTGCATTGCAGCAATAGCCCGGTGTCATTGGGCACAATCGTTCCCGGCGCCATATTGGCATCTGCGTCAAGAGCTTCTGCAGCCAAAACCTTAAACCGTTCGCCCTTATACTCGAAATAAACGGCCGGATAAGGATTAAACGCACGGATTTTCCGCTCCAAAATTTCCGCCGGTTGATTAAAATCAAGCTTGCTCTCCGCCTTGTCTATCTTGGCCGCATAACAAGTTAGCGCCTCATCTTGTTTCAGAGGTTTAACATTATCCCAATCATCCAGCGTTTTCAGCAAAAGTTCCGCCCCGATTCTGCTCAAAGCGTCATGCAACCGGCCGCCGGTCGTCTCCGGCGTAATTTCCACTTCACCCTTAAGCAGCATATCACCGGTATCAAGCCCCTCTTCCATTTGCATAATGGTTACCCCGCTTTTTGCATCTCCGGCTTCAACCGCACGCTGTATCGGAGCCGCTCCCCGCCACCTCGGCAGCAATGAAGCGTGAACGTTTATGCACCCTTTGGGAAAAGCCTCCAAAACCGGTTTAGGCAAAATAAGCCCGTATGCCGCCACAACCGCAATGTCGGCGTTAAGAGCCTTAAACTTTGCCTGTTCTTCATCGGTACGCAAAGTTTTCGGCGTCCGCACCTCAATTCCCCGGCTTTCTGCCAGCAAATGAACCGGCGTTTTGGTTTCCTTTTTACCACGGCCGGCCTCTTTGGGTGCCCGCGTATAAACGCAAACCACATCATGTTTGGCCGTCAAGGCCTCCAAAACCGGCACCGAGAAATCCGGCGTTCCCATAAAAACGACTCTCATCTTTGTTTAATACTCCTACCCTGCTCCGGCTGTGCAAACCGCTCTGCCAGACGCTTATTTACCCTGAAAAAATATGTCAGATACCGACTAGGCGTTTTTTTCCGCCAAATGAGCCTTGCGATTCTTTTCCAGCTTCTTTAACAACATTTGCCTTTTCAGACGGCTGATGCGGTCAATATAGAGAATGCCGTCAAGATGATCAAGCTCGTGCTGAACCACAACGGCCAAAAAGTCTTCCGCCAAAAGTTCGCATTCTTTGCCGTGATAATCCAGATATTGAACCTTCACGCTCGCCGGACGCTCGACTTCCGCCCGCATTTCCGGAACCGAAAGGCAGCCTTCCTCGCAAATTTCCTTTTCTTCCGAACGCCAGACAATCTCCGGATTGATAAAATACATCGGTGCCGGCTCTTCATCTTCGCGAGCGGCATCAATCACCACAATCCGTTTGGACACGCCGACCTGAGGCGCCGCCAGTCCTACGCCGACGGACTCATACATGGTCTCCAGCATATCGTCCAGAAATTTCCGCAGTTCGTCATCGACCTTTTCGACCTTTTCGGCCTTCTTTTTCAAAATCGGATGCGGGTATTCATATACTTTTAATTTTGCCATTTTTACCTCTTTGCCAAAGCGGCAGAAAATCAACGTACGGCCTGTGCAATCTGATCCAAAAGCGCATTGACCATTTTAGGTTCGTTTTTGGTGAAAAATGCATAAGCCAAATCGACATATTCCTGAATAATCACCTTGGCATCAACATCCGTGGTGTTAATCAGCTCATAAGTCGCACACAACAGCAACGCACGCAACGTGCCGTCAAAACGCTCAAAAGACCAGCCTTCTTTCAAATAATGTGCCAAAGACTTCTCAATCGCTTCCTTGCGCTCGTGAACGCCGCGTGTCAACGTGGCGAAATAATTGGTATCCATTTCGGTCACTTCAACCAGTTCTTCGCGGTCATCCCCTTCGTCCTCAATCACATAGCGGCCGACTTCGCCGTTAATAAAGTCCTTGATAACCTCGTCAACCGGCAGCTGACCGTATTCAATCATATAAGTTGCCTGAACTGCTGCCAGTCTTGCGCCTGATTTCATTTTAATTTTTTCCGAAATAAATTTTGCCATTTAATTTTCTCCCTGTGGCTTGGCCAGCTTATCAATTGTATCAACAAAATCCTCAAAATCTTTAACTTCTCGAAAATCACGGTAAACCGATGCAAAACGAATATATGCAATATGGTCGAGCGTAGACAGCGCTTCCATCACGTATTCGCCGATTGTCCGGGACTGAATTTCAGGCTCTCCCGAACTTTCCAAGCGACGCTGAATGGAATTGACTATCTTTTCAACCCGCTCTTCGCTCACCGGGCGCTTTCTCACCGCAATGGCAATGGATCTTGCCAGCTTGTCACGGTCAAACATGGTTTTCTCACCGTTTTTCTTCACCACGACAAGTTCCCGCAGCTGTACCCGTTCAAACGTGGTAAAACGCGAACCGCACTCGCTGCATTCGCGACGGCGCCGAATGGCGGTATTGTCATCAGCATCCCGGGAATCTTTAACCTGCGTGTCATCGCAACCGCAAAAAGGACATTTCATTTTTTTACGCTCCTTTTTTAATCAAGCTTTCCGCTACCTGATAAAGTTTTGAAGAATATCTGGCTCCCTTTATAAGGACAATATCATTATTTTGCAATAGCTTATTTATCAAAAATTCATCCAAACCCTCTTTATTTTCAAAATAATGCCGTTCCTTGTCAGCCGGCAGCTGTGCCAGCATATCTTTCATCTCCGGACAAACGCCTACCACAATGTCTATCGAACTGTCGGCAAGCTGCCGGCCTATCTCAATATGCCGGGCCTGAGAAGTCTCCCCCAGCTCGGCCATTTTTCCCAAAACAACGACTTTGCGCCCGGAACAAGGCATTTTATCCAACGTCCCGATTGCCAGCTTCATCGCCTCAGGCTGCCCCGAATAACTATCATCAATCAAGGTATACAGCCCTCCCGGCAGCTTGAGCTTATGTTGTTTGCCGCGCCCGTCCAAAGCGCCAAAATCTTTCAGACAGCCGGCTGCTTTAACCGCATCCAGCCCGAGAGCCTCCGCAACGGTCAATACGCACCAGGCATTATACAGATAATGTTCGCCCTCGTTCGCCAGCTCAAACTTCACCCGAGGATGATGTTTTTTGCCGAAGGTTACAACCCGGGCGCCGTTTTCCTCAGCTCTGCGCGCCAGTAAGTCTGCAAAATTCGTATCTTCATTGATAATTGCCAAACCGCCTTTTTTCAGCGATTTGAAAATCTCTGCCTTGGCCTCTGCAATTCCCTCAAAATCGGAAAAAAATTCAATATGCATAGGATAAACGTTGGTAATCACGGCCACATCAGGTTTTACGAAAGAAACCAGTTCTTCAATCTCGCCCTTGGCACTCATTCCCATCTCAATCACGGCATAATCCGCGCTCATGTCCATTTCGCACAGTGTAATCGGCACACCTACCTGATTATTGTGATTGCCGCCGGTGGCAAAAACCCGGCCGAATTGCGACAGCATAAACTTGAGCTCTTCTTTTGTCGTCGTTTTACCTGCGCTCCCCGTCAATCCGATAACCACTCCCTTGAAACGCGAACGGTTATAGGCTCCGATTAACCCAAAGGCATGCAGACAGTCCTTAACCACCAACTGCCGTTCCGCCGGCACCCCGTCTGTCTCGTGCTCCACCATAACCAGGGCGGCTCCGGCTTTGATGACTTCAGGTACAAAATCGTGAGCGTCAAATTTCTCACCCTTCAGAGCGATGAACAAATCGCCCGGCTGCACCTTGCGGCTGTCGGTAACGATATTTTCAATTTCACAATCAACCACCTTCGATACCGAACCGACGATTTCGGCCAGTTTACGAGAATTAATCTTTTCCATATGCGTCTCTTTACAAAAACAGTTTTCGATTCTTGTTATTTTAGCCCGGAACCTTTAAAATTTTATTTAAAATGCCCTTTTTATGAAATTTTGTCTATTGATTTTAATATCACATATGATATAGTCGTCCGTACAAAACAAATTACTATAGACTTATTAAGAAAAACAACGCTTTTTCATTGCTATGGGAAATGTTTTGAAATTAACTCTTTATGTTTCATCAAAAAAAATTAAAGCCTTATGAAAAAGTATGTAAAATGTGCCATCCTTATGGCATGCGCAGCTTTGTTTGCTGCTTGTGGTTATGAATCCGTGATAACACCGATTCAGGGAACCGATTTGTCAACCTACACCGCTAAGACTGAAGACGGCAAGATTGTCCTCGGCGTCCAGAACAAACAGAACATCGCCATTATTCCGGCGGCTTATGACAAGATTACCCTCTCTAACGGTGTATTGATTGCCGATTACACCTCCGTTAAGGGTAAACAATTGTATAATTTATACAAATTAAACGGAACAAAAGCAATCAATGCCGAACTGGAAACCTGCGAATGGAAAGGAAACCACTTCCGCACAACCTGTCACCTGGGAGAATTTTTGTATTATCCTGAGATTGGCACAACCTTTGGCCCTTATCAAAGTTCCATCGTCTGGCAAGACATCATTTTTTACAATGAACTCAAAAACAATGTGTCAAAAAGTGGCTTTGTCAGGGAAAACGGCACCGCAATGCAAACAAATGAACCGATTTTTGTTATTAAGGACAAAAAAAGCGGCAATTTATTCTTTGCAATTCAGCAAGGGAAAAAAGCCGTACTTTATGACTACGACCTAAATCCCAAGACTGACAAAACGCTGTCTGCGTGGAGCTGGTCTCAATTAAAAAAACAACTCACTGACAAACAACAGCTCAGTGACAAAATCACGCTGGGAAGCGTTGCCAACATCAAGGCTTTTTAGCCTTCTGAATTATTTAATGTTTGTAAAAAAAACCTCCGCGCCCTAAAAGCCCGGAGGTTTTCCGTTTTTTTGTTTCATCAATACTGGGCAGGTTATCCGCAATTTTATGTTTTAGAGAGGCTGATAAAATTGTTTCCAGATGCCCTGTAAAACAGAAAATTTAGTAAATCGGAAACTGTGCACACAATGCCACTACTTTCTCCCTGGTTTCGGCGATAACCTTATCTGCATTGCCGGCAGCCAGGGCGTCTATCACATCGCCAATCCAGTTGCCGATAAGTTCAAACTCCCTCTCTTTGAAACCGCGCGTTGTGCCCGCCGGCGTTCCGACGCGAATGCCCGAGGTTACCTTTGGCGGCATCGGATCAAACGGAATGGCATTCTTGTTACAAGTCATATGTGCCGCTTCCAAAGCCTTTTCCGTTACATCACCGGTCAAACCTTTCGGCCGCAAGTCAACCAGCAGCAAATGCGTATCGGTTCCACCGGAAACCAAATCCAAACCGCGTTTTTTCAGCGTTTCGCCCAAAACTTCGGCATTTTTAACCACTTGAGCCGCATAAGCCTTAAACTCCGGTGTCAAATCTTCCTTAAAACAAACTGCCTTGCCGGCAATCACATGCTCCAGAGGACCGCCCTGAGAACCCGGGAAAATAGCGGAATTAACCTTTTTGGCGATTTCTTCATTATTCGTTAAAATCATACCGCCGCGGGGACCGCGCAGCGTTTTGTGGGTCGTCGTCGTAACCACATCGGCCCATTCCAACGGATTCGGATGAACGCCGCCGGCAACCAGCCCTGCAAAATGAGCCATATCCACCATCAGATAAGCCCCGACCTTGTCGGCAATTTTGCGAAAACGAGCAAAGTCAATCTGCCGCGGATAAGCGGAACCGCCGGCAATAATCAGTCGGGGCTTGTTTTCTTCCGCCAGACGTTCAACTTCGTCAAAATCAATCAAGCCGTCCTCTTTGCGCACGCCGTATTGAACCGAGGTCAGCCATTTTCCCGAAATCGAAACTTTGGAACCATGCGTCAAATGCCCTCCGGCATCAAGAGACATCCCCAAAATAACGTCATACGGTTTAAGCAAAGCCAGATAAACCGCCGTATTTGCCTGAGAACCGGAATGCGGCTGAACATTAACATATTCGCAGTTGAACAGCTTTTTGGCCCGTTCTATGGCCAGAGCCTCAACCTCGTCAATAAACTCACAACCGCCGTAATAACGCTTGCCGCAATAGCCTTCGGCATATTTATTGGTCAAAATGGAACCCTGAGCTTCTAAAACCGCCCTGGACACAATGTTTTCAGAAGCAATCAGCTCAATTTGATTCTGCTGGCGGTGCAGTTCCCGCTCGATTGCATCAAAAATTTCCTTGTCTTCACTCTTCAAATCCTGTTCAAAATCCATTAGCGGCATCCTCCTTGTTCAATCTTCTCCAAACGCCGGTCATGGCGTCCGCCTTCATACTTGGCATTCATAAATATGTCAAATCGCCGGATACAGTCTTCGACGGCCATGGTCCTGCCGCCAAACACGACAACATTGGCATTGTTGTGTTCATGCGCCAGACGGGCTACGTCATCGTCATATAAAACGGCGGCTCGAATTCCGTGATAGCGATTGGCGGCAATAGATATCCCGATTCCGGTTCCGCAAATCAAAATGCCGACCTCGGCTTTTCCCGAAAGAACCGCGTCAGCCATTTTTGCGGCATAATCGGGATAATCGACCGAAGCCTCCGATGCGGTGCCGAGATCAATAAAGTCCACACCCTGCCCCGCATAATGCTTTTTCAGAACCTCTTTCAGTTCATATCCGCCGTGATCGGCCGCAATCGCAATCTTTTTCATTCTTATCTCCTTTAGAAAACCATTATCGCCATAATAATTAAATGCCGGTAATTTTCAAGCGATGTTTGCCGTTATCATCCACAATTTTGTTATAAACCGAAAGCGCTTGCCAAAACAGATTCCTCATCAAAACAAGTTTCCGGCATCTCTTTTAATTTTAATAAAAACACACCAAACAAATTTCAGATAAAATGTTAACATTTATAAAATATTGAATTTTAACCAGATTTCAAAAAAATACAAAATATGTATAAAAAATAAAAAAAAGTTATTGACGATAACAAAAATTATTGTATATATAGAGGCACCGATTGAGAGAACGGTAACCAGTTGGCCGGTTGGCAGAGTGGCTCATGCAGAGGACTGCAAATCCTTGTACATCGGTTCAATTCCGGTACCGGCCTCCAAAATTCATTCTTACCGCATATATTATTCCGGCTTAGCTCAGCGGTAGAGCAATCGGCTGTTAACCGATTGGTCGCCTGTTCGAATCAGGCAGCCGGAGCCAATAAAAAAACACCCGCCATCTGGTGGGTGTTTTTTTATTGATTTCTGCTGTTTTGCTGAGAACAACGACTGCCTGTTCGTATCAGGCTTGAGGATAAAAACAACCCCTGCTCTGGTTGTTTTTACCGCAAAAGGCGTAGCTTTGTCGGTTTGTGAGCCAGCCTGTGCGACGCGAAACAAACCTTACAAAGCAAGTGACCGACGCGCGGTTTGTGAGTGCATTGCACGAACTTACCAAGCTAGAGCCGGAGCCTCATTTTTCTTTACCCACCATCTGGTGGGTGTTTTTTTATTGATTTCTGCCGTTTTGCTGAGAACGGCGACTGCCTGTTCGTATCAGGCTTGAGGATAAAAACAACCCCTGCTCTGGTTGTTTTTACCGCAAAAGGCGTAGCTTTTTTTATTTGTTTATTTCTCTGAAAACAACCCCGTCGTTATTGCGGAGTTTAACATAATCCCGCACCTGAGCAATAATGTTCTTCGGCAGATTGTCAGGAGCAAACCATTGCAAACCGCCGCAGCTTTCCGGTTCCTGGTTTTTAATTTCGCCCTGCCACTTACGGCAGCGAAAAACAAAATCGACATAAGGCAAATCAATACGATTATGTACCACCGCTACCATTTCCATATCCTCCGGCGCCACCACGGCTCCCGTCTCTTCCAAAGCCTCACGCAGAGCAGCGTCTTTTATGCCTTCGCCGGATTCAACATGCCCCTGCACCCAGCCGCACATACCATCTTTATAACCAGTATTTTTTCTCAGCGAAAGCAACACTTTGCCGTCTTTTTCAAAAATAACATAAACGGCAATTCTGATACTATAGCGCTCCGTCATCAGCCAAAAGTCCTTCCGCCCAGCGCCACATCCGCCGCCTTCATATCGACAAACTGAATGTTAACAAAACTGCGCTCAACGTCGGTTACATCCGTCACATATTTGGTCAGCGCTTCCGCCAACGCGTTTTTGTCGCCGAAGCCGATTGACTTCATCTCCAACAAAGCGCCGCGATTTGCCGTCTCTCCTCCGAAAGCCATCGCTTGGCTGACCTGCAGGTTGACCACCACGTACGAAACCGGCTTATGCAGCTCTCCCGCTACCAAATCGGAAATCTCCTCAACAAAATTTTTCTGATTAATTTTGGTTGCATTGGTATAAACAGTCAAAAAAGGCATTTTCTCCTCCCTGAAAAAAAATTAAATCGGCTTCATCTTAACCGAGTTTGCCCATAACCGCAACAAAAAAGGCGGCAGTCATACGACCGTCGCCCTTTTTTAAAATAGCTGTTTCATTTTCCCAGCTTGTAAACAAATTCATACTTATTGGCCTCAACCGTATTGTTCCCGATATGAATCTTGGCCTGCCCCGAGCTAATCGGCGTCATCGTGGCGTTAAAGTCATAAATGTTCCAGCTGATAAAATCCTGCTTAAGAACATCAAAAAAGAAATACTCCCGGCTTGCGCGCTTTCTTTTCCGACCGATAAGCCACACAATGTGCCGCTCCGCCGCATTGCAGAGGAAACGCCCGCGAATGTTGTAGTCTTCCAAACTTCCGCCAAGCTTTTTAACCGCAAAAGCCAATACATCCGATTTCTTCAGAGACCAAGGACGAATCAAATACTGCATTCCGTCGTTCACATCAATGAACAACTGATAACGAACAAGCTCATAATCGCTTTGAATCGTGATAAACGGCGTTTTCTCCACCGAATTTCCGGCATACTGAAACACCTCTTTCGGCACCATATAAAAAGTCTTTACGGGACCCTTTATCGCATCTGCATCCAAAATTCTGGGCATCGCCGTAAACCAGCAAGTCACGCCCAGCAGCTTGTCATTATACTCGGCAATCCACAGTTTGTATTCCTGCCCTTTGCGGTAGATTTCACCATTGTTCTCGTCACAAAAAGATTTTGTACAGCGTACCGTCTTAAAAATCAGACGTTTTACCCCTTGGCCGAGATGATTGTCCGATCCGGCATTTTCCAGAATTTCTTTTTCCGAAAAATTGATAAACTCAGCATTAAACAACAAATCCATACTAATAATTTTTTTAATTAAACTTTATTTTATCTGTCACAATTTATATCTGAATAATCATTTGCTGAAATCTGTTGTAGCATCTTTGTCCAAATTTGCAACAAAAAAAACCGGCCGTTTTCACAAACAACCGGTTTACATACCCATATTTTATAAAAAAAGAAATTGAAGCCTGCCCTCGCTGAAACAGACTTTTGCCTCGGCAATTTGCGCGGTTACATGAGAAAACGGTACAAATGCCAAAACATCATATTCAAAATCGGCAGGATAATCCCTGAACCCGACCTGAAAACAAAAATATCCCAAAACTTTCAGTTGCTGCATGCAGCTTCGGCAACGCCAGACGACAGCAACTCTTCCGTCATAAACCAGACCCGGATCACAAATAACAACTTCTCCGTAATGTTCAGACGCAAACTTTTCCATCGCAGACTTTTGCAGCTGCCATTGAGGAACCATTATAACATCCCCCAATACATTGGTAATTTTAGCTCTCTCCATAATATATAAAATTTAGATAATACGCAAAATAAAGAGCACCGAAAATCCTTTCCTGTCAGAAATTTCCGATACTCTTTCAAAACTGTCTTCAGTAAATGCATTCCGGAGAAAAAGAACGTGTTAAACTCTGTTGCTAAATAAAAATTTCCGTAATGCACGACAACTTCACTCTCGCTGCCGCCGATTTCAATTTTAAACCGGACGGTTCTTTTTACGACTTATTCCGACTTTCGTTTACATCGACCCCGCAAGCCCGCATGTCTCATCTCTTGTCTTCGCCGCAACTTAACCCAACCGGTAAATATTTCAAAGAACGCAATATGCGTTAAGCATATCCATATGTAAGTAATTTTTTTGTATGGACTCTTTTAGCACAAATTTGACAAATTGCAACAAAAAAGTTCCCCCGCCTCTCGACAGGGGAACTTTCCAAAGCAACAGCCGGCTGGCTATTCCTCTTCAGATTCGACATCCGGTTCGCTGACATCAGGTTCGGTATTGCCGAATTCTTCCATATCGGCAACACTCTCGCCCAGAACCTCGCTTCCGGTCTCTTCTTCGAGTTCGTCGTCGTCACCGTCATCGGCATCCAGCCAGGTAACCGAAACGACTTTTTCATCGTCTGCGGTACGGAACAGGATAACGCCCTGCGTCTTGCGTCCGGCAATACGAATGTCTGCCACCGGCATACGGATAAGCTTTCCGGCATCGGTTACCATCATAATCTGATTGTTGTCCTCAATCGGGAACGAGCTGACAATCTCCTTGTTGCGGGCAGACATCTCCATATTGGCAATACCCTGACCGCCGCGGCCGGTAACCCTGTATTCATAAGACGAAGAACGCTTGCCGTATCCGGTTGACGTAACCGAAAGAATAAACTGCTCTTTCTCGCGCATTTCCAGATACTTTTCAGGCGTCAGGACATTCATCTCAATACCCGTTTCCTCGGCCGGAACCAGACAATCGCCGCCGCGTTCAGCCTGAATACGCTTAGCTGCGGAAGAAATTTTCTGATATTCGTCACGTTCTTCCGAAGTCGCGTCACTGTGATTCAGAATAGACATTGAAACGACCTCGTCGCCCTCTGCCAGCTTAATGCCGCGAACACCGGTTGAGTTGCGTCCGACAAACACGCGGACCTCGGTGACCGGAAAACGGATACATTTGCCGCTGCGCGCCGCCAGCATAACGTCATTGTCTTCATGACAGATGCGAACATTAATCAAACGGTCGCCGTCATCAAGCTTCATGGCAATCTTACCGTTGGATTGAACATTGACAAAATCCATCAGCGAGTTGCGGCGGACGTTGCCCTGGCTGGTAGCAAACATAATGGACAGGTTTTGGCATTCCGCCTCATTTTCCGGCAGCTTCATAATCGTCGTGATAGTCTCGCCGGCATCCAGCGGCAGCAAATTAATGAAAGGTTTGCCCTTAGACGTGGGAGAACCCAGCGGCAGCTTATAAACCTTCATCTTATAAACCAAACCCTTGGACGAGAAGAACAGAACCGGCGTGTGGGTCGAAGCCACAAACAAACGGGTAACAAAATCTTCGTCTTTGGTTGCCATGGCCGACTTTCCTTTGCCGCCGCGCTTTTGCGCCTTATAAGCGTTAAGCGGAACACGCTTGATATAACCGGCTTCGGTAACCGTAACCACCATATCCTCACGCTGAATCAGAGATTCAATGTCGGTGTCGTATTCAATGTCTTCAATCTTTGAGCGACGCGGCGTTGCATATTCGTCTTTAATCGCAACCAGTTCGTCGCGCATAATGCCGTAAAGCTTTTCGCGAGAAGCCAAAATAGACAGACATTCCTTAATCTCATCACCCAAAGAAACCAGTTCTTCGTGAATCTTATCACGTTCCAAACCGGTCAGTCGCTGCAGTTTCAAGTCAAGAATGGCCTTGGCCTGAGTTTCAGACAAATGATACGTTCCGTTTTCAACCTTACGGTCCGGCTCGTCAATCAATTTGACCAGCGTCTCCACCTCGCCTGCGGGCCAGGCTTTGGAAAGCAAAGCGTCTTTGGCTTCTTGCGGGGTCGGCGACGTGCGGATTAATTCAATAACCGGATCAATATTTTCAACCGCAATTGCCAGACCGACCAACACATGTGCGCGGTCGCGGGCTTTGTTCAGTTCAAAGATTGTCCGGCGGCGGATAACTTCCTCGCGAAATTCGATAAAGGCCTGAATAATCTCTTTCAGGTTCATCATCATCGGACGGCCGTTGTTAATCGCCAGCATATTCATGCCAAAACTGGTCTGCAACGGCGTATACTTGTACAACTGGTTCAAAACCACGTCGGCCTGAAAATCGCGTTTGACCTCAATCACCACGCGAACACCCTGACGGTCGGATTCATCGCGGATTTCCGAAATGCCGTCGATTTTCTTTTCCTTAATCAATTCGGCAATACGGGTAATCATCGCCGCTTTGTTGACCTGATAGGGAATCTCGTGGACAATGATGGCCTCTTTGTCCTTGTGCAGTTCTTCAATGGTGCATTTTGCACGCATCACGACCGAACCGCGGCCGGTCAGATAAGCAGACTTTGCACCGGCATAGCCCAAAATCAAGCCTCCGGTCGGAAAATCCGGTCCGGGAACAATGTTAATCAGGTCTTCGACCGAAACAAACGGATTGTCGATATAAGCGCAGCAGGCGTCAATCACTTCGCCCAGATTATGCGGCGGAATATTGGTAGCCATACCGACGGCAATACCGTTTGCGCCGTTAACCAAAAGGTTCGGATAACTGGCCGGCAAAACAGTCGGTTCCTGCAAGCTTTCGTCATAGTTGGGCATAAAGTCGACGGTGTCTTTGTCGATGTCGTCAATCAGAGAGTGAGCAACTTTTGCCAGACGGGCTTCGGTATAACGCATGGCAGCGGCGCTGTCGCCGTCCATTGAACCGAAGTTACCCTGACCGTCAACCAGCGGCACGCGCATCGAAAACGGCTGAGCCATACGAACCATTGCTTCATAAACCGAGCTGTCGCCGTGCGGGTGATATTTACCCAAAACGTCACCGACGATACGGGCTGACTTACGGAACGGCCGGTTGTAATCATATCCGTTTTCAAACATCGAATAGATAATGCGGCGGTGAACCGGCTTCAAACCGTCTCGAACATCGGGCAGCGCACGTGAAACGATAACGCTCATTGCGTAATCGAGATAAGAACGGCGCATTTCTTCCGAAATTTCTACCGGTGAAATATCTTTATTAGGATTTTCAACCACTTGATTAATTTCTTCAGTCACTTTATTTACCTTTACTTGATTATAAACTGAGCCGAATATAGCAAAAAATGCCTTTTGCCGCCAGCGAATAACACAAGTTATGCCCAGTTAAAAATGCGAAATTCCTCTCTACGGCCAAAAAAACGGCCTTATTTTCGATTTTCACTCCGACAAAGTTTCCAAAAGTTAACGTCCGCCCCTCTCCAAACCCCAAAAAACGCTTTTTTTGGAGCCAAACGTCTCCCGTATGCCGTCCCCCGCCCGCTCTGCGGCAAAACCTGCAAACCGTATGGTTTTTCTGATTGCAATTATCCTAAATTATAGTAAACTCAATTTCGCAGCTCAGAGGTGAGCTGCGGTGTCTCAAAAACATCTTACAGAAAATCCACTTCGGTGGGGTGCGTGATATAAGCTACTTCTGTAGTCGAATAAGCGTGACTGTTTCTGTACAGTTTTTGAGCTCCACCGCCTTTTCTTTTTAAGAAACGGCGGTTTTTGTTTTCAATTAACAAAAGGAGCTAAAAAAATGATAATCGATAACATTGACCCCAAAACCGTCCGCGGCAGCGTCGGCCTGATGCTGCGGAAAGAACGCTTAGCGCGTGGCTTGGGCTTTGAACAGGCTGCCGACGCGGCCAGAGTGTCTTACCGTTATATGCGCAGGCTGGAAGACGGCAGAGGATACTATTTTGTATTCTTCAGGCGACTGCTTGAACTCTACGGCAAACAGGTCAACATCGAGCTGGTTGACCGCAAATAACAAAAAAGCCCTGTTTGAACGGAGGGCTTTCTTTATGCCGCTTTCTGCGGCCCAATGTCATCAAAATGCCCTGTGCCCCAACCGCCTGATTGGTTATCATTGCCGCCGGACGATTGAAAAAGTTGAAATAAAAAAACTTGGAAAACGGTCTAACCACAGCAAAAATAAGAAGAGAGAAAATTTTAGTGTACAAAAACGTACCTGAATTTTCTCTCTTTCGCAATTTTTGCCCTCAAAGAGGCGTCATACAAGTTTTGTTTAGAAAGGAATATCGTCATCCAAATCGGCTGCCGGAGCTGCTGACGGAGCAGAATCCCAACCGTTGCCGCCTGCCGGCGTAAAGACGTCGTTACCGCCGGCGGGAACACCGTCGCCGCGGCCGTCTAACAGAACCAGATTGCCGCTGAAGTTCTGCAGCACAACTTCGGTCGTATATCTTTCCTGTCCGCCGTTGTCTTCCCATTTGCGGGTTTGCAGCTGTCCTTCCAGATAAACCTTGGAACCTTTGCGCAAATATCTCTCGGCAATATCCGCCAGCTGAGGATTGAAAATAACCACGCGGTGCCACTCGGTGCGGTCTTTGCGCTCGCCGGTCGCCTTGTCTTTCCATGTATCGGAAGTCGCAATGTTCAGATTGACGATTTTAGAACCGCTGGTGGTGTTGCTGACTTTGGGGTCGGCACCCAGGTTGCCGACTAAAATAACTTTATTAATGCTGCCTGCCATTTTATCTTTACCTTATACTAGTTTTATTAAAATCTTTTTTGAATATACATTGATAAATTCGATAAGGGAACAAAAATCAATAAACCTGTGTATATTCCCCGCCTTCAAGCTTATAAATTCCGTAATTGATTGATTTGTCTGGATTTCCGTTGACAAACGTCCTTTCGCCCCAGACGGTTTCGACTTTGTCTTTGCCTAAAGCCTTGGCCAAATCGCCGTATTTGAAAGAATCTGCCTTGTCTACCAGCTCCTGCCACAGTTTCACCGCCGAATAGCTGTAAACCCCCAGCCCTTCCGGCTCCGCCCCCTGCAAACGCAGCCGCACCAGCGTTTCCGTAAAGCTGGGTTTGTCCTTTAGCGACGGCAGCGCTACAAAATAAGAACCTTCTGCCAAATCGCCCAGCAGTTCCTCATAATTGCCGTTTGCCTGATAACGGTTGGTAAAAATAACGACGTCTTTCTTTTCGTCCTTAAGGTTGCGGGAAAGCTCGGCAATATTTTCAGACTTGCCCAAAATATAAACCACATCGTTGCCCTGCACCGTAATGTCCTGCGCCATTGCGGCCAAATCCCGGCGATAAACCGCAAAATCATAAACCCTTAGCTTGAGGGCTTCGTTGTTTCTGCGAAATTCATTCTGGACCGATGCCGCGATTTCCACCACGTTGCGCACGCTTGAATCATAAATCAGCGCAACGTTCTGCCCGTTAAAGCTGGCTTTGTAATAATTATAGAAGTCAGCGCCCTGGCTGTCGGTTGAACCGACCATTTTAACCAGTCCCTGATGGCTGTGCCGTGCCTCGCTTTTACTGATTGTCGTCGGAATAATCTGAAAAATGTTTGCTTTCGCGTAAATGTCGGAAACCTTTTCAAACGCATTGGGGCAATATGGTCCCACGACCAGGTTCATCCTGTCTTCTTTAGAGGAATTAACGGCCATCATCTGTGCTGTTGAGACGGCAAAAGTATCGTCGCACTGGTCGTCGACCACCACGAGATTTACGCGCTCTCCTTTAACCCCGCCTTGAGAATTGATGTCGTCGACGGCAATTCTCACCCCGTTAATCAGCTCGTCGCCAAAGTGCTTGAATTCCCCCACCTGGGGAGCGATAACGGCTACATTGATTGCGGCATTGGCATTCCCTGCCCAGAACAAAGCGCACCAGGGAATTATTTTTAGTACATTTTTTAACATAAATTCAATAAATTAGATTTCAGCACAGTTTGTGATAATAACATTATTTCACCGCAATGCAAGGATTTTTATCATTTTTCCCGTTTTCCGCGGCGGCAAGCGCCTGTTTTCCCCTCCTCCAAAGGTTATGCCCTTTCGGATGGCTTCACCTGACCGAATTATCCTCACGGTTTTTTTTATTGCTTTAAATAAAATAAATGACTATATTAACACAGAACAAAACAGAAACATCGAGCTAGGAAATATGACCAACGAATTTATCGAAATCAAAGGCGCCCGCGAACACAACCTTAAAGACGTCGACATCAGCATCCCCAAAAACAAACTGACCGTCATCACCGGCCTTTCCGGCTCCGGAAAGTCGTCCCTCGCGTTTGACACCGTCTATGCCGAAGGGCAGCGCCGTTATGTCGAAAGCCTTTCTTCTTATGCACGCCAGTTTCTGGATTTGATGAAAAAACCCGAAGTTGATTCGATTGAAGGTTTGTCGCCGGCAATTTCGATTGAGCAAAAAACCACGTCGCACAACCCTCGTTCGACCGTCGGCACCGTTACCGAAATTTACGATTATATGCGTCTTCTCTGGGCCCGTGCCGGCACGCCCTATTCTCCTGCGACCGGACTGCCCATTGAATCCCAAACCGTCTCTCAGATGGTGGACAAAATCCTCGCCATGCCGGAAGGAACCAAACTCCTGCTGCTCGCACCCATTGCCCGCGGCAAAAAAGGCGAATACAAAAAAGAAATCGAAAGCCTGCAAAAACAGGGGTATCAGCGCCTGAAAATCGACAGCGAAATTTATGACATCGAAGAAGTCCCTTCTCTCAATAAAAACCAAAAACACGACATAGAAGTCGTGGTTGACCGTCTTGTCGTTAAACCGGAAATCGGCGAACGGCTGGCCCAGTCTCTGGAGACCGCGCTCAAACTCAGTGACGGCCTTGTCTTTGCCGAAGACAACACCACGCATGAGCGGACGACTTTTTCCTCCAAATTTGCCTGTCCTGTCTCCGGTTTCACCATTGAAGAAATCGAACCGCGCCTGTTTTCGTTCAACAACCCTTACGGTGCCTGCCCCCATTGCGACGGGCTCGGTGCCAAACTCTATATGGACCCCGATTTGGTAGTGCCCAATCCTAACCTTTCCATCTCCCAGGGCGCTGTGGCGCCGTGGTACAACCGCAAACACGGTTTTTATACCGATACGTTGGACTCCCTTTGCCGTTATTTGAAAATTTCCGACAAGACACCGTGGAAAGACCTTCCTGAGGAAGCCCGCAATGTCATCCTTTACGGTTCCGGAGACAATCCGGTGGCAATGTACTATTCGCATTTTGTCACCAATAAACCCTTTGAAGGCGTCATCAACAACCTCGAAAGACGCTTTTTGGAAACAGACTCCCCGGCCATGCGAGACGAATTTGCCCAATATCAGTCGGCGGCACCGTGCGAATTTTGCCGCGGCAAACGCCTGAAACCGGAAGCTCTGGCCGTCAAAATCGGCGGATTAGACATCATGGACGCCTCTGAAATGTCCATAAAAAAAGCTCTCACCTGGTTCCGCGGAATTGGCCCCACCCTGTCTCCCAAAAAACAGGAAATTGCCGCCAAAATTCTGAAAGAAATCACCGAACGTCTGAGCTTTTTAAACAACGTCGGACTGGATTATCTCACGCTTTCCCGTCAATCGGGCAGCCTTTCCGGCGGCGAAGCCCAGCGTATTCGCCTCGCCAGCCAGATTGGTTCGGGATTGACCGGCGTTCTCTATGTTTTGGACGAACCGTCAATCGGCCTTCACCAACGCGATAACGACCGTCTGCTCGAAACCCTCACTCGTCTGCGCGACATCGGCAACACCGTTATCGTCGTTGAACACGACGAAGATGCCATCCGCGCCGCCGACTACCTGGTGGATATGGGACCGGGAGCCGGTTCTCTGGGCGGAGAAGTCGTAGCCAGCGGCTCTGTCAAAGACGTGCTCAAAAACCGCCGAAGTCTGACGGCTCAATACCTTAACGGCGAAAAATGCATTCCCGTTCCGCCCAAACGCCGCAAAGGCAGCGGCAAATTCATCGGTCTGAAAGGCGCCCGCACCAACAATCTCAAAAACGTAGACCTGAAAATCCCTCTGGGAACGCTTACCTGCGTCACCGGCGTTTCCGGCGGCGGCAAATCTTCTTTGATTCTGGAAACCCTGTGCAAGGCACTCAACAAGGAAATAAACGGCACCCGCGGCTCTGCCGGCATATATAACAAACTTATCGGCGCCGAAAACATCGATAAAATCATCAACATCGACCAATCCCCGATTGGCCGGACCCCGCGCTCCAACCCGGCGACTTATACCGGCCTGTTCACTTACATCCGCGACTGGTTTGCCGCCTTGCCGGAATCCAAGGCCCGCGGCTACACTGCCGGACGTTTCTCGTTCAATGTCGCCGGCGGACGCTGCGAAGCCTGTAAAGGCGACGGCGTCACCAAAATCGAAATGCACTTTCTGCCGGACGTATACGTCGCCTGCGACGTTTGCAAAGGAAAACGCTTCAACCGCGAAACGCTGGAAGTCAAATATCGTGACAAATCAATAGCCGACGTGCTGGATATGACCGTAGACGAGGCTTATGTCTTCTTCGACGCCATTCCTTCCATCAAAAACCGGTTGGAACTTCTGCGCAAGGTAGGCCTCGGATACATTCACCTCGGTCAACCCGCCACCACGCTTTCCGGCGGCGAAGCCCAGCGTATCAAACTGTCTAAAGAACTGTCCAAAAGAGCCACCGGCAAAACGCTGTACATTCTGGACGAACCCACGACCGGACTGCATTTTGAAGACATCAACAAACTGCTCAAAGTTCTCCATACCCTGGTCGAACAAGGAAACTCCATGATTGTTATCGAACATAACCTCGACGTTATCAAAACCGCAGACTATATTGTCGACATCGGCCCCGAAGGCGGTGACGGCGGCGGCAAAATCATTGCTCAGGGCACGCCCGAACAAGTTGCCAAATGCGAGGCCAGCTACACTGCCAAATATCTTAAAGATAAAATCTAAGCAAACGCAGTTTTGACAGCCGAGCATTTGTGTCTTCATCGGCAAACACCGCAACACCAGTAAAAAAACTCCCAAACGACTCATTTGGGAGTTTTCTTCGATTAATGCAAATATTTTGAATTGTCTTTGTTCATCAGTGCCGGAGGATAAATGTATTTCAGGCCGCTTTCCTTAGCATTGCGCAATACCTTAAAAAAGAAACCGCATTTCAGACAGCGTTTGTTCATCATCAGGTTGATGTCACGAAAACGATCCTGATCCCGTTCTTTGTATTCGCTCAAAACTTCATTTTGAATCAAAGTTCCGTCAGCAGGCTCTTTTCCCTCCGCCGAGGTGCGGCTGTAACGGCGGGAGATTTCCTGTTTAAGCTTGTCTTTCTCCGTTTTATAAAGATTGTCAGGCTTTTCGCGGCCGATATCAAAGTCTTCAATAAACTTGCGATACAGCATATTCACGTAAACCCGTCTGCGTGCCGCCTGCTCCAGAGGTTTTTGTTTGCGTTCGCGATCATACCAGGCGTTTAACTCGCGAACTTCCTTTTCTTGTTTAAAATCATACACGTCAACGAGTTTATTCGACAAATCGTTTAAGTTTTCCTCCACCGAACGGGAAACCCATCGCTGATTTTTTATTTCCTTGGCCAGTTGTTTAACCTCCTCCCGGCTGAAAGAATTTTTACTGACCACGGCAACCATCATATTTTTAAATTTTTGGAGGTAATGCGGACTGACATTCTCAACTTCGCGAGCTTCCACAAGCTGCCGGGCATAAATCAGAGCCGTAAGCCTGACCAGGTTTTTATCAATCATTTCCTTCTGCCGCAAATCTTCGTCAAACAGGTTAATCTGAACCGTAGAACCATGAGCCTGGGTTCTGCGCTGCATCATTGTGTACAAAGCGCTGAAATGAACCTGTTTGCTGTCAGTGTCCCGATCGGCAAGCAAATTCAGAAACTCTGTGGTATTGTTCATAAACGTCTGCAAATTAAAGTCTTCAGATTTCCGATAATACTCTTTAATCTCGCGCAGCCGCATATGTGTCGACTGCAAATAGGCCTCATTCGGATTGTACGTCTGCAAAAAGTTACGCAGCCTGTCGGAGAGAAAGATATTATGCTTTACAATATAGGCCAGCGCCGTTTGCTTGTTTTTGTTGTCTACTTCCATCTGCGGAATAAACTCGTTAAGCAGCATCACCATCCGGTCGCGTCGGTCATATCGCAACCCGGTTTCCGCCTTCTTTACCGAATTTATCAAACGCCACATAATCCTGCCGCAAACACGGTGAAAATCCTTATGCCCGCGAAACCGGCAAATTTCCTTAAAATCCCGGCGCAAACGTTCCGGAGCCGCTTCCATCATATCGGCTTCCAACGCAACCAGCTTGTGCTTTAACATTATTGAAGGAGTAGTCATAACGGACTCCATGTTTGTGTCTATTTTGTCATTATAGCGGATTTTATAAAAATAACAACAAAAAAAATCCGGCAGTATCATTCTGCCGGATTTTTTCTTTAAGTCAGACTAAAACTTGTAGTTCATCGACAAGCCGAACAGCTTGACCGAATTGCTGTAACGTGCAGAAAAATCTCTTGATGAACCCGTATTTTCCGTCAGTCTGGTATTAACGGTGGCTTTTTTGGCCTTAATGTAAGTATAAGCCAAATCAAACGACAGCTTGTCGCTGTACTCATAGTTCAAACCGCCGGAAAACCAAACGCGATCGGAATCTGGAATACGCGGCGTCCTGTCGCTGATTGTAACAGCCGCCTGATCAAACGCCACGCCGAAACGAGCCTTCCATTGGTGGTCAAGCTGATAGCTGGCGCCGAGAGCGTAAAAATTGGTATCGCGCCAGTTTTCTTTGGTAGAACTGATATTGCCTGCCGGTTTATTGACACTGTCCCCAACAATATCCAGAGATTCAAATGAACTCCAGAACACTCTCTGATATTCGGCCATAACCGCCCATTTTTCATTCAACTGATAAAAACCGCCCACAGAAAACATTGCCGGCGTATCCAGTTTAGCGCTGATATCTTGGTTTAGCAGTCCTCCGGGAATAATCCCTCCAATATCGGCCGCATCCTGGGATTTTATGTCGCCCTTGAGTTTATGGTTGATTTCACTGCGGTACCCTACGCCGATGCGCGCATTTTCATTAAACTCATACATGGCGCCTAATTGATAACCGACGTCAACCGTGTCTCCCTTCAAATGAACGTCATCAGCCGACACTAAAGAAGCACTGTTGCTCAACTTGGCTTTAACATACTGGATGGGAAGTCCGGCACCGACAGACAACTTGTCATTAACCTTATATGCTGCCATCGGCGTTGTGGTAACCGTAACGACTTTAGAGAGGTTGCCGTGATCAGAACCGACCCAGCGCCCGTCATATTTGGTAATCATACCAAACGGTACGTTGAGGGAAAGCCCCACCGTCCATTTGTCGTCCAGCTGATGAGAAATCGTACCGTTGGGAGCCCAAGCCGCATGCACGATATTGTCGATATCGAGCTGATCTTTACCGGTGTCGTCTTTCACGTCGGAAGCCTCCGCGCGCGGCGCAATATAGGTTACCCCGGCATTACCCTGCGTCCCTTTGTGACGGGTCAGCCCCGCAACGTTGAAATAAGCATAGGAATTGTTTTCGGCTCCGGCCGTAGCGCCGGCAAATGCATTACCTTGAGCAGCGGCAGATTGTTCTCTCAGATGAAAACCTGCGGCCATCGCATCGGCAGCCATAAGTATGGTCCCCAACGCGGTTAAAGTAAGAAGTTTCTTCATATAAGTCCACTTTTATAGTTGATACAAAAAGCACCATATCATCACCAACCACGGTCTGTTCGGCCGCCCAACAATATACTGCCATAATTCTGGTCTAGTAAAAATATGACGCAAAATCAACAAATTATTTATCCACCTTGGGAAAACGGTTTCATTATTTCACAATATCAACCACTTAGAGACAAAGTTGCAGCGGCTTCCCCGGCCTATACCTTTTTACGCTTTACAATATGGTTAATAATGGGTTAAAAATATTATTATTTGAACTACTCGGAGAACTATCTTGAGAGACTTTGTCAGATTCTGCCTCAGAAGCATATTTACTTGCCTGAAGGTCAGATGCAATATCGCTTTCGACGAGAACAAGCTTCCCACTAAAGCGGTTTATGTTTCCAACCACGTTTCCTATCTTGACCCGATAATACTGTTTGCCTTTCTGCCCGGAAATCCGGTATTTGCCCTCAACGGTCATCTCTACCGCAACAAATGGATACGCTTTTTGATGCGTACGGCCGACATTATGCCGTTTAACCCGATTGAACCCGGCGACATCAAAGAACTCATTGCCAAAGTAGACAGCGGACGCCGCTGCGTCATATTCGCCGAAGGAAGAATCACCGAAAACGGCGGCTTAATGAAAATTTACGAAGCTCCCGGACTGGTTGCCGATAAATCCCAGGCGCCGATTGTCCCGATATGGATAAACGGTCCCCAATACGGTTATTTTTCCAAAACCAAAGGCAAACTACCGCACCGGCCGCTGCCCAAAATCAGCATCACCGTAAAAAAACCGATAAAATTCAAGTTAAAAGACACTTTGCGCCGCCAACGGGACCACATCAGCAACGAAGTCTATATGATTATGCGCGAAATGAGTTTCGAGGCTTCCTACAACGATAATATCTCCCTGTTTGCTCAATTGATGAAAACCGCCAAGGTCCATTCTAAAAAAGGCTTGCTGCGCCGTCCCCGCTTCGTGGAGGACATTAACCGCACCCCGATGTCTTACAAAGACATCATCATCCGCTCTTTTGTCCTCGGCAAATATTTTAAGCGCAGGAGCAGACCTGGCGAACACGTTGCCCTGCTGTTGCCAAACTCCATAGCGGCTTTGTGCACTTTTTTCGGCCTCTCTGCCTATGAACGCATCCCCGTAATGCTGAATTTTTCGGTCGGCGCCAAAAATATGGTATCAATGTGTAAGACCGCCGTTGTCAAAAAAGTCATTACCTCCCGCCTGTTTATCCGAAACGCCAAAATGGAAAACGTTGTCGAAGAGCTGAAAGACAGCGGTTTCCAGGTTGTTTATCTGGAAGACCTCCGCAACAAAATCAGTCTGTGGGAAAAAATAAACGCCTACCTGCGTTACAAAATCAAACGTGTCCCGCACCAAGCCGGCGGTAATAAAAAGGCAGTCATCTTGTTCACTTCCGGCTCGGAAGGCGCACCTAAGGCCGTTGTTTTGAGTCATGCCAACATCATCTCAAACATCAAGCAGATGGCTTCCATCGAAACCATAAACGTCACCGACACCATATTCAATGCACTGCCGATGTTCCATAGTTTCGGTCTCACCGTCGGAACGCTGTTTCCTCTGCTTGAAGGGGCCAAACTCTTTTTATACCCTTCCCCGCTCCATTATCGCGTCATCTCCGAAATTGTGTACGAAATAGGAGCCAGCGTTATGTTTGGAACCGACACTTTCTTCCGCGGTTACGCCAAAATCGCCCATCCGATAGACTTTCACAACATCCGCTTTATGTTTGGCGGTGCCGAAGCCATCAAGCCGGACACCCGCAACATGTGGGTAGAACGTTTCGGAATTCGCGTTATGGAAGCTTACGGCTCAACCGAATGCTCACCGGTCGTAACCGCTAACAATCGTATTTTCAACCGTTTCGGTTCCATTGGCAAACTCCTGCCAAAAATCCAGCATAAAATTATCCCCGTTGACGGAATTGAAAACGGCGGCGAGCTTGTTGTAAAAGGTCCCAATATCATGATGGGATACATTATGCCGGATAATCCGGGCGTTTTAGTCCCGCTGGAAGGCGGTTGGTATCACACCGGCGACGTCGTAGACATTGACGAAATCGGCTTTGTTTTCATCAAAGACCGCATCAAGCGTTTTGCCAAAATCGGCGGCGAAATGGTTTCGCTTAATGCCGTTGATGAAATGGTACGCAATGCCTATGCCCGCTCGGGAGCCGAATATTCATACGGAGTGGTTTCCGTTCCGCACGAAAGCAAAGGCGAACAAATCGTTCTGGTCACCAACAACAAAGACGTCACTCAGGACGGCTTGCACAGCTTTATCCGCAGCAACGGAATGTCTGAGCTCTATCTGCCCAGAATAATCCTCTATCACGATTCCCTGCCTGTTTTCGCAACCGGCAAAGCCGATAACGTTACGCTCAAAAAACAGGTTTTGGAAGAGTTGGGGCTCAATATGTCCCAGGCAGCCTGACAATAATGCGTTTTCCCTGCCCCGTTTTTGATAACCGGGGCTTTTTTTATAAATTTTTAGTCCACACCGCGTAATTTGATATTGATTTTGCTCAAATATTTTGTTAAAATAATAGCTGAAACTTCGGGTTTCGGTCACAATTATTTTAACCGAGAGGTGTGCCATGAAACATATCAAAATTGTATTATTTTCCCTTGCCGTGATGATTTTGTTCTGTGCCAAGGGGCATGCTACAACATATTTTCTGAAAACGCCTTTCGGTTGGAACCCACAACAAATCACACCTTTGTCATTGCTGCCGAAACCCGCCTCCAATCCTGCTGAAGAAATCAAGACGGCGGCAATTTACTGGTTGCCCGATTATATGAAGGGAAACGTCAGCCGTGGCAACACCGATCCCGTCAAAGACCCTTTTAAGGAAAACTGTGAAGACAACTATGATCTTAACACCATTTGCCCTACACCCAAAATTTCTACCGGTATTCTGCACATTACCAACGAACTGGACTGTCAGGATGCCTGCATTTGTCCGAGCAACTACAAATACCACTCCGAAAACTGCAACGGCAATTATGTGCTCGCCGGCTCTTCCTGTAATGACGACGACCGCAGAAAAGGCGACGGAAAAATAAAATACACATTGTGCCGATGCAGCAGCTCATATCCTTACAGCACCTCAAACTGTAACGGCGAATACGAAGTCGGAGGTTCCTCCTGCAACGATGACCGCGGAACCTTTTACAGCAGTTGTAATCCGCGACCGTGTTCCGACGGCGGATATTATGACTCCTCCAGCCAGACCAATATGAAATGTTCCGGCGTCACTTATGGCGGCAGAACCTGTTATTCTTGTTATCAGCCCTCATGCTCGGAAGGCGGATACAATTCGTCTGACGACAGTTCGATGGTATGTTCTTCAACCTCTTATTACGGACAAACCTGTTACAATTGCCGCAGCAAAACCTGTTCGGACGGCGGATACTCGTCATCGTCCATCAGTGGACAAACCTGCTCCGGCGTCACATATGAGGGAATGACCTGTTATTCCTGCACGGCAGACCCCTGTGCCGGTTTAACCGACAAACAATGTGACAGCGGCTGTGCTTCCTATTACAGCCAATGCCCATCCAAATGCCAAAGCTGCAAAACCTGCTCACCGTACTCAGACGAAACCGGCTGTACGAATGGAGACTATGATTGTTCCGACGGCTGCGGCGGAACCCGGAAATGCTGCAAAGTCTGTGACCCCGAAGACCGTACCTGTTCTTGTCCCGGCAAAGTCTACTGCGACCCGGAAACTAAGGTAGGCAGCGGTGCCACCTGTACCGCCGGCGGAAAAACCTTTTATGAAACCTGCCTGGTCAAAGAAACCTGCAACAACGATTATATCAAAAACGACAAAGGTACCTGCTATACCAATACCGGCAGCATCGGAACCGGATGGTATCAAACCGGAACAAAATGTACCAAACAGGACGGTTCGAAAATCTACACCCATTTCAACTGTTCTTATTCCTGGACTGACTGTTACGGCAATCTTCCGCCCTGCGCCGGCAAAAAAGAATGCCCCGGAGACAAGGGAACCGGAGAATGCTCCTGCGGCGGCAAAAAATATTTTGAAACCTGCGCCGACACCTGTGACGACTCTTCATTGAGCGAAAACGGCGGCTATTGCCTGGCAGATACCACAACCTCTTGCTTCGGCCAGGAAACCTGCGGTTACTACGTGGTTAAATCAAAATGTACAACTTCCACCGGAAAATCATACGTATATATTTACGACTGCAACGGCACCAGCAAAGACTGCAACGGAAACACCCCACGCTGCGCCGGATATCAGGAATGCGAAAACGGCAGTATCGGCAGCGGCGGCAGCTGCACCTGCGGCGGTAAAACCTACTACAAAACCTGTAGCAGCTGTGATACTTCCGGAGGATATATCAACTCTGAATATTACACGGCAACCGACGATCCGAGCCGTTTGTCCACCGGTTGGACTACCGTCCAGCAAAAATGTACTCTCCCCAGCGGAACGACCGTATACTATTATACGGAATGCAATGCAGATAAAAGCCTGGCCCCCTGCCGGGGAAAAATCACCAAATCCAAATGCAGTTCCGGACAAACGCTGGGCGGCTCTATTTGCAGCTGCGGCGGTACCCAGTTCGGAGACTACTGTATTCAGGAATGCCCATACGAGGACACCGCCGAAACCTGTGCTGCGCAAGGCAAGGAATTCGAGTCCAAATGCCATGGTGACGGTGCCAACGAAAGCGAATGGATATGGTACGGTATCTGTAAATAACCGCCGCTTCTAAAGAAAAGCCCGTTTTTACGGGCTTTTCTACTACTTTATATTAATAGTAGAGGCAAAAATTTAGTCAACACCACATAATAATATATTGACTTATTCTGAGGATATATTCTATAATGTAATCATACTTTTGGGGAAACCTATTCATCTAAGAATTAAGCCCTTAAATGATGTTCTGGCAGATTAGCTTCTCATTCTCTGTTGCTGGAAGCGAAATAAAAACAATCATTTCAGGATTTAATCGCCTATAAACCAGTACCTCTTGAATACGGTCTCCCCGCCTTCCCCTTAAAACCAAACCCGCCCTTAAGGCGGGTTTACTATTAAAATTTCGTCCACCCTGTTCAAATATTTGTTTACTTTGTTTGAAGTTTTTGATAAGATAAAAACAGGAACGGCAGATTCCGGTATTTTAATCATCAAGGACGACTGACATGAAACATTTTAGGTTCTTAATATTCTCATCGTTGTTAATGCTTCTGCTAAACGGCGGCAGTACAAGGGCTCAAAATACGGTGTCGCTCACCCCTGATATAATTACACACATCACACTTCTACCGGAATCTGCTTCCGCCGAAGGAATTAAAATTGCCGCAACCTGGTGGCTCCCCGACTGGCAAAACGCCATGTCGCAACGCCTCTCAGACAATTCCCAACCGGATTCCGGATCCGACCAAAATTGTGCACGTTACGGCTATATCCAAGAATGCGAAACGCCCAAAGTCGGCTCCGGAATCGTTCGCCCGCTTGAAGGTCTCACCTGTTATCGCAGTTGTACCTGCCCCGCATCATACCAATACGACGACTCAAACTGTTCGGGAATGAAACAACCGGCAGGAGGCTCCTGCGACGGACAATATCTGGAATGCCGCTGCCCGGAAACGTTTATCTATAATCAAACCAACTGTAAAGACGAGTATAAACTCGCCGGAGATACCTGTGACGGGCTCTACGACCAATGCATTCCGCGCCCGTGCAGCGACGGAGGCTATCTGGAGGCGGAAGACCAAGACAAAATCTGCAACCAGGTAACCTACGGAGGCAGAACCTGCTACGCCTGCCGCGAAAAAAATTGTGAAGAAAAATGCTCTGCACAAGGATTTATGCTCAATCAGGAATGCAGCAAAGGCCAAACCAAAGAAAGCTGCTCCTCAGCCTGCGGCAGTTACGTTAAATGCATCGGAGAAGCCTGCCCGGCCGGCATCGGCGGAAGCTGCGAATACGGCTGCAGCAAATACAGTACCCAAAACGGATGCGAAGACGTGTGCCTGGAATGCAGCCTCAAACCCAAAGGCTGCGAGAACGGCACCGTCGAAAGCGACAGCGTTTGGTGTTCTGCCTCAGCCATAACCGACTGCGCGGCTCTGGGCTACAAGGATGCTTCATGTTCCGGACACAAAATCCGCTGTCCTTTTGACACTAACCAATTCAGTTGTTTTGCTAACTAAAGGAGAAATACTATGTCCGTTCAATCACGTCTTATCAGTTTCACCGCTTTGGAGTTGGTATTCTCCGCCGGATTTTTACCCGCAAACGCCATGTCGTCCTGCATAACAAACGACTGTGCCGCTTTGGGATATACCATAACCGATACCTCCAAATGCACCGGCAACATCATCCGCTGCCCTTATGACAAAAGCAAAGCATACTGTGTAAGCGACACCTGCGGAGATAAATTTTACGGTATCACCCAATGTCCGGCAAACGCCACTTGCAAAAACTGCGAAATCGGCGGAATCACATACCAAAAAACAATTACCTGCAACGAGAATTATGTCTTTGACGTTAACGAATGGAGCTGCAAGTCTGACCTTTGTCCCGAGGGATATGCCCGAACCGCGGCTGACTGCGGCTCTTCCGGCGCCCAGGGATGGGAGCTCAGCAGCTACAGTTCGCAAACAACCCCTGCCGGAAACAAATGCTATGCCTGCAACCAAAAAAACTGCAACACCAGCATATACAACCTCACCTCATGCTCAAGCGGTTGCAACGTTTGCTACAGCGGCGACAAACCTTATTACACCTGCGGCAGTACTTACAATCCCAAAGAAATGTACCAAAACAAATGTTTGTACATCCTCATCAAGGACAATATCTGGCAAGGCAGCTTCCCCTCCGCCTGCTGCTTTTACAAAGTCAACGGCAGTTCACAAATCTGCACTTCTCTTTCGGGAAAACCGGCATATCAATATCCGATCAGCAATGCCGAAATCAGCTGCGGCAAAGTATATCAGTCCGGCTATACCTATTATTACGAATATTAGCCGCTTTCCGCAGCAAAAAACCCCGGATTTTCATCCGGGGTTTTTCATAACTTGTAAGATTCGACTAGAATCCTTCAGTATCTAAGCGTTTGCGAAGTTGCTTACGGGCACGTCTGACAGCTTCTGCCTGACGGCGGGCTTTCTTCTCAGAGTTTTTCTCATGACAACGGCGAAGCTTCATCTCGCGAAAGACGCCTTCACGCTGCATCTTCTTTTTCAAAACCTTCAAAGACTGACCAACATCATTACCGATAACAGTAACTTGAACCACTTAAATCACCTCATTTCAACATATAAAAAAGGGTTAATCCATCAAATCTGTCCTTGCTTTTAACATCATAAAGAATAAATTGCAACAAATATTTACAATATTTTTACTTACAATGCTTATATAAAAGCGGTAACAGGTAATAAAAACGGTTACGCGATAATATTCGGAGTAACCTTGCCTTCAATAGTTTTAATTCTTGATTTAATATTAGTATTCAGTGAATGCAGCTGTTTGGCCTTGAAAAAATCGATTGTCTGATTGGCAACTAAATGCTTGATGTCTGAACGAACTCGGCGCTCCTCAAGTTTCAATTCGCACAATTGGTGCTGAAGTTTGCTCATTTGGTTCTTATCAAACATAAATTATCGTCCTTTCATAAAAAAATTTTATAAAATGCATTTTTTACTGGAAACTATGTGAATTAATTTGTATTAGATTATACAACAAAATAAATAAAATTGCAACTCAATAAAGGAGTATTTTAATGAATACCAAAAAAAGAATAGGTATTTTAACCAGCGGCGGCGACTGCGCCGGCCTTAATGCCGTTATCAGCTCTGTTGTCGAAGCTGCAACCCAAAAAGGCTGGGAAGTTTACGGTATCCATAACGGAACCGACGGCATTACCGAAAAACCGCACAGCTACGAAGTCCTGACCGTGCATAACTTTTCGGACTCTCCCTGGCCCCGTCTCAGCGGTTCTTACCTTGGTTCTTTAAACAAAGGCGTCAAAATGGAATCTCTGGAAGAGATGTCCAAGCGATTCGCTCAGGGCGTAAAGGAACTCGGTCTTGACGCCATCGTTGTTGTCGGCGGCGACGGCAGTATGAACATTGTTTCCAACTATTGCAAAGGCAGCACCGTTCAGGTTGTTGGCATTCCCAAAACCATTGACAACGATACTCCGATTACCGAATTTTCCGTCGGTTTTGAAACGGCTGTTCAGCAATGCACCACGGCGATTGACAGTCTGGAATGGACTGCCCGCTCTCACAACCGCGCTTTGATTATGGAAGTTATGGGCCGCGATGCCGGACACCTGGCTATGCACTCTGCTCTCGCCGGTGCTGCCGACGTTTGCCTGGTGCCGGAAATCCCTTATACGATTGACGGTGTCATCAACCGCCTTAAAGAAATCAAGGCCAGCGGCCGCAACCACGCCGTTATCGTTGTTTCCGAAGGTATTAAGACCGAAGACGGTTCTCACCTGTCAAACAAAAAGAACCTTGTCGGCGAAGCCGTCTACGGCGGCATCGGCCAATATCTTTGTGCCGAAATCAGCAACCGTTACAAAGAGTTCCAAGTTCGCGTAACCACGCTTGGCCATGTTCAGCGTTCCGGTACTCCGGTTGCTTTTGACCGTATGCTGGCTGCCGTTTTTGGTGCCAAAGCCGTCGAATTGCTGGCAAACGGCGAAGACAACAAAATGGTCATCTGGAAAAACGGCCACGTAGACTATGTTGACCTTTCAGAAGTTGTTAAGGCGGGAACAACCCTGCTCAACACCGAAAGCGACTATGTAAAGGCCGCTCGCGCATTGGGTATGTACATCGGCGAATGCGACAAATAACCCTTTCTAAAAAAGCCAAAGGCTGGATTAAAAATAATCCAGCCTTTTCTTATATTCACTCCAAAACAACATCCCGATAAGGATTCCGACACCCCAGGGAATTATTCCGAAAAACAATGTCCATCCAACGTCTTCGCCCAAAGCTCGCCACTGTTGATATATTCCCCACACCAGAAAAACCAAGAATATAAACATCAGCAAAAGCAATACAGTCCCGCTTAATAAACTGACTTTTCTTTTTTTATCCAGAAGCATCATTAACAGACGAACCAAACAAAATACGCCGGCAATTTCCACCAGAGAAAAAAATGTTGCATACGCAAACATAATTGGAGCAATTTCAATTTCCATAATTATTTGTTTTTTAATTAATATCAGATTGCAAATTTACATCATTTTTGTTTAACATGCAAATAAATTTTGTCCTCCCGATTCAATCGATTATTTAACCACTTCATAAATTTGTTATTATAAAAACAGAACTTTCAGCCCAGATTTACTGGTCGTCCTCACATTCCAAACCAAGTCCCAACCATATATATTCAGGCAAACCAAACTGCGGCAAAATAATATTCACATCCTGTTTATCAAAGTACAAAACGGTATGCTGTCTCTTGGCTTGCTAAGAAAAACCCCGGATAGTTCTCCGGGGCTTTTCTCGTAGATGCGAAACCTTTACCGCATTTTCATATTCTTCAGTCCCGGCCGCCCGGTCTTGCGGGCCCGTTTCTGAATCTTACGCTTCATAATATTTTCTTCGTCAAAGGTTTCTCCGATAACCGCAAACATCATCGGCACAAACAACGTTGCCACGAAAGTCGACAGTATCATACCGCCAATCATTCCGGTACCGATGGCATGGCGGCTTCCCGCACCTGCACCGGTTGAAATCGCCAAAGGCAAAACACCGAAGGTAAAGGCCAGCGAAGTCATTACAATCGGGCGAAAACGAAGCTTGGCTGCTTCGATTGCTGCCTCGGCATACGTCAATCCTTCCTGAACTTTCATTACTGCAAACTCTACAATCAAAATTGCATTTTTTGCAGCCAGACCGATTAAGGTAACCAAACCGACCTGAAAATACAGGTCATTTTGAATACCGCGCATCCAGGTTGCCATCAGGGCGCCCAATACGGCAAAAGGAACCGAAAGAATAACCACAAACGGCAACGACCATTTTTCATATTGAGCCGATAAAATCAGGAAAATCATAATCAAGCCGAATATAAAGGCTTGGGTCGAAGCGCCGCCGGTCAGCTTCTCCTGATAAGCGGAACCAATCCACGACAAAGAATAATCGGCACCCAACACCTCCTGAGCCACTTCCTCCATTGCCGCAATGGCCTGACCGGAAGAATATCCCGGCGCCGGATCACCCAATACCTTGGCCGCAGGAAAGATGTTGAAACGGTTGACCAGCTCCGGTCCGGTAACCCGTTCGACATTCAAAAGCGTCGCCAAAGGCACCAGTTGACCGTTGTTTGACTTGACATAAACATAACGCAAATCATCGGGAGTCCGACGGAATTTCGATTCCGACTGCAGGGTAACCCTGAAGTTACGTCCCATATAGGTAAAGTCATTAACGTACAAACTGCCGAAAGTCGACTGCATTACCGCATAAATGGAATTAATCGGCACGTCAAGAATACGGGCTTTTTCACGGTCCAAGTCAATCCGATATTGCGGCGTACTGACCGAAAAAGTGGTTTTGACGTTGGTAAGTTCCGGCCGCTTGTTGGCTGCATCAATAAACTCCTGCGTCTTGGCCATCAGTTCCTGAGAAGTCGCGCCGGCACGGTTTTGGATATACCCCTCAAAACCTCCGGACATACTCATACCCATAATCGGAGGCATACTGAAAGCATAGCCTATGCCTTCGGGCTGGCTCATCCCTATGCCGGTAAATGTCTTGGCCAAAGCTTCCGCCGTCTGGTCAGCCTTATTGCGCTCATCCCAATTTTTCAAAATGATAAAGCTGATGCCGGAATAGGTATTCTGACTCGAAGACAGCATATTATAGCCGTTAATCGTCAAAACGTCAGCAACATTGGGATTATCACGAACCATTGCGGAAACCTTGTCGGTAAACTTGGCCGTCCGCGGCAGCGACGACGCTTCCGGCATACTGTAAGCCATCAAAAGGTTACCCTGATCTTCGTTGGGAACCAAACCGCTCGGAACAATCCTGAACAACAAAATAATGAAGGCAATAACGCCGAGAAAACCGCCGACTGCCGTTTTACGATGTTCCAAAAAGAACTTGACCCCGGCCAGATACCAGTCGGTCACCTTCTGAAAACCGTCGTTAAACCACTTGAATATGCCCTTAGGCTCCTTATGCTCCCGGTTGGGCTTGATAATCAGAGCGCAAAGAGCCGGTGTAAGCGTCAACGCAACCAATGCGGAAATTAACACGGACACGGCAATGGTCACCGAAAACTGTTTATACATAACACCGGTCATCCCGCCCAAAAATGCAATCGGCAGGAAAACCGAAGACAGCACCAGCGCCACCGCGACAACAGGTCCTGAAACCTCTTTCATAGCCTTGATTGCCGCTTCTTTGGGAGAGAGTTTTTCCTCCGACATCAAACGTTCGACGTTTTCCAGCACGATAATCGCATCGTCAACCACGATACCGATTGCCAAAATCAATCCGAACAACGTCAGCAGGTTAATTGAGAAACCCAGAACATACATGCCGGCAAAAGCACCGATAATCGACACCGGAACCGCCAAAATAGGAATCAACGTTGCCCGCATATTCTGTAAAAACAGATAAACAACGACGATAACCAACAAAACCGCTTCGAAGAAAGTATGAATAACCTCATTAATAGACACGTTTACAAACAAGGTCGTATCATAAGGAATCTCATACGTGATTCCTTCCGGAAAATTCTTTGACAGCTCGGCCATTTTGGCCTTAACCAGATTGGCCGTCTCCAAAGCATTCGCTCCCGGCTGCAGATAAACTGCAAAAGCAACTGAAGGCTCTCCGTTGAATGTTGAGCTGACGCTGTAATCCTGAGCACCGAGTTCAATCCGCGCCACATCTTTCAAGCGCAGCATTCCTCCTTGGGCGTCAGAAGTGAGAATAATGTTTCCGAACTCTTTTTCATCAACCAGACGGCCTTTGGTGTTAACCGAATACGTAAACGGAACCGCCTCGTCCATTGGTTCTTGTCCGAACTGTCCGGCGGCAAATTGCGAGTTTTGTTCCTGAATCGCCGAAATCACATCCTGCGGCGTCAGATTATAATCTGCCAATTTATCCGGACTCAGCCAGATACGCATTGAATAATCCTGGCTCGCAAACAGCGACGCACTGCCTACGCCCTTAATGCGCTTAATCTCATCAATAACATTCAACAAAGCATAGTTTGACACATAAACCGTGTCATAGCGCGATGATGTGGAGCGCATGGTGACAACCTGCAAAATCGAATTAGATTTTTGCTCCACCGTCACGCCCTGCTTGGTCACTTCCGAAGGCAGCTTTGAAGTTGCGGCCTGAACCTTGTTGTTTACGTCAATCGTCGCCTGATCGGGGTCGGTACCGATGTCAAAAACCACGCCGATTGTCAGATAACCGCTTGATGTGGCGTTGGAATACATGTAAATCATATCCTTCACGCCGTTCAGCTCCTGTTCAATCGGTGCAGCCACCGTATCGGCCAGCACTTCTGCCGTTGCTCCCGGATATACGGCGGAAATCTGAATCTCCGTAGGTACGATATTCGGATATTGTTCAATCGGCAGCACCTTCATTGATACCAAACCGGCCAAAACGATAATCAAAGAGATAACCGTTGCAAAAATCGGCCTCTCAATAAAAAACTTTGAAAACATTTCTTTTATCCTGTAATGGTTAAGCTGCTTCGTCGGCAATCAACTGCGGTTTTACCGTCATTCCCGGACGGATTTTCATAACCCCGCTGACAATGACCACATCACCCGGCTTCAAACCGCTGTCGATAATCCAGCCTCCGTCTTTGGTCGTCAGACCGGTCTGAACGCTGACAGATTCTACAACGCCTTTTTCGTTGACGCGATATACGAATGCGCCGTCGGACGCTTGCATAACGGCCTCCTGCGGAACGACCAACGCATCAATTCTAGTCAGCCCTTCCATAATCAGACGCAAAAACTGCCCCGGACGCAAACGAGCTTCCGGATTAGGAAAGACCGCTCTCAATTTAATCGTTCCCGTCTTCTGGTCAACATTGGGGTTCATAAAATTGATTTCGCCCTCAAGCGGATACATAACGTCATTGCCGAACCGGACTTTGGCTTTGATTTCGTTTTTGTTTTCCGGATTTCTGATTAAACCGCGGTCAACCATATTGGTCAAAGAGAGCATTTCGTTCTCCGATGCCGAAAAAATCACATAAATCGGATCCAGCTGGGTAATATGCGTCAACAAGCTTGAATCGCCGGTTGCCGAAATCAGGCTTCCTTCGGATTGAACCTCCATGCTGGTAATGCCGCTGATCGGAGCTTTGACCGTCGTATAATCCAAATTCAGCTGTGCGGCGTCAACTTCAGCCTGTGCCAGTTGTGCAGAAGCCGCAAGTGAATCCAAATTGGCTCTGGCATCGTCACGGGCTTTTTCACTGGCATATTTTTCTTTATACAGCTTTTCCGTACGCTGCCATTGGGTTTCGGCATTTTTCAGTTCAGCATTGACTTGGGCAAGTTTGGCCTTGGCCTGGTTTAAGGTTACCTTAAAGGGTTCCGGATCAATCTGGAACAAAACGCTGCCTTCTTCAACTTGCGAACCTTCGACATAATTCCGCTTCAAAAGGATGCCGCCGACCCGGGCGCGAACCTCGGTTTCTTTAGAACCTTGCGCTCTGGCTGCAAATTCAAAACTCAGCGGAATGTTCTGAGGCTCAACTTTTACGGCCGCTACGGTAGGAACCTGCGCCGCATCTCCCGCGCCGCTTTCTTTCTTACAACCGCCGAGAGCCAAAACGGCTGCCAGCATCACAAATGCTTTACTCTTAAAAAACATATCAATATCCTCTGCTTAAACTAATCCTGACATATAAGTTACAACAAATATAGCAAATTTCCATACAAATATGCATAAATATAAAATTGGGGATATTTCGGAACTTATATTGCACAAATGCGTTGAAAAACGGCTCTCCGGGATTAGGTATAAGGACAGCTGATGAAAATGAGCAGACTATTCATATTGTTTTAACAAGCATTTAAGGAGAATTAAAATGACTGAAGGCGTTCGTTTTCCAACTTTTGCATTCATTACCGGCGGTGCCGGACAGGCTGACGACGGTATTCCTCCCCAACCGTTTGAAACCTTCTGCTATGACTCTGCCCTGATGCAGGCCAAAATCGAAAACTTTAACGTTGTCCCCTACACTTCCGTTCTGCCTAAGGAACTGTTTGGCAAAATCATTCCCCTGAACGATAAAATCGTCAGCCAGTTCAAACACGGCGCCGTTCTGGAAGTTATTATGGCCGGCCACGGTGCCAGCCGCGACCAGCACAAAGCCATCGCAACCGGTTTGGGCGTCTGCTGGGGAAAAGACAAAAACGGTGAACTCATCGGCGGCTGGGCAGCTGAATACGTTGAATTTTTCGATACGCAAATTGACGATGACATCGCCAAAGGACATGCCGAAATGTGGTTGAACAAATCCTTGAATCACGAATTGTCAATCCGCGGCGTTGAAAAGCACTCTGAATTCCAGATGTGGCATAACTATGTCAACATCACGCAGCAGTTCGGTTACAGTCTGACCGCCATGGGCTTCTTAAACTTCGAACACGCCAACCCGGCTCAGGCTTAATTGCCGCCCGTCTCGGTGCACAGCCTGACCGCTGTGCCCGGGTCTGCGGGTTTTAAAAGTAAATTTAATCAAAAAATTTCAAGGATTTAAACAATGGCAGATAATCAAGTTTCTCAAACTTCTTCCGCCGACACGCCAGCCTCAGCTGCCGGCAGCTACAACAAAAACGGCCTCGGCGTTTTAGCCCTCGCCGCCATTGTCGTCAGCTCTATGCTCGGCGGAGGAATTTACAGCCTGCCCCAAAATATGGCCGCCGGAGCCTCTGCCGGAGCCGTTTTGCTGGCATGGCTGATTACCGGTTTCGGTATTTATTTTATCGCCCGTACGTTCAGTATTTTATCTATGGCCAAACCGGATTTGAAAACCGGTATTTACTCTTACAGCCGCGCCGGTTTCGGCCCTTACGTCGGCTTCACCATCGGTTGGTCGTACTGGCTTTGTCAGGTTTGTGGTAATGTCGGTTATGCCGTTATCACCATGGATGCCCTCAATTATTTCTTCCCGCCCTATTTTGCCGGCGGCAACAACCTCGCTTCCATCATCGGAGGATCGCTCATTATCTGGGGCTTCAATTATCTGGTTTTGCGCGGCGTACGACAAGCCAGCTATATTAACACCATCGGCACCATAGTCAAAATCGTACCGCTGGTTTTGTTCATCCTGATTTTGCTCTTCGTTTTCAAATTCTCCCGTTTTGATTTCGATTTTTGGGGTGAAGCCGTTTCAGCCAAAGTACGTCTCGGAGGCCTCAGCACACAGATTAAGAGCACCATGCTGGTAACCTTATGGGCCTTTATCGGTATTGAAGGCGCCGTCGTAATGTCCAACCGCGCACGCACACCGGGTGACGTCGGCAAAGCGACCATTCTCGGCTTTATCAGCTGTCTGGCGATTTACGTCCTGCTGTCGCTGCTGCCTTTCGGCTATATGTCTCAGGCACAGCTGGCCGCCGTTCCCAACCCGTCAACCGCCGGCGTTCTGGAACATATCGTCGGTCCCTGGGGCGCTTGGCTGATGAACATCGGGCTGTTAGTTTCGGTTCTCACCAGCTGGCTGGCCTGGACTATGGTAACCGCTGAAATTCCCCAGGCCGCGGCACAAAACGGAACCTTCCCCAAAGCGTTTACAACCGAAAACGAAAACGGTTCTCCCTCGGTATCCCTGTGGGTCACCAGCAGTGCCATGCAGCTGTTCCTTTTGTTGGTATATTTCTCTAACAACGCCTGGAACACCATGCTCAGCATCACCAGCGTTATGGTACTCCCGGCTTACTTCGCGTCCTGCGCTTATCTCTGGAAAATCTGCGAAGACGGAGAATACCCCGACACAATGCTGACCAAACGTTCTACCGCACTGATAACATCCGTCATCGGCTCTATTTACGCCTTGTGGCTGATTTACGCCGCCGGTTTGAAATATCTGATGTTGGCTGTTGTAATCATTGCTCTCGGCATCCCCGTATATATGTGGGCCAGAAAGGAAAACAATCCTCAGGGAAAGGCCTTCACCCGCGGCGAATGCATTTTAGCCTCAGCCTTGGTTATCATCGCGATTGCGGCCATCTACGGCTTCAGCCGCGGACTGATAAGCCTGAACTAAATTATTTTAAGCACAAAAAAAACGGGGGTTGCCTAATACAACCTCCGTTTCTTTTATCGGTTCAAACCTAATAGTCTTACTCGGCAACATATGTTCGGTATTTTTCACGAATAAAACTCTGACAGTCTTTAACCGCCTGAGCATAATCGCTTCGTACATCCTGCCTGTGGCGCAACAAATCTGCCAAGATGGGAATATACTGCATAATCGTGCGCAGCATATATCCCGGCTGTTTGATTAAATACTTCTTTTGCAGCTGCTCTCCGGAAATTCTCGCCTGCGCGTCAATTCCTTCCAGCTTAATCATAAACTTGCCTTCATAAGCATCACACCTTCTGATAACATGCGCCCAAAAATGCAAAGCCGGTTCGCCGGAGCGAAGTTTCATACCGTTGAGCCATTTGAGCGTCTCGTCCACTTTTTCATAAATGGTCAAACGCAACAGTTTCATATTCGGAAACTGAAATTCCTGAGATGCGTACAAAATTGCGGAAAGACGCTGCGTTACCGCAACTATGGCCACGTCACTCCCAATCTTATGATTGAGCGCTTTCAGATTGTCGCCGGTATTGTTTCCGCCGTCGAGAACAATAATGTCTCCTTCTTCGACATACAGATTTTTTACCGTTGCTTTCAGCATCTGCCCTTCAGTCTGACTATACAGAAAGGTCGACAGTTTCCCCTTTCCGCCCAAACAAATCAACTTGCGCTTTTTGCCGGACGGCCCGTTGTCGTCGTACAAACGCTTCAACTCCCACCAGAGCTTGGCTCCTTCAAAAGCGGAAGTCATATCATCGTCATAAACAACAACATAATCACAGTTTTTGAGTCGTTTGCCGCCAAAATACTTCGGCATACTCTCCGCTCTGGTCAAAAACGGCTTATACGCAAAGTTCTTATCGCTCATAAAGTAATCGCGAATACAAAACAAAACGTTGTTCAGCCGTGCATTACCGCGCAACGTCAAAAACATATCCATCCTGGCCACAATAAGCGTTTCCTCCAGGTTAAAACCTCCCTTGCACAAAAGGGAAACAAAGTTTTCAGCCTGATTGTCCACGTCTTTTGCCATATCCAGAAGAGCAAACTCCGGCCCCGAATAAATGACCGGATACACAAACGTCTGTTTACGAATAACCTCGGCCAGCTGTCGGGCAATCATTCTCGACGGCAAATCGTTACCGCAGATAATCTGACTGACGGACGGAACGTCGATTAAATCAAAACAGTTTGACGGCGCCATAATATGCGCATTCAGATAGCGTGCCGCTATCAAATCCTTTTCTTTTTTCATGATGATTTATTTAATGTTAAAAAAAATAATTTTCCAGTCATCATACGAATATTAAGAAAGCGGATTGAACCTTTATCAATAATATTCCCACACAATAACTTTTTTAAGATGGTCTTACTATACGCTCATTTTAGACAAAAATCAATCTTTATTTCGCTTTTGCGAAACAAGCAAAAAGGCTCTGTAAAAACAGAGCCTTTCAATAACAACGACAAATCGGGCTACACCGCTTTTTTCGTCAAATCATAACCACAGGCAAGGTCATACATCTCACTGACCGTACCTCCGGCCTCTGATATATCCGTCCTCGAACAGCTGTCTGCCCCGAATGTACTCAGCGCCTGCGTCAACAAATCCGATGCATTCTGAGATGATAAAGAGGATGAACTGTTTGAAGATGTCCCGTATGCTGTACCGCTACCCTCCCTTTCAAATAAATTTATATCAGACAAAGTCCTATTTTCAAAAATAACCTTATTTCCGCGATTTCCACAAACAACAACATCATTGCCAACTTGCTGCAATGTTGAAAGATTAAAACCTCCTTCGCAGACAATATCATCATTTAATTTAAAATTCTTTATCCAGTCAATGCCGTTAGCATCATTATCAATCATGATAATATCGTGATCATTATCATCACCACAGTCTATGGTATTTACCCCTGTTCCTGGTTCTATAATATCTTCACCCGCTCCAGCGAGAATAGTATCATTTCCAGCCCCTCCATCAAGAGAATCATTACCAGCTCCACCGTCCATATGGTCATAACCATCTTCACCATAAAGATAATCATTTCCATCACCACCATAGAGAAAATCATGCCCGCTACCACCATAAATAGTATCATCATCATTTTCTCCCCAAACTTTATCTGTACCTATTCCACCAACATAACGGTCATTACCGGCACCTAAGTAAACTTCATTCACATGTCCTATTCCATCAATACTATAACCCGTATTAACTGAACCTCCATCTACAATGTCAACACCGTCTCCGCCAATATATTCATCAGAACCGGCTCCTAAATAAACGGTATTATACCCGGAACCACTTACAATATCTTTTCCGACACTACCTATATATCGATTTTGCCCACCGCCTAAATCAACTTCATTCACATCTTCAACAGTATCCAAAGCACCGATGTTGCTACTGATATAATCCAAATCAATATTACCGCTGCCCCCATCAACAAAATCATTGCCAAGACCGCCAAAAAATTTATCGTTACCGGCACCTAAATAAACTTCGTTATAATCCGTTTCTAAACCATCTGTCGTATAAACGATATCATTTCCTCCATATGTATGAATGATATCGTTACCTGAACCAGCATACACAACATCACTATAACCACTGCCACCGACAAAATCATCACCACTTCCGGCTCTTACTTCTATACCATCCTGTTCTGCAGTAATAAAAATTAAATCTTTAACGTCCGAGCCCTCAATATTACGATAACTTGTTGTCCCCGTCGGACGACCGTTATTATCCAAATCAATATTTAAATCAATTAATAAGTTCCAATCTTGAAATAAGGTATTTGTATTATGTTCCATAGTAAAGTTCTGATTAACCAGAAAACTGCTCACTGCAAACGAAAAATGCTTTTTGACAATTTCCTCACTTCTGTTAGCATATCCCCTGAAACCACCACTTTTATAATAATCTATCATTTCTTCTGCTTTGCTGTTCATAAACGCAACCACGAGTTTTGCCTCTTCATAACTATTCACATCCAAAACAGATTCTGCAGATTCTTCGGTAGGTTTCGTCGCAACATTTCCTGTCAGAAATGTATTTGCTTCCATAAAACGACGATTTTGCTGACCTGGACGATCAGAAACAGTAGCATTATTATTTGAATGATATAAAATTTCATACCAAGCACTCATTTTACCGATAAAACGTTCTGTCGCATCAGCAGAAATATAATGCTCCAACGCTCGAGCCATATTGTTTCCCATAACACCAGCATACGTTAACGAAAACACAACAGCTTTCTGAGCATCCCCGATATTAGGATAAATTAAAGGGTTTACATCATTTAAAATATTTCTGGCACTATCTAAGTAACTATTATAAAAACCAACTTCGCCACCCCAAATATGCTCAACAAAAAATTCTTCAGTAATGTTAATACCAAATTGTTCCGATGTCGATACATGCCCTTCTCCATCATTTAGAGAATTGACATCATTTTCTAACAAATTATTTACTTTCTCAACATCACAATTTAAAACAGACTGCAAAAAAAAGTCCATTTTCATATAACCGACTCTTTCTCTTATTTTATACGTACCATTTTCCCACAGTATTAAAGCCAGCCCACAACCTAATGTAGGTATTCCTCGACTATCATAATGAACCTGTCCGATAAACCCTTCTCCTTCTTTGATTAATTGGAATGTCATTCTTTTGAAAGTACTAACCATTTGTTATTCTCCTTCAAATTTATTGCCCGATAGTCCTATAATAATTTTTTACAAAACTACGTATTTATAGCCTTTCAGCTTTTAACTTAAGCCCAAACCTACATCTACCTTTCAAATATTTTACCCATTCTGCCTTGCTGATATCTTTAAGAGACTTATTAAGTTCTACCTCTTCCAACATAAAAAAGCCTGCTGATATCATATGAATAGAATAGTACTTTTCCCCACTTTTTATAATTAAATCACTACGTGCAAATCTACTCACAGCAAACTGCCTGCAAGAACAATCTTTTTCATCAAGGAAACAACTCCCGAAATCTGTAATCAAAAGAGAACCAAATTTAGGCAGTCGATAAAAAACATAAGGCGGTTCCATAGAATTTTTTTTATTTCTGATTTTCGCAAATTGTTCATACGAACATTTAATGCCTGTTTTAGATTTTAATTCCTCAAAACTGTTCACTATTATCGGTTTTTGTAACAACATCGGCGTTTGTTGCAACTGTCTCTGCAAAGTCTGACATTTCTCACTGTTTATGTAGGGTGTTCCGGTTAAAATGACCCTTTCAGCCTCAGAAAAATCAGGAAATTTAACCTCTGATAATAAATATTCCTTCAGTTCATCAAGAGAATTTTTTAACATTTGCGGCACAAATTCCCTCGCAGATTGATCACTCAACATATCTGAGACATAATCACACATAAAAAAAATATAATCTTCCGTTTGGTGAAACGTCTCCATATATGACTCATTTTGCACATACATACGATTTTCAAAGTATAACCTTTCCTCAGGAAATTTTGGAAAAATACCATCTCCATATCCGCAAACAATGTAATATTCTTCACCTAATTTAGATACAAACTTTCCCGCTCGCTTGCGAAAACCCACATCTCCGATTTGCTCCAAATAATCAAAATAATCTATAAAAAAATCATAATTTTGACGGGCTGCCCAAGCATTCAGATTTTCAATCCGACGCTGATATGCATTTTTCAAACATGTAACCTTTTTTACATCATCCGTATTAAAACAACTGAGTTTTTCTCTATACCCCAGCCAATCAATTTGCTTCCGTTTTAACTTATTGCGATAGTAGCTCTCATCCAAAGTCTTCATAAAAGCATGATAACTTTTGTTCATTTCCACATCTAATTTCGCCAAATCCTCATCTGCACAGATAAGTCTTTCCGCCTCATTTTTCGCTTTTGCACAATCAAAGCTCGGCGTGGCTTTTGCCGCCGAGGAAACAGCATATGCACCACAACAAAAAAACAATAACAAACTCAAACACCGGCTAGTCATTTTTTACTCCCTTCTTGTTTGATGACAATAATTCTTCAAACTTTTCATAATAATTTTTATCAATTGTGCATGGACTGTTCTGCAGATAATACAATGCATCATGTCCTTCATTATTTTTGTGGGAAATATCTATCCCTTGGGCTATCAAATATTTTATCATTGATAACGTCCGTTCATAATCAAACTGAAAATCTCCCGGAAATAAGTTATAATTAAATATAAAAATCAAAAGATTATCTCCTGTTTCTGATGTAATATTTATATCTGCACCATAGTGAAAAAATTTCTCTATATAATCTCGGTAGGGTTCAAAATTTTTTACCCAAGTTCCTAAAGCCCTAGGAATCAAATATTCAAAATAACTCCATTTGTTCAAATCTGCTTTAGGATCTAATTCCATAATTTCATCCATAAATTTAAACGCTCCGGTATGATCTAAAGCGTGTCTCGGAATACAATCATCTCGTAATGGCTTCTGAAAGTCCGCGCCTTTTTCAATAACGTAATTAAATGTAGGCCAATTACTCGTCCACATCGCCTTAAAATAAACAGGACCATTAATTCCACAATAACCATAAAAACGATCATAACCATTGATATCCGCCCCTTGTTTAAGCAAATAATCTACATACTTAAAATTGCATGCAGATACAGGATCGTCGTAATGAGGACAAGCTCGACCTATTTCAAAACGTAATAATCTATTTTTCCAAACTTGCATTGCTTCTTGATAGAGTGAAATCAGACATTCTTTCTTATTTGCAACTTTTGGACGACATTCAAATTTATTTCTCCTAGCCTGCCATTTATTTTGACAAGAAACTTCAAACCTTGTATTTGTTCCTTCAATCAGCAGCTGCCAACGAATAGCTTTTTTATACCACTCATTCATTTCCACATCTAATTTCGCCAAATCCTCATCTGCACAGATAAGTCTTTCCGCCTCATTTTTCGCTTTTGCACAATCAAAGCTCGGCGTGGCTTTTGCCGCCGAGGAAACAGCATATGCACCACAACAAAAAAACAATAACAAACTCAAACACCGGCTAGTCATTTTTTACTCCTGAACAAACATAAAAATTTACTTATATATGACATTAAAACTAAAGGTTTAATATACAATTAAACATCAACTTTATTACAAGGGACCTTCTTTAAAAAAAACAAGCAAAAAGGCTCTGTAAAAACAGAGCCCTTCAATAACAACGACAAATCGGGCTACACCGCTTTTTTCGTCAAATCATAACCACAGGCAAGGTCATACATCTCACTCACCGTACCTCCGACCTCTGATATATTCGTCCTAGAACCGCTGTCTGCCCCGAATGTACTCAGCGCCTGCGTCAACTGCATCGCAGCTTCTGTACCAATAACAGTACCATCAGAAAACTCCAGATTATCAACCTTGTGTGTACCGAGATAATAATAAAAATCTTTCAGAAGAACCCCTTGATTTTCGTCTCCATTAATTGTTATACGAACATTATTGTCTTCACGAGTAAAAGACAAATCATTCAAAGTTATTCCATCTCCAAATTTAAGAACATCATTGTTTCCCTGATTATCATAAATGGTATCAAATCCGTCACCAAGATTATATATAAATATATCATTCCCCGAATAGCCGCCTTCAATATAATCATCTCCGGTACCGCCACAAAGAATATCATCGCCGTCCCCGCCTTTCAACGTATCATTTCCGGCTCCGCCATACAATATGTCATTCCCTAAATCACCATCTATATAATCATTTCCGTCTCCACCGTAAACAACATCGTTGCCACCCTGAGTACGTATGGAATTATCTTCATTATTCAGATATACCGTATCATTGGTACCAAACATCAGTAAACCGTTTGTTTTACTGAGTTGGTGCAATGTTAAATCATGTTGATCAAAACGAACTGTCGAACCATCGGCAAACTGAAAATACTCGATTTTATTATTTGAATAATAAAAGAAATTCTTAAAGATTATTCCTTGAGTCTCATCCCCGTTAATTATCATATACAAATCGTTCCCTTCCGCCCGGAAACTAAAATCATCCATAGAGATTCCCTCTCCAAAAACCAAAGTATCGCCCGTTCCTGTTCCGTCAATAATTGTATCCAAACCATCACCGCGATTATAAATATAGATATCGTCACCGGAACTGCCCTGCAACGTATCATTGCCAAGCCCCCCGATAAGTGTATCACTGTCATTTCCGCCAACCAATGTATCATCACCGGCTCCGCCGTCCATATAGTCCTCGCCGCCAACTCCATTTATGTGATCATTACCCTCACCACCATAAATAATGTCGTTTCCTTCGTCCGCATAGATATAATCATCCCCGCCGTTCAAATAAACGACATCATCATACTTCGTTCCTTTTATATCGTCTTTTGCATCTGTTTGAATCAAAGTTAATCCTATTTCATCTAAACGAACATCACTTCCGTCAGCAAACTTCAAATACTCAATGTGATTGGAGGAACTGTAAAAAAAGTTACCAATAGACATTCCCTGAGTCTCATCACCTTTAACAAAAATCAAAAGATTATTGCCCTCACCGCGAAAACTCAAATCATCAAAAGTCACCCCGGCTCCAAATTGAATTACGTCTGTTCCGCTGCTGTCGCCAATGGAGTCAAAGCCGTCTCCTAAATTCCAAACATACGTATCATTACCACCGCTTCCGTTTAGAGAATCATCTCCTTTTCCGCCAATAATATAATCATCTCCGCCACTTCCGGAAACGCTGTCATTACCATCGCCGCAGTCAACATAATTGTTGCCGGCAACGCATTGAATATAATCATTGCCGTCCCCGGCATAAATAACATCGTTACCCTTATCCGCATAAATACTGTCATTGCCGCCTTTTGCATAAATAATATCGTCATAAATGGTACCGTTGATAATTTCTTTTTCATCCGTTTGAGTTAAGGTCAGTCCGATTTCTGACAAATGTACAACCGTCCCGTCATAAAAATGCAAATCCTCTATGACATTACTGGTATATTGAAATTGCCCTAAAATTCTCATTCCCTGAGTTTCATCGCCTTTAACATAAATGTTCAGACCAAAATACTCATAACGGAAAGTCAAATCCTCAAACTTAATCCCTTTCCCAAACACAATTTTATCAAAATTACCTGTATCATGAATAGTATCAAACCCATCGCCCAAATTCCAAATATACGTATCATCACCGGCACCGCCTTTCAAAGCATCATCCCCTTTTCCGCCTGCGAGAACATCGCTTCCTCCCTTAGCGTCAAGAGTATCGTTTCCGCCGTTACCGACCAGAATATCATCCATAGCAGTACCGTTAAGATTATTTGCTTTGTCATTACCTTCCATGGTAACGCCGCCGTCTATTCCGGGAATACTGTTCCAATGGGTTATTGCATATTCATAATCCCAACTGGTTCCGTCGGAAAATTTAATTGCGGCAAGCGTAGCCGAGCTTGTTCCTTGTTCTTGAAAATAACTGTGAACGCGAATACTGTCTGCCAACGTTCCGTCATCATAAGTAATTGTCAGAATCAGGTCAAAGTCCTGTCTGCCGATAGAAACATTAGACGGCATAATTGTTTCATCAAATTCAATAACGTCTTTTTTGCCGTCCGCTGCCAGAGTGTTAATCTCATCATTACCGAAGCCCTTGGAAAACAAATATACATCTTCACCGTCACCACCGGCCATATAATCGTTGCCGGCACCACCGATAATGGTATCATCACCGCCGTTGCCGTAAAGCTTGTCATTACCGCCTAATCCGGTAATAATACTTCCAAAATCATCATCTTTAATAATATCATTTCCATCCGTACCTATTGATTTGCCGAACTTAAACAATTCTTTCTCAAAAATGTCGCCGTTCTCGTCACCAAGCAAATTGAATGCAGCAATAATCTCAACGCCGAGGTCTGTATAGGTACGAATTATCTCAGAAAACTCACGCATCACCAGCGTTGTATTTAAGACGTCTGCGGCAAACATCTCTTCAAATGCGGCAACTGCCTGACTGACATCAATATCCCAACTTTCGGTCGCAGCATCATAAGTCAGTGTCACTTTCTCCAGCAGAGTTTTATAATGCGTCTGGCTCAACAACTCATTCTTCACATATTCTTTTAGCTCATCAAAAGCGTCATGAATAAACAAGACGGCATGACGATTCGGATTCGGATCCCTTTCGCCCCAACACCAGGTGCCAAGATACCCTCGCCCCATAAATTCTTCCAAAGCCTCAAGCTTACGGGCATCGTCCAAATAATGTGTTCCGTTATAACGAGACGGCGTGCGGCCGAAAGGATCCATATCTTCCACGCCGGCCCAATGATATATAATATCGTTGAGCAACGCGTTTCGGGCAGAAACATTTGTCTCACTCATAAACTGCTCTACTAATGCTTTCAGCTCCCCGCTCTCATCAAGAGCCATAGCGGCTTGCAAACTGTGAACATTGCCAAAACCGGACACATCCGGCAAAGACTTAATATCATCGGGAATAATAACCTCCGCCTGATCAATTGTGTCCGCCGTATCTGCATCAAACCACACATCTGTAATGGTGCCGCTGCTGCCGTCTGTCTTGATAATCGTCCCTGTTTGAGCATGCGTATTGCCGTTGCCGTCAACAAGCTCTTGCTCATTGTAATTAAGATTTATTCCGGCAATGTTCGCCTGCTCCAAAGATAGTAGTTCACTATTGTCAACTATACCGTTTTGGTTGCTGTCTTTCCATACCTTAACCGTATTCCAAGCCTCGTCAGAACTGTTAAATACGCCGTCTTTGTTGCTGTCTAACTCTTTTAATGCCTCAAAACCATTAAGTGCATTTTCCCCTGACGAAAGAACGGAGTTGTTTCCAAACAACTCCGTTCCGTTATCGATAGTGCCGTTATTATTGATGTCTCTCACCAGTATTCCGTCATCTTTCCCGACCCAACCGCTTTTCTCTGCAAAACCATTGCCGTCATGATCAAAATAAACACCCTCTGAAACGCCGACCGTCTCAACACCGTCTCCATCCAAATCTACAACCAACGGTGATTTCGTTACCTCCGCTGTTTCAAAATTATTACCTAAACCATAGAAAGGAGGCTCGGCTTTTATTCTGGTTGATATCTTACAAATATTACCTTCAGCATCCCTCACGTTACATACTATTTCTGTTGGAGTTTGAAATGCATCAACAAAAATCTTTTCACCAGAAATTACAGTTTCCATATACTCTTGAGTTTTCTCTATATTCTCTAATAAAGCCTGATTTCTCATAAAATCCAGTAAAGCAATCATAGAAACAGGATTTCCTACATATCCGGAAAAATGTGGAAAACTTTTATTACTACCAATATATGCATTTGCCCCATTAATCGAATTTAATTCATTAAAAATATCTATCTCAGAAAAATATTTATCATTTATATAATTACACCAACTATTACAATTTTGATTTAATGCGTCATAAGAAAAACCTATACCCTCATCGGCAAGTTTATTAAATAAGTCTGCATTTTGTGAAATTTTATTAAAAATATCCGAGGCATCCCCCTCAATTGGTAAAACAGCTGATTTATATCCCCTATCATCAACCCAATTTCTATCAGGCGTAAACCAACTTCCACTCTCATAAACTTGCGTTGGCACAATTCGATCATGATTACTCAAATCCTCATCAACGGCAACCCAATCATTCGTTTGTGAAAAACGCATTTCATCTATTACGCTATCTGCGGTAACTTCGACAGTCTTCATTCTTATCGGTTGACCATCAACATATTCAACCAATGCATAGCCTGTATGCTTCCCTGTATCTGTACCTAGAATCACAACGTCTCTAGAATAAGCAATTAATTTATATTCTGTAGCAGACATATTACACCTCCTCAAATAAGTAGTTAATAATCCAAATGAATGGCTTGCGTCAAAAACTGAAAAGAAACCGAAATTATAAACAGTAAATTAAACCAGAACAGAACTCTAAAATATTTTTTTTGATTAAAATATCTTTCAGGAAGAACAAAAAAGACTAAAGTTCCAAAGATACATCCAATTGTTGGAAGAAATAAACATTCATAAACGTTATAATGAGAGTTATTCCAATAAATAACTGATTGAAAAAAAGAAATAAACAATATAAATCCAAATATTGCCAAATTAAAATAGATTGCATTTTGTTTCGAAAACCCTGCCGTAACAATAAACAAATAAATAAAAATATATACCAATGTTCCCCATATAAATAAAATGTTTTTAAAAAAGAAAATATATTCCGTTTTCAATATAAAAAACCACCCCAATGAAACTAAACAAACCAAACAAATTAAAAAATTATTATTTTGTTTTTCCAGCTTTAATGATGTATTTAGCGGAATAAAATAAAATGCAGCAATTAAATAAAAAATTAAATTTACTTCAAGGATGATTAGAATGTTTATAAGAGAAACATACACACCAAATTTTGATATATCTACAAACGTAATATCCAAGCTATAAATAATAAAATCCATAAATAGTGCAATAGAAAATGCGGATAAAGAATAATCTACCCCACTATCTAAACCTTGCTTTACTTTTTTTAACCAAACAAACGCTGGCATTAAAAAAAACAATAAATACAAAGCAATATTAAACTGAAAAGCGACAATACACGCTACAGTAAAAATCCCAAGTAAAAATATATTTCTGACATAGATTTGCTTAACGAACATATACTTCTCCAACAACGTTGAAAAACTAATCAGCAGTAATATTTTCCGACAGACCCTAAATCGCGCTGTTCTATTGATTGCTGAATTGCTAAAAATGCCCCATAATAACCATATTTTTTTACTAAACCACCTAAAGGGCGTAAATCATCTAGCCTATAAGCAATTAATTTATATTCATTATTTGACATATCACGACCTCCTAAATTTAAAGAATAATAAATTGTAAATACTTATCAGAATCTGCTAACCACAAATAAATAGCCGCCCAAAAAATATTCAGCAAAAAAATTCCAAGTAATGCTTTGACAATATCTAATGAAAATTTTCTCTCTTTATAACGAAGAGAAAATACTACAAAAATGCCAATCACAATAAACAATTTCTCATAGCTATATGCATTTTCATTATAAAGACGACTAATTAACGTAAACCCCAAAACACCATAGATAATCAATATCTTATAAAAGTTTCTCCATAAACAAGCTTTTCCAAAATATTTAGAACTCAAACATGAAGCTAGTAACGATAACACCAACAGCCAAAAACAAAAAAACAATACATTCTTCGTTACTAACGCAACCAAAATTTGTAAAGGAACAAAAAAAATAGCATTATTAAAAATACTAGCATTCCCCCATCGACTATAACCCAGAACTAAAAAGAAAAGAAATGCAAAGAAAATAAAACCCATCATCATTAAGAAAGACACAATGACAATACGAAAATAATTTTTTTTAGAAAAAAACAATAACAACCCTGAAAAGAAGAATAACGACACAAAAAAATTTACAGCACATAATCCATAATAACGATAAAACGACGTCGTGAACATTAATGGCAAACACATAAGTATACCCAAAAAAATCATAGGTGTTTCAAAATGCCCTTTTGTCTCCACATCCCACGGACCATTAGATTTACCAATCACGTTATCCTCCCTAAATATTAAAACTATAAGTTCCAAAAATTAAAACATGAAACATTTCACACAAAGAATCACATACAAAAGCTTCAGACATATAAGAAAACAAAGCAAATCCCATATATGAAAATACTGTAAAAGGCATACATTCAAACACACAAGTTATGAAAAAACTACATCCACCATATATAACCAAAAATAACTTTACTTTCTTCTGAAAAAAAACACCAACCATTCCCGCATCAAAATAAATTAAAGCAAAAGAAAAAATAAAAAAAATCCACAAAAACAAACGGCGAAGAAAAAAACTCAATTGTCTATAGTCTTCCGAGACAAAACTTATTGATTGTGTTAACAATCCTCCTAAAAGAAAAGATAAACAAAAAAATACAACTATAAAATCAGTATAAAATTTTATTTTGTAATTATTTCTATAAATTTCTATTAAATTTACCATTAAACACCCCTCTCTGTCCCTACTCTCTTCAAGAGAGTAAAAATAATATCTTCATTCCAAATACCATTTGAAAATCCATTATATAAATGCCCTGCGAAATACGAAATTGGAGAATAATAATGAAAAAATAAAAAAACATATATAGCTAAAATAAAATACACAAACACAAAAAAATAAACCGCAGCCCCATATGTAACAAAGCGACTATCCCGCAACAAAAGAATACAACTAAATAAAAAGAACCCAAAAAATATCATACATTTAAAAAGCTGAAAAAGCATACGAATACGAACATCATGTAAGTCACCTAAATAAGTAAATTCGTAGTCATATAGGAAAGCTTCTAGAAAGCCTAAAATTCCTCCACCAAGAATAAACACTAACCAAAAATCTTTCCAAAAAATCATATTTTTTTTTATAATATTGTTCATTGAAAATACGTCTCCATTAAAACGTTCAAAAATCAATTACTTTGCCAACATAAAACTCATATTCCATAATCTATTGATCTGCCCAAACCAATACCTTGATTAATAAACTGGCTGGAAACATTTATTTTATCATCACGCATTGTAATAATTCCCCCCGTTGAATACCAAGAACTCCAACCTGAAATAGGAGCAACAATATCAATGCCTTTCATGTCATATCTCCTTATAAAATATTAAAAATATATCTACCTAATTTATATCCCACCCATTGAAATAGAGATAAATTACCCGTATTTGTGATAAAATAAATAGAAATCAAAAAATACACTAATAAAAATACATTAAGATATTTATTTTTATAGGAAACTAATGTCATATACATAAAGATGTAATATGTTATTGATAAGGATAACCTCAAAAATCTTAACAACAAATGTCCCAGGAAGGGGTTAAACATCATAGGCAAAGCAACCCCCACTATTATTTCACCAAACAGAAAAAGTATAATTTTTTTATACATCCTCATATCCTTACCTTACTTGCATTTCTGCCAATTTTATGCCAATTAAAAAAAATGGAGAATAACTACCACTTACAAACGTATACGAAATCAAAGACGCTATATAAAATAAAACAAGCCCTGTTTTAATAAATTTAAGAAAATGAGGAAATTCCTTCTTTAACAAATTATATACAGCATAATAACAATACACTGTATAAACTATGGCGACTAACGTAAACAGATAGGAAACCAAACTAAAAATATTTACATTATTTTTTACCGTAAAATAAGCTACTATAATAATAAAATAACCTAAAATTACTTGCAAAAACAACAACAATACAATTTTAAAAATATAACTAAATTTCCACAAATTATAAGATTTTAATAGCAAATTGTTTTTCATAAAACTCTCCCATACATTCTTTCATAATATTTTTAATTTATAGCTCAAAAAAGGCCTGTTTTTCATTGCTCTTCGCAGCAACAACATCAGGCCTCCCCAACAAAATAAAAACAAATATAAAAGCTATTGATTTAATGGCTCTCTTTGCCGATTCGTTCATAGCCCGTCCCCCCCGTCCTCATTTACAGATATCCTCTGGTTGAGATAAAATCTAAAGTTTATAAAACAAGGATATTTCAACTGTCAAAATTAAATCAATAGTTTAAAAATATTATCAACAACAATTTCTAATATACGTATTAATTTCATATGCGAGTCTCTTATATGCAATTGATTGCATATATTTTGAGGCAGGCCGCGGGCTTTATACATATAAGCCTTAAAAAAATGGATAAATATCAAACAGTAATCTGGTCATTTAAACGCCAACAAACATCTCCGCGCCAACCGGTGCGAAAATTCTCTGCAACCTACATTTCATTTTATTTAAATACAAAAAAAACAGGCGAAAAAACCTGTTACATCCTCAACGTCAATTGAGAAACTTATCTTGTTTTTAATTGTCTGACTAAAAATTTTGTATCTTTATATCAAAGACTTACCGCATTAATGACTTTTGCTTTTTAATTCGTGTGTCGGAACACCCAAATAAATGTCATCCATCTTGTCTACTGGCGGATTACTCAAAATTCTTAACGTCAAACCACTTTTTATAGGATTGAAACTCATTATTTTCCTCTTGTAATAGTAGTTACCTGTATTTTCCAAAAATTTTACAAAATAGCAAGTAAAAAATCGCTCTTGTCAAAAATATTGTGCAAAAACAATAATATTTTGAAATCCTTTTCGCCTTTTAAAATAATTCACTAAAGTTTACTATTTTATTAAAACTCATAAATTATTTTGCAAAATCAATACATAAGCTTCATCAAAAAAAAGATTTCACATTCAAAACAAAGACCAAGCCTCAAAACACCCCGAACTCAACGCCCATCTGTTAGATTTCATACACAACTCAATTTTATCCAATTGGTTTCATATATAAAAAATGATGAAACTGCTTTTGCCCGCTTTGTCCGGAAAGTTCTTGGCCGGTCCTTATATATTAATTATTACGGTTACGCACAATATCAACATTTGGCGAGAGCAAAAAAGTCAAAAAATTTCATTCTTACAATATTAGTTGCATAACCGGAAAATTTCTCTTTATTTTTAGCTTAAATAAACCTACGCTAAATTTATTAACAACTTCAACTAATGATTGGTGACGAGATGAACGCAGAGAGCTCAGCAAAGATTGACACCGGCCTGGCCTGTTTTGCCATAATGGCAAACTACTTTGAAAAACCGCTTTCCTTAGAACAGGTCAAACACAAATACGATCGCCAAAACTCTGATTTTGAAGAATATGAACTGCTGCAACTGGCCAAAGAATTTTCATTTAAGGCAAAATTTGTTAAAACCGCTCCGGACCGTCTGGAAAAGACAAACCTGCCGGCAATCGCCCAAGACAAAGACAATCGGTATTTTATCATTGGCAAAATTGCCGACGGCAAAGTCCTGGTCCAAGATCCCGCCGCCGGAAATCATCCGCAGGTATGGTCTGAAGAACAGCTTTTGCAAAGATGGAACGGCAGGCTCTTGATGATGACCTGCCGTGAATTTATCAACGGAAAAAACCGCAAATTCGACATATCATGGTTTATTCCCGCAATAGTCAAATACCGCCGTTTGTTTGGCGAAGTTATTTTGGCCTCGTTTTTTTTACAGCTGTTTGCCCTTGTTTCTCCGCTGCTTTTTCAGGTCGTCATCGACAAGGTTTTGGTAAACCGCGGCCTCTCCAGCCTCGACGTCCTTATGGTGGCGTTAATTTGCATCGGCGTTTTTGAAACGCTGCTCGGCGGCCTGAGAACCTACACGTTTTCGCACACGACCACTCGTGTGGACGTCGAACTCGGCGCCAGTCTCTTTCGTCATCTCATCCGGCTGCCTTTGTCATATTTCGGCGTCCGCCGCGTCGGAGACACCGTTGCCCGCGTCCACGAGCTTGAAAACATCCGCAATTTTCTAACCGGCTCAACCCTTACCCTGATTATTGACTTCTTCTTCACCATCGTCTTTTTTACGGTTATGTTTTTCTATTCCTCAACCCTGACCTTGCTGGTGCTGCTGTCAATTCCGTTTTATGTTATATTATCGCTCTTTTTCACACCGATTTTACGTGCACGGATAGATGAACGGTTCCGTCGCGGAGCAGAAAACCAATGCTTTCTGGTCGAGGCCGTCTCCGGGGTCGAAACCGTCAAATCCCTTGCCGTAGAACCGCAAATGCAGCGCCGGTGGGAACAACAGCTCGCCGCTTACGTCAGCTCCGGTTTTCGGGCTTCGCACATTAACAACATTGCCGGACAACTGGTTCAGTTGGTACAAAAAACCACTCTCGCTCTCACCCTGTGGATTGGAGCCTCTTTGGTTATGAAAGGCGAACTCTCGGTCGGACAGCTGATTGCTTTCAATATGCTTTCCGGACGCGTAACCCAGCCGATACTGCGGCTGTCACAGTTATGGCAAAACTTCCAGCAGGCCAAAATATCTATGGACAAGCTCTCCGATATCTTGAACAATCCCGCCGAAAATCCCGCCAACCTTTCCAAAGGTTCCATGCCGGCCATCAACGGTGACGTCGAGTTCAAAGACATCACTTTCCGTTATCTGCCCAACGGTCCCGAAATCCTGAAAAAAATGAATTTCAAAGTTGCCGCCGGACAAAAAATCGGGCTTGTCGGCCCCAGCGGCTCGGGCAAGTCTACCGTAACCAAACTGATTCAGCGCCTTTACATTCCCGAAAGCGGAAAGGTTTTGATTGACGGTATTGACATCGCCTCGGTAGATACCGCCTGGCTGCGCCGCCAAATCGGCGTTGTTCTGCAAGAAAACTATCTGTTCAACAAAACCGTACGCGAAAACATCGCTCTCACCAATCCTGCCGTCTCTATGGATAAAATCATTACTGCCGCCAAACTGGCCGGAGCACACGAGTTTATTACCGAACTGCCTGACGGATACGATACCGTTATTGAAGAACGGGGAGCTTCCCTCTCCGGAGGGCAGCGCCAGCGGATCGCCATTGCCAGAGCCTTGGTTAACAACCCGCGTATTCTTATTTTTGACGAGGCGACCTCCGCCCTTGATTATGAATCCGAACGCGTAATCCAAAAAAATATGGCCTCCATCTGCAGAGGCCGCACCGTATTCATAATCGCGCACCGGCTTTCCACCGTTCGCGAGTGCGACTGCATCATTACCGTCGAAAAAGGCGAAATCACCGAAACCGGAACCCATCGGGAACTGCTGGAACGCGGCGGTCGTTATGCCTATTTATGGAACAGCCAGACCGCTCCCGTAACCCCCGACCAAATTGCCGCGGAGTAACGCCATGTGGGAACAGCTAAAAAAATACCGTGAAATCGCCCGTTTGGCCTTGTTACAGGAAAAAGCCTCAAAAAACAGCAAAATAAAAGGAATGAACGAGCACGAAAAAGAATTTCTGCCTGCCGTGCTGGAAGTGACCGAAATGCCGCCCTCTCACGCGGCAAGACTGTTAACTTACGTTATCGTCGCAATGTTCACGGTGTTGATTTTATGGTCCGTAATCGGTAAAATCGACATCATTGCAACAGCCGCCGGAAAACTTATGCCGGCCTCCAACATCAAGACCATTCAAACCCTCACCGACAGCGAAATAGAAGAAATATACGTACAGGAGGGAGAATATGTCAAAGCCGGACAGGATTTGATAAAATTCAACCAAACGGAAGTCATTGCCAACATCAGCCGCATCGAAAACGAAATCGAGGCCCTTAAGATTGCAATTGCCCGCCTCCAGGCTTTGCTGACCGAAAATCCGCAGGAAAATTTCAACTACGACCGCGATATCGACGCTTACCTTATAAAAATGCACGCCGATTTGCTCAAAAGCCAGATAATCGAAAAATCGGCGCGGATTGAAGTCCTTAAAGGCCAGATTGCCAAAGCCGAAAAAGAAAAAGACACCATCAGCGCAGACCTCGGCCGAATTGAAAAACTGCTGCCCAGCGTAACCGAGCGAATTGAAAAAAAGAAAATTCTCGTCGATAAAAAACTCCTTGCCCGGCTGACCTTTCTGGAGCAGCAGGAAGAGCTTACCAACCTGCAGGAACAACGTAACGTTCAAGCAAAAAAAATGGCGGAAACCGAAGAAAACATCGAATACCTCAAAAAAGAACTCCGTCAATATCTGGCCGAGTTTGACAAGAACCTTATGCAGGAACTTACCGAAAACCGGGAAAAACTTGCCTCCTATCAACAGGAACTCGTTAAATACCGCGAAGCCCTCAAAAGAACGGTGGTTAAAGCCCCTCTTTCCGGCTATGTCCAGCAGCTGGTTTATCATACTAAAGGAGGCGTTGTCGAAACTGCCAAACCGATTATGAACATTGTTCCCGAAAATTACAAACTCGAAGCTCAGGTTATGATTCTAAACAAAGACATCGGTTTCGTCCGCCCGGAACAGGACGTCGAAATCAAAATCGACAGCTTTCCTTTCACAAAATACGGAACGCTCAAGGGAAAAGTGCGCAACATCTCGGGAGACGCTGTCCAAGACGAAAAACTCGGTTTGGTGTTTAATGCCCGCTTAACGCTCTCTGACAACAAAATCAAAGCTGACGGGCAAATCATCCGCCTCAAGCCCGGAATGAGCGTTACCGCCGAAATAAAAACAGGTAAACGCCGCGTCATCGAATACCTGCTCTCCCCGGTTATGAAATATCTTAACGAAAGTATGCGGGAAAGATAAACGCTTCCCAATCAATGCGGCCGCAACGGCACTCCGTCCCGCGGCAAACCAACCTTTTTAAAGAGGGAAAAACACCCTTTCCTTGCTTATAAAAGCAAGGATGTTTCAGAGAAAAAAACTTACGCAATCCGTTTTGTCACACGGATTGTTTGCTTTTTTTATTTAAAAAAAAATGATTAGAAAATCAATTTCATAATCACCTGCTCCTTTTACCTACCGTCTGCGGACAAATCCCCTGTCCTGTTGTCTCTCCGCCATTGCGAAACACGAAAACGTCGTCAAATGTTCGGAAGTCTTCGTCTTGTAACAAAAAATGGGTTGAAAACATTGAGAGGAAGACCAATAAGATAACGCCTGCATGGTCTCCGCTGTGCTTGACAGGATAATAAATTTTCTTATCGTCACCTGCCATTGAAACAATTTCAGAACTACCTGGTATAATAGGAAGAAACTCCTTTTCCTTTTTATATCTATGATGGTTCATACCTCTTTATCTCCTTTATAATTTTTATGAGGTTAGAAATCACATCATTGAATTTAAAGGAAAATTTATATAATTACAACCTAAAAACACAGTGTTGTTAATAATGACAATTAAAAATTCTAATAGCGGCGAAACATCGGGTTGATAATCTTATTTTTCGAGGGGCGGTTCCTGGTATATACAAAAAATTCATTACTGTTCATCTTGCGCAAATCTTGAAACAGTCCCTCATTGTCGGGAGCGCGTCCCGTTTTTCTGATAACGTCCAAATCCCGCACATAATCGTCATATGCAGTCTGAAACTTGGGCTTCTCCAAAAAAACAAAAGCCTCCTCCACCGTTTTGGCATCCTTAATTCCGGCCATCCGGTATTTCAAAATAATGTCTTCCTCGCTTTCTTCCGCGGCCGCAGACGAACCCCAGCCCATCAGGCAAAAGACGGTCAATAGCATCAAAAACTGTTTCATACCCGCATCCTTTCGCCTGTGATGATAGTAAATGTTTTTTAACAAATTAATAATAGATTATAATAAAATCAATTAATTGGAAAGTGTAATGAAACGTTTTCTTCCGGTTTTTTTCTTCGTCTTTGCAACAATCGGACAAACCGAGGCCGCCTGGGATGCCGGAAGCTTTTTTTCTTGCAATGCCATCAACCCCAAACCGGAAGTGATTATCAAAAGCTCTTACGGCCGGCTGGTGCACGATCTTTCCAAATCCAAGGCGGAAATAAACGCAATACACAACAAGAACCCGCACGTTAAGGAACCCCGCAACACCGTCGTCGGCTTGGCGTCTTTTCGAATGCCCACCCGAATAAAAGTATCGGGACAAAGAAGAAAAATCAACGAAACTTACAGCTGTATTCTGCCGACCAAAGTCGAAATTGAAATCGGACTGAACGATCCCGTCATCTATGTGGCCAAAGAATACCCCAGGCAAAGTTGCGGTTTCTCTCAGGTCATCAGACACGAGCAAACGCATCAGCGGATAAATCTGCTTACTCTGGAATATTTTATGCCTATCTTCGACAAAGCCCTTCGCAAAGCGATTTATGACGTCCGCGCCGTCAAAGTTTACACCAAGGACAACAATAACTTTAAAAAAGGTCTGTCCAAGCTGAATGAATATTACTATGCGCGCCTGACCCCGATTTTAGAAGAGTTTGAAAAAGCCCGGGCCAAAGAGCAGCAGAAACTGGACAACATAACCAGCTACCGCAGGGACTGGGAAATCTGCAACGAATTTGAAAAAGAACATCCCGAAAAGAAAATACCTTATAAAATTTAAAATAAGCCACCGTTTTCTCATAAGGCGTCAATAAAAACGTCAGCTTGGGCTGCCGTTTAAATTACCATTGGTCATAATGGATTTTCTCCGGTTTAAAGCGGTCTTTCGGCTGCGGCGGAATCTTTGCCGGATAACCGACAACCACCAAAGCATTGGGTTTGATATTGTCAGGAAGCTTTAAAAGCTCTTTCAAGTTACTCATTCGTTCCTCACTCGGATAAACGCCGCACCAACAAGCCCCCAACCCGCGGCCGTGGCATGCCAGCAGCAAATTTTCCGTAGCGATTGAGGTATCGACAACCCAGTATCCGGGTGCCGTTTCCTGATTTGTATCCCCGCAGACGACAATCGCCAGGGAAGCGTCTTTCAAAAACTTCGCATAAGGATGCACCTCTGCGATTTTATCTCTCATTTTTTTGTCCTTGACCACCACAAACTCCCACGGCTGTGTATTGCGGGCTGACGGCGCATACATGGCAATTTTCAGAATGTCGTCAATGTCAGACTGCGGTATTTCGCGGTCTTTCTCAAATTGGCGCACCGAGCGGCGCGTTAATAATCCTGCTTCCAGAAACATAAATTTTCCTCCATTGTTGTTCCCTTATAAGGTAGGTATTTTTTATCCCGATTACAAGCTGATTTTTAAATATAAAAAAGCCCCGCAAAGGGGCTGTAAATTATTTTTTCTTCAAAGAACGCTGCTTTAGCTTTTCCAGTTCTTCCCGAATGTCCTGCACGACTTCTTCATGCGTTTTCTCTTGCCCCGACTTGTCGGCAAACACATTCAGCGTCCGCAAATAACGGCGGCGAACACCGCGCTGATAATCCAGTATCATCTGATAAAACAACCGGTCGTCCTCATTATCCGCAACCTCGACCTGTTTTTTGGCATCATACGGCGTAATGCTGTCGTACGGTATGATATGAGAAGTCAAAACCATACATTTGTTGTCTGCAATGCTGGCCGAACCGGACTTGATAAAATAACGCTCTTTGGGATTGCCGTCGCGTCCGAGAATCTGAAGCACGCCGTAATCCAAAGTAAACACGCTCGGTGCACGTTCCGGCAGAATATTAACGTCGGCGCGCACCGCCGGAAGCAGTACGCTCACAACCTCCGTCTCCAGAAAAACCTGCGACGGCAATGCAATAGTTAAATGAACTTCGTTAGCCATAGTTTTTACCTTTTATATTTTCATCTTCAAAAAAGATGAAGAACACGGAGAGTGACAACTGTCAGAAAAGCGGCGCGGAAAACACAGCCCAACGGCACATTACCCGCCGCTTATCCGCAAAATCCGCGTCAGCTTCCCCGCCAAACATCTTTTCTAGGCGGCTTTATTCTTCATCGCCTCGGCTTTTGCCAACACATCCTCAATCGTACCGACCATATAAAACGCCTGCTCGGGAATATCGTCATATTTACCTTCCAAAATTCCCTTAAAGCCTTTGATGGTGTCTTCCAGCTTGACGAACACGCCCGGCGTACCGGTAAAGACTTCGGCAACGTGGAACGGTTGCGACAGAAAACGTTGAATCTTACGGGCACGGGCAACCGTCAGCTTGTCTTCCTCGGAAAGCTCGTCCATACCCAAAATGGCAATAATATCCTGCAAAGATTTATACTTTTGCAAAATTTCCTGAACCTGACGGGCAACCGAATAATGCTCTTCTCCCAAAATTTGCGGATCCAAAATACGGGATGTTGAATCCAACGGATCAACCGCAGGGAAAATGCCAAGCTCGGCAATGGAACGAGACAACACCGTCGTTGCATCCAAGTGGGCAAACGTCGTTGCCGGAGCCGGATCGGTCAAGTCGTCCGCAGGCACATAAACGGCCTGAACGGAAGTAATTGAACCGTTTTTGGTTGAGGTAATTCGCTCCTGCATTGCACCCATGTCGGTGCCCAGCGTAGGCTGATAACCCACTGCGGAAGGAATGCGTCCCAAAAGGGCAGAAACTTCAGAACCGGCTTGTGTAAAACGGAAAATGTTATCAACAAAGAACAACACGTCCTGATGGGCTTCGTCGCGGAAATATTCTGCCTGCGTCAAACCTGTCAGCGCCACGCGGGCACGGGCTCCGGGAGGTTCGTTCATCTGACCGTAAACCAACACGGTCTTGGACTTGTCGCCTTTAAGGTCAATAACGCCTGATTCAATCATTTCATGATACAGGTCGTTGCCTTCGCGGGTACGTTCGCCCACACCGGCAAATACGGAATAACCGCCGTGTCCTTTTGCGATATTGTTAATCAATTCCATAATCAAAACCGTCTTGCCGACGCCGGCACCGCCGAACAAACCGATTTTGCCGCCTTTTGCATAAGGTTCCAGCAAATCGATAACCTTAATGCCGGTGGTCAAAACCTCAGTATCGGTAGACTGGTCCACAAATGCGGGAGCCGGACGGTGAATAGGATAGTGAAAATCGGATTTAATGTTGCCGCGACCGTCAACCGGTTCGCCGATAACGTTCACAATGCGACCCAGCAGCGCAGGTCCGACCGGAACCTCAATCGGCGCATTGGTATTAACGACTTCCAGACCGCGAACCAAACCTTCGGTCTCATCCATGGCAATCGTACGAACAACGTTTTCGCCCAAGTGCTGAGCCACTTCCAAAACCAGCTTGCGGCCGTGATTGTCACACTCAAGCGCAGTCAAAATCGGGGGCAAATCATCAGTATTCTCAAATTTAACGTCGACAACCGCGCCCATAATCTGCGAAATATGTCCAAGCTTGCCACTGTTTTTCTCTTTTTTCTCGAGTTTTCTGACTTCTTTCGCACCTTTGCGTTCATCGCTTTTAATTTGCTTAATGGCCTTTTTCTCCTGAGCAACGTCGGCTGATGCATAAGCCTTTTCTTCAGCGGCAATTGCTTTAGCAACTGTCTTCTTCGCAGCCGTTGGCTTGGCAGTTTTAGATGCCGTCTTTTTTACTGATTTCTCTTTTACGCTCGCCATAAAATCTCTCCTGTTTAAAAACTAAAATCACAATAATTTTAAAGTGCTTCGGCACCGGATATAATTTCCGTAAGCTCTGTCGTAATCGCGGTTTGGCGGATACGGTTGTACTTCAGCGTCAGTTTGGAAATCATATCCTTGGCATTGCGGGTAGCGTTGTCCATTGACGTCATCCGCGCACCGTGCTCAGCCGCCTGTGAATTTATTAATACCTGAAAAGCCTCCGAAACCGCCAGCATCGGCATCAAATCAGCCAAAACTTTTTGCTTCGGGGCATCATATTCATAATAGGCGTTGCCCGCTTTGTCGCTGTACCTCTCGGGATTTTCCTCAACGTCAATGCTGTAAGGCAGAAATTGCTGCGTTACCACTTCCCGGTTAATCGCCGAATGGAAACGGGTATAAATAAACTCGCAAACGTCATATTCGCCGATGTAATACAGCCCCAGCACCGGCTCAATGATATGTTCGATTTCTTCGTAATTCGCCCCTTTGGCCGCCACGCCGGCAAACGTATCGGTTATGATGTCGGCATAACGATGCTTCAAGGCATCGGAAACCTTTTTGCCGACGCACATCAGCTTGACATCTTTTCCCTCGCGTTTCAGTTCCTCAATCCGGCGAACCGTCTCTTTAACCACAAAAGCGTTATAACTGCCGCACAACCCGCGGTCAGAAGTAAACGCAATCAACAGATAAGAGCTGTTCCGGGCGTGGGGCGTCATCATTTGCGGCATGATGTGCTTGACGCCCAGACGCTCTTCCTCATCTTTAAAGTCTTTAATAATACGGCCGGCAGTCGTCAGCAGACCTTCATGATACGGCAGAGACTTAACAAGCATATCCTGAGCGCGACGCAGACGGGCCGCGGCAACCATCTTCATTGCCGAAGTGATTTTCTGTGTCGACTTGATACTTTCAATACGAGTTCTTAACTCTTTTAAGCCTGCCATAACTTAAATCCTACGCTGCCTTTTCAATCTCTTCATTGTACCGTTGCAGGAAGTTCTGATAAAACTCCAGCAACTTTGCCTCCAATTCTTCGGAAATAACCTTTTTCTCGTTAATTTCATCCAGGTATTCCGGATGATTGGCCCGAATACTATTCAAAGCCTTTTCCTCAAAATCATGAACGCAGTTCAACGGCAGTCCGTCCAGAAAACCGCGTACGCCGGCAAAGATGGCCACAACTTCCTCTGCCACCGGCATCGGATGATATTGCGGCTGCTTCAGCATTTCGGTCAAACGGGCACCGCGAGCCAAAAGGTTCTTGGTCGCCTGATCCAAATCAGAAGCAAACTGAGCAAAAGAAGCCATTTCGCGATATTGTGCCAAATCAAGCTTCATTGTTCCGGCCACCTGTTTCATCGCCTTAACTTGTGCAGCAGAACCCACGCGGCTGACCGAAATACCCACGTTCACCGCAGGACGTATGCCCTGATAAAACAAACTGGTTTCCAGGAATATCTGACCGTCGGTAATAGAAATAACATTGGTCGGAATATACGCGGACACGTCGCCGGCCTGAGTTTCAATCACCGGCAAAGCAGTCAGCGACCCGCCGCCTTCGGCATCGTTCATCTTGGCTGCGCGTTCCAACAAGCGGGAGTGCAGATAGAACACGTCACCCGGATAAGCTTCACGCCCTGGCGGTCTGCGAAGAAGCAGCGACATCTGGCGGTAAGCCGTAGCTTGCTTGGACAAGTCGTCATAGAAGATAACCGCATGCATACCGTTATCGCGGAAATATTCACCCATTGCACAGCCGGAATAAGGCGCGATATACTGCATCGGAGCCGGGTCGGAAGCCGTTGCCGCAACTACGATGGTGTAATCCATTGCACCGTAGTCTTTGAGGGTTTTGACCACCTGAGCCACGGTCGAACGTTTTTGTCCGACGGCAACATATATGCAGTAAAGTTTATCCTTTTCAGACTTTGCCTGTTCGTTAATTTTTTTCTGATTAATAATGGTATCAAGAATGATTGCGGTCTTTCCGGTCTGGCGGTCTCCGATAATCAATTCGCGTTGCCCGCGGCCGATAGGAATAAGAGAGTCCACGATTTTCAATCCGGTCTGCATCGGTTCATGAACCGAGCGCCGCGGAATAATGCCGGGAGCTTTCACTTCCGAGCGGCTGAACTCTTTGGCCTTCACCGGTCCCAAGCCGTCAATCGGCTCGCCCAACGCGTCAACAACGCGTCCGAGAAGTTCTTTGCCAACCGGCACGCTCACAATCTGGTCGGTACGTTTTACCATATCGCCTTCTTTGATTTGTTGGTCAGAACCAAAGATAACCACGCCGACATTGTCTTCTTCAAGGTTAAGGGCCATTCCCTTGACCCCGCTTTCAAACTCGACCAGCTCACCGGACTGAACCTTGTCCAGACCGTAAATGCGGGCGATACCGTCACCGACGGAGAGCACCTGCCCTACCTCGGCAACATCCGCCGTGACATCGGAGTTAGCTATTTTATCTTTGATAATGGAAGATATTTCACTGGCTGATACCGACATTATTGTACACCTTTCATTACATTTTCCAAACGGTTCAGTTTGCTGATGACGGAATTGTCAATCATTTCCGAACCGAACTTGATTCTTAACCCGCCGATAAGCTCGGGACGGATTTTATAAGAAACGACAACTTTTTTACCCAAAACTTTTTCTAAATTGGCCTGCAGTTTTTTATCCTGAGCGGCAGAAAGCTCTTTAACGCTTTCAACCTCAACTTCCTGCATATTGTTCCGCTGGTAATAAATATGAACAAACTCCTGCAAAATCAGCAGAAGTTCCCCAAAACGATGATTATCGGCCACAATGTCCAGACAGCGTAAAGTTTCCTTGCTTAATTTCAGCTTTTCGGCAACTTGTCGCAAGGCTTCTTTTTTATCGGCATCATCCCAAATCGGATTCGCCAAATATTTCACCAAATCGGATTCCTGCCGGGCAATGCTGCCAAGAACTTTCACATCGGCAAAAACCTTATCGACAGCCTTTTTCTCAGCGGCTGCCTCATATAAGGCAATAGCATACGTAACGGCGATTTTGGTCTTTGAAACTTTTTTCACTACTCTGAACCTATTAAATTTCTAAGCTGCGATTATCTTAATCATCAATTAGTTTCTAATTTATTAATACCAACCCGATTTTACAACAAAATAAAACTTTTATCCTCCTTAATCGCAAAGCCATAAAAAAAATTCCTGCTCGGCAACCGAGCAGGAATATTAAATAGGTAAAGTGTTAAAAAGCGAGGACACAACGAACTGGCCTACTGTTATCCTTATCGCCGTAGCCGTTCATGCCGCCGTCGGACGGTCTGACGTACCAGGCGTGGCCGTAGTAGTACTCGGACGAAGACCAATAAAAAGCATCTTCCTGCAAACAATTTCCGGACAAACCG